>Ga0315910_10001217_pt1 | contig 24016 bp, 19 predicted proteins | sample EdamamesoilMG_FD_204470 | JGI IMG/M metagenome (GOLD analysis project Ga0315910, IMG submission 204470) | Garden soil microbial communities collected in Santa Monica, California, United States - Edamame soil | ecosystem: Environmental > Terrestrial > Soil > Garden | place: USA: California... | reverse complement strand
AAAGTGTCGGCGCTTACGCCGGGGTGGGGCAAAGCGCGGTGGGGCGCGCTCGGAGGCCCCACGGGAGTGGGGATGGGGCGGGAGGGTGCGACACCCTGGGCCCGGCGCAGCGCCGACAGATACAATGTAAAGCGAATTTGACAATTTGCCAGCCTTTTGACGTGGCCCCCCACAAAAATTCCGTCGCCCCCAGCCAGCGCGGACGATTGCCCTCGCACCGGATGCTTCCCGCCTTCAACCGGACGTTCGAATGTTAGTGGATTGGCGACAGCCCACACGGAGACAAAAGACAAGCTGGCGCGGGGGAACCCCAGGAAATAGGACCACAAACGCCAGGGTCTAGGAGTCGCGCAAGCGCCCAGGGTGTGGACAACCCTTAACGGATCACGACACTTTTGGCGACGGTGACGTGGCTGCCAGAGAAGAGCGGGATCTTCGCGCGGCGCATGGTCGAAGCGATGCAGCCACCGGTACGAGTCCCGGCAAAGGGTGGGCCGCTGAGGTTGGCACTCGTGACCCGCCCGGACGGTGCGAAAGTCACCACCACGCGCGCAGTCCCGCTCGGATCGCCCTCCTGGCGGCAGCCAGCGGCCTGGGCAACCGCCGTGTTCAGAGCAGCCACGGCGGCATCTTTGTTGAAGGGGGGCGCGTCGGGGTTTGCAGGCGTCGGCGCCGGTTGGAGTTCCGTCTTCGGCTCAGGCTTAGGCTCGGGTTTCGGAGTTTCTTCCTTCACCCCTGCCGGCGGGGCTTCGCTGGTGGCACCTCGCACCGGGGGCTTTTCGACGGCGCCCGTGGCTGGTGCTGGATGAGGCGCTGTCGGTTCTGACGTTGCTGCACCAACAGAGGCTGCAGGTTCGGCTGGGGCACTCGGTTCGGGCGCCGCAGGTGTGGGACTGGGCACGCTCGTCTCTACCGGGGCGGGCTCCGGTGGCTGCTCGCGAGTCAGACTGGTGGGCGGAGGCGCGGGCGTGGTAGTGGCCGCCGGCGGCTGCATCTGCCGCGAGAACAGGAAATAAGCGAGCGCCGCGATGCCGAGCAGCACCACGATGCGTCCCGGCGTGAACCACCCGCGCTGCTCCGGAACGCGGGGTAGGATCGCTTCGTCGGCCGCTGCGCGCGAGCGCGCCTCGGACGCTGCGCGCGAGCGCGCCTCGGATGCTGCGCGCTCGGATGCTTCGGCGCTGGCGGGAGCTGGAGGTCGCTTGCTCTTGCCCTTGCTGCCTTTCTTGCTCGCGGGCGGACTGGAAGGGGCGGCCTCGGGCGGGGGCTCGGGTTCGCTGCGCGGCTGCTCGACAGCCGCTTCGGCCCCGCCGAGATCGCTGATGTCGATGCTGGGCGGACCGAGGACTTCGTCTTCGGCGGCTCCGAGCGCACCGAAGAATGCCACCGGCGCGGGAGGACTCGGCTCGGGCACCTTGATCGGAAGCGTCAGGTCTCGCAAAGCGGGCGCGCCCGACGACGGAATGACCTCTTCTTCTGCGATGTCACTGAAATCCAAGTCGCGAGTGACGGCACGTTTGGGCGCCTTGAGCGGGGGTTTGGGCACCACCTTGCCGCCCTTTTTCGCGTCTTCCACCAGCGGCTGCGGCGGTTCACTCTCGGCGTCGTCGACGGAGAACAGAAACCCGGGTGACAATGCGACCGGTTTGGCGCGCCCCTCACCTCCGTACGACTTCTTCTTCGCGTTGCCGTAAGAGCGTTTCTTCGGAGGCAGCGGCGGCGGAGCGCTCTTTCGTTCACCAGCGTTGCTACCAAACGAAAGCTGCATTCCCGTACCCAGGAAGCCTCCGGTTCTGTCATCCGGCGGCGGGAGATGCTTGGCGAGCTCGGGTACGTCGGCAAGCGGGATCCAGTTGTCGATGCCCTCGCGCCACACGATGGCATCCGGCGGCATCTTGCCGGTGGCGATCAGATCGATCAGCGAGCTTTCGAAGATCTCCTGATCTTCTACGCCTTCTTTCACGCTCACGACCCAGAGCTCGTCGTCCACCTTGCTTTCGAGTCGTGGCTTGGGCTTGGGCCGCAGCGCCTTGGCTGCAGCTATCGATTCTGGGGGGAGCGACGCGACCTCATCATCGGACAGCTCGGCCACGTCGGCTTCATCGTCGACCAGATCGGTCTCCGCCAAACGCCGAAGACCCTGGCCTGCGCTCGTTTCCAATGCACCCTTCCGCGCCCTGTCGATCAGCGAGTGCCCCTTGCACACTGGGCACTGGAAGCGAACCGCCTTGCCCGCGACGCGGCGCTCGAACAGCTCCTCGTCAATGGCAAAAGCTGCCTGGCAGAGTTGGCAAGAGATCGGGAAAGGCATGATATTTCGCGCGCGTAACGATACGCTGCTCCCCGAGCGATCTCAACGGCTGGGTGCGCCGTGAAACAAAATCGAGCAAGGCTCGGTTTGTACGGACCACCGGGCGTTTGCGCGCGTCAAGCACCTGCGACAATCGCGGAAAGGTGCCTCCCGCTCGTCTTGCCGTCGCGCCGGTAGGAAAAAAACTTGGCGGAATCGCTCATGGTACAGCCGAACACGTCGTCCACGTGCGCGTCGGCGACGCCTTCTGTAAGCAGCTGAGCGCGCGCGACACTGCGTAGATCACAATGGGGGCGGGACCCGAAGTCGTAGCTCACCACTGCTTTGCCCGGCGCAGCGGCCTGGATTTCGGCCGCGACCTCAGGAGAGACTTCAAAGGCCTTTACAGAAATGTGGGGACCTATTGCGACCAGTATTTCGTTGGCGCGGCAGCCTCGCTGGACGAGCAGCTTCAGCGTCTCGACCAAGACGCCGCGCACCAATCCGCGCCACCCAGCATGTGCCGCCGCCACGGTCCGCGAGCGGGGATCGGCGAACAGCACGGGCAAACAGTCCGCGCTCCTGACACCGCACGCGACACCGGTAGTCGCGCTGAGCAACGCATCGGCCTGCCGCTGGACCACATCCGCGACGAGCTCAGCCCCTCGGAGCTCCTCCACATGCGTTCCGTGCACCTGGCTCGCGAAATACAAGGTGCTTCTCGGCACGCCGAGGACCTGGGCCGCCCGCCGCAGATTCTCTTCCACCTTGAGGGGGTCATCGCCGACCGAGACCGAGAAATTCAGGGATTCGAAGGGACCGGCCGAGACACCACCCGCACGGGTAAAAAACGCATGGCGAAAACCGGCCCCCCGGAAGAGGGCGCTTTGCAGGAAGTGTGCGCTCTGGAGGAAGTCTGCATTCACCATAGAATCGAGGCCCTACTTCTACTTGTGGCAGCCGGGTCTATCCGAGGCTCGTAGGTTCGAGCGAGTTTTGGTATCAAGTCGTCTAGATGGAAGCCCGTCCGAAGGACCCCTTCATTGGCCGCGACTTGCTCAACGGCCAATTTCGCATCCTGCAGAAGATCGGCACGGGGGGAATGGGGTCCGTGTACCGAGCTGCCCAACCCGCGATGAATCGCGAAGTGGCCATCAAGATCCTGCATCCGAAACTCGCGGGACGCAAAGATCTCACGTCACGCTTTCGACGCGAAGCGCGGGCAATGAGCCAGTTGACTCATCCCAACACCGTACGCGTCTTCATGTACGGCGAGCTCGACGACGACGGCTCGCTGTACATCGTGATGGAGATGCTGGAAGGGCGAAACCTCAACCAGCGCGTGCGGCGGGAGGGGCCGATGCCACCTTCCAAAGCCATTCCGATCCTGACTCAGGTCTGCGGAGCGCTGCAAGAAGCTCACGAAATGGGCATCGTGCATCGCGACCTCAAGCCCGAAAATATCTTCCTCAGCACCCAAGGCGGCATCGCCGACTTTCCAAAGGTGTTGGATTTCGGTCTCGCCAAGGTCACCGAACGACAGATGCAGCCGGGCTCCGTGATCCTGACGCAGGAGGGAATGGTGTTCGGCACTCCGGAGTTCATGTCTCCGGAACAAGCCCAGGGCCGCACGTTGGACGCTCGCAGCGACATCTACTCGCTGGCGGTGATTCTGTACGAGGTGCTCACCGGCAAGTTGCCCTTCGACGCGAAAACGCCCATGGAATACATCCAGAAGCACGTCACGGAGGCGATCATCCCGCTGAGCCAGCGGAGGCCCGAGCTGAAGCTGCCAGTCGAGCTCGACGGCGTGCTCGAGAAGGCCCTCGCGAAAAACCCCCAGCACCGCTACCAGAGCGCCGCTGAGTTTGCGGAGGCTCTAAGACCCTTCGGGGGCGGAGACGAGCGAATGCCTGCTTCGAGCTCCCCCATGATGTCGCCGTCGGCCCACGTCCCGATCAGCGCCGGCTCGCCGCTTGCCCCCGCCAAGCAGGGCCCCACCCCGGGTCTGTTGATCGGCGTGGCAGCACTCTGCTTGGTCACGGGAGTCGTGCTCGCAGTGGTCGTCATGAGTCTGATGGGGCGCTAGCCTCATGGGCGTGCGAGACTCCGATCCGCCCTCCGACGCGCGACTGCCCTCCGACGCCCTGCCCATCACCGAGCGCGAGACCCCCAACGACACCGAAGATCCGGGGCCGCCCTCCGGCGACGCCCTACCGGTCACCGAACGCGAAGCCCCCGGCGACGACAAAGACCCCGCGCTGCCGTTCGCCCGCACCGCGCTCTCCCACATCGCGCCCGAGCCGGTCGCCAAAAACACGCCCGCCCAGCCGGCGCTTGCAGCCCCCGCCGCCAACAAGCGACAGCGCCCCGGCCCGCAACCAGAGCGCCTGCGCGCCGCGATGAACGCTGCTCTCGACCGTGCAACCGCCGGCTCTCCAAAGGCGGATCTGGGCTCCGGCGACTCCTCGGCGCCCCCCGCCCCTCGCGCCCCGAGCGTGCAGAACCTCCGGAAAACTGGTTCGCCGTCCAGTCCTTCTGTTAACCAGGGCGTACCCAAGTCACGGGGCGAAATCGCCAAGCGTGTCGCCGTGCGCATCTTTCAAGTCACTCTGGTGCTGCTCGCGCTGGGGGCGCTGGCGGTGTTCTTCACCGTCCGCCACTACGAAGCCAACCTGCCGAGCATCGAACAACTGAAGGCGGGCTACGACCCGCCCCAGGTGACGCGAGTGCTCGCGCGCGATGGCACGCTGCTCGCGAACCTGTTCACCGAGCGCCGCACGGTCGTGCCTTTCACGGACATACCGAGTCACGTCAAGCAGGCGTTCCTGGCCGCCGAGGACGCCTCGTTCTACGAGCACGAGGGGCTCGACTATCTCGGGATGCTGCGGGCGTTAGCGGCCAATCTGCGCGCGGGCAAGACCACCCAGGGCGGAAGCACCATCACCCAGCAGGTGATCAAGAACGTGCTGCTCGACTCCGAGCGCAGCTACAAGCGCAAGATTCGCGAGACCATTCTGGCCCGCAAGGTGGAACAGCACCTGACCAAAGACGAGATCTTCGGGCTGTACCTGAACCACATCTATCTGGGACACGGCCGCTACGGCGTCGAGGAAGCCGCGCGCTACTATTTCGGCAAGCGGGTCAAAGAAATCGACATCGCCGAGGCCGCGTTGCTGGCAGGCATCGTCGCTGCACCCGAGCGTTACTCGCCGCGCAAGCACCCCGAGCGCGCGCTCGATCGACGCCGCTACGTGCTCGAACAAATGCTGAAGAAGGGCTTCATGACTCCCGAGGTGCACGGCCACGCCTCGATCGTCCCGATGAAGCTGGCGCCAGCGGTCGAGGCCGAGAGCGAACTCTGCCCCGAGGTGATCGCAACCGTGCGCCAGGTGCTGGAAGAAGTAGAGCCCAACCGCGCTCGGCGCGGAGGCTACACGGTGCACACGACGATCGATCCGGCCCTGCAAGCGGCGGCACGCCAAGCCGTGCGGAAGAATCTGGATCAATACTTGAAGCGCCAGAAGCTCGAGCCGCCCTACACGCTGAAGACACGGCGCCTGTGGGGGAAACCCTTCGAGGGTACTCCAGAGCGCTACCGCATCTACGTGGGCACGGTGATGGCAGTCAACGACGGCGCCGGCACCATCGACGTACAGGTCGGCGGCGCGCTCGGGCGCGTGGTCCTACGCGACGAAGACCGCTTCAATCCGAGACGCTTGCCGCCGAGCCAGTTCACTCAGCCGGGCGCGCTCCTGCGCGTGGCCGCGCTCGAGAGTCCCTCGAAAACGTCGGGGCCCATTCCGCTGCGGCTCGAACTCGGGCCACAGGGCGCGCTCGTCGCCATCGACGTGCGGACGCGGGAGGTCCGTGCGCTGGTGGGGAGCTACGAAGCCGTGATGGGTGGCCTCGATCGCACCGGGTCGAGCGCCAAAGACGAAAGCCTGCTCACCAAGCGTCAACCAGGGTCCGCCTTCAAACCCTTGATGTACAGCTACGCGCTGCATTCTCGCCATTTCACGCCCGCCAGCGTGTTCGAGTTCCCGAACAAGCCGGGTAGCGCCGAAGCCACCCGCTGGCTGAGCCTACGCAGCGGCGTCGCCAAGAGCGACAATGACGTGGCCGAAGCCGTGCTCAAGAAAGTCGGCGCGGCGAACGTGGTTGAGTGGGCTCGCGCCATGGGCATTGGCTCGGCGCTGAAGCCCGACAAGTCGCTCGCGCTCGGGTCTTACGAGGTGAGCGTGTTCGAAATCACCAACGCCTACACGACGCTGGCCGCGGGCGGCAACTACGCCCCGCCGAAAGTCATCACCAAGATCGTGGTCCCCGATGGCTCGGAGCTGCCGCTGCCGCCGCAACCACCCAAGCGACGCGTGATGTCGGAAGAAGAGGCGTACCTCACCACCAGCCTGCTGCGCGGCGTCGTCGAAGAGGGTACGGGGCGCCGGGCGCGCGCTCTCGAGCGACCCGTCGCTGGCAAGACCGGTACGACCAACGACAACCGCGATGCCTGGTTCGTCGGCTACTCCACGGATATGGTGACTGGTGCTTGGGTGGGCTACGACGATAACTTGCCGCTCGGCTGGGGCGAGTACGGTGCGGTGGCCGCCCTGCCTGCGTGGCTCGACTTCATGCAGGTCGCGCACAAAGACAAACCGCACACCCAGTTTCCGCGGCCTTCGGGCATCGTGAAGGCCAAGGTGGATCCACGAACCGGCTTGTTGCCGTATCCCGGTCAAGAGGACGCCGTCGACGAGGAGTTTCTGCCGGACGCGGTCCCCACCGAATCGGCGCCGGTGCCTAACGATGTGACCGAGACCGAACCGGGCACGGAAGGTGCGCCAAGCCAGACGCCTGATCAGGACCCGGACGCCCCAGCCGAGGCGCCCAAGGGCCCGCCACCGAGCACGACATCCCCCGCGCCACCGAACGTAGTCGCAAACACATCACCGACCGCGGGGGCGGTCGCACCCCTACCCGAGGCGCCGCTGCCTGAGGCAGAGCCTCCCCCGTTCTGAACTCGCCGGTTCTGAAACGTCGGAGAGGCCTTACTTGGCTTTCTCGGTGTCGCCGTCTTCGGGTTTGGCGTCTTCGTCGGCGATGCCCTTCTTGAAGTTCTTGATGCCTTCGCCCAAGCCCTTGCCCAGATCGGCAACGCGCGAGCCCCCGAACAGCACCAACACGACGACGGCGACGATAATGATATGCCAGGGACTGAATGCGCCCATAGTGATTACTCCTGGCGCTGAGTATGCAGCCGCGATTCGACAAGCGCCATGGCCAAGCTGCCACCCCACCCCCACCTTACGGGAAGATGCAGCTGAAATCGCGCCGTTTCAGCGCTAACGCGGCGGCACCAAAAACCAGCGACGACCCTTCGCCTGCCCCACGGCGGATGCCTGCAGCGGAAACTTTCGCTCCAGTCGACAACCCGCTCAGCGGGATTCTGCGTCGAGGCTGGCCTGTCCGCGGCCATCATCTCCGAACAACTTCACGATCGAACGCGGCCGCGCGTAGGAGATCAGGAGAGCGGCGGTCAGGCAACACATGGCTGTCAGCGCGGTGCGCTGATTCGCGGTCAACCCGTCGCTCCACTCGCTCACGCGCAGCATCGCGCGCCCTGGCCAGAGCCGCAGTGTGTTCAGCATCATGCTCAGCTCACGCGTGATGCGGGGCCGTTCCGGCTTCGGGGGCACGACCCAATCGGTGTCCCCGAAACAAACACGCTCGTACCACGCCCGGGACCTTTCGCGACCCGCCGGCGAACGACCCCGATCGTATTGGCAGCGCAGCTCGGGATCGGTGAGCACCCAGGCCGCCACGTTCAAATCTACCATCTCGCGTTCCGCGGCCCGCATGTTGGCCCGATTCAAGTCCGGGTGACTGCGAAGCACGCGCGAGCGGTACGCTTTCCGAATTTGTTCCACCCCTGCAGTCGGGCTCACCCCGAGAATTCCATACAGATCCAGCTTCAACACGTTGCCGCTCAGTCGCATAAGTTCTCCGCTACCGCCTGTCGAAACTCTGACACAACGCCTCGCCCAAAGTTCCATTACGGCCTAGCCGAGCCGATGCTTCCTCGGCAAGCCGAGGAACCGCGCCGGTACGGACTTTGCAAGATCCACGCGTGGGCGTGTGTAGGTGGTGAACGGGGTCTTCGGCCCACGCCAGGCGTGGTAAGAGTGGCTCCGATGCAGAGGATAGCTGCGCTAGCGGCGCTGGCTCTCGCCGTGGGCTTCACGGCATGCGGCCCATCACCAAAGCCCAAACCTGCCACCGCCTCGATCGAGAGCGACACCGCGGAACCACAATCCACGGAATGGCTCTACGCCACGCCAAACAGCAGCGGTGAGCTAGCAGAGGACTGCAAACTCGTGATCGACGCGCTGCGGGGGGAGCGCAACTGCTCGGGGGACCTCTGCCAGCACGCCCAGAACCTCACCAAAGACTGGCTAGAGATCTGCGGCCAGCTTGACGGTAAACGCGCCTCCGAGGTCCAGCAGCTCGCAGCGCGCTTCGAACAGCGACGCAAGGTCAGCGGAGGGGAGTGCGCCTTTCAGGGCGAGCAGCTGATCATGAAGGGCTGCCCAGCGGAAGGCGACTGCGCGAGTGTCGCACAGCATTGGGCGACGAGCTGCAGCGAGCACGCTTCGCCCCTGGTCGTACGCATGATCGAAAAGCACGTGTCGAGAAGCGCGCAAAATCCGGTGCACCTCGATACCACGCCCTGCGCGAAACTGCTCGCCGATCTGACCGAGTCGACGAGTTGCGGCAACGACTTCGAGTGCGAGACGAAGGTCAAGGGACTGCGCGAGTATCAAACGCGCTGCGTGGACGCGAACCAACCCCAACCCCTCGACGACGCGGTGAAGCAAGCCACGCTGCTCGTGTCAGCCAAACAGCAGCCGCCCGCGATCTTGGTCCAAGACACCAAGTTTCCGCCAGAAAAAGGCCGATTGCTCCTGGACGATGGCTCGGGCTTCGTGGTGGCCGTCGGCGATCGGCCGGTACCCAACGTGAACCTGTTCATCAAGGCGCTGCGCGACTCGGACTTCGTGATGCAGATCAAGCTCGCGCGCATCTTCGCCGAGAACAACCAACACTACCTGCGCGTGGGCGTGATTGACGTTGGCGATCCGGAGACCTTCTTCCGCAGGTTTCCGGCGCTTGCACTCACGGGCCAGCGCGAAGCGCTGAACGGCGAAGCCGCGAACGCGGCGATTGCCATGTTGAACGAGCTGGTGAAGCGCATCGACGACCCGCAGGCACTGGGGGGTCTCGTTGAAACCTTGACTCTCGCCGAACCACTTCAGGCGGACGCCGAATTCAGAGCCGAGCTTGGGAAGGCTGACAAGCACTTGAAGCGCATCTTCGAACGGCTCGCCGCATCCAAGCGCGAACTACTGGGCGAGGTCAGCAAGCAGCGCGACATGCGCCATCGCGTCGGATTTGCGCGACGCTCCTGGCAGCATCCGCTCTTCGACGTGACCCGAAGCGGTAAGGTCGAGCTAGGCGCTACCAATCGCGCGGTGTTGGTGGACGTCGCAGCCCTGTTGCCGGCGGGCTTCGAAGCTTACCGGAAGAACATCGACGGCAGCATCGGTAAGGCGCTGCGAAAGCTGGAGACACGCTACGAGACGGACCTGCAGAACCGAGCTCTGTCGCGCGCCGAGCTTTGCGCCGCCGCTCGCCAAGAAATGATCGGAATGGAGCATTCGCTTTTGGTGTGCGCCTTCGGCGTGGAAGACTGTCCACCGGGCACCGTCGAAGCCACCGGAACCCAGCTGGACGGAACCGTGGACGCACATCGGCGGTTGCGTGCCGAGGTGGCGGCGGACCTCGCATCGCTCGAAGGCCCGCCGAAAGGTAGGATCGCGGAATTGGCAGCCACCTGCCAACCCTGATCTCCTGGGTAAAGCAGACCCAACCCTGGCGATAAGTGATCGAGCCGGCGCGCAAGAACTACGCGGCGACTCGCTGAAGACGTTCGCGGCCCGGCGGGGCCGGGCGGCATCCTAATCGCGGTACAGGTGGCAGCGCACCCGGTGGCCCGGCGCAAGCTCGACGGGCTCGGGGTTTTCGCGCTTGCAGACGTCTTTCACCTTCGGGCAGCGATCGGCGAACGGACAGCCTGGGGGCGGGTCGATGAGTTTCGGTGCGCCACTCTTCGCGCTGAGCGCGCGAGGCTTCTCGGCGCTCGGGTCGGGGACGGCGGCAAGCAGAAGTTCGGTGTATGGGTGAGCCGCGGCGTCGATCAATCGGTCACTGGACGCGCTCTCGACGATATGCCCCGCGTACATCACCATGATGCTGTCGCCGATGTAACGCGCGCTACCGATGTCGTGTGTGATGTAGAGATACGCGAGGTCGCGTTCCTCTTTCAACTTCAGCATCAGGTTCAGCACGCCCATGCGAATCGAAACATCGAGCATACTGATGGGTTCGTCCGCCAGGATCACCGCGGGTTCGACCGCGAGAGCGCGCGCGATGGCCACCCGCTGGCGTTGCCCACCGGACATCTGATGCGGAAGCTTTGCCGCAAATTCACCGGGTGGCGTTAGACCAACGGCTTTCAGCAAGGACAAGATTCGCTCTTCCAGAGCCGTCGCCTCTAGCCCGTGGTGCCGCACCAGCGGGCGCTCCAGGTGATAGCGAACTCGGTGCAGCGGATTCAGCGATCCAAATGGATCTTGGAAGATCATCTGGACTTTGCTGCGGTAGTCGAGCGAGGCACGCTTGGGCTCCGCCGCGAGGATGTCGCGCCCCTGAAACAACACGTGTCCCGTCGTGGGTTGTTCCAGGCGAGCCAAGATCTTCGCGACCGTGCTCTTGCCGCTGCCAGACTCGCCAACCAAGGCGATCACCTCGCGCGGGTGCAGCTTGAACGACACGTCGTTGAGAGCGCGCAGGCGCTGTCGTTTCAAGCCGCCGCCCACGGCGAAGTACTTGCCGAGTTGCCGCACCTCGAGGATCGGAGTCCCGGCGTCGCTGGCTCGCGCCTGGCCGGCGGTATCGGCCTCGCCTGACGGCGTTTCGGCAGCTCTGGCCCGTGTCACGGGCGCCTCGCCTCCGCCGGATACAGGTGGCAGGCGACCTCGGCGTCCGGCGCCACTCGGAGCAACGGTGGGCGCGTCGACCGGCAGCGTGGGATCGCCTCTGAACAGCGCGGATGAAAGCGACAGCCCTCGGGGGGATGCAGCATGTCCGGTGGCGATCCCGAGATTCCATCCAGCCGCCGGCGCGGTCCGCGCACGGCAGGAAACGACGCCATCAAGCCACGCGTGTACGGGTGCCGGGGCTTTTCGAACAAGCTCTTGGCGTCCGACAGCTCGACCAGTTTGCCGGCGTACAATATCCCGATGCGATCGGAGAACTCGACCATCAGCGAGAGATCGTGCGTGATGAACAGAATCGAGAACCCGAGCTCCCGCTTGAGCTCGGCGATCTGCTGCATGATCTCTCGCTGCACCACGACATCCAGCGCCGTGGTCGGTTCGTCCATGAACATCATCGGCGGTTTCAGCGCGAGCGCGATGGCGATCACCACGCGCTGGCGCATGCCGCCCGAAAGCTGGTGCGGGTAACTCCGGAGCCGTGTCGAGTCGATACCCATCAACCGCAGCAGCTCCGCTGAGCGTTCCAGCGCCTGGGCGCGCGTCACACGCTCGTGTTTCTCGATCACGTCGCAGATCTGGGCCCCCACCGTGAGCACCGGGTTCAGTGCATTCATGGCGCTCTGAAACACGAGCGAGATCTTGCGCCAGCGGAAGCTGGCGAGGGCGGCGTCGTCCATGCCGAGTATGTCCTTGCCTTCGAACAGCACCTCGCCGCCCGTGATCAGCGCCGGGGGCGGCAGCAGCCGGAGCGCCGCCAACGCCAGCGTGGACTTGCCGCAGCCAGATTCGCCTGCAAGGCCGAACACTTCGCCCGCGCCGACGTCGAAGGACACGTTGTCGACCGCCCGCACGGGGCCGTTCGGCGTCAGGTACTCGACGCGCAGATTCCTGATCGACAACAGGGGCTCAGGCATCCTTGCTCCGGATCACGGGTGTCGAGAAACCGGGCGCGACCTCGGCAGCTCTCAGCGCTTCGGCCCAAGCGCTCTCCGACTTGAGGCGGGGGTTCGTCACCTCGTCGATCGCAAAGTTGATCATGACCAACGCGAACCCAGTGAGGGCGATCGCGAGCCCCGTGGGGACGATCGTCCACCAGCTTTCGGTCAGGAGCGCCTGGTTGTTTGCTGCCCAGTAAAGGTTGGTGCCCCAGGTGACCACGCTGACGTCGCCGAGCCCCAAGAACTCGAGACCCACCTGCGCCCCGATCGCGTACACCGTCGCCCCGATGAACCCGGACACTATGAGCGAGGTCATGTTCGGCAAGATCTCGAGGAACATGATGCGCGTGTGGCTCTCGCCGCCCACGATCGCCGCGTTGACGAAGTCCTTGTGCCGCAGCGACAGCGTCTGCGCGCGCACGACGCGTGCGTGCCACGACCAGCTCGTGACAATCAACACGAACGCAAGCGTGAGTGGCCCCGCCGGCAAATATGCCGCCAAAACCACGGCGAGCGGTAGGCCGGGCATGATCAAGAAGACATTGATGAGCGTGGTCAGCACGTCGTCGACCAGCCCTCCGAAATAGCCGGCGGCCAGACCGACGCTGGTGCCGATGACGATCACGGCGACGCCGACGGAGAACCCCACCCACAGCGAAGTGCGCGCGCCATACAGGGTCTGTGCGAAGACGTCTTGTCCCTGCCCTGTGGTTCCGAGCCAGTATTCGCCGGAAGGCGGCGCCAGCGGAACCGCCAGAAAGGCGCTCGGGTCCCGCACCAAGAGCGGCGACAGCAAAGCGAGCACGACGAACGCGAGCACGATGCACAGACCGAAGGTCGCCTTCTTGTTTTGCAACAGCTGACCCCACAAGCCACGCGGCTTCTGTTTCAGGGTGCGACGGTACCCCATGGTTTCGTCATCGTTCACGAGCACTACTGGGACCTCGTTCTGGGATCGAGCCATACGTAGGCAATGTCGACGAACCAGTTGGCGACCAGCACCGCGAAAGTGATGGCGAGGAACAGACCCTGCATCAGCGGGTAGTCTTGGTTCTGCACGGCTTGGAGCAGCAAGTAGCCTTGTCCCGGATACGAGAACACGATTTCGGTGAGCAGCGAGCCGCTGAGGACGAAACCAAGGGCCATGCCGAAGCCCGTAACGCTGGGCAGCAGCGCATTCCGAGCGGCGTAGTGCAGCATGATGCGCCTCTGGCTGAGCCCCTTGGCCTGGGCCATGCTGATGTAGTCTTCTGCTAGCACGCCGATCATCGTGTTGCGCATGCTCAGCATCCAACCTCCGAGCGACGCAGCCACGATCGTCAGGCCCGGCAAGACCAGATGCGTGCCCACGCTGGAGACGAAGGCCCAATCGAAACCCGGAGTCAGGCCATCAGCGTGTGCGCTTCTGAGCGGGAACCAACCGAACAGGAACCCGAACACGTACAAGAGCAGCATCGCCAGCCAGAAGTAGGGGAAAGCACCGAGAAAGATCAGAGCTGGGGGCGCGATCGAGTCGAGCCAGCCTCCCCGTCGCCAGGCGGCCACGATACCGAGCAATGTACCGAGCGCGAAGGCGAAGACGACCGCGGTACCAGCCAGAAGCAGGGTCCACTTGAGACTCTCGCCTATCACGTCGCTGACCGGTGTCGGGAAGCGCACCACGGAGATCCCGAGATCGCCGCGAAACAAGTGCTGCAAGTACGTCAGGTACTGCGCGTGGAGCGGTTCGTTCGTGAAGCCGAAGGCTTCGCGCAGGGCGCTGAGGGCTTCCGGGTTCAACATGCCTTTGAAGCGTGCGAACACCGCCGACGCCGGGTCACCCGGCATCAATCGCGGGATGAAGAAATTCAACGTCAAGCTCACCCACGCGGCGATGAGGTAGAAGCCGAGTCTGCGGAGCACGTACCTCATAGGGGTTCGAGCTCCCGCAACACCATGTTGAAGTTCGGCAACCCAGCGATCTTGTGCGGCGAGAGCGGGGCGTACGGGTTCTCCGCCGTAGGGAAGCCTTTGAACCGCGTGGAATTGTACTCGCCCCAGGCGAGCCCAGGAAACAGCGGAATCGAGGGCGCGTTGTCCACGAACTTCTGCTGCAGTGCGCTCGAGATGCGACGCTGTTCGTCTTCGTTCGACGTGCCTTCGAACTGGCGTAGCAACTGGTCGACCTCGGGGTCTCCGAAGCGCTCCCAGTTGTGGTCGGTCGACACCCCGTCGGGCTTGAGGGTCTCGGTCGACATCTGGCGTCGATAGAACTCGTAGGGGGTGTCGTCACCCGAAGACCAGGACAGACTCAGATCGTACTCGCCTCCGCTCAGGCGCTGGTACCACGCACTCCAGCTGTAGTTTCTGAGCGTCGCGTCGATGCCGAGTGCCTGGTAGTTTTTTACGATGATCTGAGCCGCCAAGATCCAATCGGACCAACCGGCGACGCAGTTGATTTCGATGCTGAACCGCTTCCCATTCGGCAGGCGGCGCGCTCCGTCTGGAGCCAGGCGCACCCCAGCTGCATCGAGCAAGTTGGCTGAGCCGTGGGGATCGTAGCTGACCCAAGCGCTCTGCTTCACGACTTCTGGGTCTTTCCACTTGGCGTAGAGATCGCTGAGCCCAGTCGCATCCGACGGGCGCGTGTAGCCGTGCATTGCGACCTTGACGATCTTCTCGCGATCGATAGCCATGCTCAGCGCCTTGCGCACTCGCACGTCACCCAGCGGGTCTCGCCGCGTGTTGGTGTACAAGATCACGGTCCCCTCGACGCGCGGGAAAAAGTAACCGCGGTGCTCCGGATCTTTGCCGACGAAGATACGGTCGATGGCGGGGACGAAGCTGCCCGCCCAGTCGATCTCGCCATGGATCAGCGCGAGACTCGATTGGTCGTTGGTGGGGAACGCGGGCATCTTCACGCCCTTGATCTTCGGTTTGCCGGGGTCCCAATAGTCGGGGTTCCGCTCGAGCTGGTACACTTGCGGCTGAAATAGCGCCACTTCCGTGAGCGGCCCCGTCCCCACCGGGTCGTCGTTCGTGAACTTGACCGGGTCTTCGACGCTCTTCCAAATGTGCTCGGGCACGATCGCGGTCTGGGTGATCATGAACAGCCCGGGCACGAAGGGCTTCTTGAAATCCAATGCGAAGGTGTAGTCATCCAGCGCCGCCACGGACTCGAGTTTGGTCCAAGCTCCGTGTTGGTCGAGCGGCTTGAACTTCTCGAGCAAGCGAAAGGTGAATTCTGCATCCTTCGCCGTGAAGTCGTTGCCGTCGGACCACTTCACACCCTTGCGCATTTCGAACACGAGGCGCTTGTTGCCTCGCTCCCAGCGGTAACCAGTGGCGAGCAATGGCTCATACTCACCGGTCACCACGTTGTAGGTCATGAGCGGCTCGTAGATGCCTCCCAGCGCTCCCCAGAGCGACTGCGGAACCATGAGAGGGTTGAAGTGGCGCACCCACGAAGCCTCTTGTTTGGCAACGACGGTCAAGACGCCGGGTTCTGGCTGAGGCACGGCGCCCTCTCGCCCGCAAGCCGTGAGCAGGCATGCGGCGCCTAGAATGCACCAACGCCTCGTCGAACCCAAACTCATGCGTGACTGGCAGTAACACAGGTCCTACGGGAAAAAGTCGGCATTTCATCGGCACGCGGGGTTTTCCCCTGGCGGCACCCCTACTTGACTCGATTGAGAGCAAGGCCATTGAACACTGAACGTTGGTTCGGCTTTAGGGGTACCCGAGAGAACTCGGGTAAACTGCGGCTAGGACCCCTGCCCCGAGCGAGGCGTGTATGACCGAAGATGCCGAACAGTTGAATGTGTTGGTCATCGACGATGACCCAGCACTCCGCCAGATGCTGGCTCAGATCTTGAGCGCTGGTGAGCATCAGGTGGTGCTGGCGGCTTCGGCAGAAGAAGCGCTCGAGCTCTTGGTCCATTGGACATTTCAGGTGGCTTTGATCGACCACAACCTGCCCGGCATGGAGGGTCTCATTTTGGGTGAGTACCTACGCAGGAACAACCCGGACATGAGCATCGTGATGGTCACGGGATCGGACGACCCCAGCCTGCAGAAACGCAGTCGGGAGTCGTCGCTCGGGTTCCTCGCCAAGCCGTTCCAGGTACGCGACATCCTTCGCATCGTCGAAGAATACGTGCTCGCCGCGAAGGAACGGGATCAGGCGCGCAAGCGGCAAGAAGACGTGATGTTCACTCCGCCCATCGAGGCCTTCGCCGACGAGCTGCCTGAGCTGTATGCCGTGCCCAACGTGCCGCAGCGAGTGGAAGAAAGCATCGTGCAGACCCTCAAACGCAGCCTAAACAACTTGAAGAGCGCGGCACGCTACACCGAACGCGATCGCGTCGTTGCGCTCTCGGGTCTGCTCACCGCGCAAGTACTCGGTGTGGATCTGCCGCGGACCAAGAGCGGGAGCACGCTCTTCGAAGAGTACGACCGGCTGATGTTGGAACGCGGGCGCCGCACGGAGTTCAGCAGCGCTCCATCGAGCCGGAGCCATCGGTTCCAATCCTCCGGTTGAGCCGCCTCCCCGTCACTTGGGCGGCAGCTCGAGGATCTCGACGCGTACGGGCACGACGCCTGCTCGAAGCATCTCGAGCTCCGTAGCTGCCGCACGCGACAGATCGATCACACGATTCGCGTTACCGAAGGGGCCGCGGTCGTTGACTTTCACGTACGTGACGCGCTCACACCTTGCACCATCGCATGTGTCCGTCCTCACGACGCGCACGACCGTGCCAAACGGCAGCGTTCGATGCGCTGCGGTGAAGGCGCCCGGCTGGTAGCGTTCGCCACTCGCCGTCTTGTTCCCAGCGAGCGAGTCAGCGTAGTAGGTGGCGTCCCCCGTGAAACGATCCAGCGAGGCGCGACCCGCGTGGCTGGCGGCCCAAGGCGACTGGGACGCGCCGGGCGCCGGGGAGGCCGGGGCCGGCCCACTTGGGGGTGCTGACACCCCTGGGTACTCAGGGGGTTCTTCCTCGGGCCAGGCCGGCGGCGGTGCCGAATTTCCCGCAGGACTCTGGCAGCCAGCGAGGCCGAGGACGAGCGCCTGAACGGCAGCTCGACTGCTCGAACGTCCGCGCTCACGGGTCAACCAGCTCTTGCTCATGCCCCTTTGTTCGTCGAAACTCGGGCTTTGCGCAAAGATTTTGCAGTGAACGTCGCTCTCTCCGTCAGCACCCAGCCCAGCGGTAACGGGCCCACGGGCTTCGTAGACAAGGGTTTCCAGACAGTCACCGAACATGGCTTCCTCAGCGGAGCCGGTGTGGGCGTCATCGTTGCCCTAGTGCTGTGGGTGGCGGCGCGACTCCTGCTGCCGCCCGAGGAACGCCGGCTCCCCCGGCTCTCGCTGTTCTTCCTGGTACTGTTCGGCCTCGCGTGGACCGGCTCCTTGTTCGCTCCAGCGGAATCTACCGCGGGACGGCTCACGCGGCTGTGCGAGCTGTTCATGTTGCTCGCGTCGATTGGCCATAGCCTTTTCTTGATCGTGATTCGCGCAGTGCTCGCGAAACGCCTGGCGTTTCCCCTACCGCGCATCGTGCAGGACATCATCCAGGTCGGTGTCTACATTGCCGTCGCTCTGATCACCCTGCGTGCCGCGGGCGTGGAACCCAGCTCGCTCTTGGCCACATCGGCGCTGCTCACCGCGGTGCTGGGCCTTTCCTTGCAAGACACGTTGGGCAACATGTTTGCGGGGCTGGCCATTCAGGCAGAACGGCCATTCCAGGTCGGTGACTGGATCCAATACGACGCGACGCAGGAGAACGTCGGCGAGGTCACCGAGATCAACTGGCGGGCGACCAAGCTCATCACCCAAGATCGCGTGGTCATCACCGTCCCCAACGGTGCCTTGGCCAAGTCGTCCATCCGCAATTTTTCACGACCCGAGAGCGTCACGCGCCGCACGGCGACCATTTTCGCGCCCTACGACGTCTCCCCCGATCGCATGCACCAAGCGTTGCTCCGCGCGGCGCAAGAGGCGCCGGGAGTGCTCGCGGTGCCGCCGGTAACGGTCATCACCAAGGGGTTTACCGAGCGGGGCACGGAGTATGTCGTCAGGTTCTTCATCGAGAACTTTCGCGACCGCGACCCGATCACGAGCGCGGTCTACGATCGACTCTGGTACGCCATGGCGCGCCTGAAGGTTCCCATTCCGGTGCCGCGCCGGCGCATCGAGATCGAGCAGCTCTCGAACGAAATGGACGTGCGCGTAGCGGAACAAGCCGCCGATCGACGCTTGCGCACGCTCGAGCAAGTCGACTTTCTCCAAGCGCTACCGCACGAGCTCTTGACCGAGCTCGCGCGTCGCGCCGAAACGCGCGTCTATGCGCCCGGAGAATACGTCATTCACCAAGGCGACAGCGGCGATGAGATGTTCATCATCGAACGCGGGGAGGTCGGCGTCATGCTCGAGCGCAAGGCGAACGAACAGCACGTCGCAGCGCTGCGTCCTGGTCAGTGCTTCGGCGAGATGAGCGTCATGACGGGTGAGCCCCGGAAGGCGAGCATTCGCGCCATCACGGAGACCCACGTGCTCGTGCTCGGCAAACAGACCTTCAAGGAGCTGTTGGAAAAGAACGAAGGGGTGTTGGAAGACATCAGTGAAATCTTGGCGGACCGGCACCAGCAGCTGGACGAGGCCGTGGTCCACGAAGAGTCGAATGAACGAAAGACAGAACCGGCGCTCTTGCTCAACCGCATCAAGAGCTTCTTCTCCGTCAGTTTGCCCCCGCCAAAGAACCCCTGAGTCACAGCTAAGCCCGCTCACAGGGTCGTGGCCATCTCGGCTTTGGCAGCGCCCTGCTCGCGCTGGATGCCCGTAATCTCGGCGCGGCGTCGGGGCAGCGCTTGCGGGTAATTTTGCTGCAAAAACACCAGGAGCTTCTCGCGCACTTCGCAGCGCAGATCCCAAGCGTCGGTAGCATCTTTGGCGCTCATCAACGGGCGCACCAACAGCGTCGACTCGGTAACGTCCGTGACTTGGAGCCGCTTCAGCTGACCGTCCCACAGCGGCGAAGCTTCGACGATGCGCTCGAATTCTGCGCGCAACTCGGGGAGCGGCACCGAGTAGTCCACGTGCAGCGGGGCCGCCCCGAGCAAGTCGCTCGATACGCGAGTCCAGTTCTGAAAGGGCTTCTCGAGAAAATAGTTCACCGGCACGACCAGGCGCCTGAGGTCCCAGATGCGAATCACGACATAGGTCAGCGTGATCTCCTCGATGCGGCCCCACTCGCCCTCCACCACTACGACGTCATCCACTCGAATCGGTTGCGCGATGGCGATGTGGATCCCAGAAATCAGAGTCGCAATGCTTTTCTGCCCGGCGAATCCCAAGATCACTCCCACAACCCCCGTCGAAGCCAACAGCCCTGCGCCCAAGCTGCGTACGCCCTCGAACGTCAAGAGCGCGCCAGCAACCGTGACGAGCGCTACGCCAAAGTGCGCAATACGCTTCAACACCCGCACCTTCGTGAGGACGCTCTTCGCCCTTCGATTGTCGTCGCCGTCAAGCCGATACTGGTAAGCGACGTACTTTTCGCCGAGCCGTAGAAAGCGCGCGGCAATCCAACCCACACACAGGATGAGCGCCACCAGAAGCGTGTGCGAAATCCACGCGAGCGAAGCGTCTGACAGCGAGAAGAGCGGCACCAGCCCGCGCACCACGAACAGGGGCACTGTCCAGCGCAGCGGCGCGGCCAGAAGTTCGACGATGACGTCGTCGAACTTCCACTCGGTACGCTCCGCGGCCCGCGCCAGCGCGCGCAACCCCAACTTGGCCGCGACCCGGCCGGCCAAGAACCCCACGACCGTGAGCCCGAGCGCCCAAACCGCCTCGTACAGGTCAGTCGCTTCGATCCAACGGACGAGCGCCTCGAGCTGGCGCGGCACCTGGCCAGCCGACGCCGCCAGAACGAGATTGTTCAAACCGGTCGTAGTGTCACTCATGCTGGTTCGCTCCGCGTAAAAGGCGCGACAAGTTCGGATTTGCAAATTTCGGAGCTGCCGCTAACGTGACGCCCCGAGCACCCTCCGGAACCACGACAAAGCAGCCACGATGACTCATCGCCCCGAACTCGTAGCGCACGGCGTGCGACTCGGCGAGCAAGTTGTGCCACTGCTCGCAGGCAGCGTTCACTACTATCACCTCGCAGTCGAACACTGGAAACCTGCGCTGACCGCGCTCTCCGCGCTGGGCTTGTCGTTCGTCGACACGTACGTACCCTGGAGCGAGCACGAGCGAGCTCAGGGGTACGATTTCGGAGACGAACGCCCGCAGCTGAACGTGCGCTACTTCTTGCAGCTGGCAGCGGAACTTGGTTTGTACGCGATCGTCCGACCGGGTCCGCACGTGAACGCCGAACTGACTGGTTTCGGGATCCCGAAACGGGTGCTGTGGGATGACGAATGCATGGCTCGGTCCGCGAGCGGCTCCCGCGTCGTGCTTCCGATACCACCACTCGCGTTCCCACTGCCGAGCTACTCGAGCCCCAAGTTCCGAGCGGAAACCGCGGCCTGGTACCAGGCGGTCGGGCGGGTGCTCGGCGATCTTTGTTATCCGGCAGGCCCTATCGTTTTCGTGCAAGTCGACAACGAAGCGACGCTCGGGTTTCGCGACGGTGTGTTCGACCAAGACTACCATCCCGCTCAACTGAACGAGTACCGCGAGTTCTTGGCCAAAAAGTACGGCAATGTGGAGTCGCTCCGTCGCCTGTACAAGAACCCTGCGCTCGTCATCGGTAAGTCGAACCCGCCCGAACGCAAGCAGCTCAAGCTGGCCAGCGACTTGCCCGCAGCGCTCGACTGGGCAGAGGCACAAGAAGACACGCTGGCTCGGGCGCTCGAGCGGATGGCTGTGCCCTTGCGAGAGCTTTTCCCCGGTGCACTGTTCACCCACAACCTGCCGCCGGGCTGGGAAGCCAGCGTGCTCGATCCGCAGCTGCTCGATCAAGCGTTCGATCTGTTGGGCTCCGACTACTACCATCGAGCCACGCCGCCGCATCGACGCGCCATCTTCGAACGGACCAGCGAACTCGGGTTTCGCGCTCGCTCGCGCGGACGGCCGTGTTTCGCGGCCGAGCTCGGCGTGGGCTTTCCGCCGTATTTCGCGCCCCACACCGAGGCAGACAGCCGCTTTTCCACCTTGTGCGCGCTGGCGTACGGCATCCAGGGGTTCAACCTGTACATGGCGGTCGAACGCAGCCGCTGGATCGGGGCACCCATCGATCACACCGGAACGCCGCTCAGAGAGGCGGAGTTTTATCGGCAGCTGGTCGGCGCCATACGGCGCACGCGCCTCTTCGAGCTCGAACGGCACACGGCGGTGACCATCGTGGTGCCCCGCGTGCTGCGGCGCCTCGCGCGCGTGCTGCATGTCTTCGATCCACTGAGCCCCACCATGCTGGCTGCCATGACTGGTGATCAGCGCCTCGGCCCCGGCGAGCAAGACCTGGGTTTGCCGAGCTCGCTCGCACTCGACACGCTCGAGTTTCTGAGTTTGCTCGAACACGAGCTCGATCGACGCCACATTCCCTACACGCTGGCCGCTGGTGACCAACTGGCAGCAGCGCTCGCTAGCGAGGGCTGGACCATCGTGCTGTCATGCTCTGCGTTCGGTGCAGCCGAGCTCGAGCTGATCGAAGGCGCGCTCACGCAAGGCCGCCCGCTGACCCTTGGACCCCACGCTCCTGAACGCGACCTCGCCTTTCAACCTCTCGAGACGCGACCACCCCTCGCGGACACGGCAAGCGTACCCGCGCTGGTGGGCGTAAACTCGCAGGCGATCGAGCGCGCCATCGAGGCCGCCGACAGCGCACTCGGGCTGCCCCGGCTCGCGATCGATCACGCGGACGTTCACGGTTGCCTGTTCGAAGCGCGGGACAGCCGCGCGCCGCGTGTGGCGTTCCTGATCAATCCAACGCCACGGGATCTGGAGGTTTCGTGGAGTTTCGCCCCGCTCCTCGAAGCCCGTGACGCGATCACCCACGAGCAGTTGTCCGTGGTAGCGGGAGCGCTCAGGGTCCCGATTCCGTGCCGGAGCGTGCGAATGCTGGAGCTGTTCGGCAATTCATAGTAGAGCGCTCGCGACCTTCCAACCGCGAGACCTCGATGTTACTTGAAATCAACCCCGTCAATCCCGAACCGCGCAAGATCAAGCGCGCGGTGGAGGCGCTCGAGGCGGGGGAAGTGATCGCCTACCCCACGGACACTTGCTACGGCATTGGTTGCGACCTTTTCAACAAGCGCGCCGTCGAAAAGCTGTACCGCATCAAGGGCATGGACAGCTCACAGAAGCTCTCGTTCGTCTGCCACGACCTGAGCCATGCCTCTCAGTACGCGGTCATGCACGACCACATCTACGAAACACTGAAACGGTTCCTGCCGGGGCCGTACTGCTTCATCCTCGAAGCGACGCGCGAGGTTCCGAAGATCGTGCACTTTGCGCGCAAGACGGTGGGGGTTCGCATCGTCGACCACCCGGTGACACAGGCGCTGACGCGAGAGCTCGGGCGTCCCATCATCTCGAGCACGGCGTCGCGTCACGGCGAACCCCCCGATCCGGACCCGAAAGAAATCGATCTCGAGTTCAAAGGTTTGGGCCTCGTGCTCGACGGCGGACCCGGCGGTACGGTGCCCACGAGCATCGTGGACCTCACGAAGTCACCTGCGGAAATTTTGCGCGTCGGCGCTGGCGACGTCACGCCCTTTCAAGAGTGAATCACGCCGATTTGCTTCCGGGCGAGGCTCGATTGTTGATTTGGATGGCAAGCCGGATTATGTAGGGCCCATGACTTTCGTCGTCACTGACAATTGCAAGGGCTGCCGTTTCACAGACTGCGTCGCTGTCTGCCCCGTCGAGTGTTTCCACGGGGATGACGAGATGCTCTATATCGATCCCGAGGAATGCATCGACTGCGGTGCGTGCGTGCCCGAATGCCCGGTCGAGGCCATCTACGACGAAGCGCAACTGCCCGATGACAAGTCGCAGTGGTTGCAGCTCAACGCTGACCGCGCCAAAGATCTCCCCGTCATCGCCGAAAAGGGAGATCCTCTCCCCGGCGCGGATGCGCGCAAGGAAGAGCTCGGATTCTAGCTCGCAAGAGCCATGCGCTGCCGGGCGCGGAGACTCCGTTCATCCGAGTCGCCGCGCCCGAGCCCGCCCGGTGCAGAACTAGGGCGGGCTGACTAGGGAGCGGCGGCTGGAGCCGCGGGTGCGGGTGCTGCAGCGGGGGTCGGCGTGGTGGGGGCAGTGGGTCGTGTGGGGGTACCGGCAGCGGGGGCTGCTGCCGCAGGCGTCACCGGCTTGCCCGCAGGATCTTCGAGCTCGTCGAAGCTGAAGCGCGCTTGGCCCTGAACGATCACGCTGCCCTGCTCGTCCGGTTTGTCCTTGTTGGTCACGCCAGCAATGAAATTGAGCTTGAGCAACCCCTTGAAGGGGAACGGCTGCCCGTGGGCGATCATCGCCGTGCCATCGGCGGCCGACTGGAACTCTCCCAGCGTCCAGTTCCCCGGAACCAGAGCGAAGTCGGCGCTCGCAGCGTAACGTTTGGTCTCGAGGGTGAGCGTCACTTGCGTGGGTTCCGCGCGCTGCACTCGGATGAGCCGGTACGTAACCGTGTCGAGCCCCATCACGCTTTCGCGCGTCGTTGCCATCCAGAACGCCCCGGTGCCGAGGG
>Ga0315910_10001216_pt1 | contig 24021 bp, 22 predicted proteins | sample EdamamesoilMG_FD_204470 | JGI IMG/M metagenome (GOLD analysis project Ga0315910, IMG submission 204470) | Garden soil microbial communities collected in Santa Monica, California, United States - Edamame soil | ecosystem: Environmental > Terrestrial > Soil > Garden | place: USA: California... | reverse complement strand
CGCCGCGAAGCGGCTCGGGTGCGCGGCGTCGATGGCGCCGCGCGAGCGGAAGAACGTGAGCTGGAAGCCGAACGCCGGCGCGGGCGTCCCGGTCGCGGCCGCCGCCGGCTGCAGCCAGCCGGTCGCATACCACCACTCGGTGCGTGCGTCCGGGTGCGCGCCGAAGTCGCGCGGGAAGGCGAGTGCACGGCCGGACTGGACGGGCGCGGCGCGCGCGCCGGCGAGCGGCAGCCAGGTCAGCGCAACTCCCATCATGGCGCGTCGGTCCATGCTCTACGATGCCACAGCGCCGCACGGCGCTCAGGAGGCCCGCATGTCCCAGCCCATCACGGTCAAGCTCGAGAAGGTCGACGTCCCGGTGCCGGCATTCAAGGCCGTCGCGGAGAAAGCCGCGACCGCGGCTGCCAAGGCGGCAGCCGCCCGGATCAAGCTCGACAAGAAGTACGACGTCAAGCTCAGCGTGAAGGTCAAGTTCGACAAGAACGACAAGCCTGCGGTCATCGAGGCGACCTGCTCGTTCGACGTCGCCGTCGATGGCAGGATGCAGCCGCAGTTCGCCGTCACCAAGAGCGGCGCCGGCAAGGCGGACCGTTTCGGCAGCAAGGTCGCCGAGGGTGTCGCCCAGGCGGTCGACGCGATCGTCGACTCGGTCATCGAGAAGCTCGTCAAGACCCTCGACCAGGCCGAGAAGGCCGAGAAGGAGAAGGAGAAGAAGGGCAAGTGAGGCGAGGGGCCGGCCGTTCCGGAACCTGCCTTCACCAGTCGTCGCGGACCGCCCGCACGACGTCCGGCCCGGCGGCGGCGCGGGCCGACCACCAGGCCGTCAGCGCCCCCGCGGCGACGGTCGCCGCGACCAGCGCGAGCAGGCGCGGCCAGGGCAGCAGCAACTCCATCGTCCAGTGGAAGCTCTGCGGGTTGACGACGTGCACCAGCACGACCGCGACCGCGATGCCGAGCGCGAGGCCGACCGCAGCACCGGCGACGCTCCAGACCGCGCCTTCGGCACACACCACCGCGCGCACCTGCGCGCGCGTCAGCCCGAGGTGCACGAGCAGACCGAACTCGCGCCGGCGCGCCAGCACCTGGGCCGAGACGCTCGCGGCGATGCCGACCAGCCCGATCGCGATCGCGACCGCCTGCAGCCAGTAGGTCACCGCGAAGCTGCGATCGAAGATGCGCAGCGACAGCGCGCGCAGTTCGGCCGCGGAGGCGAACTCGAGCGGCACCTCGGGGCCGGCGAGCTGGCGCAGCGCGGCCTGCACGGCGGCGCGGTCCGCGCCCGGCTGCAGCCACAGCGCGAGGTCGTTGACGCGCGTGTCGCCGCTGAGCCGCTGCCAGTCGTCGGCCGCGATCGCGACGGCCCCGTGCTGGCGCGCGTAGTCGCGCCAGACGCCGCGCACGTGGACCGGCACGCGGCGGCCGTCGGGCAGCGGCAGCTCGAACGTGCGGCCCGCGTGCAGGCCGTAGAGGTTCGCGAGCGGCTCGCTCGCGTAGACCGACACCTGCCCGGCGCGCGCCGGCAGCAGCGGGCCGGTCAGCGCGAGCGAACGTTCCGGGGCGTCGAGCGGCCGGGCCAGCAGCGCGACGGCAGGGCGGCGCGGATCGAGCTGCAGCGGGGTCACGCGCTGCGCGTCGACGCGTGCGACGCCGGGCAGCGCGCGTGCCGCGGCGACCAGCGCCGGTGCGAGCGTGGCGCCGTCGCCGCCCGAGGTGCCGGCGCTGCCGCGCGCGTAGAGGTCGGCCGGCAGGACCTCGTCGAGCCAGCGGGTCACGGCGTCGCGGAAGCTCGTCACCATGACCGTCAACGCGACCGACAACGCCAGGCTCGCGACGACCCCGGCGACCGCCACCGCCGCCGCATGGCGTTCATGGCGGGCCCGTTCGACCGCGAGCAGCGCGAGCGCGTGCCGCGGCGGCGCCACGCCGCGCAGCAGGGCGGCGAGTGCCGCCGGCACGCAGGCAATGCCGCCGACCAGCAGGCAGGCGACCGAGGCGTAGGCGGCGATCGGCAGGCCGGCGATCGGCGGCGCGAACGCGAGCAGCGCGCCCACGAGGCACAGCAGCGGGCCGACCCAGGCGCGCGCCGCGCCGGCGTGCGCCAGGCCGAGTCCCTTGAGGGCCTGGGCCGGGGCGATGCGCTGCGCGAGCCGCGCCGGCAGCCAGCCGCCCGCGACGGCCGCGAAGACACCCAGCGCGCCATAGAGCAGCAGCGCGCCGGCGTCGACCTGCAGGCCCGGCGCGATACCCGGGAAGTAGGCACCGCCCAGGTCGCCGGCGAGCAACTGCAGCGCCAGCCACGCGAGCCCGGTGCCGAGCAGCAGGCCGATCGAACTGCCGGCGACGCCCACGAGCGCCGATTCGGCCAGCACGAGCCGCAGCCGCGCGCGCGCGTCCAGGCCGAGCACGCCGAGCAGCGCCAGCTGCGGCAGCCGCCGCGCGACCGACAGCGAGAACACGGAGAACACCAGGAACGCGCCGGTGAAGAGCGCGACCAGCGCGAGCACCGTGAGGTTGACGCGGTAGGCGCGCGAGACGTTCGAGACGCGCTCGCCCGCCTCGTCGGGCGCGGCCGCGCGCACGCCGGCCGGCAGGGCGACGTCGCGCAGCACGGCGTCGCGATCCGCGCCCGGCACCAGCCGCACGTCGATGCGGCTGATGCGGCCGAGCCAGCCGAACGACGCCTGCGCGCCGGCGATGTCCATCACCGCGAGCGGCGGGCCGTCGGCGAGCACGCTGCCGCGTACCGCGAGCGTCAGGCTGCCGCTGCCGCCGCGCACGCGCAGCGTCGCCGGGGGCGTGCCGGCCGGGGTCGCGACGCGCCGCTGTGCGCTCGCATTCAGGAACAGCGCGCCGGGGTCGAGCACCACCAGGCGGTCGGCGTCCGCATCGGGGCGGGGCAGCAGCGCGGGCGTCAGCGCGGCGGCGACGAGCGCGTCGATGCCGACGATGCGCAGCGGCACCGGCGCGCCGGCGGCATCGAACGCCACGCCGTCGAGTTCGACCACGGCGCTCGCCAGCGCGACCAGCGGGTGTGTCGCGACGCGGCCGTAGACCGCCTCGTCGAAGCCGGCGCGCGGGCCGCGCAGCTCGAGGTCGGCCTGGGCGTTGACCTGGCGCACCGCCGCGCTGAATTCGCGCAACGCCGACTCGTTGATCAGGTGCACCGACAACGCGAGCGCGACGCCGAGCGCGACCGCGAGCACCGCCACCGCATGCCGCCCGGGTTGATGGCGCGCGTGCGACCAGGACAGCTCGCGCAGCAGCGCGAGCAGCGGCACCGTGGCGCCCGCGCTCATGCGTCGACGAGGCCGTCGGCGCGCAGCCGCAGCACCCGGTCGGCACGCTGCGCCGCCGCGGCCGAGTGCGTGACCAGCACGCCGGCGGCACCGTGCGCACGCAGCTGGGCGACGAGCAGCTCCAGCACACGTTCGGCCGTGGCGGCGTCGAGGTTGCCGGTCGGTTCGTCGGCGAGCAGCAGCTTCGGCCCGTGCACCAGCGCACGCGCGATCGCGACCCGCTGCAGCTGGCCGCCCGAGAGCGTCTGCGGCATGCGGGACTCGAAGCCGGCCAGCCCGACGCCGGCCAGCGCGGCGGACACGGCGGTCGCGTCGGGCCGGCCGAGCAGCAGCAGCGGCAACGCGACGTTGTGTGCCACGCTCAGGTGCGGCAGCACGTGGAAGGCCTGGAAGACGAAGCCGAGTGCGCTGCGGCGCAGTTGTGCCTGCGACGCTTCGGGCAGTGCGCTGATCTCAGCGCCGGCGACGACGACGCGACCCGCGTCCAGCGTGTCGAGCCCGGCGATGCAGTTCAGCAGCGTCGACTTGCCGACCCCCGACTCGCCGACGATCGCGACGAACTCGCCGGCCGCGACCTCGAGGTCGACGCCCTCGAAGACCGATGTGCCGTCGTACCGTTTCGCGAGGCTGCGCAGGCTCAGCATCGTGGCCTTCCGTCGTCGTCAGTCCGCCATCAGCGTCGCGGCATGGCGGCGCGCGCGTTCGACCACCTGGGCGAGCGCGTCGGCATCGTCGCAGGCGACCCCCTCGCGCCAGTCCATGCCGCGCAGCCAGGTCAGCTGTCGCTTGGCGAGCTGGCGGGTGGCCGCGCTGCCGCGTTCGGCGAGGTCGCGGACGTCGTTGCGGTCCAGCGCCTCCCAGGCCTGCCGGTAGCCGACGCAGCGCATCGACGGCAGGTCGGCGTGCAGGTCGCCGCGGGCACGCAGGCGGCGCACCTCGTCGAGCAGGCCGGCGTCGAGCATCGCCGCGAAACGCACCGCGATGCGCTCGTGCAGCCAGCCGCGCGCCCTGGGCTCGAGCGCGATCAGCGGTGGTCGCTCGGCGGTCGGCGCGCGGCGGCCGTGGAACGACGCGAGCGGCCGACCGGTCAGCCGCCAGACCTCGAGCGCGCGCTGGATGCGCTGCGCATCGCCGGGGGCGAGGCGCGCCGCGGTGACCGGGTCGACGCGCGCGAGATCGGCGTGCAGCGCCGGCCAGCCGCGTGCCGCGGCTTCGGCGTCGAGTTCGGCGCGCACGCCGGCGTCGGCCGCGGGCATCGCGTCGATGCCGTCGAAGAGCGCCTTGAAGTAGAGCATCGTGCCGCCGACCAGCAGCGGCAGCGCCCCGCGCGTGCGGATCGCGTCGATGCGAGCGCGCGCGTCGGCGACGAAGCGCGCCGCCGAGTACGCCTCGCTCGGCTCGATCAGGTCGATCAGGTGGTGCGGCACGGCGCGGCGCTCGGCCGCGCTCGGCTTGGCGGTGCCGATGTCCATGCCGCGGTAGACGAGCGCCGAGTCGACGCTGACGATCTCGACCGCGCACTCCGGCGCGAGCGCCGCCGCGATCGCCAGTGCCGCGGCCGTCTTGCCGGCGGCCGTCGGGCCGGCCAGGCAGAGGCAGCGCAGCGGCGTCGCCATGGACTCGCGCCGCCCTCAGGTGGCCTGCGCGCTCGGCCGCAGCGCCATGGCGTGCGGATCGCCGTGGCGCTGCACCAGCGTCCAGGCGGTCGCGGCGAGCAGCACCGCGAAGACGCCGATGCCCAGCGTCATCGGGTAGACCGTGCCGCCCAGCGTCGCACCGAGGAACTGGCCGACGCCGAAGGCGACCAGCATCATGTAGCAGCCCGACAGCGAGGCGGCCGTGCCGGCCTTCTCGGGGAAGGGGCCGATCGCGCCGGCCTGGCCGCAGGGCTGGTGCACGCCGTGGCCGACCGCGTAGAGCCACTGCGGCAGCACGATCGCCCAGGCGGCGTGCACGCCGGCGAGGCTGAGCGCGGCCATCGACAGCCCGCCGGCGAGCGTGCAGAACGCACCGATGCGCACCGCGCCGCGCAGCCCGTGGCGCGCAAGCAGCCGCCGGCACCAGACCGTGCCCGCCAGGTAGGCGGCCGAGTTGGTCAGCATGATCAGTCCGTAGCCGACGCGCGACGTGCCGAGCACGTCGATGAAGACGAACGACGAGCCGGCGAGCAGGAAGAACAGCCCGCCGTAGGCGAAGCCGGACAGCAGCGTCCAGGCGCGGAAGGTCGGGTGGCGCAGCACCGCGGCCCAGTTGCGCAGCAGCGGCGCGATGTGGGTCGCCTGCGGGTTGCGCGACGGCACGGTCTCCTCGTAGCGCCAGGCGATGTACGCGAGCGTGCCGGCGCCGAACAGCGCGACCGCGAGCAGCGCCGCGTGCCAGTCGAACCCCTGCACCAGCAGGCCGCCGGTCAGCGGGCTCAGCATCGCGATCACGCCGAGCCCGCTGAGCGCCCTGGACATCACGCGTGCGCCTTCGTGCGGCTCGAACAGGTCGCGCACGATCGAGCGGCCGCAGGTCACCGCCGCCGCCATGCCCGCGCCCTGCAGCGCACGCCAGCCGATCAGCGTGGTCATGTCGGTCGCGAGCGCGCCGAGCAGGCTGGCGAGCGTGTAGATGCCCATGCCCCAGAGCAGCACCGGGCGGCGGCCGTAGCGGTCGGCGAGCGGCCCGCAGACGAGCTGCGCGAGGCCGAAGCAGATGATCAGCGCCGACAGCGTCAGCTGGGCCGCGCCGATGCCGGCGCCGAGGTCGCGCTGCAGCGTCGGCAGCGCCGGCAGGTACAGGTCGGTGGTGATCGGCTGGATGCCCAGCAGCAGGGTCAGCAGCAGGACGACGGTGACGGGCGGCATCGCCGCGGCGCGGGGGGCGGGCAGGGACATCGTGCGAGCGTAGCAGGCAGGCGCGGCGGCCCCGGAGCGCGCCCGCGGTTGCATTCGGTGACGGGGGGAATGCAGACGATTGTTACGATGTTGCAGCGTCGCCCGCCGGTGACGCAGACCAAGAACGAAAGAAGGAACAGTCCTCATGAAGAGCACGACCCGTTGGATGGCGCGCCTGGCCGCCGTTTGCATCAGCTTCGCCGGCTTCGTCACGTCGGCGCAGGCCACCCTGGTCAGCACCGAGCAGGTCGCCGCGGCGCAGGGCATCACCAGCCCGAGCGCACAGCGCGACCGGATCTATGCCGCGCTCGACCGTGCCGACGTGGCGGCGGCGCTGCAGGAACGCGGCGTCGACCTGGCGCAGGCGCGCGCGCGCGTCGCCGCACTGACCGACGACGAGGTCGAGCAGGTCGCGCACACGATCGAGACGGCTCCGGCCGGCGCGAGCGACTTCCTCGGCGTGCTCGTCTTCATCTTCGTGCTGCTGCTCGTCACCGACATCCTCGGCCTGACCAAGGTCTTCCCGTTCACGCGCTCCGTGCGCTGATGGCGCGGGTCGCCGCGTCGCTGCGGCGTCTCGTCGTCGTCCTGAGCGTGCTGTCGGCGGCCGCCTGGCTGGGCGGCTGCGCGGTCCAGACCGAGGCCCTGCGGCAGTCGCCGCCGCCGGACCTGCCGGTCTCGGCCGAACTCGCCGCGACGCCGTTCTACCCGCAGACCGACTACCAGTGCGGCCCGGCGGCGCTCGCCACCGGGCTGGGTGCGGCCGGATTCGCGGCCGATCCCGTGCAGCTGGCCGAACAGGTCTTCCTGCCGGCGCGCAGCGGCACGCTGCAGCTCGAGATGGTCGCCGGCGCGCGCCGCCAGGGCGCCGTCGCAACGCGCATCCCGGCGACGCTCGAGGCCGCGCTGCGCGAGGCCGCGGCCGGCCGGCCGGTGGTGGTGCTGCTGAACCTCGCGCTGACCTGGCTGCCGCGCTGGCACTACGCGGTGCTGGTCGGCTACGACCTCGCGGCCGGCGAGGTGCTGCTGCGCAGCGGCACGACGCGGCGCGAGGTGATGACGCTGCGCAGCTTCGAGCACACCTGGCAGCGCGCCGGGGCCTGGGGCATCGTTCTCACACCGCCCGGCGCCTGGCCGGCGACCGCGGGCGCGGAGGCGGTCGTCGAGGCCGCGGTCGGCTACGAACGGTCCGCGGCGCCGGCGCAGGCGGTGCTCGCCTACCGCGCCGCGCTCGAACGCTGGGGCGGCAACCTGACGCTGCAGATGGGGCTCGGCAACAGCCTGCATGCGAGCGGCGACCGGCGCGCCGCCGCCGAGGCCTTCCGGCGCGCGGCGGCCGAGCACCCCGCCAGCGTGCCGGCCCGCATCAACCTGTCGGCGACGCTGCTCGACCTCGGCGACGTCGCCGGGGCGCGGCGTGCGGCACGCGAGGCGGTCGAACTCGCCGACCCGGCCTGGGCCGAACGGGCCCGCGCGGCGCTCGCCGCGACCCAGCGACCGTAGCGCCGCTCACCAGTTGGTGATCTCCGGGTTGTCGTAGCGGTAGTCGTTCGGGATCGCGAGGTTCGAGTACGAGAACGACAGGCTGACGTCGAGCGACGTCACCTGGTGCCACCAGCCGAGCGGCAGGAACACGGTTTCGCCCGGCTCGACGATCACCTCGAGCAGGGTCGCCTGGCGGAAGTCGGGATACCGCTGGTCGTCGGGGCGATCGACGTCGATCGGGCTGAAGACGTTGTTGTAGTTGTAGAGCCTGGGTGTCTGCAGCGGCGAGATGAAGCGCCAGCGCTTGCGGCCGACCACCTGGGTGTGGAACAGCATGATCGTGTCGTGGTGCAGCGGCGTGTTGGTGCCGGCCGGGCCGAACCAGAACGACGAGCGCTGCGCCAGCTGGGCCGGGTCGCACAGCGCCGGCAGGCTGCCGATGTCGGCCAGCAGCGGCGCGAACTCGGGCCGGCGCAGCGCCTCGTTGTTCGCGGTCATGTAGTAGTCGTTGGTGACGCCGCCGGCGAGCACCTGGTCGACGAAGTCCGCCAGCCGCACCTGGCGGCGGTGCTGCAGCTTGTCCTCCTCGTAGCGCGGGTTGGCGCTGCGTTCGGCCTGGATCTCGACGTCCAGGTGGCCGAAGCGCGCCTTCAGGTCCTGCGGCGACCAGCGCTGCATCGCGGGCCAGTCGTGCGTCAGCCCGGTCAGCACGACGGGCCGGCAACCGACGACATAGCGGCGCATGAATTCGTCGAGCGGGACCTGGCTGCGCTTCTCGACGTGGGCGTAGTCCGGGTCGAGCGCCCACATCCTCTGCAGGTTGCCCATCACCGACTCGAGCTTGCGCTGCAGCTGCTGGATGCGGCGCGCGGCGAGGAACGCCGGGTTCTGCTCCATGCGCGGGATCGCGGCGCGGCCTGCGGCCGGGTCGATGCCGGCCGCGGTCATGGTCTGCAGCATCGACTCGGGCGTGCAGCCGCGCAGGCGGTTCTCGGCGATCCATTGCAGCCAGCCCGAGTCGATCGGCGTGGTCGCGGCAGCCGGGGGGGTCGCGGAGGTCTCGGGCGGGCGCGGGGCAGGGCGCATGGCGGAAGTCCGGATCAGAAGAACGACTCGTCGGCGCGCAGGTAGCGCCACTGGCCGCTCGGCAGGTCGCCGAGCATCACCCGGCCGATGCGCACGCGCTTGAGCCCGGTGACCTTCAGGCCGACCGCCTCGCACATGCGGCGGATCTGGCGCTTCTTGCCTTCGGTCAGCACGAAGCGCAGCTGATCGTCGTTGAGCCACTCGACCCGTGCCGGCGCGAGCGCTTCGCCGTCGAGCTCGAGGCCGTGGCGCAGCAGCGCGAGGTCGGCGTCGGAGCGGGTCGCGCCTTCGGCGAGCGGCTCGACGCGCACGAGGTACTCCTTCTCGACCTCGCTGTCCGCGCCGATCAGCTGCTTGGCGACGCGGCCGTCCTGCGTCAGCACCAGCAGGCCGACCGAGTCGATGTCCAGTCGCCCGGCGGGGGCGAGGTTCTTCAGGTGCGTCGGCAGCCAGCGCGTGCCGGAACGGTCGTCGCGCCACTGGTTCGCCGCGGTGACGAGCACCACGGCGGGTTCGTAGCCGTCCTCGGCCTGGCCGCTGACGTAGCCGATCGGCTTGTTCAGCAGCACGGTGACGCGGTGCGCCTGCTCGTTGCGTGCCTTCGCGTCGACGCTGATGTGCTGCTCGGGCAGCACGCGCGCGCCGAGCTCGGCGACGACGGCGCCGTCGACGCGCACCCAGCCCTTCGCGATCCACTCGTCGGCCTCGCGCCTCGACGCGAGGCCGAGCTCGCTCATGCGCTTGGACAGGCGCAGGCTGCCCGGTGCGTGGTCGGCGGGCGGCGGCGCGTCTGCCGGCGCCCGGGGGGTCGGCCGGGCCGGACGGCTCTGGAACGCGGTGTTGCCCGTCGGCGCGTCCGGCAGCGGCCGACGCGGGCGGGCCGGGGCGAGCGGCGGCGGCCGCTGCGTGCGCCGCGCGTCGTCGGTGCGGGGGTCGGGACGCTGCGCGTCGGCGCGGCGCGCAGGCCGTTCCGGACCCGTCGGCCGGTCGCGCCGCCCGGCCTGGAACAGGGCCTCGCGTTCGGCCCGTTCCGCCTGGGCCTCGGCGAGCGTCGGGCGGCGCTTCACGCCCGCACCGGCACCGCGCACCGGCGCGCGGCGCGGCGCGGGCGCGGCGCCAGGCGCGGCGGCCGGTTTCTTGATCTTCAGCGTGGCCATGGCGGATTGGACCACGCCCCGGGCGCAGCCGGGCGGCGGCTCAGGTCCCCAGGCCGAAGAGCTCGCGCAGCGCCTCGCGGTAGAGCGCCTGGCCCATGCCGCTCGTGCTGTAGTGCGTGCCGCCTTCGACGAGCACGAAACGCTTCGGCGCGGCCGCACGCTCGAACAGCGTGCGCCCGAGCTCGACCGGGATCAGGCCGTCGTTCGACCCGTGCACCACGAGCACCGGTGCCTTGACGCTGGCGATCTTGTCGGCCGCCTCGAAGCGCTGCGTGATCAGCGCGGTGACCGGCAGCCAGCCCCACTTGAAGCTGCGGAACACGTCGGCGATCGAAGTGAAGGTGCCTTCGACGATCAGCCCCTGTTCGTCGGCGACCTCGGCGGCCAGGTTCACCGCGATCGCGCCGCCGAGCGAGTGGCCGAAGATGTAGCGCGGCCGACCCGGGTACTGCAACGCGAGCCAGTCCCAGGCCGCCCGGGCGTCCTCGGTCGCGAGTTCCTCCGAGGGCAGCTCGCTGCTGCTCTGGCCGAAGCCGCGGTAGTCGATCGCGAGCACCGCGAAGCCGAGTTCCTGCATGTGTCGGATGCGGAAGCCGCTGCCCTCGACGTTGCGGCGCGCGCCATGCAGGTAGAGCATCAGCGGCGCGTTCGGGTTCGTCTGCGGCAGCCAGAGCGCGTGCAGCTTGACGGGCCGGCCGCTCAGCGACGAGACGTGATCGATCCAGACGTCCTGCGTGCCGTCGACGCGGTAGTAGCCCCAGCCGGACGTGCCGACGCTCGGCTGGAAGATCCACTTGCGCTGCTGTTCGTCGAAGGTCGCGCAGCCCGCCAGCGTCGCGACGACGAGCAGCACCAGGGCAGGCCAGCGCCAGCGGCGCGAGGTCGGGATCTTGGGCATCGGCAAGGGATCGGGTTCGGCGTCGAAAAGTTCAACGGCCGCGCCAGAACAGCGCGTCGAGTTCCTTCACGCTGACCTGGCGCCAGGTCGGGCGGCCGTGGTTGCACTGGTCGGCGCGATCGGTCGCCTCCATGTCGCGCAGCAGCGCGTTCATCTCGTCGAGCGTGAGCCGCCGGTTGGCGCGCACCGCGCCGTGGCAGGCCATCGTCGACAGGATCTCGTGCTGGGCGCGCTGGATCACGCTGCTCGCGTCGTAGGACGCGAGTTCGGCGAGCACGCTGCGTGCCAGCTCGACGACGTCGCCGCCGGCGAGCGCCGCCGGCCGGGCCCGCACCGCGAGCGTGCCGGCCGCGAGCGGCGCGACGTCCAGGCCGAGCGTCTGCAGCGTCGCGGCGTGCTGCTCGGCGGTGGCGATCTCCTGCGGCGTCGCCGCGAAGGTCGCCGGCACCAGCAGCGGTTGCGATTCGATCGCGGCCGTGCCCAGGCTCGCCTTCAGGCGCTCGTAGACGATGCGTTCGTGGGCCGCGTGCATGTCGACGACGACCAGGCCATGGACGTTTTCGGCCAGGATGTAGATGCCGGCCAGCTGGGCCAGCGCGCGGCCGAGCGGCCAGGCGTCGGCGGTTGGGGCAGCCGGCGTGGCCGCGACCTGTGCCGGTGCGGCCCACGCCGGCGGCGGCTCCTGCGCGTAGAGCGTGGCGGCCTGCGCCAGGCCGAGCGACGCCTGGGTGCCGGCGTCGTGGCGCGGCAGCGGACGCAGGCCGGCCGAGCCGCCGCCGGCCGCAGGCAGCGCCGCGCCCGGCTCGCCCGCGCGCGACACCGCGAGCGCCGCGTCGACCGCGCGCCGCACCGCCTGATGCACCTCGCGGCTGTCGCGGAAACGCACCTCGACCTTGGTCGGGTGCACGTTGACGTCGACGCGGTCAGGGGCGATCTCGATGAAGAGCGCGTAGGCGGGCTGGCGACCGCCGTGCAGCACGTCCTCGTAGGCGGAGCGCACGCCGTGTCCGATCAGCTTGTCGCGCACGTGGCGGCCGTTGACGTAGACGTATTGCAGGTCGGTGCGCGACCGCGCGGCCTCGGGCAGGCCGGCGCGGCCGTGGATGCGCAGCACGCCGAGGTCGAGCGCGACCGCGCGGCTGGCGGCCATGAATTCCTCGCCGAGCAGCTCGCGCAGGCGCTGGTCGGGGCCGCCGCGACGCCACTGCTGGACCAGCTTGCCGTCGTGCCAGATCGTGAAGGACACGTCGGGCCGCACCAGCGCGTGGCGGCGCACCGCCTCGACGCAATGGGCCAGCTCGGTCGCCTCGGTCTTGAGGAACTTGCGCCGCGCCGGCGTGCCGAAGAACAGCTCGCGCACCTCGACGCTGGTGCCCGGCGCTCGTGCGGCCGGCACGAGTTCGCCCGAACGTGCCTCGAGTCGCAGCGCATGGGCGGCGTCGGGCGTGCGGCTCGCGATCGCGACCTCGGCGACCGACGCGATCGCCGCGAGCGCCTCGCCGCGGAAGCCCATCGTCGCGACGTTCTCGAGCTCCTCGAGCGAGGCGATCTTGCTGGTCGCGTGGCGGCGCAGCGCGAGGCCGAGTTCGGCGGCCGGGATGCCGCTGCCGTCGTCCTCGACCAGCACGGCGCGGATGCCGCCGCCGACGAGCCGCACGCCGACCTCGCGTGCGCCGGCGTCGAGCGCGTTGTCGACGAGTTCGCGGACCACCGAGGCGGGGCGTTCGACGACCTCGCCGGCGGCGATCTGGCTGACGAGTTCGTCGGGCAGTTCGCGGATCGGGCGGCGCGCGGGCGGCTGCAGGACGGCGTTCATCGCCACCATTGTAGGAAGGCTGTCAGCCTGACGGGCTAAGCTCGGGAGCGATGAATCCCGCCACGGACCCGCCGCCCGACGGCGCCGCCTTCCTGAAGGCCGTCACCGAACTGGGCCAGCGCCGCCCCGTGGTCACCTCGCGCGCGATCTACAACGACCGTGGCATCAAGCTGCTCGAAGGTGGCGTCGCCGTCGACGCCACGTTGTACGAGCGCCTCGTCACGCACCGGCTGAAGACGCCGCTCGACGAGTGCGTCGACAGCGAACCGGCCGTCACCGGCGAGGTGCTGCACGCCACGGCGCTCGCCGTGGTCGAGCGTCTGCCGTTCTTCGCCCAGATGGCGCCCCCCGGTCGCATGCGCAGCATGGTGCTGGAAGCGATCGAGGCGATCCCGCTGCCCAAGCCGGTCGCCTTCCAGCTCACGCTCGCACGCGAGACCCGCGCCCCGATGTTCGAACACGCGGTGCAGATGGCGCTGCTGTGCGCCCACCTCGTGCGCGAGGGCGGGGCGCCGGTGCACGACATCACCGTCGCGGCCGCGGCCGGCCTGCTGCACGACCTGGGCATGCTGCACATCGACCCGGACCTGCTCGCGAGCGAGAACCGCCTGCGCGGCGACCAGCGCCGGCCGCTCTATGCCCACCCGCTGACCGGCTCGATGCTGGCAGACCGCTTCCATGCCTATCCGCGCGAGGTCTCGCGCGCGATCCTCGAGCACCACGAGCGGCTCGACGGCTCGGGCTACCCGCGCGGCCTCGCCGGCGCGAGCCTGAGTCCGCTCGGGCGGCTGCTGTCGCTCGCCGAGGTCGTCACCGCGATGTTCGACGGCGAGCGCCTCTACCCGGAGCAGCGCGTCTCGCTGCTGCTGCGCCTGAGCCCGCGCCGCTACGACAGCGCGCTCGTGCCGTCGATCCATCGCCTGATCCGCGGCGTGCCGGCGCCGGCGCAGGCCTCGACCGTGCTCGTCGAGGAGGCGCTGCACCGGCTGCGCCAGCAGGCCGAGCTGCTGGTGCAGTTCGGCGCGCTGGCGCCCGCGCTGGCCGGCCTCGCGCCGGCGACGGCCGGGGTGCTGACATCGGTGCAGGACCAGGCCGCGACGCTGCAGCGCATGCTGTGGAACGCCGGCGTGACCGCCGAGCAGCTCGACCGTCTCGACGACGACGACATGCGCGATGTCGGCCTGCGCATCGAACTCTGGGCGCTCGAACAGGAGCTGCACTGGCAGCTGCGCGCGGTCGCCAACCAGCTCGAGCGGCGCTGGCGCGACGCGGCCGACGGCGCGGCACTGCCCGCGCCGCTCGCGGCCTGGCTCGAGCAGGTGCGTGCCTTCGAGCAGGTGCCGGTCTGAGGGAATGCAGGAGAACGCCGGGGCGTCCGGGATAATCGGCGCCCCATGGAACTTGTCGCCTTCCTGATCGACTTCATCCTGCACGTCGACGTGCACCTGGCCAACTTCGTGCAGGCCTACGGCACCTGGGTCTACGCGCTGCTTTTCACGATCATCTTCGTCGAGACCGGCGTGGTCGTGATGCCGTTCCTGCCGGGCGACTCGCTGCTGTTCGTCGTCGGTGCGCTGTGCGGGCTCGGCCTGATGAGCCTGCCGCTCGCGATCGGGCTGCTGACGGCCGCGGCGATCCTCGGCGACCAGTGCAACTACTCGATCGGCCGCTGGGTCGGGCCGAAGGTGTTCCGCTGGGAGCAGTCGCGCTGGTTCAACCGGCGTGCCTTCGACCAGGCGCATGCGTTCTACGAGAAGTACGGCGGCGTGACGATCGTCGTCGCGCGCTTCCTGCCGTTCCTGCGCACCTTCGTGCCCTTCGTCGCCGGCGTCGCCGAGATGACGCGCAGCCGCTTCACGCTCTACAACGTCGCCGGCGCCATGCTCTGGGTCGGCGGCGTCACGCTGGCGGGTTACCTGTTCGGCAACATCCCGTGGGTCAAGGAGCACCTCGACAAGATCATCTGGGCAGCGATCTTCGTCCCGGGACTGATCGTGCTCTTCGGCGCCTGGAAGGCCCGCCGCCGGGCCTCGGCGGCGTGACCGTGCTTCAGCGCGCCGGCACGCGCTGCGCGAGCGGCGGCGGCGTGTAGTCGGGGCGGTAGCGGCAACCCGCGCCCCAGGCGGCCTCGAGCCCCTTGCAGCGCTCGGCGACCGATTGCGGCGTCGGCTTCACGCCGCGCTGCGCCCAGGCGACGAGCGCGTCGATCGCGGCGACGTACTGCACGTCGCTGAGGTAGCTGTGCTCGCTGTCGCTCGTGTAGGTCTGCACGAGGCGGTCGAGGTTGCCGGCGCGCGCGACCGTGTCGCGGAAGGTCGACTGCATCTCGACGAAGGCGGTCGGGTCGTCGATCGCGTGCACGGTCAGCACCGGAACGCCGAAGCGGCCCTGCGGGTCGGTGTCGGCGGCGAACGCAGCCGCGGCCTGGGCATCGGGGGCGTAGCGCGGCACGCTGGCGTTCAGCGCCGCGTCGCCCGCGTAGCTCACCTTCGCGTTGTCGAAGACGTTGCGCCCGCCGGCGCGGTTGAACGCGATGTCCTGGAAGTGCCAGGTGGCCCAGTTCAGGTGGGCGACGAGCGAACGCTCCGGAATGCGCACCGCGGCGAGGATCGTCGCGAGGTTGCGCTGCTGTGCCGCGCTGCGCTCGGCCGGCTTCTTGCGCACGCCGGTGCATTCGTCGACACGCCCGGCGAGCTCGGGCCGCGTCAGCTTGGCGTCCTTCGGCAGGCCCTGCCAGAGCGGGTAGGCGGCTTCGTCCGCGCGCGGATGGTTGGCGCACACGGCCTGGTAGACCGCGCGCAGGTCGAGCCGGAAGTCGTAGGACTTGCTGCCGCCGGCGAGCACGCCGCTCGTCAGCAGCACCGCGTCGTAGGGCGGCTTGCCGCGCGCCGGCGCGCCGTAGAGGTCGGCGGTGCGCGCCGCGACGCCGGCACCCCACGACTGGCCGTGCAGCAGCGTGAACTTCGGCACCGCGACCTGCGCGATGAAGAGCTGGCGCACGCGCTCGGTGTCCTCGGCCGCGCTCGTCACGGCGACACCGCCCTGGCGGAAGCCCGAGGCGGCGTAGGCCCAGCCCATGCGCGTGAAGATCGACCAGCGCGTCATGTCCTCGGTCACGCGCTCGGCCTTCGGCGTGCCGAGTTCGGGGCCGCCGTGGGCATGCACGACGAGGCGCTGCCCGTCCCAGTTCGGCGGGATCGCGTAGCCGTAGTACGCGCCGGCGGCGTCGCGACCGTAGCGGCACTGCGTGCCCGGTGCGACGTCCTTCGGGCAGGGCGCGACGGTCGCCGCGGCGGTGGCGCGGACCTCCGGCGGCAGTTCGGGCGCGGCGCTGCAGGCGAGCAGCGGCAGCGTGAGGGCGAGCGGGAGCGGCAGGCGGAGCTTCATGGCCGGCAGCCTCGCCGATCCGGCGCGCTGCCGCGTCCGTGATACCACGTAGCGGCGGCGTGTCAGCGTGCGGCGAACTCGCGCCGCAGCACCGCCGCGCACAGCGCGACCGCGACGTTGGCCTCGTCGATCACGCGGCCCATCGTGAGGAAGCCGTGGATCTGGCGTTCGAAGCAGACCTGGGCGCAGCGGTTGCCGGCTTCGGTCAGGCGCTGTGCGTAGGCGAGGCCCTCGTCGCGGAGCGGGTCGTAGCCGGCGGTCAGCACGAAGGCCGGCGGCAGCCCGCCGAGGTCGGGCCGCCGCAGCGGCGAGGCGCGCCAGTCGTCGTACTGGGCCGGCTCGGCGATGTAGTGGCCGCGGAAGTAGACCATCGTGTCGGTGGTCAGCATGTAGCCCTGGCCGTTTGCGGTGTGCGACGCGGTGACGTAGTGCTGGTCGGTGGCCGGGTAGACGAGCAGCTGGAAGACGATCGGCAGCGTGCCGTCGTCGCGCGCGGCGATCGCGACGACCGCGGCGAGGTTGCCGCCCGCGCTGTCGCCGCCGATCGCGATGCGGGCCGGGTCGATGCCGAGTTCGCTCGCGTTCCGGTGCACCCAGCGCGTCGCCGCGAGCGCGTCGTCGACGGCGGCCGGGAAGCGGTGCTCCGGACCCATGCGGTAGTCGACCGCGATCACGCACGCGCCCGATCCCTGGGCGAGTTCGCGGCAGAGCGTGTCGTGCGTGTCGAGGTCGCCGATCACCCAGCCGCCGCCGTGGAAGTACACCAGCACCGGCAGCGCCTCGGTCGCGGCGCTGCCGAGCGGGCGGTACAGGCGCAGCGGGATCGCGCCGTGCGGGCCGCTCGCCCCCAGCTCGCGCACCGCGGCCATCTCGGGCGCCACGGGCTGCGTGTAGCTGCGCCGTTCGCGGTAGAGCCGGCGCGCCTCGGCCGGCGCGAGCGTGTGGGTGGGCGGCACGCCGCGCTCGACCATCAGGTCCATCAGCGCGCGGGCTTGCGGGTGCAGCATCGTGTCTCCTCGGGCGGGGCCAGCGCCGGGCCGCTCCCAAGCGGCCCCGCACCCCCGCGGGGGGTGGCAGCGGTACGCCGCTGCCGGGGGTGGACATGCTACAGGGTGCGGGTCCGCGCGAGCGGCGGGTTGCGGGCGAAGTAGCGCGAGATGCCGCTGTGCAGCGCGTCGACCAGCTGGCGCTGGTAGTCCGGGTCGCGCAGCTTGGCTTCCTCCCCGGGGTTCGAGATGAACGCGGTCTCGACCAGGATCGACGGGATGTCGGGCGCCTTCAGCACCGCGAACCCGGCCTGTTCGACCTGCGGCTTGTGCAGGCGGCCGACCCGGCCGATCTGGCCCAGCACCTCGCCGGCGAGCTTGAGGCTGTCCTTGATCTGCGCCGTCGTGCTCATGTCGAGCAGCGCGCGCGTGACGTCGGCGTGCGGGCTGCGGATGTTGGCGCCGCCGACCAGGTCGGCCGCGTTTTCCTTGTCGGCCAGCCAGCGCGCGGCGCTGCTGGACGCGCCGCGCTCGCTGAGCGCGAACACCGACGCGCCGCGCGCCTGCGGCGAGACGAAGGCGTCGGCATGGATCGAGACGAACAGGTCGGCCTGCACGCGCCGCGCCTTGCGCACGCGGTCGTGCAGCGGCACGAAGAAGTCGGCGTCGCGCGTCAGCATCGCGCGCATGCCCGGCAGCGCGTTGATGCGGTCGCGCAGCTGCAGCGCGATCGCGAGCACGACGTCCTTCTCGCGCAGGCCGGTCGGGCCGATCGCGCCCGGGTCCTCGCCGCCGTGGCCGGGGTCGAGCGCGACGACGACGAGCCGGTCGACCTTGCCCTGAGCCACCGGCGGAAGCGCGGGCGCCGGCGTACCCGGCGGCGGCGGCCGGCCGAGCTTGCCGATGAACTCGCCGAGCGCGTCCTGGACCGCCTGCGCGGCGCGGTCGGCCTGGTCCTTCTCGCGGATCAGCGCCAGCAGCGGGTCGACCTCGTGCGTGGGGTAGAGGTCGAAGACCATGCGGTGCTGGTAGGGCGCGACCGGCGCGAGCGTGAACAGCTGCGGCGCGACCGGCTGCTTCAGGTCGATCACCAGGCGCACGACGCGCGGCAGGTTCTGGCCGACGCGCACGCCGGCGATGAACGGGTCGTCGCTGCGCACGCTGCCGACGAGGTCGCGCAGCGTCGGGCTCAGCTCGAGGCCCTCGATGTCGATCACGAGGCGGGCCGGGTCGCCGACCAGGAAGTGCCTCTCGGCCAGCGCGGTGTCGGACTCGATCGTCACGCGGGTGTACTCGTCGGCCGGCCAGACGCGCACCGCGACGATGCTCGCGCCGAACGCGATGTCGCGTGCGCCGAGCAGCAGCACCAGCGTGCCGAGGCGGGCGAGCGCACGGCGCCGGCTGCTCACGGGAGCAGCTCCAGCCCGCGTGGCGTGCGGGCGTCGAAGGTCACGTCGCGGCTTTCGTCATCGCGCGGTTCGATGCGGATCGACAGGTCGGGTTCCGGAACCAGCCCTCCGGCCTTCTCGGGCCACTCGGCGAGCTTGAGGCCGCGGCTCGCGAAGACGTCGCGGAAGCCCGCGTCCTCCCACTCCTGCGGATCGTCGAAGCGGTAGAAGTCGAAGTGCCAGACCGGCAGGCCCGGCGGCTCGTAGGGCTCCATCACCGCGTAGGTCGGGCTCTTGATGCGCCCGGGCACGCCGAGCGCGTGCAGCAGGTGGCGCGCGAAGGTCGTCTTGCCGGCGCCGAGCGTGCCGTGCAGTTCGACGTAGGCCTCGCGCAACGGCGCCCTCCCGGCCAGCGCCTGCGCGGCGGTGGCGGCGGCGGCCTCGTCGGGCCAGTGCTGGCGGCGGCTTCCTAGAATCGTCAAATGTCCGGTGCTCGTTCGATCGACGGTCAGGCCCTGCTGGCGCAACTGCGCGCCTGGGCCGGCGCAGCGGGATTTTCCCAGATCGGCGTGGCGGACGTGGACCTGCGCAGCGCCGAGCCGGGTCTGCTGGCGTGGCTGCACAACGGCTGGCACGGCGAGATGGACTACATGGCACGCCACGGCGTCCGGCGCGCGCGGCCGGCCGAACTCGTGCCGGGCACGCTGCGCGTGATCACCGCACGCATGGACTACCTGCCGCGCACCACGCCCGATGGCTGGCAGGCGATCGAGTGGCAGGGCCTGGCGACGCCGGCGCGCGCGCAGGTGTCGATCTACGCCCGCGGCCGCGACTACCACAAGGTGCTGCGCGCGCGCCTGCAGGGCCTGGCGGACCGGCTCGCCGCCGAGGTCGGCCCGTTCGGCCACCGCGTCTTCACCGACTCGGCGCCGGTGCTCGAGGTCGAGCTGGGCACGCGCGCCGGCCTCGGCTGGCGCGGCAAGCACACGCTCGCGCTGCACCGCGACGCGGGCTCGATGTTCTTCCTCGGCGAGATCTACGTCGACCTGGCGCTGCCGCTGACCGCCGCTGGGAGCGAACACTGCGGCAGCTGCTCGGCCTGCATCGACGTCTGCCCGACGCAGGCGATCGTCGCGCCGTACCGCCTCGACGCACGGCGCTGCATCTCGTACCTGACGATCGAACACGACGGGCCGATCCCGCCCGAGCTGCGCGCGGCGATCGGCAACCGCATCTACGGCTGCGACGACTGCCAGCTCGTCTGCCCGTGGAACAAGTACGCCCAGCGGGCCACGTTGCCCGACTTCGACGTGCGTGCGCCGCTCGACGCGGCGACGCTGGCCGAACTCTGGGCCTGGGACGAGGCCGAGTTCCTTCACCGCACCGAGGGCAGCGCGATCCGCCGCATCGGCCATGCACGCTGGCGGCGCAACCTTGCGGTCGGCATCGGCAACGCGCTGCGCGTGCACGAGGACGCGGCGCTGCGCGCGGCGCTCGCCGCCGCGCGGGACGCCGCGGGCGCGCTGCTGCGCGAGCACATCGACTGGGCGCTCGCCCAGCGTGCGCCGGCCGCGCTCAGCTGAAGGCGCGCAGCGCGATCAGCGCGAGCGGGAGGCTCGCCATGCCGAGCAGCGTCGACACCGTCACGAGCCCGGCGACGAAGCCGCCGTGGCCGCCCATGCGCGCCGCGAGCACGTAGGAACTCGAGGCGGTCGGCAGCGCCGCGAACGCCACGACGACGGCCTGCTGCGCCGCCGGCAGGTCGAAGGCGATCACGATCGCGACCGCCGCGGCCGGCAGCACCAGGTGCCGGATCGCCAGCAGCGCGCCGGCCAGCCCGGGCGAGGCGCGCAGCGCGCCCAGCGTCAGGCCGGCGCCGACCGCCATCAGGCCGATCGGCAGCGCGGCACTGCCGATGCGCGTCAGCGTCGTCACGGCCAGCTCGGGCAGCCGCACGCCGAGCAGGTTGCAGGCCAGGCCGGCGAGCGTCGCGACGATCAGCGGGTTGCGCGCCAGTTCGCGCAGCGTGCCCTGGCCGCCGTGGCGCGCCAGCGACCAGACCGCCGCGACGTTGCACAGCGGCACGCACAACGCGACGATCAGCGCGATCCAGGCCAGCCCCGCGGTGCCGGCGAGGCGCTCGGTCATCGCCAGCGCGATGTACGAGTTGAAGCGGAACGCCGTCTGCGCGCCCGAGGCGTGCAGGTGCGCATCGACCCCGGGCCAGCGGCGCAGCGCCAGCGCGAGCGCGATGCCCAGCAGCGTGATCGCGACCGCGCTCGCGGCGAGCGCGGCGGTGGCGCGCGGGTCGAGCGGATGGCGCAGGATCGAGCCGAACAGCAGGGTCGGGAATAGCACGTAGTAGACGAGCCGCTCGGCGCCGTCCCAGACGCGGCGGTCGAGCGGCGTCCAGCGGCAGATCGCCCAGCCGACCAGGATCAGCATGAAGTCGGGCAGCAGCAGCAGCGCGTCGGCCATCGGTCGAGTGTGCCAGCGCGACGCACCGCATCGAGGCGCGGCACTACGTAGTTCCCACAGTGCGAATGGGGCCGATGATCGGGGTTCGGCCGGGTCGACGCCGCGCGCGCGCGACCCCTACACTCGATCGCTGCTTCAACCAGGAGATCTCTTCCATGCAACGCCGTCCGCTACTCGTCCTCGCCGCGCTGTCGCTCGCCGCCGCTGCGCCGGGCGCCTGGGCCCAGTCCTATCCGAGCAAGCCGGTGCGGCTCGTCGTGCCGTTCGCGCCGGGCGGCACGACCGACATCGTCGCGCGCGTCGTGTCCGAGAAGCTGGGCGCCTCGCTCGGCCAGACCGTCGTGGTCGAGAACAAGGCCGGCGGCGGCGGCTCGGTCGGGGCGCTCGAGGTGATCCGCTCGACGCCCGACGGCCACGTGCTGAGCATGGCCACGGTGTCGACGACCGCCGCGAACCCGGCGATCAACACCAAGATCGGCTACGACCCCGTGACCGACTTCGTGCCGATCACCAACATCGCCGCGACGCCGAACGTGATTGCGGTGCATCCGTCGTTCCCGGCCAAGGACTACAAGAGCTTCCTCGAGCTGGTCAAGAAGAACCCGGGCAAGTTCAGCTACGCGAGCTCGGGCACCGGCGGCATCGGCCATCTTCAGACCGAGCTGTTCAAGAGCCTGTCGGGCACCTTCATCACGCACATCCCGTACCGCGGCGCCGGTCCGGCGCTGAACGACGTGGTCGGCGGTCAGGTGCCGATCATCTTCGACAACCTGCCGTCGGCGCTGCCCTTCATCAAGGACGGCCGGCTCGTGCCGATCGTCGTCGCCGCGCCGCAGCGGCTGGCCGCGCTGCCGAACGTGCCGACCTTCAAGGAAGTCGGCCTCGAGCCGGTCAACCGGATGGCCTACTACGGTCTGCTCGCGCCCAAGGGCACGCCCAAGGACGTGATCGACAAGGTCGCGGCGGCGGCGCGCAAGACCCTCGAGGACGCGGGCGTGCGCCAGCGCATCGAGCAGACCGGCTCGCTGATCGTCGGCAACACGCCCGAGCAGTTCGCCGAGCAGATCAAGGCCGAGTTCGCGGTCTACAAGAAGGTCGTGAGCGAGCAGGGTCTGAAGCTGGAGTGATCGCGGTCGCGTGAGCGCGCTCGAACGGAGCCAGGCCAGCGTCGACCGCTTCGTCGACGCGGTCTGGATCGAGGACGGCCTGGCGGCGGCCACGCTCGCCGCCTACCGGCGCGACCTCACGCTCTACGCGACCTGGCTCGCCGCCGAGGCCGGCCGTTGCCTCGACGAGAGCCGCGAGGCCGACCTGCGCGCCTACGCAGTCGAACGCCATGCGGGCAGCCGCGCGACGAGCGCGAACCGCCGCCTGACGGTCTTCCGTCGCTACTTCCGCTGGGCGCTGCGCGAACGCCTCGTCGAGGCCGACCCGACCCTGCGCCTGCTCGCCGCGCGCCAGCCGCTGCGCGTGCCGAAGACGCTCAGCGAGGCGCAGGTCGAGGCGCTGCTCGCCGCGCCCGACGTGGCGATGCCGCTCGGACTGCGCGACCGCACCATGCTCGAACTCATGTACGCGAGCGGCCTGCGCGTCAGCGAACTGGTCGGGCTGAAGAGCGTGAACCTGAGCCTGCCCGAGGGCGCGCTGCGCGTCACCGGCAAGGGCAACAAGGAACGCCTCGTGCCGTTCGGCGAGGAGGCGCACGCCTGGCTGCGGCGCTACCTCGCCGAGGCACGCGCCGAGATCCTGCAGGGCCAGGCCAGCGACGCGCTCTTCGTCACCGCGCGCGGCGGGCCGATGACGCGCCAGATGTTCTGGAAGCTGGTCAAGGCGAACGCGCTGAAGGGCGGGGTGCACGTGCCGCTCTCGCCGCACACGCTGCGCCACGCGTTCGCGACCCACCTGCTGAACCACGGCGCCGACCTGCGCGCGGTGCAGATGCTGCTCGGCCACGCCGACATCTCGACGACGACGATCTACACCCACGTCGCGCGCGAGCGCCTGAAGGCGCTGCACGCGCTGCATCACCCGCGCGGCTGAGTGAGGCCCCCGGCCGCGGCGTACCGCGTCCGCCCCCCGAGGGGGCCGGCCGGCCGCTTGGGAGCGGCCCGGCGCTGGCCGGCCGCGCGCCGAGCACGACCGAGGGTCAGGCCGGGGCGTTGGCCTCCATGAACTTCAGCGCCGACTTCAGCGCCGAGTCGACCGCGGCCTCGGCGGCCACGTCGAAGTCGTCTTTGCGCACCGCGTCGGCATTGGCGATCGCGAAGGCCGCGGTGCCGCGTGGCATCGCCTTGAGCGTCTTGCGCGGCAGCTCGAAGATCGACATCGAGACTTCGGCCGCGAACTTCTTGCCCGACTTGTCCGGCCCGATCGAGGACAGGCTGCCGAGCAGGCGCCAGCCCTTGCCGTCCTTGGACTTGTCCAGCGTCAGCTTGCCGGATCCCTTGACGGCTGCGGTGGCGGTGCGGGTCATCAGGTCGACGACGCGGCTCTTGTGCTGGGGGTCGATCTGCGCGACCGCGAACCGCGGCACGTCGACGTAGGTCTTGGCATCAGCCATTCGATGCGCTCCTTGAGTGCAGGTGGTGAGGAGCGCGCAGGCTAGGGCCGGCCATGCCGCGCCGGAATCCCACGACGTGCTGGCGGATTCGGGCGCGCGAATCCGATCGCGCGCGCGTCGACGAGGCTCAGGCGGTCGCGACCGGGATCCTGCCGATCTTCGCGGCCCACTCCTTCGGCCCGGTCTCGTGCACGCTCGTGCCGGACGCATCGACCGCGACCGTGACCGGCATGTCGGCGATCTCGAACTCGTAGATCGCCTCCATGCCGAGGTCGGCGAAGCCGACGACCTTCGACTTCTTGATCGCCTTCGAGACCAGGTAGGCGGCACCGCCGACCGCCATCAGGTAGGCGCTCCTGTGCTTGCGGATCGCCTCGATCGCGACCGGCCCGCGTTCGGCCTTGCCGATCATCGCGATCAGCCCGGTCTGCGCGAGCATCATCTCGGTGAACTTGTCCATGCGCGTCGCGGTCGTCGGGCCGGCCGGGCCGACCACCTCGTCACGCACCGGGTCGACCGGGCCGACGTAGTAGATCACGCGGTTCGCGAAGTCGACCGGCAACTTCTCGCCCCTGGCGAGCATGTCCTGGATGCGCTTGTGCGCG
>Ga0315910_10001215_pt1 | contig 24029 bp, 22 predicted proteins | sample EdamamesoilMG_FD_204470 | JGI IMG/M metagenome (GOLD analysis project Ga0315910, IMG submission 204470) | Garden soil microbial communities collected in Santa Monica, California, United States - Edamame soil | ecosystem: Environmental > Terrestrial > Soil > Garden | place: USA: California... | reverse complement strand
TACTGGTCCGACAATGAAACGGATTTGTCCCCGCTGAAACCGGATTCGCTGGAATCCGGAACCCCGGTGAATTTGAAAAACGGCGCCTACGTCTTCTATAAAAAGCAACAGGAAACCCGCACCCTAGCCGGCTTACTCCTGGTGAAGAGAAATTATTCTTACCAGAACGAATACCTCGTCAATGAATTCAACCCGCACCTGGAACTGCCGGCGCATGCTGAAATCTCGGAAGGGAATGCAGGCACTCATTTCACCATCAAAAATCCGAATGGCCGGGACCTCTTTCGCATAAAACTTACGGAGACCACAGTCCAACCCGGAATGGTGCTTGCGCTTTGGCAGGCTGTTGCCATTGCATTCCTGCTTGTTGCCATCGCGCTTATTCAACAGCTCCTCTTCCGGAAAAATGCATTCCTCGCAGCAACCTATATCCTGTCTTTGTTTCTCCTGCGTTACCTGATGATTGACGGCCACTGGCCCTCCGCCTTGTATGAAACGCTTTTCTTTTCCCCCCAATTGTATGCCAGTTCGTTTTGGTTTAATTCACCGGGCGACTTGCTTTTAAACGTGTTGCTGGTCCTGATGCTATGCCATGGATTTTGCCGCCACCGCTATTCGATCCGGCTGCATCCGGGAAGCACGGGCATCGCGCTTGCATTCCTGGTATTCTATCTTGGTTTGTCGGTATTGCTTAACTCGCTGGTCAGCGGGCTGATTCTCAATTCCCGTATTTCTTTTGATGCCTCCAACCTCTTCAGCCTGGATTATTTCACACTGGCCGGCGTACTGATTATTGCCATCGTTTTATTTTCCTATTTCTTTTTTGCCAAGGGCCTCATGAGTATGCTGAAGCGGATGAATATTACCCAAAGACAGTTCCTCTTTTTATATGGCGGCGCCTCTGTCTTCTGTTGGTATATGGTCAGGCTCATCCAGGCCAATACCTCCCTGACCCTCCATTATTCCTGGGTGGACTTTGCATTTGCCACGGCCCTGCTCCTTCTCCAGGCTTTGCCGAAGCAGGAAAAAAATCAGACGTTGAATTTCCTCCTGCTGAACATCCTGCTGTTCTCCTTATACTCAGCTGCTGTCATCCAGGTCTATACGCGGGAAAAGGAAATGGAAGGCCGAAAAGTCCTGGCATCTAAACTGGAGACGAACCAGGACTCCGTCGCGGAATACCTGTTCGATGACGTCCAGCGAAAAATATCGGCCGATGTCATGCTGAAAAGAATCCTGCAAACCGGCGCCACGGTGCAGCAACAGGTATCACGCAGGGTAAGCCGCCTGTATCTTAGCGGGTACTGGAAGCGTTATGAAACATCCATCACAGCCCTTCGACGCGACGGGGAACCTTCTGATTCCCTGTCGGGGTGGACTTTTGCCAAAGCCCTTCAGTTTATCAAAGACAACGGGGAAGCGACCTCCAACAATTACCTCTATGCCGTGACGCGCGAATCGGGACGACTCTCCTATGTATCCATGATTCCCATCCTGAACGGCGACTCCCTCCTGGGACATGTGCTGATACGCCTGGATGAAAAACTGATGCAGGTCGCTGAGGGACTTCCTGAATTATTTATCAGCAGCAAAGTATCTTTCAACAAACAGGCCGGCAACTATTCATTCGCCCGCTATTCCCATGGGCGGCTTATTTACCAGCAAGGCGACTTCTCCTATTTCTTTTCCGTTCACAGTTTCCCGGTGAAGCCGTTGCAGGGAGAACATGCCCTGGTCAACCTGGACGCATACAATCATTTGGTCTATGGTATAAGCCCGGGAAATTTCCTGGTGATCAGTCGTCCAAACGACAACCCCTTGCTCTTCTTCACGCTCTTCTCCTACCTCGCCGCCTTGTTTAGCCTGGCTGTTTTTACTTACTACGCCCTTACCAAGCTGCGCAGCCGGAACTTCGACCTGTCGCTCAGTTTCAAGCGGCGTATCCAGGTATCGGTGCTTGCACTGGTCGTCCTTTCCATCCTGCTGATCGGCGGGGAAACGATTTATTTCCTGGTCAACCGGTACGACGAATCGCAGGCCGTGCAAATCAAATCCCGCGTCAATTCACTTTCCCTTTCCCTGGAAAATATCATGAAACGGCATCCGACGCAAAACATGCCTGACGATGAAACACGGATCGCATTGGGACAGGCGGCCTCCATGCAGAATACCGATTTCAACCTCTTCTCCCTGCATGGTATCCTGCTCTATTCTTCGCAGCCGAAAATTTTTGAACAGGGCATCATCTCTCCCTTCATGGATCCCGAAGCGCTCTTTGAAATACGGGACAAAGGCCGCACCGGGTTTGTACAACCTGAAAATATCGGCAGGCTCAACTACATCGCGGCATATGAACCGCTGCGCGACGACAAAGGACAGATCTTTGCTTACCTCGACCTGCCTTATTTTGAAAAGCAAAATGAACGAAACAAAGAAATCTCTTCCTTTCTATCCACGCTGATCAATACGTATGTGCTGCTCCTAGCGCTTTCTGTATTTGTCACCTTATTGATTGCTTCGCGCATCACCGAACCCCTGCGGCTGATCCAGGAAAAACTGGGTACCATACGGCTTGGAAAACACAGCGAACATCTCAGTTGGAATAAACAGGACGAAATCGGTGAACTGATTACGGAATACAACCGGATGGTAGACGAGTTGGTGGTGAGCGCCGACAAGCTGGCGCGCAGCGAACGGGAAAGCGCCTGGAAAGAAATGGCGCGCCAGGTAGCGCATGAGATCAAGAACCCGCTTACACCCATGAAACTTTCCGTACAGCACTTGCAGAAAGCCTGGAAGGACGATGATCCGAAAAAGCATGAACTGCTTGAACGAATCTCCAAAACACTCATTGAGCAAATTGACTCCTTATCGGCCATTGCCTCCGCCTTCGCCGATTTCGCTCAAATGCCGGCCGACAGGAAGGAAAAGGTCAGCCTGAATGATGTGGCCAGGGCAGTCCTGGATTTGTTCCGTGACACGGAAGGAATTACGTTAGAATTGTCAATGCCTGATTATGAATGCTTTACCTTTTCTGACAGGGACCAGCTACTCCGCCTGTTTTCAAACCTCGTTAAAAACTCCATCCAGGCCATTCCGTCAGGAAGGGCGGGAAAAATTGAAATTCGCATTACCAGCCAGGACGGCAGCTATCTTGTTGAATTCATGGACAATGGCTCAGGAATTCCTAAGGAGCTGATAACCAAAATTTTTACTCCAAACTTCACTACGAAAAGCTCGGGAATGGGCCTGGGACTGGCCATGGCCAAACGAATTTCGGAGAATTGCGGGGGTAAAATCTGGTTCGAAACAGAAGAGAATTCAGGGTCAATATTTTATGTTTCCCTGCCAAAATTTACCGCCCAACCCCTCGCTTAATTTCTATCTTTGCTAGTGAAATTACCGGTTCTTTTTACCGGAAACTCTGAACGATTTATCCAGTTATTTTATATTCATTCATTGGTTTCTATTGTCATTACTTAAGTGAAACGACCTATTCGAGTATTAATTGCAAAAGTTGGTTTAGACGGACATGATCGCGGCGCCAAAGTCATTGCATCTTTCCTCAGGGATGCCGGCATGGAAGTTATTTATACCGGACTTCGTCAGACGCCGGAGATGGTGGTGAATGCCGCCTTGCAGGAAGATGTCGATGCCATCGGTGTCAGCATTTTGTCAGGCGCTCACATGACGGTGTTTCCAAAAATTGTAACCCTGATGAAAGAAAAAAAAATGGATGACGTTCTTGTTACAGGTGGAGGCATCATTCCTGCCGACGATATGAAAAAACTAAGTGACCTGGGAGTAGGCAAACTGTTCAGTCCCGGCACCGATACGAAAGAAATTGTCGATTACATTAAAACAGAAGTCCAAATCAAAAGAAACTTTTAACATGATTAAAGAGGTTACCTACGAAAACATCCAGGCAGCTGTTGCCAACGGCATCCTGACCATTACTATTAACCGGCCCGACAAGCTGAATGCCCTCAACCGCCGGACGATTGAGGAGATCGGTGAGGCGGTGGATTCAGCGGCATCAGATCCTGCCATAGAAGGGATCATTTTTACCGGCAGCGGTTCCAAAGCCTTTGTGGCAGGTGCTGATATTTCCGAATTTTTAAACGTCTCCGTAGAGGAAGGCAAAAAGATGAGCGCCGACGGCCACAGCGTCTTCAAATCCATTGAACAATGTCCCAAACCGGTTATCGCCGCCGTAAATGGTTTTGCCCTGGGCGGAGGATGCGAGCTGGCGATGAGTTGTCATATGAGGGTAGCCTCAGAAAATGCAAAATTCGGCCAGCCGGAAGTGAACCTGGGACTTATCCCGGGATATGGAGGCACCCAACGCCTCGTTCAGCTTATCGGCAAATCCAAAGCCATGGAACTGCTCATGACAGCTGACATGCTGAGCGCCCAGGATGCCCTCCATTTTGGCTTGGTTAATTATGTCACTACGGCAGACCAGCTTTTGCCGAAATGCGAAGAACTGTTAAATAAAATCAGGCAGAAGTCTCCAAAAGCCATTGAAGGAATCATAAACACGGTCGACGCCTATTATACCGATGGCGTCAACGGTTTTGCTTTTGAAGTGGATGCTTTTGGCAAATGTTTTGGTACGGATGATTGCAAGGAAGGCGTGAACGCTTTCCTGGAAAAGAGAAAAGCGAATTTTAAACGGTCCTGAAATGATCGAATGTTTAACTGCAAGAAACGCAATTCATACCTGTGGTTCCCTAAAAAATAAAGAACAACAGCGAGGAGCATCAGGCAGCACGAACCTTAAAATTTGGATGGCACATTTTTTAAATACAAGAGAATAAAGGAGGCAGTGCAATGAGAATTGCGAAGAACTTAAACAAACACGTTTTTTGCCTGGAAGGTGACTGGGAAAAAGACCTGCGTAAAAAATCGAGTATCACCGCTTCGCTGGAATTCCTGCAAACGAACTGCGGGATTCAGTATATTCTGAAAAATTGCGGCACGAAAGAAAACCTCAAGTACTACCTGAAGTTATGGAAACAGAAAAGGTATAAAGACTATACCATCTGCTACCTCGCTTTTCACGGTCACCCTGCACAGATCCAGGTAGGTGAAGATTTTATCGATTTAAAAGAGCTCGCTGAAATACTGAACGGTTCCTGTGTCAACAAGATCATCCATTTCGGCAGCTGCAATACCCTCGATACGAATGAGAAAAGCATCCGGGAATTTTTAGAAACCACGCATGCGCTTTGTGTCTGTGGCTTTAAGACCGATATCGACTTTTTGGAAAGCTCCGTATTTGATATGCTCCTGCTGCAAAAACTCCAGGAGTATAAAGACATCAAAGCCGTAGACCGCGAGTTGAAAAGGAATTACCGCAAGCTGATCAAGCAGCTGGATTTTAAACTGATGTACCTTTAAAAGTTTAAGAGTTCATGAGTTTAAGAGTTCATGAGTTTAAGTGTTCATGAGTTTAAGAGTTCATGAGTTCAGGAGTTTAAGAGTTAAGGAGTTTTCATGTCTCTTGATCTCCGCCTTCCGTCCTCCGACTTCTGCTCTCCGGCTTCATGAAAACCATTAACATCAAAGTCCACGGCAACGTCCAGGGTGTCTATTTCAGGCAGTATGCGAAGGAAGAAGCTGTACGCCTGCACCTCACGGGATGGGTTCGCAACCTGGCCGACGGCACTGTTGAAATCGTGGCTACCGGGGAACAACAAAACCTGGATTCTTTCGTTCAATGGTGTCACCGGGGTTCACCGCTCGCTGTTGTTAATAAAGTAGTTGTGACGGATTCACCGTTGAATAATTTTACTTCTTTTGAGATTCAAAGACGCTGATCTCTGAGTACCCTTAAAAAATTAGCCGGCCAAACAGCCATCTACGGTTTGAGCAGCATCGTGGGACGCCTGCTGAACGTGCTGCTTGTTCCCGTCTACACGCGGGTGTTTGCCACCGCCGAATACGGAGAAGTCACGGAGATGTACTCCTACGTGACATTCCTGAACATCCTGTTCACCTATGGCCTGGAGACGGCCTTTTTCCGTTTTTACCAGAACGATACCGACAGGCAAAAAGTATATGCCACCAGCCTGATCTCCATCGTGAGCAGCTCGGTATTCCTGGCCGGCTTCCTGGTTCTCTTCTCGACCCCGCTGGCTTCTTTCATCTCCGGGGAACGAACCATTCCGCTAAAACCTGAATACATCTCCTGGTTTGCCATCATCATTGCCGCCGATGCCATTTCAGCCATCCCTTTCGCCAAACTGCGCCAGGAAAACAAAGCCTTCCGGTTTGCTTCCATAAAATTCTTCGTCATCCTGGTCAATGTCTTGCTGAATGTGTTTTTCCTGGTGTATTGCCCGGCCCAGTTAAAAAATAACCCGGGAAGCTGGGCAGCCGGGCTTTACGACCCGGATTTCGGCGTGAGCTATGTATTTGTTATTAATGTAGTCACCAGTTTGCTGACGCTCGTTTTGCTGATGCCTGAGCTGCTGCGCGTGCAATTTAAATTCGATACGGCGCTGTGGAAACGGCTGGTCGTGTACGCCCTGCCCTTAATGATCGCAGGATTCGCCGGCATGATCAATGAAGCATTCGACCGGATCATGATGCCTCATCTCCTCGCCGATAAATCCACGGCGATGGAACAACTCGGTATTTACGGGGCTTGTTATAAACTATCCATCCTGATGAGCCTCTTTACACAGACGTTTCGTTTTGCTGCCGAACCTTTTTTCTTCGCCCATGCGGCGAAGGAGCATGCGAAGGAGACCTATGCGAAGGTGATGCATTACTTCGTGATGATGTGCGTCCTCATTTTCCTCGGCGTCATGATGTACATGGATATCATCAAACACTTTATCGGCAGCGATTATTTTGCCGGCTTAAAAATTGTTCCCATCCTGCTGATGGCCAATCTCTGCCTGGGAGTGTTTTTCAATCTTTCCATCTGGTATAAGCTTTCATCCAAAACCCATTGGGGCGCCTGGCTGTCCCTGATCGGGGCGGCCATCACCGTGGTGCTGAATATCCTGTTGATTCCGCTGATGGGATATATGGGCGCGGCCTGGGCCACACTTCTTTGTTATGCGGCCATGATGGGAATTTCTTATTACATCGGTCAGAAACATTATCCCGTTCCTTATGACATCCGTTCCTTTGCCTTTACTGTTGGTATGTCGCTGGCCTTCTATTTTCTGAGCGTCTTCCTGCATGCCGGAATCCAACTCAGCGAAGGATGGAGCCTTGCCGTCAATACGATTGTGCTGCTGGCTTTTGCTGCTGTCCTGGTCGCCTACGAGACGCGCAAAAATGCTTACCTTCGCATGCTTTTATTTGGAAAAAACAAGGATGCAGATCAAAATAATCAATAAGTCGAAACATGCGCTTCCGGCTTACGAAACCAGCCATGCTGCCGGCATGGATCTTCGCGCCAGCCTGGAACAACCCGTCACACTGAAACCGCTGGAACGAGCGGTGGTGCCAACCGGACTATTTATTGAATTGCCTGTAGGCAGCGAAGCACAGATCCGGCCACGCAGCGGACTGGCGGCAAAAAAAGGAATTACCGTATTGAATACGCCCGGAACCATCGATGCCGACTACCGCGGTGAAATTAAAATCATTCTGGTTAACCTGTCGAATGAAGAATTTATCGTGCAGGACGGTGAACGTATTGCCCAAATGGTTGTTGCCCGTCATGAGCGAGCCGAATGGGTTCCGGCGGAAGACCTCCTGGAAACAGTGCGCGGCACCGGTGGATTTGGATCTACCGGAGCCCTGTAATCTTCCAGGCTGCCGACTGACTCCTTTCCCAACGGAGTTACCACTCGAATAAAAATCAAACTCTCAGCATAAAGAAAACCTCCCCAAAAAGAAATGCGAATAATAATACCGATGGCCGGTATGGGCAAGCGTATGCGGCCCCATACGCTTACTGTTCCGAAGCCGTTGATTCCCGTCGCCGGCAAGCCTATTGTCCAGTGGCTGGTCGAAGATATCATCAAGGTCTGCAAAGAGAAAGTCACTGAAATTGCCTTTGTCATCGGCGACTTCGGCAAAGAAACGGAAGCGAAGCTCCTGGCCATTGCCAAAGCGGAAGGCGCCAAGGGAAGCATTCATTACCAGGAAGAAGCGCTCGGAACGGCCCATGCCATTCTCTGCGCCAAAGAAGCGCTAAAAGAAAAAGTCATCGTTGCCTTTGCCGACACGCTGTTCCGCGCCGACTTTACCATGGACGAAGAACAGGAGGGTATCATCTGGGTGAACCGCATCGACGATCCCCGCGCATTCGGCGTGGTGAAAGTCAATGATCAGAATATCATCACCGACTTTGTAGAGAAACCGCAGGAATTCGTTTCCGACCTGGCCATCATCGGCATCTACTATTTCAAGGACGGGGACATGCTCCGCAAGGAAATGCAATACCTCATCGACAACAACATCAAGGAAAAAGGCGAATTCCAGCTGACGAATGCGCTGGAGAATATGAAAAAGAAGGGTACCCGTTTCATGCCGGGTAAAGTAGAGGAATGGCTTGACTGCGGCAATAAAGACGCGACCGTATATACCAACCAGCGTGTCCTGGAATTGCATCGCAAAGAAAAGCTGGTTTCGTCATCCGTGAAAAATGAAAATTCAGTGATCATCGAACCTTGCTTTATCGGGGAAAAGGTCACACTCATCAATTCCGTAGTGGGACCTTATGCTTCCGTCGGTGCCCATACCCGGGTTGAAAACTCCGTGCTGTCGAACAGCATCGTTCAAAATAATTCCCACCTAAAAAACGTTGTGATAGACAATTCCATGATCGGAAGCCATGTCGGATATGTGCGTGCCGCCGAGGAATTAAGTGTGGGCGATTTTTCCACGCATAGCTAAAAATATTTTTCATGAGGATCTTACGCATCGCTTGCTGTCTTGCTGTCCTGGCTGCTGCCGGCTGCAAAAGCACACAAACCACCACGATTCAGAGCCCGTCGAAATCCAGGACTGTCGTCAAACAGTCGGACGCACAGCGGGCCGATATCCTGTACATATTCTACAATGCCAACAAGGAAAAACTGATTGGCAACCTGGCCAATGCCGCATCGCTTTTTGGGGAAGTGATCCGTAAAGATCCCTCCAATGCGGCAGCGATGTATGAACTGGCAGGCATTTACCTGGAACAGGGAAAAAACAGCGACGCCCTTTTCTATAGCCGCAGCGCTTACCAGATGGACCCAAAGAACGAATGGTATGCCCTGCAATTGTCACAGGCCCTGCAAAAGAACGGCAAATTCGCCGAGTCGGGGCAGATCCTGGATCAGCTGGTGAAAGACAACCCCGACCGTGCCGATTTCTATTACGAGCTTGCCGCCGTGAGCATCCTGGCCAATAAACCGGTGGACGCCATCAAAGCGTACGACAGGCTGGAAGAAAAAATTGGCATTACCAAGGATGTCTCCGTGCAAAAGCAACGCATTTACCAACGGATGGGCAAAAATGACAAGGCCGTCGCCGAACTGCAAAAGTATATTGCAGCGAATCCCGACGATGCCCAGGCCTACGGCATGCTTGCAGAATTATACCAGAGCATCGGCGAAAATGAGAAAGCGCTGGAGACCTACAACAAATTAAAGGAAGTGGATCCGGACAACCCGTTTACACACCTTTCGCTGGCCAACTACTACCGCAGCATCGGGCAAAAAGACAAATCGCTGGAAGAACTGAAGCTGGCCTTCGGCAACAAGAACCTGGACCTCGATACAAAAATCAGCATTCTTAGTTCGTACGATGCGCTGGTCGACGAACATCCTGAAATGCTTGAACAAGCCCTGGATATGTGCAAGCTGATGATCGAAGCGCATCCTGCCGACGCACGCGTGCATATTATTTACGGCGATTTTCTCACACGGGCCACGCAGTATGAGAAAGCGCGCGAAGAATTCCGGAAAGCGCAGCAAATGGGATCCAAAGATTTTGCCGTGGTCCAGCAACTGCTGTTCCTGGATTCGCAACTCAACGACTGGGATGCCGTGCTCACCGGATCCGACGAAGCGCTTACGGATTTCCCCGATCAACCCGTGATTTATTTTTTCAAGGGTTCAGCGCTCAGCCAGAAGAAAAAATACAACGAAGCCGTTTCCGCTTTTCAGTCCGGCGTCAAGCTGGTCGTGGATAATAAAAACCTGGAGGCGCAGTTTTATGCCGGGCTCGGCGACGCCTATAATGAACTGAAAGATTATGTCCGTTCGGATTCCAGCTATGAAAAAGCGCTGGCCACCAATCCAAAGGACGCCTTTGTCATGAACAACTACAGCTACTACCTTTCCCTGCGCGGCGACAAGCTGGATAAAGCCGAAGCGTTGTCCAAACAATCCAATGAACTGGTGCCCAACAGCTCCTCGTTTGAAGATACGTACGGCTGGATCCTCTACCGGATGGGAAAATATTCCGAAGCAAAATCATGGATTGAAAAATCCCTCGGCCATGGCAGCGATAAAAGCGCCGTGGTGCTGGAACATTACGGCGATGTGCTTTACAAACTCGGAGAAACCAACAAAGCGCTCGAATACTGGCAAAAGGCGAAAGACACCGGCGAACCCGGCAGTGAATTGCTTGACAAAAAAATCAATGAGAAAAAACTTTTCGAATAGCCGGTATCTTTTCCTGGTTGCCCTCCTTCCGTTCCTGCTCGTTGCCTGTAAGACCAGCCAGAAAACGGTGTCCGTGCCCGAACAACCGGTCATCCTGGAGGCCCAGCCATCCGATTCGCTTTTTGCAAAGGTGATGCAGCATCCTTTGCGTTTTGACTGGCTGACGGCGAAAGCATCCGTCGACTATACAGATGCCGATGGCGATGAAAAATCTTTCAATGTCAGCATGCGCTGCACGCGTGACAGCGCCATCTGGTTGTCGGTCACGCCCCCGGTCCTGGGCATAGAAGTGGTCCGCACCCTGATCACCCGCGACAGCCTGTATTTGCTCGACCGGCTGCACCATATCTACATCGTGCGGGACTACGGGTACCTGGAAGACCTGCTGAAGACGAGGGTCACGTTTGAATCTCTGCAGGCCCTTCTTACGGGGAATTATTTTTCCGGCATCGAAGGCCGCCCCGTCGTTTCCATATACGAAGAGAGCCCGTACTACATCCTCAGCACGTTGCCGAAACAACAACCCGTGCGATCGGCAGAAGCCCGGAATCCCGCGCATCCGCAAGTGCAGGATTATTGGATTGACCCGACGTATCGCATTGCCCGAACACGCATCGAAGACCACGGGCAGCAACGTGCCATGGTTGTCAATTATTCCGGGTTTACACAGCATGGAGAATCCTGGTTCCCTATGCATATCCTGCTCAATATCGAATCCGCCAAACCTACACGGATTAACATCGAATACAGCAAAATCAATTTCGACGGACCGCTGTCTTTTCCGTTCTATGTTCCTGAAAAATTCAGCCGGGAATAACACCTCGTTTTTCCATCCTTTTCCTGTTAAAAACTTTTAGCTAGCGCGGAAACGCGCCTTTTTATTGTTAGCACTTTCGCAGGTAACAATTTGCGGAAACTTTCCACGTTTCCGATGACCATGAAATTCTTCCCGACCGGCCTGTCCATCCATCGTTCCCTGCTGCTCACGGTTTGCCTTTGTGCATGCGTGCACACGGGTTTTGCCCAGACAAAAAAAGAACTCGAAAGAAAAAAGGAAGCGCTGCACAAGGAAATTGAATACACGAACAGGCTGCTGAACCAGACGAGCAAAAACAAATCGACGTCCATGAGCCAGCTGGTGACGCTGAATAAAAAAATAAATGCGCGCAGCGAATTGATCAGCACCATCCACCATGAGATCGGGGGGCTGGATTCGCAAATCGGCGGCCTCCGCACGAACATCGACTCGCTGGAGAAAAGGATGGCGCAACTGAAAACACAATACGCGCAGCTCCTGTTTTACGCCTACAAAAGCCAGGGCACCTATTCACGGCTCCTCTTCATTTTATCGGCCGGCGATTTTAACCAGGCCTACAAGCGGTTCCGGTACCTGCGGCACCTCAGCGATTACCGTGTCCGTCAGCAACAGGCCATGCACCAGTTGCAGGACTCGCTGAACGGAAAAGTGACCGTCCTCCGCGATACGCGGGTGGAAAAATCGCATCTCCTGAATTCCCAGCAAAAAGAAAAAGGAAAGCTGGACCATGAAAAAAAGCAGCAGGTGGAAATCATCAACGATCTTTCCCATCGTGAAAAGAAATTGCGTGCCGACTTAAAAACGAAGCAACGCGACGAAGAAAAGCTGAACCGTGAGATCGAAAAAATAATTCGGAAAGAAATCGAAGCTGCGCAGAAACGCGCCGAAGCCAAGGTGAAGACACCTGCTGGCAAAAACAGCACGGCCAAAAACTCCACGTCTTCCGTCCTGGCGGCGACACCGGAAGCGATCAAACTCTCGAACGAATTCTCAGGCAACCGCGGCAAACTGCCGTGGCCGGTGGAGCAGGGTTTTATCAGCAGCACCTTTGGCAAGCATGCACACCCCGTATGGAAGGATGTAGTCGTCAATAACAACGGCATCGACATCAATTCAAACAGCGGATCCAAAGCGCGGGCCATCTTCCACGGCACCGTCCTTCGTGTGATCATGGTCGTGGACAAATATGCCGTGCTCATTCAGCATGGAGAATATTTTACCCTGTATTCGAACTTGCGGGATGTCACCGTCAAATCGGGCGACAAAGTAGTCACCAAGCAAACGCTGGGAATTATCCAGACCGACGAAGCCGACGGCAAAACCGAAGTCCACCTGGAAGTCTGGAAAGGCAGCAATAAAATGGATCCGCAGGGATGGATTGCCTCTAAAAACTAAGGGAATAAAAATTGTTCTACCTTTGCTTTCCTAAAGCGGTATTTTTAAAAAAATCGAACAATGATAGCAGGTATTCTTCTTGGTTTTCTCGGCGGTTTGGGCGGAGGTGAGATCTTTCTTCTGGTAGTGGTCATCCTGCTGCTTTTCGGTGCGAAACGCATTCCCGACCTTGCACGCGGCATCGGAAAAGGCATCAAAGAATTTAAGGATGCCAGCAAAGGCATTGATTCCGACAAGGAAAGAGAAACTCCGGCCAAGTAACCTTCTACCGGCTCATTTCGAGGATCGTATCCGCAGGATATCCGTAACCCGGATATGCTCCCGGAAAGGCTTCAGCGTGCTGATGTCACGTACTTCAAGGGCAGTCATCACTTTCCGGCCTTTTTGTACACATACAAAATAGACCTCTTCGATGTCGCTAAGGGCTGCATCTTCGATGTAGATCCATCCCACCTTTCGTTTGTTGTTTTTCAGATAAAGCGTTGAAATTCTGTTCAAATGCGGCTTGAGTTCTTCAAACCTCATCCCCGAATCGTGAATTTCTGACGCTGCTTCCTCTTGGCGCATTTTTTTAGCCGTTTTCATAGTGTATGGGTGGTTTTTTAGACAAAACCGTGCCTAACTGATTAATTCAGCTGGTTGTTAAAAAGAAAGCGAGGAGAGATCCGGATTGCTGGCAGGTTCCGGACAGCATTTTTAGTTGAAAAGAGAACTTAAAAATAGGACTGCCACAGAGTGAAAATGAAATAAATTCAGCTAACGGCACTGTTTTGAATATAAAAACAGTTATTCACTTGGTGAACTCAATGGACTGCGGGGCATACTTGTTGCGTAGCATGGCCAAAAGTGTTGCATAAAGTCACCACTTTGACCTTTTTCAACATAGAATTGTAAGAAATTAAGTTTTTTGTTGTAAATTGAAGGGCACTTCGCTCGTAAATTTAGCCGGAATAAAATATAATAGTATTTTAGCGCCCCCGTTTTAAAATGCTATCTATGTAGAATTCAAAATAATACCTGAGCAAGATATGACTAACATCCTCGCCTTTACACGGAAAACGGCCCTGCTGGCAGTCTTCCTATGCTCCGTTCAAGGTGCCGGCTACGCGCAGTGTGCAGCCGGGCCGAATGATCCTATCGTGGAGATGTTAGACAGCCTGGTAAGCCTGAATATCAGCCTGAAGCTCAATACGTCGGCTCCTGCCTCAACTGGCGCTTACCAGCCTTATGAGATCCCGACTTATTCGGATGATATCTATGCAAAGAGAATGCAAAAGATCCAAACGCCTATTCCTTTGGATTTTAATGAGCAGGTAAAAGAATACATTGATTTATATGCTGTAAAAAAGCGCGGACTTACTGAGCGCGTCATGGGTCTGAGTACCCTCTATTTTCCTCAATTTGAGCAAATCCTTGACCAACAAGGCCTCCCGCTGGAATTCAAATACCTTTCAGTTGTTGAATCGGCTCTTAATCCCGTAGCCGTATCCCATTGCGGAGCAACAGGACTCTGGCAGTTTATGCTGGGAACCGGAAAGCTCTACAACCTGAAAGTCAACTCCTATATCGACGAACGTAAAGACCCTTATAAAGCCACCCTTGCCGCCTGCCAGTATTTCAAAGACATGTATGCCATTTACAAGGACTGGCTCCTCGTAATTGCCTCCTACAATTGTGGTCCCGGCAACGTGAATAAGGCCATTGCCCGTTCGGGTGGAAAAACAAATTTCTGGGAAATCAGCCCCTACCTGCCCCAGGAAACGCGCGGGTATGTTCCTGCATTTGTCGCCGTAACCTACCTGATGCATTACACGGCCGAACATAACCTGAATGCCGTTCCTCCTATCATTAGTTTTTACGAAGCCGACACGGTGTATATCAATCATGGTGTGAGCCTGAAACAGATCTCCGCATCCCTGAATGTTTCCGAAGAGCTGATCCGTTACCTCAACCCGGTATATAAAAAAGGCATTATTCCGAATTCGGAAGAGCCCGCCGTACTGAGACTGCCCACGAATAAAATGAATTTCTTCCTGGCCAATATCAATACCATCCTGGTGCCTGAAATGCCGGAGAACAGGAATATCGCATCCGTTTCCACGAAGGAGGATCCGGGATATACGTATGTCTCGAAGACGATTAAAAAATACCATAAAGTACGCCGCGGCGAACGCATGTCCACACTGGCCGACCGCTACGATTGTTCCGTACAGGATATTAAACACTGGAATAAACTGCGTTCAACCAAACTGGTGAATGGCCAGCGCTTAGCCGTGTATGTAACCGTTCGTGAAAAGAAAGCGCCGAAGAATGAAACCGCGCTCAACGTACCTGCAAAGACATCGACCGATTCTGCAGTCAACAGCCCGGTAACTTCCGATTCCATGCTGGCAAATTCCACGCCTGCCGATACGCAGAACCTGGCAGCGAAACAAAGCACGAAGCCTGCAGTTAAATCGAATGACGATAAGTTCTTATACCATGTCGTACAACCCGGCGATACGCTTTGGAATATTGCCATGCGTTACGACGGCGTCACCGTTCAGAAGTTGCGTAAAATAAATCGCCTGAACTCGAATGCCCTGAAGGTTGGAACCAAATTAAAAGTACAGGTTGACGGATAAAAAATTAGCTAATTAGCTAATTAGCCAATTAGCTAATTAAAAACTGTACTCTCTTTTTTTAGGGCCTACCCTGCCGTTATATGCGGGTATCTTTTGTAGTGTATTTTCTTCACCATGCCAAGCAGGTTCATGCGAAGCTCCTCGATATTGACCCGGTTCAGCGCGGAGATAAAAACACATTCGCCATGAATGCGCGACAGCCAGGTCCTGCGCAACTCATCCAGTGAAATATTCTGTTTCGTTTCCGGCGTCAGGTCGTCGGCTTCTTTCGGCACAAATTTGTAAGCGTCGGTTTTATTGAATACTACCATTACCGGCTTATCGGCAGCGCCCAACTCGGTCAGGGTCTGGTTGACCACGGCCATCTGGTCTTCAAATTGCGGATGGGAGATGTCTACGACATGGACCAGGATATCGGCTTCGCGCACTTCATCCAGCGTGGACTTAAAAGACTCGACCAGGTCATGGGGCAGCTTGCGGATGAATCCCACCGTATCCGAAAGCAGGAAAGGAATGTTTTCGTATACAATTTTACGTACCGTCGTATCCAGTGTAGCGAAAAGCTTGTTCTCGGCAAAGACATCCGATTTGCTCAGCAGGTTCATCAGGGTCGACTTGCCTACATTCGTATACCCGACCAGGGCCACGCGAACCAGTTCGCCGCGTTGCTTGCGCTGCGTAAGATTCTGCTTATCGATTTCACGCAGTTTCTCTTTCAGTTTTGACAACTTATCCTTGATGATCCGGCGGTCGGTTTCAATTTCCGCTTCCCCGGGTCCGCGCATCCCGATTCCGCCACGCTGCTTTTCCAAATGCGTCCACATGCGGGTCAGACGGGGCAGGAGATACTTATACTGGGCCAGTTCCACCTGTGTCTTGGATTGTGCCGTGCGGGCCCGGCGGGCAAATATGTCGAGAATGAGGTTGCTTCGGTCCACGACCCTGCACTCCAGCACTTTTTCGATGTTGCGGATCTGCGAACCGCTGAGCTCATCGTCAAAAATAGCAAGGTCTACCTTGTTTGCCTTCACAAATTCCCGCACTTCATTGAGCTTGCCGCTGCCAATAAAGGTCTTGGAGTCGGGCCTTTCCAATCGTTGGGAGAACCGTTTTAATATCCGCGCTCCGGCCGTATCGGCCAGGAACTCCAGTTCATCGAGGTATTCTCTTAGACGTTCTTCCGACTGTTCCTTGAATACCAACCCGATCAGTATGGCCGATTCGTTTTTATGGTTGGTTGAAAATATTTTATGAGACACGAAAAGATTTATTTTTTTAATCCTTGTATATAAGCCGCAATCGCTCGGATTTGGTTTTCATTCAGTGTCTTTGCAAATCCGGGCATGGTTCCCCGGCTTCCCTTTTTAACCCCCGTGGAAATCACGGTGGCTGCTGCACCGGCATCCATCACAGATGTGGACAACCAAGCGGCCCCGCGATAAGCTTTATCTCCGTCCTGCCCGTGACACATGGCGCAGTTTTCAAGATAACCGCGAAGACCTTCCGTATTCACTACGGCGATATCGCCGGAAATCTCAACATGGGAAGGCATGTAAGGCTTGCTGCGGGCTGCTTCGGAAATGCCGTAAGCGCTGACCAGCAAAAGGAACGACAGCAAGGCCATGCCCTTGTTATGATTCTTATACCCGGCAACGGCAACAGGTATTGAAATAAGTACCAGTGCAAGCTTCAAAATCTGCATGGTTTTGATCGCTCCAACCAGGGCAAAGAGCCAAATCCCTGTTCCCAGGAATACGGTGCTGATGATCATCTCCGGAACACGGATTTTTTTTGAAAAAGCATCTAGCCGGGCAGTATTCGTAAATAAAAGCACCAGTTTAACAAGGTAAACCAGCACAAACGACATCACGGAAACAAGGTGAATGGTGGCCAGTAGTTTTGAGTCCATAGATCAGTGAATTAAACCGTAAAAGTAAGTCATCTGCGAATACGAATCGTCGATTCATGCGTATTCGCTATGAATGAAACTGAGAAAGTGGCATAAATCCGCAAATTCGTCGATTCGTAATCCTGATAGATCGGGACGTATTCATAGATGTTCCCTATCTTGCGCGAAATTTCAGGGTTATGTCGACCAATTCACTGCTTCAGTATTTCGTTCCAAAAGACCGCAAATTTTTTCCTTTGTTTGAGCAGGCCTCTGCCAATCTCGTTGTCATTGCCAAAACCCTGCAGGAAGCGTTGAATGCCCCTACTCCGGAAAAACGTTCCCTCCTGATCAGGCAGATTGAAAAACTGGAACATGTAGGAGATGAAATCACACACCAGATTTTCCAGGAAGTCGGCTCCACATTTATCACTCCCTTCGACCGCGAAGACATTCAACGCCTGGCTTCCGTGTTGGACGATATCCTCGATTATATTCACGGTTCGGCGAAACGCATTGAGTTATACAAAGTGGTTACGATACACCCGGCCATGCACAAACTGGCCGAGCTGATCACCCAAAGTTCCGTGGAGCTGAATAGCGCGATTGGTGAGTTGAGAAATATGCGTAAGATTGGCAAAATAAGGGAAGCCTGTGTGCGCATCAACAGCATTGAAAATCATGCCGATGACATTTTTGACAATGCCGTCGCCCGCCTCTTTGAAGATCAAACAGATGCCATTGAAATTATTAAGATCAAAGAAATCCTTTCGGCACTGGAAACTGCAACGGATAAGGCGGAAGATGCCGCCAATGTGCTGGAGTCAATCATCATTAAGTTTTCCTGATCTAACCAAAAGTCTATGTCGTTACTTGTCGTTGTAATCGCACTGGCATTGATTTTTGACTTTATCAATGGCTTTCACGATGCAGCCAATTCCATCGCCACCGTCGTATCTACGAAAGTCCTCTCACCGCTCACGGCTGTGATTTGGGCGGCGGCATTTAACTTCCTGGCATTTTGGATCTTTGAGTTGCATGTAGCGGATACCGTATCCAAAACCGTAAGTACGGACGCCATTAGCCTGGAGGTGATTTTGGCGGGATTAATAGCGTCCATATTCTGGAACCTGCTGACCTGGTGGAAAGGCATTCCCTCCAGTTCCTCCCATACGCTGATCGGGGGATTTGCCGGTGCGGCTATTGCCCACTCCGGATTTTCTGTCGTCAAAATGGATAAGGTAGGTCCGGTGCTGTACTTTATTGTGCTGGCTCCCATACTGGGTATGCTGATTTCGTATTTGATTTCAGTGGTTCTTTTGAACTTCTTGAAACGATCCAACCCATTTCGGGTAGACAAATACTTCCGGAAACTTCAGTTGGTATCGGCGGCGGCATACAGCCTGGGCCATGGCGGAAACGATGCCCAGAAAGTGATGGGAATTATCGCCGCTGCACTGGTGGTAAAAGGCTATATTCCTGACGTTAAACACCTTCATTCCTGGGTACCCATTGCCTGCTATACGTCCATTTCGCTGGGCACGCTTTTCGGTGGCTGGCGGATTGTGAAAACGATGGGCACAAAAATTACGAAGCTCACTCCGTTTGAAGGCTTTAGCGCGGAAACGGCCGGGGCTATTACCTTATTTGGTACAGGAGCGCTGGGAATCCCGGTCAGCACCACGCATACCATTACCGGTTCCATTATCGGCGTAGGTATTACGAAACGGGTTTCTGCCGTCCGGTGGGGAGTAACCATCAACCTGATCTGGGCCTGGATACTGACCATACCTGTCTCTGCTATTTTAGCGGCAGTGACCTATTATATTATGCATTTGTTTATGCGCTAAAATCGAATTAATTTCGTTTTTAATGCTTAATTTACGCTTCGGTTTACATTTTGATAATCCATTCAATAAGTTTTACTTTGCACCCTCAAATTTTTAAAAACATATAAATTACAACTACAATGTCAGACATCGCATCAAAAGTGAAAGCCATCATCGTCGATAAATTAGGCGTGGATGAAAAAGAAGTGACCAATGAGGCCAGCTTCACCAATGACCTCGGAGCCGATTCACTCGATACCGTGGAATTAATCATGGAATTCGAAAAAGAATTTAATATCGCCATCCCTGATGACCAGGCTGAAAAGATTGCTACGGTGGGCCAGGCTGTAGAATACATTGAAAAAAACGCTAAGTAAATTTTTCCTGAATGCAGTTAAAAAGGGTTGTTGTCACCGGTATGGGTGCTCTTACCCCGCTTGGGAATACCGCTCCGGATTATTGGAATGGTCTGATCAACGGAGTGAGCGGTGCTGCCCCTATTACGCGTTTTGATGCGGCAAAATTCAAGACGCGCTTTGCCTGCGAAGTAAAAGGATTTGATCCCGCCAATCATTTCGAGCGGAAAGAAGGCCGTAAACTCGATCCCTACGCGCAATACGCCCTGGTTGCCGTAGAAGAAGCGCATAAGGACGCGAATCTTTCCCATCCCTCCATTGACCCTGACCGCGTGGGCGTTATCTGGGGTTCGGGAATCGGCGGACTGAAAACTTTTCTGGATGAAGTGTCCGGTTTTGCCAAAGGCGACGGAACACCCCGCTTCAATCCTTTCTTTATTCCGAAAATGATTGCCGATATAGCCTCCGGGCATATCTCCATCAAATACGGTTTCCGCGGACCGAATTTCACCACGGTCTCGGCCTGCGCCTCTTCAACCAATTCACTGATTGACGCATTCAATTACATCCGTCTCGGAAAAGCGGATGTCATTGTTGCCGGCGGATCGGAAGCTTCGGTAAATGAAGCCGGTGTCGGCGGTTTCAATGCCATGCAGGCCTTGTCGGAACGAAACGACGACCCGGCAACGGCTTCCCGTCCTTTCGACAAAGACCGCGACGGCTTTGTGCTTGGTGAAGGCGCCGGTTGCATCATCCTGGAAGAACTGGAACATGCAAAAGCGCGCGGCGCGAAAATTTATGCGGAGATCGTAGGCGGCGGCATGTCAGCCGATGCCTATCATATTACGGCCACACACCCTGAAGGCCTTGGCGCCCGCAACGTGATGAAAGCCGCGCTCGAAGATGCCGGCATGAAGCCTTCGGAAATCGATTACATCAACGTACACGGTACCTCCACTCCCGTTGGCGATCCCAGCGAAGTGAAAGCCATCCTGGCGTTCTTCGGCGAAGACGCCTACAAACTGAATATCAGTTCCACCAAATCCATGACGGGCCACCTCCTCGGCGCCGCCGGTGCCGTGGAATCCATTGCCTCCATCCTGGCGGTGAAAAACGATATCGTTCCTCCTACCATCAACCATTTTACCGACGACCCTGAGTTTGACCCGAAACTCAACTTCACTTTTAACAAAGCCCAAAAGCGTACCGTACGTGCTGCCCTCAGCAACACCTTTGGCTTCGGCGGACACAACGCATCCGTAGTTTTCAAAAAGTACGCGGACTAAGCGCCTCGAGCAAAGCCCCTGCCGACAGGCAGGAAAGAGTCCCTACTCCCTTCTATCTACTATCTTCTATCTTCCACCTTTTGGAAGTCTTGACAATTATTTGAATATTTGTTTCACCCGACAAATCTCAAAACGTGTTCACGCTTCTCCGCGCATACTTTTCTCCCGACAGGAAGTTTATTTTCTCATTGCGTAACCTCCTGGGATTTATACCCGGAAACCCGGCCCTGTACCACCTGGCTTTTATGCACCGGTCCAAAGCGCAGGAGCATCCCAGCGGAATCCGTTTAAGTAACGAACGGCTGGAGTACCTCGGTGACGCCGTGCTGGGCGCCGTGGTGGCCGAGCTGTTGTTTAAGAAATTCCCATACCAGGAAGAAGGTTTCCTCACGGAAATGCGTTCACGTATTGTGAACCGCGAAAACCTGAACCGCCTGGCACTGAAACTGGGCATCAATCATTTCATGGACCGCTCCATCGATCCCGCCGCCAAAAACCGCTCGGCGTATGGCGATGCATTTGAAGCGCTCATCGGGGCTGCTTATATGGACCAGGGCTACGAACGCACACGCCGCCTCATCCTGGACCGGTTTATCAAGCATCACGTCGATCTCCATGAGCTGGAGGTGCAGGAAACGAATTTTAAAAGCAAGCTCATCAACTGGGGACAGCGCGAACGGAAAAGCGTCGTCTTTGAATTGCTGGAAGAAGTTGACAACGGCGGCAAAAGGCTGCTAAGGGTTCGGGTAAAAGTCGATGACGTGGAAATGGCCAGGGCTGAAGATTACTCCAAAAAGCGGGCCGAACAGATCGCCGCACGCGAAGTATGCGAATCGATGGGGATTCAACCGTAATGGTAGGCAGTTGGCAGTTGGCAGTTGGCAGTCAAAAATCAAAAATCAAAAATCAAAAATCAAAAATCAAAGGTCAAAAATCAAAAGTCAAAAATCAAAAGTCAAAAATCAAAAGTTAAAAGATAAAAGATAAAAGTCGAAAGTATCTGGATGACAGCGCAGCCCTGAGCGCAGTCGACGGACCTCTGCCCTCAGTCCTCAGCCTTCTGCCTTCTGCCTTCTGCCTTCAAATTATTCGTATTTATTTGAAATTGTTACCATTACATAGGCGTGAACATCAATTAATTCAATATTTTTGCAACCCTTACATAAAGTATTATATCCCTCATGAAAAAAACCCTTGCAGCCCTGTTTCTCCTTGGAATTTTTGGTTCCTGTTCCCATCCGGCAAAAGAAGAAAATACAGAAAAGACCAACTTTTCTTATTACGGCGATACCATCACCGAAGAAAACGCGAAAGAAGCAACACAGCTTGCATCCCTGATGGGAGACAAGGGTAAGATGGATGTGAAGATCACGGGCAAAATTTCTGATGTCTGCCAGCGGAAAGGATGCTGGATGGATGTCGATTTAGGGAATAACCAGACGATGAAAGTTCGTTTCAAAGACTACGGCTTTTTTGTGCCGAAAGATGCGGCCGGAAAAACTTTCATCATGGAAGGTGAAGCTTTTCATGATACGGTATCGGTAGCCCAGTTGCGACACTATGCCGAAGATGCGGGCAAAACAAAGGAAGAGATTGAAAAAATTACGGAGCCTGAAATCAACCTGAATTTCGAAGCCAAAGGCGTCATCATCAAATGAAGAAGTTCCTCGTTTTTTTGACCCTCCTGGCAGGGATTGTCGTCTTTTCACAGTGCAACAACGACGCAAAGACGGAGGAGGCGGAATGCGCCCCGGATCCCAATCCGAATAAGAGCAGCGAATTGGCCATCCTCATGCGCAAGATGGCCGCGCATGCCGATTCCACAAAGGGCGAAGTACTGGCCGGAAAATTAACCGGCAGCTTTCCCGAAGAATTCCGGAAAATCCTGACTGCCGTTCCCAGTGATTCAATGATCAAGGGAGAACACTTCGATGCATTTGCTTCGGGCTACCTCAAAAGCCTTGAATCACTTTACTCCGGACAACAGGACCTGGATGTCCATTACAAAGCGCTGGTAAATTCCTGCGTGAATTGCCACGAGAACACGTGCCCGGGACCGCTGGTACGTATCAATAAGTTAAAAATATAGCTGCCAATCTTTTCTTGCCAATTTTTATAAGGCCCCCTCCTGGGAATACAGCTTAGGCCTAATGGACAGAAAAGATGAACTGCAGTAATTTTAGACAGAAATAAAGTGTTACTTTATCCAAATCCTACAATGGCTGAGATCGTAGTTCATTGTTCCGGCTCAATTTGAAGAGGATAGAATTATACAATTTGCATGGCGTTAGGATTTTTTCAAATGAATGGGTTGAGAATAATTCCTTAGAAAAGGCCGATCTGTCCAATATTCCTTCCGGAATGTATTTTTTAAAAATTTTTACAGAACGGGGTTCCATCAAAGAAAAAATTGTGAAGAAATAGAACATAATATAAAGATTAAAAACATTATGTCTGGAAAATTACACCTCATTGCGCTTATAATTGCAGGAATAACAAGTTATTCCACCGCCTTTTGTCAAGTTCCTAACTGGCAATGGGCTAAATCTGTCGGTGGATCGGGATGGGATTATTCTTATGCTGTTGCTGTTGACAATAGCGGAAGTACTTATACTACCGGTCAATTTTCTGGAACTGCCGATTTCGATCCCGGCCCGGGTAGTTATAATTTGGCCTCAGCAGGTGACTACGACATCTTTATTTATAAGCTCAATCCACAAGGCAATTTTATTTGGGCGAAAAAAATGGGTGGCTCAAATGCTGAAAAGCCGTTTTCCATCGCTGTTGATGACAGTGGAAATGTATATACTACCGGAACATTTTCAGGAATGGTCGATTTCGATCCGGGAACTGGATCCTATTTCCTAACGTCATCATCAAGTGTCAACGATATATATATTTCAAAACTTGATTCCAGCGGAAATTTTGTATGGGCAAAGAAGTTTGGAAGCAGCAATTCAGATCGGCCAACTTCTATCTTTGTCGATCATTGGCATAATGTTTACTCAACCGGTGTTTTTACTGGTACGGCAGACTTCGACCCCGGATCCGGTACTTTTTCCATGACCCCATCAGGTGGTGGCATGGATATTTATATATCCAAATTAAATGCAAATGGAAATTTCATTTGGGCAAAAATGTTGGCTGGATCCTATAGTGAATTCGCTAATTCACTAATTGCAGATACTTCCGGAGATATTTTTATTGGTGGG
>Ga0315910_10001214_pt1 | contig 24035 bp, 21 predicted proteins | sample EdamamesoilMG_FD_204470 | JGI IMG/M metagenome (GOLD analysis project Ga0315910, IMG submission 204470) | Garden soil microbial communities collected in Santa Monica, California, United States - Edamame soil | ecosystem: Environmental > Terrestrial > Soil > Garden | place: USA: California... | reverse complement strand
CCTTGTACTCCTTCACCATCGCGCAGGCTTCCTCGGCGATGGCGCGCATTTTCCCGGCGCCATCGCGCCGCATGTCGAGGATCGGCCGCACGTGCAGCGTGCCCACGGATGCGTGCGCGTACCAGGTGCCGCGCGTGCCGTGCTTCTCGAACACCCGCGTGAGGCGATCGGTGTACTCGGCAAGGTGCTCCAGCGGCACCGCGCAGTCCTCGATGAAGGAAACGGGTTTGCCGTCGCCCTTCATCGACATCATGATGTTGAGGCCCGCCTTGCGGACTTCCCACAGCGCCTTCTGCTGCTGCGCGTCGGTGATTTCGACCACGCTGCCGGGCAGGCCCAGGTCCGCCATCAACCGCACCAGCTCTTTTAATTTTTCGCCCTGGGAAGAAAAATCGTCTCCGGAAAATTCGACCAGGAGAATCGCGTCGGGTTCGCCCTTGATGAACGCTTCCACGGTCTTCCGGAATGCGCCGATTTCGCGCGCCAGGCCGATCATGGTGCGGTCGACCAGCTCCACCGCCGAGGGTCCGAGCTTGACGATGTGCTGCGTCAGATCCATCGCGGTGTAGAACTTCGGAAAGTGCACCACGCCCAGCGTCCTCGCCGCCGGCAGCGGCGAGAGCTTGAGCAGCAGCTGTTCGGAATACGCGAGCGTGCCCTCGGATCCCACCAGCAGGTGCGCGGCGTTGGCGTGCGGCGGGCCGAGGTGATCGAGGTTGTAGCCGGCGACCTTGCGCAGAACCTTGGGAAAGCGCGCCTCGATCTCCTGTTTCTCGCGTTCATGGAGAAAGCGCAGTTTTTTCTTCAGTTCCTCGTATTTCCCGTTGGAGGAGCGTTCATGCAAAGGGCCAAAACGCCAACGGTCCCCCTCGGCGGTGACCGCGTCGATGGCGAGGACGTTGTGCACCATGTTGCCGTAAGCGATCGAGCGTGAGCCGCAGGAATTGTTGCCCGCCATGCCGCCCAGCGTCGCCTGCGCGCTGGTCGAGACGTCGACCGGAAACCAGAGGCCGTGCTTGCGCAAGTCCGCGTTCAGCGCATCCAGCACGATGCCCGGCTGCACGAGCGCGGTGCGGGCCGGCGCGTCAACTTCGAGCAGCCGGTTCAGGTATTTCGAATCGTCGATGACCAGCGCCGCACCGACCGCCTGCCCGCATTGCGAGCTGCCGGCGCCGCGCGGCAGGATCGGCACGCCTTCCGCGGCGGCGATCGCCATGGCGGTGCGCGCGGCTTCCGGCGTGCGCGGCACCACCACGCCGACCGGCTCGACCTGGTAGATGGATGCGTCGGTCGAATAGCGGCCGCGCGAAGCGGCGTCGAACAGCACTTCGCCATCGACTTCCTTGCGCAGGCGCGCCGCCAATCCGGAGTCGCCGGGTTTCGCCGTGACCACCCTGACCGGGAACGCCGGCGCGTTCATGCCGCCCGGGAGTTCAATGCCGGCAGGGCCGCGAGCACGCTGGCGAGCTTGTGGGCGAGGTGGTCCGACAGGAGAGCCTTGATGCGCTTGACGTCGCGCGCCGCGAGCGCGGCGAGAATGTCGTCGTGCTCGCGCACCGCGGCGTCCCAGCGCTCCTTGGATAGATTCGCCATGTAGCGCGCGCGCCGCACATTGCCGTTCATCTGCCGGTAGATGTTGTAGAGCACCGCATTGCCGGAATACTTCACGATCTTCAGGTGGATCGCCTGGTTGAACTTGAAGTAGCCGGCCAGGTCGCCGCGCGCGTGATAGGCGAGCATCTCATAGTGCAGCGCGCGGATTTCGTTGATCTGGGCGTCGCTCGCGCTGCGGCAGGCGAGTTCGCCGGCCAGCGCCTCGAGCGCGCCCATCACAGCCAGCGATTCGGACAGGCGGACCGGGTCCATCTGCGAAACGATGGCGCCACGGTTGGGCAGCAACTCGACCAGGCCCTCGGTGGCGAGTACCTTGAAGGCTTCGCGCAAGGGCGTGCGGGAAACCCCCAGTTCGGCAGTGAGCAGGCGCTCGTTCAGGCGGGCGCCCGCGGCCAGCCGTCCCTGGACGATCAGGTCGCGCAGGCGGTCGGCCGCCTCCTCGTGGAGGGGTCGGCGGACGATAGGGGTTGGCTCTTGCGGATCGGCCATTTTGTATGCAGAATACAAAATATGGAGATTTTATGCAATACCTAGCCTCTATGTTGCGCACAATAAATAGTTTTGCATGCAATATTAGGAGATGCCCATGAGCCGAGCCGCCGGACGCCACTTCCTGCAGATTCCCGGACCCACCAATGTGCCGGACCGGGTACTGCGCGCCATCGATTTTCCGACCATGGACCACCGCGGCCCGGATTTCGGCCTGCTGGGCAAGACCGTCCTGGAAGGCATGAAGCGGGTCTTCAAGACCGACGGGCACGTGGTCATCTATCCCGCCTCCGGCACCGGCGCGTGGGAAGCGGCGCTGGTGAATACCCTGTCGCCGGGCGACAAGGTTCTCATGTATGAGACCGGCCATTTCGCGACGCTGTGGCAGAAGATGGCGAAGAAGCTCGGCCTGGAGCCCGAATTCATCGCCGGCGACTGGCGCGGCGGCGCCGATCCGCAGGCGCTCGAGGCGCGCCTGCGCGAGGACAAAGCACACGCCATCAAAGCGGTCTGCGTGGTGCACAACGAGACCGCCACCGGCGTCACCTCGCGCATCGCCGAGGTGCGCAAGGCGATCGACGCGGCAAAGCACCCGGCGCTGTTCCTGGTGGACACGATTTCGTCGCTTGGTTCGATCGACTACCGGCATGACGAATGGGGCGTGGACGTCACGGTCGGCGGCTCGCAGAAAGGCCTCATGCTGCCGCCGGGCCTGTCCTTCAACGCGGTCTCGGCGAAGGCGCTCGCCGCGTCGAAGACCGCCAGGTTGCCGCGCAGCTTCTGGGACTGGGGCGAAATGATCGCCAGCAACAAGGACGGCTACTTCCCCTACACGCCGGCAACCAACCTGCTCTATGGCCTGCGCGAAGCGCTCAAGATGCTGCTCGAGGAAGAAGGCCTGGACAACGTATTTGCGCGCCACCAGCGCCATGCCGAGGCGACGCGACGCGCCGTGCGCGCCTGGGGCCTGGAAGTGCTGGCAAAAAACCCCGCCGAGTATTCCGCCGCCCTCACCGCGGTGCTGATGCCGGCCGGGCACGACGCCGACAAGGTCCGCAAAATCATCCTGGAAAGCTTCGATATGTCGCTCGGCACCGGCCTGGGGAAGCTCGCCGGCAAGGTGTTCCGCATCGGTCACCTGGGCGATTTCAACGATTTGACGCTGATGGGCACGCTGGCGGGCTGCGAGATGGGATTGCAGCTGGCTGGAGTTCCGGTGAAGAAGGAAGGCGTGCAGGCCGCGATGGCCTACCTCGCCGAATGCCACTCCAAGCCGGCGCGCGTTGCGGCTTGAACACAAGAAAAGAAAGAGGAGACCCTGATGTTTAAACGTTTTCTGCTGGTTGCCGCATGCGTGTTCTACGCCGGGAGCGTGTTCGCGCAGGCTTACCCGAACAAACCGGTGCGGATCATCGTCGGCTTTCCACCCGGCGGCGGCACCGACGTAGTGGCGCGCGTGATCGCGCAGAAGCTCACCGAATGGTGGGGACAGCCGGTGACGATCGAGAACCGCGCCGGCGCGACCGGGACCATCGGCGCCGACTACGTCGCCAAGAGCGCGCCCGACGGCTACACGCTGATCATGGGCCACGTGAATTCCACGGGCCTGGCGCCGAATCTCTTTCCCAAGCTGCCTTACGACCCGATCAAGGATTTCGCCGCGGTTTCCTACGTCGGCTACGTGCCGAACGTGCTGGCGGTGCATCCCTCGATTCCCGCCAAGTCCGTGAAGGAGCTCGTTGCGCTGCTCAAAGCGAATCCGGGCAAATACAACTACGCGTCCTCCGGCAACGGCAGCACGCAGCACATCGCGGGCGAAGTGTTCAAGCAACTCACCGGCACCACCGTCGTGCACGTGCCCTACAAAGGCAGCGGCGACGCGATCAAGGATTTGCTCGCCGGCGTTGTCGCGATGAATTTCGACACCATGCCGCCGGTCATGCCGCACATCCAGGCCGGCAAGCTGCGCGGGCTGGCGATTTCGACCCCGAAGCGCGTGGCGCAACTGCCCGACGTGCCGACCTTCGCCGAGGAAGGCATCACCGGCTTCGACGTCACCAACTGGTACGGCGTGATGGCGCCGGCCGGCACGCCGCGCGAGATCGTGGTCAAGCTCAATGCCGACATCAACAAGGCGATGCAGGTGCCCGAAGTGCGCGCGCGCCTGGAGGGCGTCGGCACGCAACTGCGCGAGATGAGCGCGCCCGAGTTCGAGGCGTTCATGAAGGCGGAAGTCGCCAAGTACGCCAAGATCATCAAGGACACCGGCGTAAGGATCGAGTAATGGCCGGTGGCTCGGTCATCGTCGAGCGCGACGGCGCCATCGCCACCGTCACGCTGTCCAGCCCGGGGCGCCTGAACGCGCTCGACAAGACGATGTGGGCGCGGCTGGGCACGGCCATGCGCGATCTCGGCGCCGACGACAGCCTGCGCTGCATTGTCCTGCGCGGCGCCGGCGACAAGGCCTTCGCGGCCGGCGCGGACATCGCCGAGTTCAAGAACGAACGGGCCGACTCGAAGCAGGCGAAGGCCTACAGCCAGGGCGGCATCGGCTGGATGCACTCGGTGGCCGGATGCCGCCACCCGACCGTGGCGCTGATCCAGGGCGCCTGCGTCGGCGGCGGCCTGCTGATCGCCTCGCAGTGCGACCTGAGGATCTGCAACGAATCGGCGCGCTTCGGCGTGCCGGTGAAGAACCTGGGGCTCACGGAGTCCTACGACGAGCTGCAGGCGATGATGCGGATCATCGGACCCGCGCCCTCGCTCGAACTCCTGCTGGAAGGAAGGATCTGGGGCGCACGCGAAGCCTACGAGAAAGGCCTCGTCTCGCGCGTTGTTCCCGACGCCGGCGTGGTCGAGGAGGCCTACGCGGCCGCGCGCAGGATCGCCGACGGCGCGCCGCTGGTGGCGCGCTGGCACAAGAAGTTCATCCACCGCCTGCTCGACCCGCGCCCGCTGACGCAGGAAGAGCGCGACGAGGGCTACGCCTGCTTCGACACCGAGGACTTCCGCACTGGCGTGGCGGCATTCCTCGCCAAAAAGAAGCCCGCTTTCAACGGGCGCTAGCAGGACAATGCTATGATTTTTACAGGGAGATCCTTTAAAAGGACAGGAGGAGGAGAAATGCTCAGATCATTGCTGTTTGCAGTACTTGCCGCAGCCGGATTCGCCGCACAGGCGCAGACTTGGCCCGCCAAGCCCGTCACGTTCCTGAATCCGTTCCCGGCAGGCGGCGGCACGGATACCTTTGCGCGCCCGATTGCGGCGCGCCTGTCCGAGACGCTCGGCCAGCAGGTGATCATCGAAAACCAGGGCGGCGCCGGCGGCACGGTCGGCGCGACAAATGTCACCAAGCGCCCCGCCGACGGCTACAACTGGTTCTTCGGGGCGGTGCACCACACCATCGCCGAGAGCCTGTACACGCGCCTGTCGTACGGCCTGGAAAAAGACTTCGAACCGATCTCGGTCGCCGCTTTCGTCCCCAATGTCGTCGTCGTGCATCCGAAGTACGCCGACCAGATCAAGACGCTGCAGGACCTGATCGTCTACGCCAGGGCCAATCCCGGCAGGCTCAACTACGGCTCGGCCGGCAACGGCACCACGCACCACCTGTCGGTGGAATTGTTCAAGACCATGACCAAGACGTTCATCGTCCACATCCCGTTTCAGGGCGCCGGCCCACTCATGCCCGCGCTCCTGGGCGGCACGGTCGATCTCGCGTTCGACGGCATGGGCACTTCGTCGGTGCAGATCAAGGCGGGCAAGCTGATCCCGCTCGCGGTCACCAGCCCGACGCGCAATCCGGTGCTGCCGAACGTGCCGACCATGGCCGAAGCCGGCCTGCCGGGCTACGAAGTACGCACCTGGTACGGCCTGTGGGCCCTCAAGGGCACGCCGCAGCCGATCAAGGACCGGATGTGGAAAGAGTTCGTCGCGACGCTCGACACCCCGCTCATCAAGAAAATCTGGGCGGAACAGGGCGCCACGGCCGGCGGCTTGTCGCAGGCGGACATGACGAAGCTCGTTCGCACCGAGATCGAGAAATGGTCCAAGGTCGTGAAGGACGCAGGCGCCAAAATCGACAACTGAAAAATATGGATTCCCGCTTTCGCGGGAATGACGGTTTGCGCCGGATTTCCGCTTACGCGGCAATGACGGTTTTGCGCTAGAGCACGTCCTCGGCACGCAGCCGCGCGATCTCCGCGTCGCTCTTGCCGAGGATTCCCTTCAGGACTTCTTCCGTGTGCTGCCCGAGCAAGGGCGGCGCCACGCGGAATTCCAGCGGCGTACCGGAAAAGCGCATCGGGCTGGCCACCGACGGAAGCTTCCCCGCCACCGGGTGCTCCAGCTCCAGCCGGATGCCGCGGGCCTTCACCTGCGGCTCTTCGAACACCTGTGCGACGTTGTTGATCGGGCCGTTCGGCACGCCGGCGCTCTCCAGTAGCGCCACCCAATCCTTCGTGTTGCGCTTCGAGAACACCGCCTGCAGCTTTGCGGTGAGTTCGGCGCGGTTCTCCACCCGCTTGCCGTTGGTTGCGTAGCGCGGATCGGCCGCAAGCTCCGGGCAGCCGGCCGCCTCGCAGAACTTCCGGTAGAGATTGTCGTTGCCGCAGGCGAGGATGACATCGCCGTCCGCGGTCTTGAACGGCTGGTAGGGAACGATATTCGGGTGCAGGTTGCCGATGCGCGCGGGCGGCGTGCCGGTCGCGAAATAGTTGGTGTTCTGGTAGGCGAGCAGCGCGATCTGCGAGTCCAGCAGCGCGAGATCCAGGTGCTGGCCCTTGCCCTGATTCGGACCGGGCTGCGCGCGGCTGGCGAGCGCGGCGCAGATCGCGATCGAAGCGTACATCCCGGTGATGATGTCGGCCACGGGAACGCCCGCGCGCTGCGGTCCGCCGCCGGGCGCGCCGTCGGGCTCGCCGGTCACGCTCATCATGCCGCCCATGCCCTGAATCATGAAGTCGTAGCCCGGATGCTCGCGCTGCGGCCCGGTCTGGCCGAAGCCGGTGACCGAGCAGTAGATGAGCCCGGGGTTGATTTTCGAGAGGTCCGCGTAGCCCAGTCCGTAGCGCGCCAGGTCGCCGAACTTGTAATTTTCAATCAGCACGTCGCACTGCTTCGCGAGCGCGCGCACCAGCGCCTGCCCTTCGGGCTTCGCCATGTTCACCGTGATCGACTTCTTGCCGCGGTTCGCCGAGGTGAAGTAGGCGGAGTCCCTGGTTTCGCGTCCATCGCCATCCTTCACCCAGGGGGGGCCGAAGGCGCGCGAATCGTCGCCCACCTTGGGCCGCTCCACCTTGATGACCTCGGCGCCCAGGTCGGCGAGATTCTGGCCCGCCCAGGGACCGGCCAGGACGCGGGACAAATCGAGCACGCGGATCGTCGAGAGCGGACCAGCCATTCCCGGCCTACTTGACGACCAGGTTGTTCTGCACGGTCTTCACGCCCGTGACGCCGGCCGCGACCTTGCCGATCTTTTCCTTGAGCGCCGCGCTGTCGACGAAACCCGAAAGCAGCACGCGGCTTTCGTAGGTCTCCACCGAGACCGCCGTGGAAGGCACGCCCTTCTCGGCCAGCAGCGCCGCCTTCACCTTGACGGTGATCGCGCTATCGGCAAGCACGCGCGCGTCATTGTCCTGGCCCGCCTTGAGGTACTCGTCCAGGTCCAGGCGCCCGTCCTTGTTGGCGTCGAATCGGGCGAAGCGCTTGGCGAGTTCCTTCTCGCCTTCCACCTCCGGCTTGCTCAGATACCCGTCCCGGTTCTTGTCGAGCGCGTCGAATGCCTCGTTGCCGGAGCCTTTCTTCTGCGCCCACGCGGCCGCGGAAAACGCGAGGACCAGCGCGATGGCAATCAATCTTTGCATGGTCGTCTCCCAGAGCGAATGGTGTGCGAATCTACCAGAGGTTCGCGAGCATGCGCAGCGCGATCGCGAGCAGCATCAATGCAAGCACGATTCGCAGGCGCTTCACCGGCAATCGGTGCGCCAGGCGCGCACCCAGCGGCGCGGCGGGCATGCTGGCGAGGACGATGATCGCCAGCGCCGGTAGATAGACGAAGCCAACGCAACCGTCGGGCAATCCCGTCACTTGCATGCCGTTGAATACATAGCCCACCGTACCGGCGAGGGCGATCGGAAATCCGTTCGCCGCCGCGGTGCCGATGGCGCGCTTCAACGGCACGTTGCAGCGCGCCAGGAACGGGATCGACAGGAACGCGCCGCCGGCCGCGAGCACGCTGGACAGGGCGCCGATACCCGCGCCGACGCCGAACAGTCCCCCGGCACCGGGCAGCTGGCGCGAGGGCTTGGGCTTGACCTCGAAGAACATGCTCGTGGCCGCGTAGAACATGAATCCGGTGAAGAAGATCGCCAGCGGCCGGGTCGGGACGAAGCCCGCGACCAGCGTCGCGGCGAGCGCGCCGGCCACGATCCCGGGGGCCATCGCGCGCGCCACTGCCCAGTCCACGGCGCCGTGCCGGTCGTGGGCGCGCACGCTGGACAAGGAGGTAAACACGATGGTCGCCATCGAGGTCGCCAGCGACAGGTGCATGAGGTGCTCGGCGGGGAATCCCTTGGCGGCGAATACGAACACCAGCATCGGCACCATCACCATGCCGCCGCCGATGCCGAACAGTCCCGCGAGGAAGCCGACCGAGACGCCGATCGCGAGGTAGGCCCACCACCATTCCATCAGGCCGTGCTCGGAAAATGCGCCGGCGGATGCGCGAGCAAGTGTTCGGCCAGTTCGGCGAAGCCGGACCCCGCGGCCCCGCGCGTGACGTACTTCGGCTCCGCGTCGAGCCCGCCTTCGAAGCGCGCGACATTCGCCACGCCGATCGAATGCTCGAAGAAAGCGAACATCGGCGCATCGTTGGGCGAATCCCCGGCGAACGCGAAATCCTCGCGCAACTGCGCCGCGCCGCAATCGAACCGCTCGGCGAACAGGCGCTTGGACATCGCCAGCTTGTCGTAGCTCCCGAACCAGCCATTGACGTGAATGGAGCTGATTTTTGCGGTCAGCCCTTCGGCGCGCATCAGCGCGGCGATGCGCTCGGCAGCTTCCAGCGGCAGCGCCGGCACATCTTCGCAATAATCGACCGCCAGGTCCGCCTCCCGGTAAGGCTGGTCCGAGGCCAACGCGCAGCCTGGAACCTGCGCCAGGATGCGGGCCCCGATGGATTGCAGGCGGCTCCGGTTGAGCGCACGCTCGGCGTGGCCATCGTGAAATTTCTGGTGCAATTTTCCATTCGAAAAATAGAAGTAAAACGCCCCGTTCTCTCCCACGACCGCATCGACCGGCCACATGCGCGCGATGTGGTCGCACCAGCCGGCGGGCCGCCCCGTGACCGGCACCACGATCCTGCCGGCGCCCTTCAGGCGCTCCAGGGCGGCGTAGGCCTCCGCGGTGAGCCTGCCGTCGGTGGTCAGGGTTTCGTCGATGTCGAACAGCAGGCCGCGCAGGCGACGCGCGTCGTGCAGCGCGGATAGCGGCTTCATGCCGCGCCGAGCAGCTTGGCCACCCGTTCGCGCTGGGCAGGATTCATCAGCAGGCCCGCCTTGGTGCGGCGCCACAGCACGTCCTCGGCCGTCTGCGCCCATTCCTGCTCGACGAAATAGCGCACTTCCCGCTCGGTCAGGCCGGCGCCGAGATCTTCGCCCAGGTCGCCGTCGCCGACCACCGCCTGCGCATGCGTGCCGTGGCGCCGGAATATCGGCCGCAGCGTCGCCTCGGACAGGCCCGGATGGCTCGCGAAAAACGCGTCGCGCACCTCGGCACGCGGCACGCCGCCGAAATCGCTGCCGGCCAGCGGCACCCGGCCCGTCCAGGCCGGCTTCAGGCCGGGAAAATAGGCCGCCAGCCTGTCGACCGCCTGCTCGGCCAGCACGCGGTAAGTGGTGATCTTGCCGCCGAATACCGACAGCACCGGCGCGCGGCCCGCCTCGTCGTCCAGGCGCAGCGTGTAATCGCGCGTCACCGCGGACGGATCTGCCGTGCCGTCGTCATAGAGCGGGCGTACGCCCGCGTACGTCCAGACCGCCTCCTCGGGGCGCGCAGGGCGCGCGAGGTAGCGATTCACGGCGCGGCACAGGTAGGCGATCTCTTCCGCGCTCGCTCCGGGCTGCGCGTTCTCGTCCTGCACGGGCACGTCCGTGGTGCCGACCAGCGTATGCAGGTCGCCATAAGGAATCATGAAGACGACGCGCCGGTCGTCGTTCTGCAGGATGAAGGCATGCTCGCCTTCATAGAGCCTGGGCAGCACGATGTGGCTGCCTTTCACCAGGCGTACGGCGTCGCGCGAGGGTTGCGACAGGCGCGTGTTCAGCACGGTCTTCACCCAGGGTCCGGCCGCGTTCACGACCGCCGCCGCGCCGACCTGCGCGCCGCTCGAAAGCACCGCCAGCCACCGTCCCTGCTCGCGCCGCGCCGACAGGCACTCGGTGCGCGTCAGCACGCGCGCGCCGCGCGCGCGCGCATCGACCGCGTTCGCGACCACCAGGCGCGCGTCGTCCACGCGGCAATCCGAATAGAGAAAACCATGCCTGAATCCAGGTTGCAGCCCGGAATTGTAGGGCGGGGCATCCAGGCGGATGCCCGTCGAGCCCGGCAGGCTGGCGCGGCGCGCCAGATGGTCGTAAAGGAAGAGCCCCGCGCGGATCATCCAGCGCGGACGCAGCTCGGGCACATGCGGCATGACGAAGCGCGCGGGCCAGACCAGGTGCGCGGCGACCTTCAGCATCACTTCGCGTTCGGCGAGCGCCTCCGCCACCAGGCGGAATTCGTAGAGTTCCAGGTAGCGCAGCCCGCCGTGGACGAGCTTCGAGGACGAGGATGACGTCGCGCCCGCGAGATCGCCCTTCTCCACCAGCAGCACCGAGAGCCCCCGCCCCGCGGCGTCGCGCGCAATGCCCGCGCCGTTGATGCCGCCGCCCACGACCAGAAGATCGTATATCTGCAAGTGGAAAATTATACGGCGTGCGCGCCGGGCGGGCGCTTCGAAAGCCGAAGTTCCTACTGCGCGTTCTTCTGATACTTCGTGACCTTGTGGCCCAGTTCCCCGATCCTGTCTGGCGCGATGCGAATAATTTTCCGCTTTTTCGTTTCCGCAGATTTCAATGCGAGATCGGCGTTGGAATCGGAGTAGGTGTCCAGCTCTTCGTGATCAAAACTTCCCTTGACGCGAGCCGGGGAACCGCATCCCGGGCAGAAATTCTCGATTTGGCCCTTGAACACCTCCATTCGGGATTTCCACCACCCCACGTGAACCGGAAGGCCATGGTCCTGGTTTCTTGCAAGGTCGAACGAAGCCGCCACTTCGCAGAAGTAGGCGCGCAGCTGTCCCTTGTTCTCGACAATGGACGCCGACCAGTTCTTGTTGACGTCACAATTCGCTATTCTTTCCCACATCTCCTCGGGTTCGAAAATGTCTTTTCCTGCAACCAGCAGCGGCGCATGCTCCGACGGCGTATCGTAATATCCGCCGCGGAACTTTCCGCTCGCGACCATGTTCTCGTAGATGGGAAGAACCGACTTGACGCCCCGTTCCACGCCGTGGGGATTCAGGTTGAACGCTCCGAACTTTTCCTCAAGAATTTTCGCGTGCTTGAATGCATTGTTCGTCCAGATGCCCCTCTGGTGCCGCTCTGGAATCTCTTCTTCGAAGATGCGGGCAATTTCCTCGAACCTGGAATGCATGCAGGGATTGCCGCCGATGACGGCGATGATGCCGCCGTAGCCGAGAAGCGATTTGCAGGCGACGCGGAAGTTCTCCGGGGACATCTCCCAGAATGCGTCCTGATTTTCCAGAAGTCTTGTGCAGTTGGAGCACGCAAGATCGCACTTGTTGGTGATATCGATGCAGATGATCCCCATCTCGGACGGCGAGCGCATTCTCGTGTAGGCCCACTCCGCCGACTTGCCTTGCACTCTGGAACGCAGGGTCCCGGCAATCAACTCCAGGCAGTTTTCCTTCCTGAAAAGCTCCGCGTCGTTCGATATATTCCGCTGATACTCCTCGACTTGCTCGCGGCCGATCGATTTCAGCAGCTCGGGCAGCTGCGCCAGTCTTGATTCCGGAACTCGAAGAACGTATTTATCCCATGGGATGGACTCCGCGAACGGAAAGCGATAATCGTCCGCCATCATCACGGGAATGGCCCCGGCCATCAGGGATTCGATGAGCCTGAAGGACCATTGCCCGAAGCCGGCCGGACAAAGGGTGAAAATCGACCGTTGCATCAACTCTCGGCTCGTCAGCCTTCCGAGCGTGGACGAATCCTCGGGAGAGAAGATGTGCAATCCCGCGTTATTGAGCAGCGAGGCATGGCTCGCCAACCGGGTTCCACGGATGTGGCGCACCGGAAGCGCTTCGTATCCCAGGATTCCTTTGAACGAGCAAAGAATTGAGCGCTCAGTGCCCGGGGCGGGTTGCAGGTCGTCGATCGTGTAAGGGAAGAACGCCACGTCCTGCGGATGGAGGTCGGCCGTGGACTCCAATGCGAGAAGAATGAATCTGTCGTCCAGCCACTTGTACTTGTCGCGATAGGCCCTGTCCGGGAGCGACTGTATTTCGTATTTGGACTGGTAGCGCTGGCCGAAGTCGCCCGTTCCGACCAGGATGTGCCGTCCCCGGTTCAGGAAGCCGCAGGCGCCGGAAATCAGATAGAAATTCTCGGGGTCGGCATTCTCGAACTGCCAGGCGGCCAAAAACAGCGGTACGAAAAAATAGTCGGCATCGTTCGGGTCGTCGGTGGCAAAGACCGTCAGATCCTCGATGATGTCGATGAAGTACTGATACTGCTGCGCGAGCCGGTGCTTGTTGATCGCCTGGTCATTGAACTTTGCGATCTCAGGGTTGTGGAGCAGCTCCTTATAGAAAAAAATCTTCATGCCGTGCTCCTGGGATGGTCTGCGGATTTCCCGGTCCGAACGAGCGCTATGGCCGACAACATTCCGCGAAATTATACGGCCCGCGGCAGCACGACTTCGAACACCGCGCCGGCCTGTCCCGGCAGGTTTTCGGCGCGCAGTTTGCCGCCGTGAAATTCGGCGATCAGCCGCGCGATGTACAGGCCCAGCCCCAGGTGCGGTGCGCCGCCGGACCGCTCGCCGCGCAGGGACATCATCGAATCGAACAGCGATTCGCGGATGGCGTCGGGCAGCGGTGCGCCCTGGTTTTCGACGCGCAACACCGCATCGCTGCCGAGGGACACGCGAATCGGCGTGCCCGCCGCCGCAAAATCCACCGCGTTCTCGACGAGCTTGTCGAGCATCTGCGCGAGCAGGTCGGGCGCGCCTTGTACGAATATGGTTTCACCCGCCACCGATAATTCAAAATTATTTGCTGCGTAGGCAAGCCGATAGCCTTCGACGCAGCCGCGCACCACGGCCGCGGCATCAAAGCGCTCGCGCTCGGCCGTGGACAAGCCCTGTTCCAGGCGGCTTGCTTCGGTCATGCGCGACAGAATGGTGCCCAGACGCGCCAGGCCCTCCTCGGCGCGCGCGACGTAGGTACGCGTCTCCTCCGGCGTGTGCGCCGCGTGCAGGTTCTCCAGCGACGAGCGCACCACCGCCACCGGCGTGCGCAGTTCGTGCGACAAGCGTCCCGCCAGGGCTTCGAGGTAGGCGTTGTAGCGCGCCAGGCGCCCGAGCACCGTGGAGAAGCTGCGCGACAGGTCGCCGATCTCGTCGTTGGCGTCCGAAGCGGTGGTCAGCCGCGTCACGCGGCCGCGCGCGTCGATCGCGGCTTCGGCCTCGTCGCTCAGGCGGCGGATGCGGTTGGATATCCGCGTCGCGAACCATAGCAGCAGCGCCGCGACCAGCGCGAACACCGCCAAGGTCACCACCAGCAGCCGTTCCAGCGCAAGGCTGCGCAGCGACGCAATGCGGTTGGTCGTTTCCTCGACCACGACCGCGCCGTGCACCTCGTTGCCCACCCAGATCGGCTGCGCGGCGGAGATGACGACCGCGCGCCCGTCGCGCGTATTGCGCGTGCGCGTGCTGGCGGCGCCCTGCAGGGCGGTGGCGACTTCCCGGCCGGCGGCGACCGCGTCTTCCGCGATCGCGTCGTCGAAATCCTCGGTCGGCGGCGCGAGCAGCCAGCCGATCGCGCGCTGCGCGAGGCTCGGTTCGGGGGGGTCGGCGCGCTTCAGGCTGCCGGACAGCGCAAGCACGCGGTAATCGCGGCTGACCACCCAGATGCGCGCGCTCGCGCGCTCCAGGCCCTTCAGGATCGCGGCGATTTCGCCATCCGCGCCGCCATCGCGCGCTTGCGCCTCGTTCTCGATGACCCCGCCGGTCAGGCGCTTCAGTTCCCGCTCGGCCTCGTCGCGCAGTTCCGATTCGCTGCGCGCCCGGTAAGCGAGCAGCTTCGGCCTCTCATGCAGCGCCGTGGCGACCGCGCGCGCGGTGGCAGCGAGCGCCTCTTCCTGTGCGGTCACCAGGAAGCGTTCCATCGCCCGCACGTAGAGCCAGCCCGCCCAGGGCAGCACCAGCAGCGCCAGCGCCACCAACGCCAGCCTGGCGCGCAGCGGAAAGCGCGTCATGCCGCCGCCCGCTAGGCCTTCCAGCGGTAACCGAGGCCGTAGGCGGTCTCGATGCCGTCGAATGCCGGATCCACGGCGACGAACTTCGCGCGCACGCGTTTGACGTGCGAAGTCACGGTAGCGTCGTCGACCACCAGCTCGGCATCGCGCATCAGCTGGTCGCGGTTCTTGACGTGGCCGGGATGGCGCGCGAGCGAATGCACGATCCAGAACTCAGTCAGCGTGAGTTCGACGCGGCCGCGCTTCCAGGTCGCGCTGAAGCGCTTCAGGTCGAGCTCCAGGTCGCCACGCACGATGCGCTCTTCCACCGGCCTTGCTTCGGCGAGCGCGTCCACGCGCCGGAACAAGGCGCCGATGCGCGCCATCAGGTGCGGCAGGCTCACGCCCTTGGTCAGGTAGTCGTCCGCGCCCACGCGCAGCCCCGAGACCACGTCGAAGTCCGAGTCGCGCGCGGTCAGGAACACGATCGGCAGCTGCGGAGAAAGGGCGCGCAAGTCGCGGCACAACGCGAAGCCGCCTTCAGGCTCGTCATTCAAGCCGATGTCGATGATCGCCAGCTCCGGCAGGCGCGCGCGCAGCGCCTCCATAGCTTCGCGCCTGCCCGCATAGGCGGCGACGTCGTAGCCATGGCGCTTCAGCGCTTCCGCGTAGTTGGCGCGAATGGCGGCGTCATCCTCGACGATCGCGATGCGGCGGGCCATGCGGCGACTATACCCGAAGCAAATCAGGGGAAACTGCGGCCATTTTTTCGCCATTATTCTTCCTCGCGCCGCCTCTATTGCGTCTCGCGGCGCGCCCTTTCCGCGTCTTAAATGGCAGCGACCGGAAAGGGCAATCCCATGATCAAGTCCACATCGTTCGCCGTCGAATTCGCCACGCAGGTCGTCCTTGCGGCTTCGATCGGCCTGGCCGTCAGCATTGCGCTGGCAGGTTTCGTCCTGCTGCTGGCTGCATGAAGGTCGGGGCATGAACTACGGGGACACCGTCCTCGGCGTGGAATGCGCTTTGCCCAGGCATTTCTCGCCGCATTTCTCGCTTCACGAACCGCGGCGGCGGGCGCCCGGGGCCTGGAAAGGAGAACCGGGACAAGGCCTCGAACGAATCGACGAAGGCGCCCGCCGGCTTCGGCAATCCGCCGGCACCCTGGAGGAACGCAGATGCAACGCAGCCTGCTCTGGAAAATCGCCCTGATCGGCGCGGTCGCGCTGCTGATGCAGATTCCGGTCGAAATGGTGCGCGGCCTGGTGGCCGAGCGAAAACAGGTTCGCGACGGCGTGATCGCCGACATCGCGCGCGGCTCGAGCGAGGCGCAGAAAATCGTCGGGCCGATCCTCTATGTCCCCTGGACGCGGCGCAACACCGAAACCACCACCACGACCGACGACGGCGGCCGCAACCGCACCACGAGCAAGGAAAAGATCGAGCGCGGCCATGTCGCGCTGCTGCCGCACACCCTGACTGTGGACGGCACGGTCGCGCTCCAGGAAAAACACCGCAGCCTCTACAAGGCCCACCTCTACACCCTGAACGTCACTTTGCACGGCACCTTCGAGCTGCCGCCTGGGCTTGGCATGACCGACGGCTCCGGCACGCTGGAATGGGGGCGCGCGCTGCTCGTGCTCGGCATCCGCGATCCACGCGGCATCCGCGACGGCGTCCGGCTCGACTGGGGCGGAACAGATCCAAGCCTGCATCCCGGCGGCGTCGAGGCCGCGGGCGCCCCGACCGGTTTTCACGCCGACCTGGGCCCGCTCGCCGGCGCCCATGGCAAGGGTTCGACCAGGCAATCGTTCCGGATTGCGCTATCGCTTCTCGGGACCGAGCGCCTGGACATCGTGCCGGTAGGCGCAACCACGACGGTTTCGCTCGCTTCGGCATGGCCGCATCCGAGCTTCACCGGCCAGGTCCTCCCGGACGCCGGCAGCCGGGTGTCCGCGGAGGGCTTCTCCGCAACCTGGCGCACCACGCATTTCGCCACCAATCTCGCGCAGCTGCACCAGCGCTGCGCGCAATCGAAGCAGTGCGACGCGTTCAACCAGCTTTCGCTGGGGGTGTCCTTCTTCCAGCCGGTGGACCTCTACCAAACCGTCGAGCGTTCGGTGAAGTACGGGTTCCTCTTCATCCTGCTCACCTTCTCGGCGTTCTTCCTGTTCGAGGTGCTCAGGCAACTGGCGATCCACCCGGTGCAGTACGCCCTGGTCGGCGCGGCGCTGGCGATCTTTTTCCTGCTGCTGATCTCGCTCTCCGAGCACATCGGATTCGCGCGCGCCTACGCCATTGCCACCTGCGCCTGCGTCGCGTTGATCGGCTACTACGTCGGCCACGTGCTCGGAAGCCTGCGCCGTGGCGCCGGCTTCGCGGCCGCGCTCGCGGCGCTGTACGGCCTGCTCTACGTACTGCTGCGCTCGGAGGACCACGCGCTGCTGCTGGGCGCGTTGCTCGTGTTCGCATGCCTGGCTGCGGCAATGCTTGCGACGCGCAAGGTCGACTGGTACCGCATCGGCGCGGATGTCGCGTCCCCGGGCGGGGCCGCGGCGCAAAAATCCGCCTAGAATGCCGGGGCATGAACGCCCCGCTGACGCTGGTCATCGCCAACAAGAACTATTCCTCCTGGTCGATGCGGCCCTGGGTCCTGCTGCGCGCCCGCGGCATCCCGTTCCGCGAGCAGATGCTCAAGTTCGACTCTGCCGAATGGCGCGACAACATCGCGCGGCTTTCCCCTTCGGGCCTGGTGCCGGCGCTGTGGGAAGGTGAGCCGGGCACCGGTTTCGCCACCTGGGACACGTTGGCCATCGCCGAGCGTCTGCACGAGATCCGCCCGGAAAGCGGCATCTGGCCGGCGCACGCGCTGCAGCGCGCACGGGCGCGCTCGGCGGCGGCGGAGATGCATTCCGGCTTTCGCGCGCTGCGCGGCGCGATGCCGATGAACATCCGCAGCCGCTACCCCGGCAAGGGCATGAACGACGAAGTCGCAAAGGACATCGCGCGCATCAGCGCGCTGTGGGCGGCGGCGACCGGCCCCTACCTTTTCGGCGAATTCTGCGCGGCGGATGCCTTCTATGCGCCGGTGGCGACGCGCCTGGTGACCTACGGCGTCGAGCTTCAGGGCGCAGCCAGGGACTACCAGCAGCGGCTGCTCGCCGCGCCGGCGGTCGCGGCCTGGAGCGCGGAGGCGCTCAAGGAGACTGAATTCGTCGCGATGGACGAGCCTTACGCCGAGCCCCCGCGCTAGGCCCCAGGCCCGAATCCCGCCGGCCGCGTCGCACGTGGGATTCAACATACTGCACACGGAATGGTCCGGCGGCTGGGGCGGCCAGGAAATGCGCATCGTCGCCGAGTCCGTCGCGATGCAGGCCCGCGGCCACAAGGTGGTCATCGCCTGCCAGCCGGGCAGCCAAATCCTCCAGGAAGCCAAGACCGCCGGTCTGCCGACGATTCCCATGCGCATACGCAAGGGTCTCGATGTGGCCGGCATCGCGCATTGCCTGCGGGCGATCCGCGCGCACCGCATCGATCTCGTGCACACGCACAGTTCGCCGGACGCATGGGCCTGCGGCATGGCGGCGCGGCTCGCCGGTGCCCGCGTGGTGCGCAGCCGGCACCTGAGCACCCCGGCCAAACGCGCCTGGTCGACGCGCATCGTCTACGGCAAGTTGGCCGATCGGGTCATCACCAGCGGGCGGGCGATCCGCGATCACCTCATTGAAATCGAAGCCCTGGACCCGGAACGGATCGTTTCCATCCCTGCCGGGATCGACGTTCGGCGATTTGCCCCGGTGGCGGATGCGCGTGCGGTGCGGCGAGAACTCGGATATACCGATGTCGACTACGTGGTCGGCATCGTAGCCGTCCTGCGTAGCTGGAAGGGCCACGCACACCTGATTGCTGCTGTACACCGGCTCTGCACCGAGGGCGTCCCCGCGAGGCTGTTGGTCGTGGGCGCGGGTCCGCAGGAAGGTGCGCTGAAGCGGCAAATCAAGGAACTCGCGATGGAAAATCGCGTTCTCGTGGCCGGCTACCGCAGCGACGTTCCGCGCCTGATCGGCGCGATGGACCTTGCGGTGCTGCCGTCCACCAGGAATGAGGCGACCTCGCAGGCGCTGCCGCAAGCGCTCGCCATGAAAGTCCCGGTGATTGCGACCGCGGTCGGCGGATTGCCCGAGGTGGTGATCGACCAGCAGACCGGCCTCCTGGTTCCTCCCGCCAGTACCGAAGCCCTGTATCAGGCGATACGCTGGGCGCAACTGCACCGGCCCGAAATGAAGGAGATGGCCGAGCGCGGCCATGCGCATGTGCATGCCAACTTCACCTTCGAGAAGATGGTCGATCGAACCGAGGCCGTGTATCGGGAGCTCATGGCAGATACCGACACCAACCGCGCTTGATGTCCAGGTTCCGGATACACGCGCTTGCCTGACGATCACCGCGCTCAAATTGCGGTCGTCTACCCGATGCTTGATCTGCGCGGCCGGGCCGAAGACCACGTGCGGACGTGGACGCACGGACAGACGCTCGCGTCCGAGCGCTACCGTGTGCTGGTGGCATCCGACGGCGCGAACCCATCGCAAGAGCAAACCGTGGCGGCGCTACTCCGTCCCCACGACACGCTGCTGCGCGTGCCGGGCGCGGGAGACACGCAAATGTGGAACGCGGGCGCGGCACTGGCTGGTACGCCGTGGCTTGTGTTCACCGAGGGGCACTGCCTGGCCAATCCCGGCTGCCTGGAGGCAGTCGCGCAATGGATCGCGGCGAACCCGGAAGCAGGCGCCGGAAACTTTGCCACCGATCACGACGATCGCCATCGCCTCGCCCGCATGAGCCGGCGCTGGTTCGACATGATCCAAACGCTCTGGCGCGCGCCCGGAGCGTGGCCGCGCGTGCACCGCGCCGGATTTGCGATCCGCGCCGACGCGTTCGCCGCGGTCGGGGGATTCGAGGCGGAATATGGCCAATTCGCTCCGCCGCTTCTCTCCGCCCGGCTTCACGCGCGCGGCTTCACGGTCCAAGCCATTCCCGATGCCGCAGTCCTCCACCGGGACGACCTGACCGTGAGCGACCAGCATATCGACACCGCCGAGCATGTGCGCGGGGAACTCGACGCGCGCACACGAAATGCGCCCGAATTCTTCGAGCGCTATTTCGGCCACGCGGAACTGTGGACGAACCAATTGCTTGGGCAACCCCGGGTGGCGCTCGGCATGGCCCGCGCACTCCTGGTGGCCGCCCTGGCCCATCCCAGGCGGATCGCACAACTCGTCCTGCGGTTCCGGCCATCGTCGATGGCGCTGGCAGTCGGCCTCGCCCCGCGCGCGGCGCTCCAGCGTTTCGCCGTCGCTGTCGAAGAATTCCTCGTCGACCATGTGCCGCTGCCGGCGCGATGGCGCTGGTCGCTCTTCCTGCGCTCCCATGATGGTGTCGTCCGCCTGGCGCAGCTCGATTGGCTGCGCGGCCAGCCCAAGCTTCGCGCACTGCCGTTGCCGCCGGGCCACTGGCCGATCGAGAGGATCGGCCCCGGCACGCTTGCCGGCGTGCACGGACTGGAAGAACGCGGCGGGCAGCGCTTCCGTTGGACGCATCCGGTCGCACTGATCTACCTGGCGCCGACCGAGGACGAAATCGAGGTCCGAGTCGAAACAGCCGGCATCCGCGGCGATCCGCTCGCCTACGTCATTGCGGTCATTGCCGGCGGCAAGGCACTGCCGCGGGCGTTGCTTGCCGGTGATCGCGAAGGAACCCTCAGCATCCGGTTGCCGGCGCCATGGCCGGCGGCGGCGCGCAAGGGGCTTGTCCTGGTCTGCTCCGCGCTGGTCCCGGCGCGCAACGGCCCCCGGGAGCAACGGCTGCTGGGACTTCCGGTCGTGTCGATCGCGAGCATCCCGCTGCGCAGCGTGCAAGAAAGCTAAACTGTCGCCGGATTCACTCGGGGGAGTCGATTCTTGGGCAAGCCTGTTTTCGTCTACGCCGGCCACAGCTATCACCGGCTGACGTCCAGTACGCGATTCCTCCTGGATCTGCTGGAAAAGAACTATCGGTTGTCCGTGATCTGGGACGACAGCTGGCAGCCTTCGGGCAAGGCGCTGCGGGCGAGCCAGATCAATGACCTGAACCCCGACATCGTTTTATTTTTCCAGACCATTCCCGCGAGAAAGGAATTGAAGAAGGTCAAGTGCAAGCGGCTGTTTCTGGCTCCCATGCACGACCATGTCGTCGGCAATCCGCAGGAAATATGGTCGCTGGTTCGCTCGTACGGGCTGCGCGTGCTCAATTTCTGCCGCGCGACCCACGCGATCTTCGCGGGATTCGGCTACGAGTCGCGCTATGTGCAGTACTGGCCCGAGCCGCAGATTCGCCTGTTGTCCGCCACCGACAAGCTCGAAATATTCTTCTGGGCGCGCACGCGGGAAATCGGCTGGCCGATGCTCAAGTCGCTGTTGGGATCCGCGCGGCCTGCGCGAATCATATTTCGCGCCGCCGCCGATCCCGGGCAGGCACTGGAGTTGCCGAGCAGCGACGAAATCAGGGAATACAACATAGAAATCGTGAGCGGCTGGCTGGAAAAATCCCGCTACTTGGAGCTCCTGACTTCGTGCAACCTGTTTGTCGCGCCAAGGCGACACGAAGGGATCGGCCAGTCCTTCCTCGAGGCAATGTCATACGGACTGGCCGTGATTGCGCCAGATTCTCCGACCATGAACGAGTATGTCCAGCACGGTCGCAATGGCTATCTGTACGACTTTGATGCGCCGACGCCCCTGGATTTCTCCAATCTTCACGCATTGTGCAAGCAGGCCGCTGCCGACGTGAAGGACGGGCACGACGCCTGGCGGTCCCGGGAGCGCGCGATTCTTGACTACCTTGCCAGCAGTCCAAGCCTTGGGATGAGATCTGCGCTGTAGCTGCCCGGACCCTCCCCGGGCACACGTTCAGTATCATAAGGCGCCTACCCAAAGCTGGATTGCTGAGGAACGCCTTCCTCGACGCGACGCAGCCATAGGGATATTCGCTTGCCCTGCCAATATGCTTGCAGCCTGTCTACGTAGACAATTCGCTGCCCCATGGCAAATCTAGAATCAAATGTAGCGCTGTTCATCTTCAGGCGCCCCGACGCTACGGCGCGGGTGCTGGAGAGAATCCTTGCTGCCGGCCCTCAAAGATTGTTGGTCGTTGCGGATGGACCCCGTGTCGACATTCCTGGCGAACAGGAACTCTGCTTTCAAACACGCGCCCTCATCGATCAGGCGCGCACGGTCTGCGAGGTGGTCACCAACTATGCGCAAAGCAACCTCGGGCTGCGCAAACGAATGAGCAGCGGCTTGGACTGGATATTCGAGCAGAGCGACCGCGCGATCATTCTTGAAGACGATTGTTTGCCGGAGCCCAGCTTCTTCCCTTTCTGCGACGAATTGTTACAGCGGTTTGCCGACGACCCGCGCATTTTCATGATCAGCGGCGACAACTTTTTGCCCAGGAGCCGGAGATTCGCCAACAGCTACCACTTCTCTCATTTTGTGCACATTTGGGGCTGGGCCAGCTGGCGGCGCGCCTGGAAGCGATATGACGTGGACATGACAGGCTGGCCCGCCCGGCGCAATACCAAGTGGCTGGAATCGAAGCTCGGCGCGGAAGACGAGGTACGGTTCTGGCGCGACAACTTTGACGGCGTCTACGACGGTCGGGTCAACACCTGGGATTTCCAGTGGCAGTACGCCTGCTTTGCGAATGACGGCCTTTCGGTGGTTCCGGCGCGACACCTGGTAACGAATATCGGTCTCGACACTTCTGCAACAAATACGGTCAACCCACAGGACCCGCATTTCCGTGCGCGCGCAGAGCCACTTCCACTGCCATTGAAGCATCCAAAGACAGTGCAACGTAACGTAGAGGCCGACCACAAGGAATTTCGGGCGCTGTTCGGCAAGCCGGGGCAGTTTGCCAAGCTGCTTCGCAAAGCTGGAAAACGCTTCCGGCGGCTCGCAGCGCGCTTGCGGTCGCCAAAATCAAACTGACTGAGGTCTCCTGCTTCGCAGACCGAGCGCAGCAGTTAGCGCCGGTTCGGTAAACGGTAGAATTCAACGAAGCAGTTGCATTGCAGGCTCGTCCCCCCGAGGATTCGTATGCCTCTGTCCACCATTGTCTTACCCAAACTGGCCTATCGTTCTCTGAAATCCGGGTGGGAAGGCCATGTTGCGTTTGCGTTCTATCTGATCCGCGAACTCCAGCCGCGGACCTTCGTAGAGCTAGGCACGTACTGGGGGGATTCGTACTTCGCGTTCTGCCAGGCGGTGGCCCAGTGGCACTTGCCCACCCGCTGCTCTGCCGTGGATACGTGGGCCGGCGACGCCCACGCAGGAAGGATTGGGGAAGGCGTTTATCGCGTCGTAAATGCCCATCACCAGGACAGTTACGCCGGCTTCTCGAGATTGTTGCGGATGGAGTTCGATGAGGCACAGAAGCAGTTCCCCGACGGCAGCGTGGACCTGCTGCACATCGACGGATATCACACGTATGAGGCAGTGCGTCACGACTACGAGACATGGCTGCCCAAGATGTCTGACCGCGGCGTCATCCTGTTCCACGACACCTGCGTCCGGACAGGCGATTTTGGCGTCTATCGTCTTTGGGACGAGCTGACAACCCGCTATCCCGCATTCCAATTCACCCATAGCAACGGCCTGGGCATCGCCTGCGTCGGAACTCAGGTCCCGCTGCCACTTGTGGAACCCTGCGGCGACCCGAGGCAGGCTGAAATCTGGCGCTCGGTGTTCGAGCGTTGGAGTGAGTTGCTATTGGCCGAGGACCAGGCGCGGCGCTTGCGTCGGACCCTGCCCAGAAAAATCCAGCGCAAGTTATTGCGATACTGGCGTGGCTTGCGCGGAGTCCGTGCTGAGTAGGTCCATCGGCTTTCGCGGAGCTACGGCTTCAGCAGCGAATCGATCGAATACCCCAGGCGCGCGAATATCGATCGCCAGTCGTCGCGATTCAGCTTGTCCCAGGCATGACAACCAAACGGCAACTCCCCGTTGGTGAGTAGGGCCGCGGCCTTTGGATTCGTTTCCCAGGAGAAGTATGCTGCCTTGCGGACGCTTGGAATCCGAACGCGGGTGCGATAGCGGTTGGCTTCAACCGAAAAGAAAACGTCTTCGTGCCCACCGGCAATGACAGCAAGTCTATGGCGTTCAGCGCGCTGATCCAGTTCGGCCAACACTCGGCGCATCACCGCAACACGGCGCAACGAGAATCCACCATTGCCGGCGGAATAGGCGAACTGCGGATTTTCTATGAAGTCTCTGCGCTTAACGTATCGGTCAAGCAATCTATAGCATTTGCGGCGCACCGCAATCAGCGCTTGTCTGACCCGGCCTGGCGCCTCACCCGGTGGCAGCCAGGGTG
>Ga0315910_10001213_pt1 | contig 24046 bp, 19 predicted proteins | sample EdamamesoilMG_FD_204470 | JGI IMG/M metagenome (GOLD analysis project Ga0315910, IMG submission 204470) | Garden soil microbial communities collected in Santa Monica, California, United States - Edamame soil | ecosystem: Environmental > Terrestrial > Soil > Garden | place: USA: California... | reverse complement strand
ACCAGCGCCTTGATGGGGGCGGTGTAGTAGGCGCGCTCACCATAGGACAGGGCCGCGAAGCAGGCCGCCAGCGCAACCAACGACTTCCCTGACCCGGTGGGGGTATTGAGGATCACATTGTTACCCGCGCTGATCTCCAAGATGGCTTCTTCTTGGGCGGGATACAGCTCTAAGCCTATCTTTTCGACATAACTCAGAAACTCTTGCAGAACCCAGTCGCCATTCAGTTTTTCGTCGTCGCGCAGAGCGCGCGGCCGAAGAAGTGCCTCACTCACCAGTGCAGAAGACATGCCCAACGAGCCGTAGGGGCCAACCAGATGCTTGGCTAGCGCGACCATAAGCAAGCGCAATTCAGCTTGTCTGGACAGCCCGATGGCCCACCCCCCTGGATGACCGAGCGCGAGGCGCCGCGGTTGATTTTCGGGGCGAAGCGCGCAATGCTTGACTGAGCATGCAGGAACGCCGCAAGAACGTGCGAGTCCGACCATCCCCGGACTACGACATCAAGATCGAATTTGAGCAGGGTTTGGTGAAGGTTCGCCTGTCCATCATCGATCTGGCCGTGGGCGGCGTGGGAGTGATGGTGGACGATCTGTTTGCCAGCACACCGCGCGGGACGACACTGTCGCTCACAGTTGCCTTGCCCGGGTTTGCCCCCTTTGTCACAGAGGCCACCCTGGTCCACTCCACCGGTCAGGTGGGCGGACGTTCGGGGTTTCACTTTGCAGTGCTCACTCCTGAGCAGCAACGCGCCTGGTCGCGCGCGGTCAGTGAATTGCTGGAGCGCGGGCTGTCAGCATAGAGCTAGAACCAACCCCATCCGACCGTCTGACGATCACTCATCAGGCAGCACAGGACGGGTGTTGAACTAGTTGCTCCGCAAGGACTCGACGGATGAGCCAGGAACTAAGCGCACGTCACGAGCACGTCGTGCTGGTGGCTGGTTGAATCCGCGATGCTCGTCACCGTGACCATACCGTCGGCCTTTAATGTCGCAAAATTCGCCGCGGTGACCAACAGCATGTGCGTGTGCCCTGCACCTTGGCCCGCAAGGGCCATCGTGTACGTCTTCTCGGTGCCAGCGGCCACGTCTGCTGGAGGCACTACGACCTCATGCTGATGGGTCGTGCTCTGATCCTCAGCTGTGACTTCGCTGCATTCATCGCCGCCGCCACCGCCGGTTGCGTTCCCACCACCCGTGGCGCTTGAGCCACCCGTGGCATCGTTACCACCGCCGGTGCCCGCTCCGCCGCTGGCACTGCCGCCCGTCCCTGCCCGACCGCCTGAGCCCGAGCCACCTGTGCCCACGCCCGCCCCACCTGAGCCTGCACCACCGGTGCCTGCGCCGGAGCCACCCGTGCCACTGCTCCCGCCCGTCCCCACCATGGGGTCACCCTCGTCGCCCGCACAACCGACCAGACCGGCAGCGGCCGTGCCGACACCCAGGATTAGAAACTGCTTTCGATTCAATGTCTTTTTCATGTTCCTCCGGCGACCGACCCCGATCGAGCCGAGCCGCAATATGACATATCGCTACACGAGTGGAGGGATTTGAAGCAACAAAAGCCGATCATGTTTTTTCCGGGCAGGAAATCTCTCTCAAAGCTGGACGGTTAGGGCCCTTTCGAACAGCGGAAGCGCGGCATTCGAAACCAGTTCGCAACCTGTTCGTCGCGATCACGCCCGGCCGTCACCCAGGCCCAGCAAAAGTGCGCGTCGGACACCGCGGTCAAGACAGCCGGGATCTGTAGTCGGCGTAGCCAAAATGTCGAATTTCTCGTACCCGGCCGTCCCCAGCGTCCGGTTCATAGACCGCCACCGCAGGCAAACGCACGCCGTTGAAGGTCGTGCTCTTCACCGATGTGTAGTGCGCCATGTCCGTGAACACCAAACGATCGCCCACCTCGAGCGGCGCATCAAACGACCAATCGCCGATGACGTCGCCGGCCAAGCACGTCAGGCCACCCAAACGGTATGCGTGCGACTTGGCCCCCACCTCAGCCCCTCCCAGAATCTCGGGACGGTACGGCATCTCCAGCACGTCGGGCATGTGAGCAGTTGCTGAAGTGTCCAAAATGGCCGTCGGCAACGTCCCCCCCGGCCCATCGACGATATCCAGCACCTCACTGACCAAGAAGCCCGTGCTGAGCGCAACCGCCTCACCCGGTTCCAAGTAGACCTCCTTGCCGGTACGTGCTCGAAAGTCCGATACGATACGGATGAGTCGCTCGACGTCGTAATCGGGGCGAGAAATGTGGTGGCCTCCGCCAAAATTGAGCCATTTTACGTGAGGGAATGCCCAGGAAAATTGGCGCTCCACCGCCCCGAGCGTTCGCTCCAAGGCGTCGCTGTTTTTCTGACACAGGTTGTGAAAGTGTAAGCCGTCAATCAGGCTCCATTCATCGCCTGTAAGCTTCGCCGCCTGCAAGCTTTGCAGCGTTATGCCCAGGCGGGACCCGGGGGCACACGGATCATACAAAGCGGTCTCCACCTCTCGGTGCTGCGGGTTGAGACGCAACCCCACTTCCATGCCCACCTGCCGCACACGCTCTGCATACTTGCGGAACTGCGACACGGAGTTGAACACGATGTGGTCTGCCAACACAGCCGAGGCCTCACTCCCCTCGCCCTGCCCACACAGCTCTTTGATATCGAGCTCGCTGTAGGCCGGAGCGTAGACGTGCACCTCTTTCTTGAACTCTTCGCGCCCGAGCCGAGCTTCATGCACGGAGCTAGACGTGACCCCGCTCAAGTATTGACTCACCAGGGGATACACCCCCCAGGTGGCGAAGCCTTTTTGAGCCAGAAGCACCTTGGCCCCGGACTCATCCTGGACGCGGCGCAAAATCTCCAAATTGCGCCGCAACAGCCCCAGGTCGATCACCGTGTACGGTGTGTCGATGGAGTACGGATCGAAAGCTACGCCCTGGGCCAGTTGAGACTTGGGCTTCACCATCAGATTGCCATTTCCTGCACGTGCCACGGCAGACCGTGCTGAGCGAGCAGGTCAAGGAAGGGTTCGGGATCCAGCTCCTCGATATTGAACACACCCTTCCCTTGCCACTTCCCCTGAACCATCATGGCAGCACCCACGGCGGCCGGCACACCCGTGGTGTAGCTGATGGCCTGCGAGCGGACTTCCTTGTAGCACTCTGCGTGGTCACACACGTTGTAGATGAACACCTTGCGCCGCTTGCCGTCCTTGGTCCCTTCGATCAAACAACCAATGCAGGTCTTGCCCGTGTAATTTTTGGCCAAGCTGGCAGGGTCAGGCAAGAGCGCCTTGAGGAACTGGATCGGCACGATCTTCTGACCCTGAAACTCGATGGGTTCGATGCTCGTCATCCCCACGTTTTGCAGCACCTCCAGGTGCTTGAGGTAGGAATCGCCAAAGGTCATCCAAAAGCGAATGTGCTTTACGCCGCGGATGTTACGGCACAGTGACTCGAGCTCCTCATGATAGAGGAGGTAGGCGGCCTTGACCCCACACTCGGGAAAGTCAAAATCCCAGCGCATGCTCATGGGCGGAATTTGTTTCCAACGACCTGGGCCTGCCTCGCCGGCGGGCGTCCCCTGACCGTTCTCACCATCGCGCTCCCAATAGCGACCTGGCTGGGTGATCTCGCGGATGTTGATCTCAGGGTTGAAGTTGGTAGCAAACTTGTGACCGTGATTGCCTGCGTTGCAGTCGAGGATGTCGATGGTGTCGATGGTGTCGAACAGCTTCTTTTGCGCGTAAGCGCAGAAGACATTGGTCACCCCCGGGTCAAAGCCAGAGCCGAGCAGCGCCATGAGGCCCGCTTTTTCAAAGCGTTCGCGGTAGGCCCACTGCCAATGGTACTCGAACTTGGCGTTGTCGGGCGGCTCATAGTTGGCCGTGTCCAGATAAGGTACGCCTTGGGCCAAGCAAGCATCCATGATGGTGAGATCTTGGTACGGCAACGCGACGTTGAGCACCAACGCTGGCTTGAACTCAGCGATGAGCTTTTCAGTATTGCGTGAGTCATCGGCATCGAGAGCTGCGGTCTTGATGTCGATGCCTTGGAGCTCCTTGATCTCGCGAGCAATCTCGTCGCATCGACTCTTCGTTCGACTGGCCAACAAGATGTCGGTGAAGGTGTCCTTGAGTTGGGCACACTTGTGAGCCACAACCTTGCCGACACCACCGGCCCCAATGATCAAAAGCTTGCTCATGATTTCTCCTTAACTAGAGGTCAATACCCGGGCCAAAGCCCTGGCGCCGGGGGCTATCTAGCCCGGTCGCCGCAGAAATCACTAGGTAAAATCGCACCCGTCACTGCAGCTGGTCTACGCCTCCGTCCTGTTGCAACGTGTCACTATGCTGCAACGGCCCCGTCGAAACCGTCGCACCAAAGCGATTCGCGCCATGGTGCAAGAAAATCACTTGGATCCGTCTCATTTGGTGTTGCCCGTGTTCGTGCACGAACATGCAGAACCGCACCCCATCGTCAGCATGCCCGGACACAGCCGGCTCAGCATTTCCGCGATCGTGGAGCTTGGACGCCGGGCGCGCGCGTTGGGCATCGCTGGCTTAGCGCTGTTTCCAGCCCTCGGTGAGGATCAAAAGGATACTCACGGCACGGAGAGTCTCAACCCGGACGGCCTCATGCAACGCACCATCCGCGCGCTCAAACAACAGGTGCGCGAGTTGGTGCTCTTCACGGACGTGGCGCTCGACCCCTATTCCTCGGACGGGCACGATGGGGTCGTGGTGGAGGACCGCATCGACAACGAACTCACCGTGCCGCTCTTGGCGCGCATGGCCGTCGCCCAGGCGCAAGCAGGTGCCGATTTCGTGGCGCCCTCCGACATGATGGATGGCCGCATTTTCGCCATTCGTCGCGCGCTTGATGAGGCGGGCTATTACGAAGTGGGGATCATGAGCTACGCGGTCAAGTATGCCTCCGCGTTTTACGGACCGTTTCGCGACGCGCTCGACTCTGCCCCGCGCCGCGGCGACAAGAAGACGTACCAGATGGATCCGGCCAACCTGCGTGAGGCTGGGCGCGAAATCAAACTGGACGAGGACGAGGGCGCCGACTTACTCATGGTCAAACCGGGCCTTCCTTACGCGGATGTTCTGCGTTTCGTTCGTCAGAACACCACTTTGCCAGTGGCCAGCTACCATGTAAGTGGTGAATACGCGATGCTCAAAGCGGCAGCGGAGCGCGGCTTCATCGACTTTGACAAGTGTCTCTTGGAGAGCTTGCTGTGCCTGAGGCGTGCAGGCGCCGACGTGATTTTTAGCTACGGCGCACTGGAAGCCGCAGAGCTGCTCAGAGCGGCCGAGCTGCTGGCCCAATAAACCAAGGACCCGCTGCTCTCATGCGTTGGTTCTTCGTCCAAATCTGTCGTCTGCTGTTGCGGATTTTCTTTCGCAGCGTGGAGGTAATTGGCCAAGACCGCATCCCCAGTCAAGGGCTGTTGCTGTTTGCTCTCAATCACCACAATGCGCTCATCGATCCATTATTTTTGATCTGCCTCAAGGATCGCAAGGTGTCCTTTCTGACCAAGGAACCCCTGTTTCGTATGCCCGTTGTGGGTTGGTTCGTGCGTGCCTTCGAAAGCGTGCCCGTGTATCGCGCACAAGATGGCGCAGACCCGCAGAAGAATCGCGCCATGCTCGATGCTGCTCGTCAGCTGCTCAAACAAGGCAACGCCATCGCGCTGTTTCCTGAAGGAACGAGCCACAGCGACCCACACCTTCGCCCCCTGCGCACAGGCGCCGCTCGGTTGGCGCTCTCCACGCAGGCGCTGAGCAATGAGGCTGTGTATGTTGTTCCCGCCGCGATCGCCTACGAGGAAAAGCACACGTTTCGTAGCCGCGCTGTGCTGAACTTTGGCCCCGCGCTGACCGTCCCCTTCGTCGCTCTGGACGCGCACAATGAGCCGAGCCGAGACGTCACCTTTGCGCTCACCGAGCAAATCCAGCTGGGCATCTTGGCTCTGCTTCCCACCGCAAATACCCACGAAGGCTTGGTGCTAGGTGAGGTGGCGGAACGCATTCTGTCCGTGGCCGTACTCGACGCTCCCGAGCATTGCCAAAGCGCGGTCGAGCTCATCGCCACCGTCGCTCACCCGGCCTCTTCCCCCAACTTGGCACATCGCATGGCGCGCCGTACCCAGCTCATTGATGCCTACCAGCGGCTGACTGCAGCGCACCCGACACATGTGAGTTCCCTGGTCGCGCGGATCAGTCAATTCAATGCCCGATTGGACGATTTGGGGCTGCCGGTGGACGTTACCTCCGTTAAAAACGTGCCTTCGGCGCGCCGCAGGATGTTTTGGCTGTGGGGGCTATGGCTGCTCTTGCTCGCGCCCGGAGCGCTCTTGGGCTTCTTGGCCTTCTCTCCGGCGTATTACGCGGTGCGCTTCATCTCGACACGCTACTCGGGAGATGAAACGGACGTAGTCGCTACCGTAAAATTGCTCGCTGGCATGCTGCTGTTTCCGTTCAGTTGGGCGCTCCTGGTCGGCTCATGCGCATGGCTGGGAGGTCCAACCGCCGCGTACGCGTTCGCTCTGTTGCTGCTCATCGCTGCGGTAGCTGCCCTTGGGTTCTGGGATGTCCTGGGTGCGTTTTCCCACCACCGCCGCGTATTCATGCCTCCTCATGCGCTACCCGAAGGGTTTGCGGAGCTGCGCGTGCAGCGCGCGCGCTTGGCTGAAGAAATGGCTCGATTTCTTGTGGCCATCCCTGACAAGGGTCGGGGTCTGGCCTCGCTAGAGAACTAGTCGCTAATCGTAAGGGTTCGCTTTACCTCGGCCGAGCGTGCGCTATGCCCCACCGACATGAAATTTCTCTGCCTCTCGGACATTCACGGCAACGCAGACGCTCTCCGCGCCATTTTGGCTGAGGGCAAGGCGCGCGGTTACGATCAGCTGATCGTGTGTGGCGATTTGTGCTTCCCGGGCCCCAATGCGTTAGAGGTATGGAAGATCCTCGTGCAGGAAAACGCGCTCTGTACGCAGGGCTTGAGTGACCGCGCGCTCTGCAATGTCGACGCCAAGAAGCTCAGCGCGACGACCGAAAGCGGCCGAGAACGCATCAAGCGCTTGGCGGACATGAAGGTTGAACTGGGAGACATCATCATGACTCGCCTCAGCAAGCTCCCCACTTTTGCGCGCCTACCGCTGGAGTCAGGCCATACGATGCTGGTGGTCCACGGCACCCCTGCCGATCCCCTCGATTCACTGAGTCGAGACATGACGGAGGAGGAGCTCGTGGCCGCTCTCGGTGATGAGCCCGGGGATCTCGTGATTTGTGGATCCAGTCATGAACAGTTTGAGGGCCAGATCGCGGATGTACACATCGCTAGCGTGGGCTCCGTGGGAGATGCGCCCGGTGGCGGGCATGCCCTGGGTGCCCTGGTTGAGTCGACGCAGACGGGGTTTACGGTCACCATGCTTCAGGTGCCCTTGAACTAGCACCCTTGAACTAGGCTGCACCGCGCTCAGAACGTGGCGTCAACACCCAAGTATCCGCCCTGTGGCGTGACGGCAAATGTGGGCGTTACGCGCCACGCGCTCGAGGCCCCTTCAGAATTCTCGGGTTCACCGGACAGCTCAGGGGGGAGCTTTCGTTTCCGCGACACCAATTTCGTCTCGGGTTTGAAGGTGATCTGCGCCTCGATGATGCTGGCCGCGTACAGAGCCAGGGCGCCGTAGAGGGACCATTTCATGGTGTCGTACAAGGCCTGCGTCTGCTTGTTGTAGCTCTCTACAGTAGAAGAATTTTGTGGGTTCCGCTGCAACGACTCCAAAATGGCGAGTGAAGTAATGGAGGTCAGCGCGCCCACGCTTTGCCCAACGAGAAAAATGGTCCCGAGCGCGACGTTTCCGTTTTGAAATTGACCGGCACCAAGGGGCAACGCCGCGATGAAGCGTGAGTTGCGACGGACCACCGTCTCTTGTGACGCGAGCTTCTCCAGCTGCTCTTCTCTGCGGCGACGTTCCTCCACCTTGCGTCGTGCCTCCTCGTTTTCGCGACGTAGCCGCAGCACTTGTTCGCGTTCTCGATCCGCGACGAGTTGCTGTACCTCATCGCGCACCTCCAAAAACAGGCTCACCAGTGGCGGCGGAAACGTGAGGCTATCGGGTGATGACATGAGGGGGTTATCCTCAAGTGCAGCCTTGAGCTCCAAACGCGCTGAATCACGTTCCCCTAGCATCAGGGCACAGGTGGCAAAGTACAGCCGCCCTCGTTCGAGCACACTCGGGTCAACGAATTTCTCCGGGCTCTGCATGTCGAGGAGGTCTTCGAGTTGGCCCGTGCATTGCTGATATTGCCCGGCCATATACAGTTCGATGACGCGATCGAGCTCAGCTAGATCGCTCAAGCGCTCTCTGTTACGCGCGCGCGGCTGGGGTTTCCCGGTCGGAGCTGAGCCGCCGATGGTGGTTGCACTGCTCGTGGTCGCCGATGGATCAGCGGGCGCCTTGGTCGTCGAGGCTGCACTGGCGGAAGGCGCCGTTGCCGAGGCTCGGGCAGTCGACCCGTCCGTGCGTGATTGTGTCTGTCCTTGCGCACGTGCCGAGGCAGCGAACAAAAGCGACGCCGCCGCGAGCACCCAACTGAGATAGACCTGTGTCCTGCGCCAAATCCTACGGACGATCATTGGCCTACGAGGGTGGACGTACGTCCCGGGCTGAGTGTGACGGCAATGGTCTTGGGATCGCCAGCCATGTTGGGCGGTGGGAAAACGGTGCACGACAGCACCCTGGACGGACGATTCATGGGAATTTCACGCTCGCTTCCAGCGACAATCACATCCCCGATGCCACAGCTCGCCCGGCTACCGTCTTGTCCCTGCAGGCGCAGTGACGCTGGCCGAAACCGGATGACACCGCGGACGACTTGTTCCCCCTCACCAGCAACGATCTCAACCGACTTGGGGGGCGAGGTTTCACAGCACTCGCTGTTAGGGGGTACGAACTCAAAGGTATGGGGCCCTAGCTCCAGGGTGTGAGGCTCATACCAAGTCAAAAGTTCCCCATCGATGCGCACACGTGCATTTTGCGGCCCGACTACTGGCGTGCGCACCACACGTGTTCCAGCGACGACGACGGGCTCGGGGCGAGCCAACGCCGGCGCCCGTGGACGGGATGTCGTATCGACGATGTCCTTGGCGGGCTCGGCTGGAGGCACCGGAGACTTGAGCGGACGCTGGGGGGGCACGTCCTTCTTGGTTGCGGCAGCGGCCACCGAGCTGCTCGGCTTTGCGGGGACTCCCACCCGCTCGGCCTGGGGGGCACGAGCAAGGAAGAAATGCGCGCCCAGGGCGCCTACGCCCACGACCCCAGCGCACACTGCTCCAACGACAAAACTGGACGCGACGCGCTTGCGCATGCGCTGGCGTCGGGCCAAGCCAGCCACCTCCGCGAGTAGGCGGGTATCGCTGGGCCGATAGGCCAACGCTCGATTGAAGAGCGCAGCGGCGAGCACCATATTGCGCTCTTGTCGGGCGCTTTGCGCCGCCTGGACCAGGACATCGGGGATGTGCTGATTGTGATGCGCAAAGTAGACCTTGGGCTCCGCCAAGTAGTCCGAAATCTCCTGCCGCACGTCCTTGATCGACGAAAGCATCAGCTCTGTTTCCAGCGCAGCGCCCATCTCACCCGCCGAGGCGTAACGGTCCGACGGATCGCGCGCGAGGGCGCGCCCAGCGATGGCCCCATAGGCAGCCCCCACCCGCGGCAATTGACGCTCGGCAGGCAAGAACACACCCTCCAGCACGCGTTTTAAGACCTGGGCCGGGTTCTTTCCTTCAAAGGGCAAGACGCCCGTGAGCATCTCGTAAAGCAGGACGCCCGTGCCAAAGATGTCCGCCCGTGCGTCCACCTCTCCACCTTCGATTTGTTCAGGAGCCATGTGCGCAGGCGAGCCCAGCACCTGCCCGGTGTGGGTGACACCTTGCGCGTCGAGCAGTTTGGCGATGCCAAAATCTGTGAGCTTCACGCGCACCGCGTCGTCGCCATCACGCGCTTTCGGCGATGGTCCGATCTTGAGCAACACGTTTTCGGGCTTGATGTCGCGATGGACGATGCCCATACGGTGCGCCATGGTGAGCGCACGGGTAATTTCGACGGCGATGCATGCCGCAATTTCCGGCGGAAGGGGGCCTTGTTCACGCAGCAGTTGCCGCAATGTCATCCCACGCACCAATTCGACAACGAGGTACTTCTCAACATCGTCGGTCTCAGAAACATCGTAGACTTCAACGATGTTGGGATGTTTGACCTTCGCTACCGCAAGAGCCTCGCTGTGAAAGCGCGCGGCTACTTCTGGATTCTCACGCAGGTGACGATGGATGATTTTGAGCGCAACCTCGCGCCCCAATCGCTTGTCTCGAGCACGAAATACAGTGGCCATGCCACCATGCCCGATCTCCTCGATCAGCTCGTATTTGGGAAGTTCAACGGGGTGCTGCGCGACCAGAGCCAAGTGTTCCTCTGAAGGGCCTCATACGGGACCTTCTCAATTGCGCTCCAGGATACTCGACTTTACGGTACTCGGGAGCCCCAAAAGCAGTGCTTTCAGCTCGGAACAGCGCCGGCCGGAGCGCGGATCCGCAATTTGGAGCGTCACCTTCACCAAAATGCGAGTTGAACAATGGGGGGGTAAAAATTGGCCGGCCCAAAGGTGGTGGCCAACCAGCGCGAACACCTTATATGACCGACTTTTTCGAGCGGCTGCTCTGCGCCACAACCTGGCTGTCCGGGCGTGAAGGAATGGAGGAACTGCGGGGCGGTTCCGACTTGCTCCTGCCGCGTCGTGCGGGAGCGGCGGACTTGGCAAAGTGCACGCGCCCCTCATCCAAAATTTCCACACCCAAGGTACGACACCGGCGCGCCAATTTGTCCAGGTCGACACCTGCAGCCACCAGCAGCCCACTCGGGGGAGATGGATTGACGAACAGGTCAGCCGTAGACCGACGCGTCGACAACATGCGTCGTACCTCAGGGTCGTCGATCCAGATGAAGCCAGCCGCCGGCACGAACTCGGCCCGGCCCAGCACGGTGCTTGCCTGAGCCAGCTGACGTTGAATGGGGTCAGGCAAAGCTGCCACCGTCTCCAACCGACTCCTGAGCACGGACGGATCGATCCCGGTCCCAATGGCCAGGGCCAAGGTGCGCGGGGTGAGAATCAGGTCGAGATCGCCTTCAACATTGCCCACCTCAGTCAGGGCATTGAGTTCAAGCACCGTCGCCAGCTGCACCGCGTTACCGACGCGCAAGGTCTGGTTGTCGATGAATTTGCCTGGCTGAGGCTCGGTACAGCGCCCGTCGCCTGATAGCCAGCTGCGACCACGCGGGGTGATGCGCAACATGGGACCCACTACATCGTCACCTTGATCTGGGTCGGCCAGGTCGACCACTCCCAAGACATGGAGTGTCTCGATGGCCATGCGCCGCGCGATTTCGATAGGTTGTGCGAGCTCGAGGCTCATTTTCGCGGAGCTGCGCTCGATCATGCGCGTCAAACCAGGTGTACGCGGGTCTGCTCGCATATAATCGGCGATTGCGCCCCAAGGGGCCCACTGGCCATCACCGAGCTCTTGCAGAGCTTCCACCACGATGTTGCGCACAACGCTGGAGGCAGGAGCCTCGCGCGCGTCTCCCTGGGCGCGCATCAACTCACCATCTGGGCGCGCCTCATCCCACGCTGTCCCACGACGCCAGGTTTCAAAAACAAGCGGGCCGATTTCTTCCAGTCGCAACTGACCGGGCCGACTATCCGCCGTAGTAGCTCCCTCGTCCCACAAGCCTGCCACACGGCTGAGCGCCGCCACGAGTGCCACGGTCTCCGGCGCGCGGCCAAAGCGCGTTGCCATCTTTGAGATGAGTGATTTGGGAGTTCCAACGCCTGGGCGAATGTCTGACTCACCACCATGAACGGCCATGGCCAACCCGACCGCCAGTGGAACCACATCCTGGGCAAAACGAGCCCGCTGGGGGATGTAGTCCTCGCGCGCTACGCGCTCACGGATCTGTAGTCGTAGGGCTTCCCGCTCAGCGAGCCGTTCCGCGCCCACCTGCCGCGCAACCTCGGTGGGAATGACGTGCCGATTGGGGTGTACGGGAATGAGGAAGCCGCGACGCTCGAGCGCAAAACCGACTCCACGGCGTGAAGGTGTAGCCCCCGAGGCGCCACGCAGACGCACCGGTTCTCGCTCCATTTCCAGGAGCTCCTCGGTGTCGACCTCACCACCCACCTCTTCCACCATGTGCAAGAGCTTCCGCTCTTGGGGGGGCAGCTCGGCCAATTCCTTGGCAAGGCGCGACGACTGAGTGAGTACTGCCCAGGCCTCTTCCAGGGCGAGGGCGACGGGTGGCGCAACGGCACGACCGAGATAGTTGGAAGCGATGGCCGTTGCCACCTCCTGACTGGCCTGGGCCAAAAGAGCACGCGCGCTCCTGGGGTCATCGCCGGGCCAAGCTTTCATGGTGAGCATGAAGGCAACCGGCAATACGATCTCCACATTCGACTTGGATTTGCGGACAAACACCAAGCCTCGTTTGACCAACGCGTCCACCCCAGGCGGCTCGTTCTCCGTCTCCATGCGCCCGCCTGCCTCGGCCAGGCGGATGAGCAACTCAGCGGAGGCGCGACCCAGACGAGCAGGCTCACGAAGTTCCACCGAGGTCAAGAGCACCCGCGCAACCTGAGACGGCACGTCAATGCGCTTGGCGGGATCGACCGCGGCATCCACCCGGCGAATGAGCGACTGGAAGTCTTTCTTGGGCAGAGACCGGAGCACGTCCACGAGACCGATGCCCCCAGCCTCTCCTAGCGCGGTGTTCTTCTGGTCGTCGGTATCTAATTCTTGGTCGGTCATGGCAAGATTCACGAGCCTCTATAATCAATCAAACAATCTAGTCTGTACGCTTGGGACAACTCACCACACGATGAACAGGAGGCACTCTCACATGTCATGTGAACGACAGCACCGATTCAAGTCATGGTAGCAGCAGTAGGCGGGCAACGCAGGGGATCGGACGAAGAGCAGTGGCTAGATGGTTAGTCCTGATGGGGAGGAAGAAGGATCATCGGTTACCCAGCAGAGGCGAGGATAGGCGTCCCTTGTATTGGCTTTCAGCTAAGCTCATTGTCAGGGTTCTGTCCAGGACCATTTCGCCACAGTTCATCAGCTTTCAGGCCGCAGCCCATCTGCTTTCAGACCGCAGCCCATCTGCTTTCAGGCCGCAGCCCATCTGCTTTCAGGCCCGCGCCGCGCAATTTTCCAATGCAGCACGTCTGCGGCGGAGCGCGGTCATCCGTACGGCATGGTTTCTCAGCACGCCGCGGTTCCTCTGCTGCTACACTGCAGCTTCCTCCACGTACCGCGGCGCTTTCTATGCAGCACGGGCTTCGATGCACCATGGCGGACACTTGTCGGCCGAGCCCGTGAATCACCTCAACTTTTGCGCGCAGCTGACGGGATCTCGCAAGCAGCTCGAGTGCACGTGCGGTGCGCGCCTACGGCGGTGACAGCGCCGCACCCACCACTTTGCGACTCTTCCCAAGGGTCAACGTGATTGCATCGAGAGCATGTGCCGTCGGACAGCTGTCCGGGTGGCTGTGGACTTTTTCCGCCTCTGCGGCCCTCCCTTCGAAGTGGTGCCCGATGTTGCTATGGCCAGGCCATGATTCTTCGGGATCCCGTGCATGGGCTGGTCGCATTTGAGGCAAAAGAAGAGGCGATCATCCAGACACTCTTGGAAACACGGGAACTGCAGCGCCTGCGGCGCGTTCAACAGTTGGGCCTGACCTCACTCGCCTACCCAGGTGCCACACATGCTCGGTTTTCCCACGCCATAGGAACCGCCCACGTGATGGCGCGGTTCATCGCCCGCATCCGCGCCATCTCAACCGATCTCCCCAAGGACCAACAGCTGGACCCCAAGCGGGCACAGGAAGGTCTCGCCGCCGCGCTTTTGCATGACATCGGTCATGGCCCATTCTCTCACTTGTTTGAGGAAGCTATCCCCAAGGGCCCATCGCACGAAGATTGGGGAACACGCATTGTTATGGACCCGTGTACCGAGGTCCACCAGAAGCTTGTTGCCGTTGATAGCGAATTGCCAGCCCGCGTTTGTGCTTTGATCCGTGGCGAGCATGAGCTTCGTTACTTGAGCGGCGCGGTGAGCGGTACATTCGACGTCGATCGCTGTGACTATCTGCTGCGCGACGCTCATTTCACGGGGGTCAATTATGGGCATTTCGACCTGGACTGGCTGTTGCGCTCCTTCTGTCTTTCTCCCACTGAATCAGCCGCAATCACCCCTGGCTTGGCCATTGACGGCAGCAAGGGACTCCCCGCGATCGAGTCGTTCATCTTGGCGCGGCTCTTCATGTTTCAGCAAGTCTACTTTCACAAGGCCAGCCGCTGCAGTGATTGGCTGTTGGCGCGTATCCTCGAGCGAACCCAGCAATTGCTCGTGCACGGCGACGCCGTTGCTGGCGTGCCCCGTGCAGTGGAATCCCTCATGAAGACCAATGACGCGGCGCTCCTGGATTATTTGCAACTCGACGATGCTGTAATGTGGACGGCGCTCGAGCAGTTTCGGCACCACAAGGATCCCATCCTCGCGGATCTGTCCCATCGTCTACTGTCGCGTCAACTGCTCAAGGGTTTTGAATTGTTTGCTGAAGACGCCACCAGCGAGGGCGCCGAGCACTGTCGAACCATCGCCGAAGACTTGTGCAAGAAGGCGGGCCTCGACCCCAAATATTATGTGGGCCTCGACCGACCCACGGCACTGGCCTTCGATGAATCGAAGGGAGCACTGTCCGTACTTTTTCCCCAAGGTGAGACCCGACGCCCGAGTGAGGTTTCATTTTTGCTCAGTCGCCTTTTGGGGCAACTGCTCAGCCGCCCCCGCATCATCTATCCAGTAGAAATTCGGCACGAGCTGCACAAAGCGCTTTCTGAACGCCCACGCAATGCCAGGGCCGCCGAGGGCACCTTCGCCGGCGGCTCGTTTCAAATGCATTCGAACGAAATCAAATCCCCGAACGGCCCTGGGCACATGGAGTCATGATGCTGCACCTCGTTATGTTGAGCGCTCTGGTCCATCCGCCCGCTCCAACTCCCACGCTCGTCGTATCACCCAACCTGGCACACGTGGCGCGTGTCGAGGACCCCGCCAACACTAAAGGGGGCGGCGATGGGGTGTATGGGCGATTCGATGGAGACTTTTCACTGCGCGTGGGGCTGGGCGGCGAGTGGGATGCTCAAGCTGCCGCCCTGCGCCCGCTCGCTCGTCTCGATTGGGTGGGCTATCAAACGCTGGGGCTCTACCTGCTCTACCGTCAAAGCGTGATGAAAAGCGACGAAGCGCTCAACATCGCCTCGGTGGGCATCAGTTTGAGTCCGTTGTTTCTCTTTCGATGGTCCAAGGCGCTCGAGTCCGGGCACGCCTACGGCGATTTACTCCTCGATTCGCTCACTTTGTCGGTGGGAGCAGCCCTGGGCACCCCGCGCCGGGGCTCGTTTGCGGAGGCCTCCGGGCTTGAGTTGGGGCTCGAGCTCGGCTTGCCCATCTTGCCCCGCGCCGACGGCCCGTGGTTGCGCGTGCGCGGCAACTTGGCCTCTGGGCGAGACAACTTGGGATTTGAGCAGAGCTGGGGCGGCGGTGTCATGCTGTGGCTCGACTGGCAGTTCTTCTTTCACCTGGGCCTGCTTGGCCAGCGGGGCGACTGAGGACCTTAGTCCTCGGCGGCCAACAGCTGGATCTGCTCGGCTTCTCGTCGGCAAAAATCAGCAATCACCCTACGGAGTTGCGGTTCAACAATGAAGTGCGCGCTGCGGGTGATGGTGGGGGTGAGGCCGCGGCCGTGTTTGTGCTCACCACCCGCGCCTGCCTCAAACCTGGCCAAGCGCCGCTCGATAGCTTCCTGTATCCCGGTGTAGAGGCAGACCTCAAAGTGCAAGAACGGCTCCTGCACGAACGTGCCCCAATAGCGGCCATAGAGCGCCTCTTGACCAAGCAGATTGAAGGCACCCGCAATCACGCGGTCGCTTGCATCCTTGGCCACAACGAAATGCACCTGCGGTGCGAGATCGCGCACGACAATGTCGAAAAACGCTTGATTGAGGTAGCGACGCCCCCAAACGTACTTGTCGACCGTGGTGAGATAGAGTTCATAGGCAAGGCGTGCGTCTGCTGGCGTGAGACGATCGCCGTGTCTGACGTCGATGGTTAGACCGCGCGCGGCAACTTCTCGTCGTTCACGCCGAATGTTGGCGCGACGTTTTGCACGCATACTGGCCAAAAACTGCTCAAAATCAGCATAACCTGGATTGTGAAATTGGTATTGGATGCCTAGTCGCGTGATGAAGCCGGCCTGTTCCAGGCGCTGACCCAAGCTGTCATCACAAAACAATACATGCACTGACGAGAGCTGAAGTTCCTTGCATAGGCCGACGAGCGCCTGAGCAATGAGATCCATCCCGGCGCATTGCTCGTCCGAGCTGAGGTCCGGATGAAACAAGAAGCGAGGACCACCAGCCGGCGTAAAGGGAACGCCCACCACAAATTTGGGATAGTAAGGAACCCCGAGCTGGCCCTCAGAGTACTGCGCCCAACCCTGATCGAAAACAAACTCACCAAAGCTGTGCAGCTTGATGTACCCGGGAACGAACGCCACCAATTGGCCACCCCGGTAAAGGGTCAGATGCCGCGGGATCCAGCCGGAGCGGCCCAAGACCGCTTGGCTAGTTTCGAAGGCCCGGAGCCAGTCCGGATGCAAAAATGGGTAATCGAGCGCGACGCGAAACCCAAGCAGCTCCTGCCGCACGTCAGGCCCCAGACTTTCCTCTATACGCAAGTCCCAGCCGCAGTTGTTCATGCTTCGTCCACGCAGAGAGGTGTCTCATGCTGACCGTAAACGAGGCGCTGCACGCAAGTAGCCACCACGGAGTCGCCCAAGACGTTGACCGTGGTCCGACACATGTCCAAGATGCGATCCACTGCCAAAATCAATCCCAACCCTTCCAGCGGCAAACCGATGGCGGTCAGAATCAGCGAAATAGCCACCAGGCTGGCAGCGGGTATCCCAGCTACCCCGATGCTGGTGACCAAGGCAAAGGTCACCACGACCAGTAACTGATAAAACGAGAGCTTTACACCATATGCCTGCGCGATGAAGACGGCTGCGACACACTCATAGAGCGCTGTCCCGTCCATGTTCACCGTGGAGCCGAGCGGCAGCGTAAACCCGCTCACGCGCTCTGAGACTCCCAGTTTTTGCACGCCTTTCATGGTTACGGGCAAGGTTCCCGACGATGACGCTGTCGAGAAGGCCATCAAGAGTGCAGGCATCATCTGCTTGAAGTGGGTAAGCGGATTGCTGCGAGCAACCACGAATAGCACACACGGCACGACCACGAATGCATGGACCGAAAGGGCAAGCAACACCGTGACCATGAACCATACGAGCGGACCAAACGCACTCCAGCCCGTCGTCATCACCACCTTGGACACCAGCGCAAATACACCGACGGGTGAAACGCGTAGCACCGCATGGGTGAGCTTGAGCATAGCTTGCTCGACGCCCACGAAAAATGTGATCACCGGCTTGCGCAACACTTCATCAACACGGCTGAGGGCCACCCCAAACACGAGCGCAAAGAAGATCAACCCGAGCATCTCGCCCGAGGCCGCGTCCGCTACGACGTTTTCGGGTACCATCCGCAAGAATACGGAAAAAATGTCCTGAGCATCCCGGCCTTCCACCTTGGAGATGACACTCGACAAATCTTCGGTCAGGCCCACGAGCTGTCGCGCTGGCTGACCTCCAACTAATCCAGGTCTCACAATCACGACCATGGTCATCCCAATCAAGATGGCCACCACAGACGTCGACAAGTACATGACCGCTGTCCACAGCCCCAGCCGGCCCACGCCCTTGTGGTCTCCCACCCCCGCGATCCCAACCAGGATGGTAGAAAAGATCAGCGGAACGACCAACATCTTGAGCAGACGTAGGAACAACTGCCCCAGCAGCTCGACCACGGGCACAACCGCGGCTGTCAGGCCAAGCTTGCTCGTCAGTGTTCCCACCACCACAGCACAGACCAACGCAATGAAAATCTGTGTGTGCAGTGCGACGCCCGGGCGGGCACGCTGCGGGGGCTCGGCCAAGTCCGTCATACCCGTCAGCGTTCCCTAAGCGCGGCGTTCTGACAAGCTACGGACTCAACCGCTGAGCTGCGCCCACTCGCGCGCAGCGTTCATGTCCCCCAGCTGCTGGGCCACCTGGGAGAGAAAGCGGGCACAGGCCCTTTGACCGCGATCATCCTTCCCCTGCCGCGCACGTGCCACGGCTTCAATGCCCTCGAGCGCCGCCTCATAGGGGCGACCGGCTGCGGCCAAGGCCAAACCCAATGCAAGGGCAGCCCGACAGCGAGCGGAATGGTCATCATGCTGTGCTTTTTCTTTTGCTCGTCGCAACTTGCGCAGCGCCTCCCCACTTTTGCCTTCGGCGAGCTCAGCAATGGCCTCCAAGCGATCCGCTGCCTCCGGGGCATCGTGATCGCGGGCGGCCTTGGCTAGCATTTGGAGGGAATCCGCGTCGCGCCGCCGCAGTGCCGACGTGAGCTCGGGTGGGAAGACACTGCCGTCGCTGCGCCCCACCACCTCGGCAGAGATCGCCAAGCGCTCGACCTGTCGTTCCACGAAGGCTTCAGGCGAATTGCTGCTGGGGCGTGTCGGTCCCGGCGGCGGGGTCACCAATTGGAAGCCTCCACTGGAATGCGGGGGCTGACCATCGCTGACCAGAAACGGCAAATGCGTATCCAAAATGCACGCCTCCATCCGCGGCCGATTGGGCCGTACTCCCACCTCGCCCACTAACCCCAGCTGACCATCGGCGGCCGCCGCCAGCTCTGCGCTGATCAATACTTCACCTGGCATCGCCAGCTCTACGAGTTGCTGCGCCACACGGACGCAATGGCCGAGCCCAATGGCAGCCCTGCCCACTTCAACTACGGTACGCACCGCACCAAAGCTCATGGCGGCGGCAAACGTGGGCGCTAGTGGCGCGTCCACCAAGAAGTCGACGGCGTCGTACAGACCGTCCCACGCAAAATCCACGGTGAGGCCCCGTTGATCCCAACCGATCACGCGGCCGCCCAAGGCACGGGCGCGTTCGAAAGTCGGACCCAAGATCTCCGCCCACTGCGCGTCGATTTCCTCTTCGCTCACGTCCGGATCCACATCCGGACACCACCTCACATGGACCACCACCCTCATGGACGCTGCGCCTTCGGCGCCTCCTCTCCCTGATGAGTGGTCTGAACACAAAAAGTGATCACCGGATAATTCCTTCGCGCGCGATCCCATAACCATGCTTCATGTCGAGCTGGTATTCAACACCAGCCCCGCGCTTCAACAAAAGCGCAGGGCCAGGCACAGACCGCGAAGCAGGTGAAACAGCGCGAGACCAGTGAAGAGCGCGAGACCGCTGAAAAAACGCAGGCAAAGTGAAAGACCAATGTACGGGCGTAACCTACGTCAGCGCCCGCGCCAGGTATCACTTGTTGGCGATATGGATCGCGTGACCGAGTGCGGCTGCCGACGCTTCCATCAGGGCCTCACCCAAGGTCGGGTGCGGATGGATGGTTAGGGCCATGTCTTCGGCCGTTGCGACCATCTCCACCGCCAAGGCTGCTTCACTGATCAAGTCGCTCGCTGACGGACCCACGATGTGAACACCGAGTATGCGTCCTGATTGCTCGTCGGCGATGACTTTCACAAAACCATCCGTCTCCGCAATGCTCATGGCCCGCCCCAAAGCCGCAAAGGGAAAGCGTCCAACTTTGAGCTGGTAGCCTTGTTCCTTGGCCTGTTGCTCAGTGAGACCAACACATGCGATTTCAGGGTGCGTAAATACGATACCCGGAACAGTGGTCCAATCTTTGGCGGCTCGTTTGCCAGCGATCACCTCTGCGACGACTTCGCCCTCTTTGGACGCTTTGTGCGCCAGCATGGGTGGACCGCTCACGTCACCGATGGCGTAGATGCCGGCGATGTTGGTCTGCCCCTGGTCGTTTGTGCTTACGAAATTGCGCGCGTCAATCTGCACACCCAACTCTTCTAGGCCGAGCCCGCGCGAACGTGGCTTCATGCCCACCGCGACCAGAACCTGATCACACTCGATGCTCTGTTGTTTGCCATCCGTAGACACTTTGACGACCACGGTTCCATCGGCCCGCTTGTCCAAGCCCTCGGCCCGGGTGTTCTTGAGCACGGTCCCGCCGTGCTTGGTGATGGTGCGTTCGACCACCTTGACGCAGTCCGGATCGATACCCGGGAGGAGTTGGGGCGTAAGTTCCACCACTGTGAGCTGCGCACCAAACGCCTGATAAACCATGCCCAATTCCAGGCCAATCACGCCACCGCCCACGACGACGAGCCGCTTGGGAACTTGCCGCAGACTGACAGCCTCTCGAGCGCCAATGACCGTACGTCCGTCAAACTCGAAGCCAGGGACTTGGATGGTGGCTGACCCCGTCGCGATGACGATGCCCTTGCTGGCGGTGACACGGCGCTTGCCGCCATTTTTCTCGATCACTTCGACGGTGTCACGCGCCACCAAGCGACCGCGGCCTTCGAGGATGTCTGCTCCATTGGACTTGAGCAGGCCGCGCACGCCGCCAGTCAGCTTCTTGACGATGCCATTCTTCCAGTCCTGCATCTTGTCAGCGTTGACCGAGACCGGCCCCACATCGATGCCATGCGCACCCATCGACTTGGCCTTCTCGTAAAAGTGAGCGTTGGCGATCAAAGCCTTGGAGGGAATGCATCCCCAATTGAGGCAAACTCCTCCGTACTCCTCTTCTTCGATGCATACGGTTTTCACACCGAGCTGCGCGAGACGGATGGCACAAACGTAGCCGCCAGGACCGCCGCCGAGAACAATTGCTTCGTACTGATCAGACATGCCGCTGCGAATAGCGAACGCGGCGAGCTTCGGCAAAGCCAACGCTGCTGAGACGTGATTTCTGGCTAAATCGCGCCGCGTAGATCGCTCTCCAGACTGGAGAGCGCTGCCTTCACCAGCGCAAGTTCATCCTTTTGTGACTTGTTCTGGGTCAAGCCCAACTTTTTTTCGTGCTCCAAAAGGCACGAATGAGCATTGCGCTGCGCAGAGTGGCCCAGCGCCTGCACCGCGCTCGCCCGATACGAGAAGTTGCGCGACGTAAGCTGCTTCTTGAGCACAGCGAGCGCTGAGTCGTCCCCCAGCCTAGCAAGCGCGCCGAGCACCACGAATCGAAAAGGATCGGTGCGGCGTCCCCACCATCCAAAGGCACGCCGTCGCAAGCCCGGCTGCGCTTCCCGGACCTGCAATCGCCCGCACAATTCAATGGCCCACTGCTCGTCGCGAGGTTCGGCCACAGACAAGCGACGATCAACCACCTCCACGAGCCGCTTCGTCGAAGCGCCCAATTGCAGCTGAGCGCACAAAAGTTGAGCAAGCAAACTCAGCTCAGCATCTTGCGCCTGTGCTGTCGAAACAAGGGCGCGCTCCAAGTTCTTGGGCAGGGGCTCGTCGTAGGACAGCAGCACCTCGTCGACGAGGCGCACCGCCAGCTTTTGGATCTCGACATCACTGTCTGTGAGAGCCGCCTTGAGATCAGCGGCACAATGCTGTGGACACAGGTTGGCATAGGCCAAGAGCGCCTGATAACGAATGGCTGGGGCCCCAGCCCGCAATAGGCTGGCGATGCGCCCGATGATTTCCTGGTCGCCGGGCTCGGCCATTTCGCCCAAGGCGAGTACGGCCATTTGCCGCACGCCAGGCTCTCCGTCACTGAGCAAACCCACGACCCGGTCGAGCAATGGGCGTGCTTTGAGATCGGCCGCGGCCAGGAGCGCCTGTGCACGCACCTCGGCGTGAGCATCCACAAGGCATCGCGCAAGCAACTCACAACGCAATCCCTGGTCAACCGCGTCTGGCCCTGCTCGACCCAGATCGCGCGCCACCGACGTCCTCACGCGTGGAGACGGGGAAGTTAAGTCACGCTCGCACGCAGGCAACGTGCGCGGTAAAGGCGGCAGGCCAAACACAACTCGCTCTTAGCAGCCGTACCTGCTCCTCGCCAAAGCACGGCTCAGGTGGACATCATTTGGCGGCGCCGCCGGCGCCTCCGCTACTTACTTGGCAGAAATCGTCTGGGCGATCTGGATCGATCTCCGGGTGCGACTCCGCGAGCATGCACACCCTGTGACCGCGCGGATCCTCGGACACAATTCCAGCCGACCAAACGTTGTCTTCCTTGAGGTTAGTGCACGCATATCCCCCTCGGCAGTCACGCGATGAATCGCAAAGCGCCATGCAAAAATTCCTGCGATGCGGCGACGGCTGTGCGGGGTTTGCGCACGCGCCGTGATTGGAACGTGTGGTGTTGAACGACACACACACGCTCTCCTTTTCAGGGCACGATGTGGGACCACAGTCGGCCATGGTGCAGTAACCGCCCGGTTGGGTGGTGTCACACAGGCGATCCCCAGCCTGTGAGCAGTCCGTGTTCGTGATGCAGTCGTCGCCAATTTTTGGCAGACACCCGGAGAGCAATATCCACGGGAGTAGGCATTTCAATAAGGCGCGTGCGATGGGCATGGGCCTCGGGAAGCTAATGGAATGAGGCCCGTGAATCGAGCAGTGCTTTCCTTGCTCAGGCCCAAGTCTCCCTCTACGATCCAGTCTCAATGTTGTTTCGATCTCACCGCGCGTACCGTAGCCAGGCGGGCCTGCCTGGTACAGCAACGGGTTGTGGGTCAGATGTGCCCGAAATAATTATTGATTTTCATGGGCATCGACGTTCACTCTCCCCGCGAGCACTGAGGAGTCGTCGGGGCGTCGCTCAAGGCGCAGTTCTGATGCTGGCCATCGCCAATGCAGCCTGTTCAGTGCAAACAGAAGAGTTCAACTCGACTGAAGCTTCTGGGTCAGTGCACGCGGTGTTGCGCGTCCGGCGGGTAGAAATGTTGGATGGGGCAGCGCAGCGCACGCGCCCCCAGGGTGAGGCCTTGGCCGCCTTCGTCCGGGTGCCGCCGTCTGTTCATCCCGATCAGCTGCTGCGCATTGCCGGTCTGTGGCAAGAGCATCCCGAGGTTGGACAGTGTGCGGTCGCATCGAGCACCGTGGACGCAACGTGGGATGAGGACGAAAGCGGAGAACTCATCGCGGCCGAGTCCGTCGACCTCGTCACCGAGGGCAACGTCCATGCACTCGCTCCGCACGCCTTTCCTTCAGCGTACGACCTGCTACGCGGGGTGCTCTTTTCAAGCCGTGATCAATCGGCGCTCGGTCTACCTGAGAACCAGCCGTACGAGCTCGTGGGCAACGGTATCGACCTTTCTCTTCCGGCGACGGACGTGCGAGCCTTTTCGGCAAGTCCCAAGCTTCCGACAGGTGTGCGTATTTCCAACCGCCCGTTCGAGGATGGAAGCGACCTGCCTGCCCAGGCAGTTTTGGATTTCTCGTGGGAAAGTGAGACAGCGACGACCGACCTCATCGTGGTCTCGATTGTAAGCGACACGCAGCATTACGAGTGTTCGTTCACCGACGCGGAAGGGTTTGGCTCAGTTCCGCTCACCTCCAGCGCGGGTCAAGCGGTGTGGACACCGGGGACGAGCGCGCAGGTTGCCGTTCACCGCGTTCGAGAAGCAAAAGTGGCGCATCCCCAGTTTGCTCAGCTCAGGACGAGTTTTGATTTTTCGATCGAGAAGAGTTGGACGCTCAGCGACGGCACGTCACGTGCCACGCAGCCGCAAACGGACACCGCGGGCGAAGCTCACGCCGAGCGCCCAGCACCTTAGGTCCACTCCGGTCGACGAGGGCACCAGTTGATAGCACTGCTGCCCACCAGGCAACCATGAGCATCACCAATCACCACCATGTGTATCTCGTCCCGGGGATGTTTGGTTTTGGACAGTTGGCAGGCTACGACTACTTTCAGCACGTAAAATCCGCGCTCAGTCCTCACTATTGGAATGCCGGCCTCGACGTCAG
>Ga0315910_10001212_pt1 | contig 24078 bp, 25 predicted proteins | sample EdamamesoilMG_FD_204470 | JGI IMG/M metagenome (GOLD analysis project Ga0315910, IMG submission 204470) | Garden soil microbial communities collected in Santa Monica, California, United States - Edamame soil | ecosystem: Environmental > Terrestrial > Soil > Garden | place: USA: California... | reverse complement strand
CTTATCTCAATCCGTTTTAAAGAATCGATGTGTCAAAAATCTCTCCTTGACACTTTCCTGTAATCATCTCTCATCATAAAGAAACAATTCAGGGTCCGCTATCAATCTCCATTCATTCAAAGAACGTGATGAATTTCATTTCTGAAATTCAATGTGGTTTTTCAACCTTAACTGCTGACTTCCTTCCGAATTCAGCCCCTGTTTTCAATTTGGGAGTGCAAAGGTAACAGAGGTTATTTCACTTTGCAATAGTCTTCAAAAATAATTTTTTTCCTCTGCCCATCTGACAAAAGGGTCCCAAAGGTACTTCGTGAAAGTTGAGACGCAAAAAAATCTTAAAATAAAGTTATCCACATTAAATATGGTCCTCATTTTAAACCAATTACACTGAAGGACTAACCAGAAATTTTTGGTTTTTTATAAAGCGGAACCGTACTGCAGGCTTCACCAAACATCAGGCTGGATGCCAGCGGCTGTAATCTATTGGCTGCTTCAACATAAACTGCTGCGGGCACATTGACTTTACTACATCCTTTTACAACCACCTTGGCATCTTTGTAAACGGACCAATCAAGGGTAAAAAGCTTTTCATTAAAAAGCGCGATCTCCAGTTCTTCAAGCGAACCAAAAACAACCTTGCTGGCAAACGGCCGAAGGGCAATCGACAGCAACATATAAGCCCACGTGGGAACAATCGCATCTGCCGAACAGGTAATGGCCACAAACTTTCCGTTGTAAACAGACCAGTCGTGGATTTTAATAAAGTCTCTGAAATCTTTCTCTCGTAAAATCAACCCCTGAAAAAGCTGATCTTTGATATCCAACACTATCCGCTCTCCGGGTTGATAGTATTCTTCCAGATCGAATGTAATGAGCGAACTAGTAGCAACACGATTTATTATCTGACCTTCTTCTTCTATCATACGCTTACAACACCTTTGAAACTCAAATTTGTTCAGTACTTACCGACTCTTTACCAACAGGTTTCTTGATCATAAACTCTTTAAGGTAATGTGGCTCGAAGTGAACCACATCCTCCACCTGTTTGTGTTTATATTTTTCAAACGCAAGTTCCCCTAATTGCTCGGCTGAAGGGTGAATATCATCAACAAAGACAGCATGCTTATGCTGAATTACCGGTTTACATTTTGCCGCCCCATTGCCAAAAAAAACAATTTGGTTACTCCGCAAGAGATCCGCAAAGCTCGACTCGTCAATTATCTTCGCCTGAACGGGTTCTATTACTATTCCCTTCGCGTCAGTCAAATAACAGTAAACCTCCATTCTTCGTGCGTCAATCATGGGACACCGATAGGAATTTTCAGTAGTAAAGGAACTTATCTGGGCCGCTAATAATTCAAGCGTGCCCACTGCTATCAATGGAATTCCCAATGCGTAACAAAGTCCTTTTGCCGTTGATGCCCCGATACGAAGACCTGTATATGAACCCGGACCTGATGAAACCGCCACAGCATTAACCTGGTTAATCGTTACATCAGCAAGACGCAGCACCTGGTCAATCAGTACAGCAAGTTTGGAGGCATGCGCTTGTTCGCGGTGTAATTCCAAAACAGCCAACAACTTTCCATTCTCATGAAGAGCAACCGAGCAAACGGCTGTTGAGGTCTCAAGACTTAAAATAATAGCCATTAGTTCGGTTGAAGCAATTTCTTATACGCTGCCGGATCGTTCAAAATTTTCTGTGCCTCTTTTACGCCATTATCTTTGCTTAACGAAACTTCAGCCTGGCCTTCATTCAAGTTGTAATGAAATGCAATTTGCTCTTCTACTACTTCTATAATCTCGGATTTAAAGCGAATCAGATCGGTAGCCTTGCTGGCTTCAATTTTACTTTTCAATGATGCTAAATTACTTTCCAACTCGGTGTAGTACTTCTCCTGTTTGGCCGTTTCGATCAGTTGCTTGGTGTTACGTTCCAGGGGTGTAGAGTAGGTGAACTTCTGATCTTTCAAGAAACGCATGAAGGCTTCATACTCTTTATCACTCAACTGAAAGCTCGCCAGGGAAGGCATTGCCGGATTTTCGGCACAGTATCGGGAGGCATACTCGAAGATCAATCCGGAATTGATCAGCGCGGCTGTTACGGTTCCTACGTATTCATGCGCTACTTCTACATCGGGATCGAGACCGCCACCATCAAAAACTTTGCGGCCACCTTTCGTTTTGAATTCCGACTTTAATGAATCGGCCACGCGCTGAACGGTACCATCATCTTTGCGGTGTGTGTAGTCCAGGGCCTGGATGCACCGACCACTTGGAATATAATACTTGGCGGTTGTTACTTTCAATTGCGAGTTGTATGCCAGTGGTCGGGTAGTTTGCACCAGACCTTTTCCAAATGTCTTGTTACCAATCAGCAAGGCCCGATCGTAATCCTGAAGCGAACCCGCCACAATTTCAGAGGCTGACGCGCTCCCTTCGCTCACCAATACCACCATTGGAATTTCGGTATCCACCGGGCTGTTCAGGGTAGTGTACGTTTTGCTCCACTCTTCCACTTTACCTTTTGTCGACACTACTTCCTGGCCTTTCGGAATAAAAAGACTTACAATATTTACAGCCTCGTGCAACAAGCCTCCGGGGTTTTCGCGCAAATCCAATATCAATTTTTTGGCGCCTTGTTCTTTCAAGCTGTTGATGGCATCGAATACTTCACGAGACGCACCGGGGGTAAAATCATCCAACCGTATGTAGCCAATCTCCGGCTCTACTAACCCTGCGTAGGCCAGGTTGGTAAGGTTGATTTTCTCGCGCTTGATCGTGAGCGTGAGATTATCACGCATGCCCATGCGTTTGATGGTAACCTGTACATCCGTCTTGGGTTGACCTTTTAATAAGGTACTTATCTCGGTGGTTGTCATTCCCTTTATATTCTTACCATCCACTTCGATAATTTCATCGCCCACTTTTATTCCGGATTTGAAAGCTGGAAAATCTTTATAGGGATGTGTTACTACTGTTTTCTTATTAATTACACCAATCAAAGCACCAATGCCACCGTACTGGCCAGTGGTGGAAATGCGAAACGACTCAATTTCATCTTCGGGAATGTAATCGGTATACGGATCAAGCGATTCCAGCATGCCATCGATTCCTACGCGGATTAATTTCTGCGGCTCTACTTCATCCACATAGTAGGCGTTAACCTCTTTAAAGAGGGTGGCAAAAATATCGAGGCTCTTGGCGATGTCGAAGTATTTTTCAGCAGGCTTGCGCAAGGCTACTCCACCAATCATAATGGCGCCCAGCACAACAATCCATTTCAGCTTCCTCCCCATAGACGTTTGATTTTTGGTAAAAAAAAGGATGGCTTTTTTGATAAAGTAAATATAGCACGGAATGAATTACGATGGTTTTTCGGCCACGGCCGACATTTTCGCCAGGCGAATGAGGCATTGATTCATTCGCGGTTGAATTTCAGCGTACGTCAGCACTTCTTTATGAGTAAACACAAAGCCGATCAGCATTTTTGGCGATGCTGGCAGCAAACTCTTCTGTAACCGGTACGCTTCGCGCATTCTTCGCTTCAGCAGGTTTCGATCAACAGCTTTCTTGAAATTTCGCTTGGAGGCTGAAAGTAAAACCTGGTGAAACGGAGTGGCTTGATCCGGATTCAGCAGGTAAAAAACCTTAAATGGGTATAAATAAAAAGAGGAACCCCTGTTAAAGAGTTCCTGTATGACAATCTCTTTCCGTAACCGTTCTTCCTTGCGGAATACAAATTTCCCCATGCGAGTTGAAATTAATCAATCTCTTCGGGGGGTGTGAACGCCCGAAAAGGATTATTTATGCTTTGTTGTCTTCTCGTCAGAAACGGTAAGTTTTTTTCTACCCTTTCTTCTGCGCGCTGCAAGCACTCTGCGACCGTTAGCGCTAGCCATTCTTTCGCGGAAACCGTGCTTATTTTTTCTCTTTCTCTTGGAAGGTTGATACGTGCGTTTCATATGCTATCCGTTTATCCTTAAAATTTTAAGGGCTGCAAAGATGGCCAGGATTTGCGGAATATCCAACCCGCCATCGCATAAATTTAAAGTAATCAGCCCCGATGCTGTTGATCCTAAAGTACTTAGTGTGTAATTAAGTCGGCCAGAATAGTCTTGGCCTGCTGCGGTTCAAGCCTCGGACCCCACTGCGAAACAACCCTGGATGAAGCCAGCGAAGCCAATTTTCCGGCTTCGGCATAACTGTGCCCGTGGGTAATACCGTACATAAAGGCTCCGGCAAACATATCGCCCGCGCCATTAGTATCGACTGCGCGAACGTTGTAGGGTTCAATCTGAATGAAGGTATCGCCATCATAAATAAGGGCACCGTTGGCCCCGAGTGTAATAACAAAGCGCCTGGCTACCTGCTTCAGTTTTTCGCGTGCCTCATCAATAGTATTGGTTCCGGTGAAAATCAATGCCTCTTCATCGTTGCAGAACAGCAGGTCTACGCTGGCCCCCACAATTTCCTCCATCTGTTTGGAGAAATACTTCACCATGCTGGGGTCGGAGAAAGTAAGCGCTACGTCAATCTTGTTTCGTTCGCCAATTCGCTTGGCTTCCTTGATGGCTTCAAGTCCTTTAGGACTGGCCACCAGGTATCCTTCAAGATATACATACAATGAATTTTTAATTGCGGCTTCATCCAGATGTTCGGGCGAAAGAAAAGAACTCACCCCCAGAAACGTATTCATCGTACGGTGCGCATCCGGTGAGGTCATTACCAGGCAACGGCCCGAGTGACCCTGCGGACAGCTTTCATGCTTTAGGTTGGTATCAACACCATTTCGTTTTAAATCTTCCAGAAAAAATTTACCCATGTCATCGTGGGCCACCAGGCAGGAATAAAAGCTATTGCCCCCAAACTGATTCACAGCCACCACGGTGTTACCGGCCGAACCGCCACCCGACATTTTACTGCGTTTCATGTCGATGGCCTTCATCAACTCGATCTGGCGTTTTTCATCCACCAGGGTCATTACACCCTTTTCAACATTATTCTTCTCAAAGAAATCGTAGTCTACTTCGGTTACGATATCAACAATGGCGTTACCTATGCCATACACATCATACTTTTTCATGCAGATTTTTTTTGCAAGGATACAGAATTTAGAAATCAGAAGTTACGCTGACCGGAATGAATCCTGAATAAAGATTATCGCTCAACGCTTACCGCCTGCATTACTTTGAAGGTTCAGCGTCATTTTATATTTGCGGGCCCGATCAGGATAATCGGTGATAAAACCATCTACCCCCATACCTTTTAAAGCTAGCATATCGGCTTCTTCGTTCACCGTCCACGGAATGATACGGATTTTCTTTTTGTGCAGATACTGCACCTTTTCTTTTGTAAGCAACTTGAAATATGGACTGTAAATAGAAGGATTGAAGCCCAACTGCTGCAAGTTGACTTCAATAGAATTCTTGTTTTCGATCAGCAACGCAAGCCGCACCTCAGGATATTTTTTATGCCAGTACTGCAACACCCGCAGATCGAAGGATTGAATAACGATGCGCTCCAGCGGCAGATAATCATTTACCAAGGCATACACCAGGTCAGAATACTCCTGCACCGTGGGATGAAATTTCTTATCGCCTTCGGGCGAACTTTTGATCTCAATATTATAGTCTGCCTCATACAGCGTAAAATTCCGGATATGGGTTTCTACCGCCACGATCACATCCTGCAATAAAGGTTTTGCTGTGGCCATCTTCTCCTGCATCGGAAAACTCACATTGCCTTTCGAGCCACAGTCAAACTGCTTCACTTCAGCATACGTCAGCTGATACATATTGAATTCCCGTTCATCCGCTCCTGACAGGGTATCGCCTTTGGCATCCAGGCAAATCTTTGGGGATATCCAGGGTTCGTGCGAAAGTACTACTTGCTTGTCTTTGGTGATCACAACATCCATCTCAAGCGTCATCACACCGGAGTCAAGTGCTGTGAGAAAACCTGGAATGGTGTTCTCCGGTTTTAACCCACGTGCTCCGCGATGCCCTTGTACATCAAACCGGGGAATGTATTGTGCCTGCAAATTGAAACACAGAAAACAGCATGCAACCGAAACTAAAAATCTCATGCAGCGAAGGTAATGTACCCCAGTGCAGATGTGCAAATTATCAATGTGTGAATACACTGCCTTGACAACTTGCACATCGCGCGCATCAGGTCAGCGGTTAGCGTTATTGGTGCTCGAAGAAAAATCCGACTGCCCTTACTTCTTAACGCATCAGAAATTCCAGCACCGGAATAGCGGAAGTCAGTGTCAGCATTCTTTTTAAATCGCTAATCGCGTATAATCATGCGCATGCCGCCTCTTCGGCCGCCCATACCAGCCATGGGATTAAGATGTTTATTGAGTATGTAGGTGAAACTCACCATGTAGTAGCGGCCCAGGTTGTTTGTCGTTTGCTGTTGAATGTAGTTTTCACCGGTAGTCTGCGCTACGTTGTAATCCTGATCCAGTAAATTATTCACACTCAGCTTCACTTCACCCGCATTATTCTTCAACACAAAACGCGACACCGAAATATTCAAAAACTTCGCAGTCTGCCGGAAGTCGGTAGTGGTGCTGGAATAAATAAAGTAATCGTACACGGTGTTGAACGCGTAGTACTTCAGGAAATTCAGATTCAATTCTGCTGTGTATGTTTGATTAAAGTATTCCTGATCAGGAGTACTGAAATCATACGTAGTGCGCTGATGACTCCAGTTTCCGCTCAAATCAAAAATAATAAAGTCCTTGAAGCTGAAATTGTATCGCGCTGTTCCACCCACGGTGCGACTCTTGGCCGTGTTCTCCTGCTCGTTCAGCATCGTAATGTTTTCCGACAAGCGTGCTGTTGGTCCGATATTAAAGCGGCTGTTTATCTTTTTAACAGGAACTCCAATATTAAAATTAGCGCTCAGACTTTTTGAATAATCCACGTTTACCGGTTGGGTAACCCGCACCAGGCTATCGTTCACGGTCTGCGAATTCGTTATGGCATTGTGTGTGTACGTTCCGGTTACAAATGCAAACATGTTGATGAACCGTGCCGGGTTAAACGACATGAAGTTGGCATTGAGCCGATGCAGGTAAGCCGGCTGAAGAGTTGGGTTACCCATCGAAATGTTAAGCGGATCGCTGTTGTCGATAATGGGCTGAAGCTGTTGAATGGTTGGCTCCTGCATAGAGGTAACGTAGTCAACGCGCAAGTGCCGGGTTGACGAGAAATCATAATTATAGTGCAGGGAAGGAAGCACGTTGCTAAACGTGCGGTCGATGCTGACATCATGCAGCAGCAGATCTCCTTTCAATCTTGTCATCTGGTAGCTAACGCCTGCCGTAAGACTTGATTTATCGCGATTCATTTTAAAGTTTATTCCGGGGCGATTGTAAATGTAGTTACTGTTGTACTTGTTGCTAAGCCCGGTATTGAATTCAGGTGTGCCGCTATCAACATCGTACACCTCGCGGTCTACTTTGTTGGCGTTGGTTTGAAAATTATAATTGGCTTCGAGGTACTTTCGTCCGCCCAGTGGCTCCGTGTATGAAACCGAAGCACCGTAAACCTGGTTGGTGGTAGTCTGTGAATTAATCTGTTCGATGGTTTGATTTTCCTCGGTATCCGAATAGTAGGTGTTGTCAGAATTCTGGCCCCCTTCACTTTCCGTTGAACTTAGCGTAGTGTTGAGCGATGCCGACATACTTCTTCCTTTTTTGGCAAAGCGATGGCGCCACAAGAAACTGGCATTCAGATTCCCGACTGTTTGATCATTATACGTAACCCGTTCGCTTTCATTCTGCACACCTGTATTTCCGATGGTCATCGTTCGGCTTACACTCTTGGTATCCTGCTGTGAAGTAGTGTAGGTAGCGTTTGCTGTTGCCCGAATAACGTTGGCTGAGTCGATGGTGTGATCAAGCGTAAAGTTTCCGCGATGATTATCGCTGGTGCTGGACTGCTGACTTACCTGCTCATAATTGTATTCGCCAACATCCGGCAATGTATTAATCCGTGTGAGGGCGCTGTTGATATCACGATCGAGATGATTGTAAAAATAGCTTGAGGTAATTTTAGTGTCTTTGTTGAGATCACGGTTAAAATTTAATCCTCCGGCATAGTTGGTCATAATGCCACTTGGTCTACCACCCAGATTCATGGATGGCCCGCCTCCACCACCGTCCGATCGAATGGTTATGGTTTGCGTTCCACTACCCAGGCCACCGGCCCCACCTGAAAAATTCATAAAGTCGCCAGTCGAAAAACCCTGCTCATTAATATTGTTAGCCATGCCCAGAAACGAAAGCTGCTGTGTTTTGGCAAAACGGTTGATGCTGGCATTGGCCGTAAACCGGTTGTCCGTTCCTAGTCCGCCACTTAGATTTCCAAAGGCGCCTTTGCGCTTTTCTTCTTTCAGTTCGAGGTTGATTGTCTTTTCGCGCTGGCCATCATCTACTCCGGTAAATTGCGCCTGATCGGAAAGCTTATCGAATACCTGTACTTTATTAATAGCATCGGCAGGCAAGTTGCGTGTGGCGAGTTTGGGATCGCGACCAAAAAATTCACGACCATCTACCGTTACCCGTTTTACTTCTTCGCCTTGCGCTCTAACGGTTCCATCCTTTTCCACTTCCATGCCCGGCATTACTTTCAATAAGTCTTCCACCGTGCCATTCGTTTTGGTTTTGAATGAACTGGCGTTGAACTCAATGGTATCGCGCTTTACTACTACCGGATCTTTATCGGCCGTTACCATGATCTCCTTCAACGCGCTGGTAGCCGAAACCATCTTTAATTTTCCAAGCTCCAATACCTGGCCTTCTGTTGGTGTGCTGATCAGTTTGTTGAAGGTGCTATACCCAACAAATGAAATGCGTAACAGGTAGTCGCCCTTGTTTACATTTTTGATCTCGAACAAACCATCGGTGTTGCTCACCCCGAAATTTACAAGCGTTGAATCCTTCGGGTTCATCAACATTACCGTAGCCGATGGCAACGTGCTGGAAAGGGAATCGATCACTTGTCCTTTGATGGAATACTTCTGACCGAACGTTACCGTTGCCACCAACAGGAATACGAAGAGAATGGAAAAATTTTTCATGCAGCGCTACGCTCCTTTTAATTAATATTAGTTACCAATTATCATTCTGCCCGGGCCGCCACCCATTTGCTTCATCTGCTCTTGCATCAGCTTCTGAAATTCTTCTTGCGTAACTTTTGTACCCGATGTGGGCTCCTTCAATTCATTCTTTTTCAACGAACGAAGTTCAACAGCCGTAGCCACGAACACACGCTCACCATTATTAATATCGATCGCCAGCACCGTGCCCGGCAATGTGTTGTAGCGTTCCGGCCCCAGGAATGGTTTGATCCTATCCGTATACCAGGCGGTGATCTCCGAAGTTCGTACACGCTTCTCCGGATTATCCGGCCCGTTCATTACGCGGATCGTATCCGTGCGGGTAAAGTAGGCCATCCTGCATTCGTAGTTGGCAATGGTTCGTGTTTCGGTTCCAAACTTCCAGGGCGACATTTTTACAGAATCTGTAATGAGATAATTCTTCCCCATAAATTCCTGCTTCGAAACAATCTTGCCGGTTTCCTGGTTAAAGTACATTTCAATATTCGGCATTCTGAACACCATACGCATGCCTCCACCTCCGGGGGCTGTGCCCGAAAACGAAGCTTCTTCCTCATCTTCAACAACCGTTTTATAAAACGACTCGGTGCTGTTAAAGAAAAGTTGCTGTTTGGTGGTGCGATACTCTGGTATCATGTTCTTCATGCCTTCGCGTTCCTTCGGAATGTTACGGTGCATGTTCATTTTTACTTCGTAAGAGATAACACCTTCAGACTGGCCAAATACAATCTGAGCGGTTGCGAGTGACACCAGCACTCCAACTAATAGGATAATTCGCTTCATGGTTGTTGAGATTTGCATGTTCATTACTGGTGTAAATGTACGGCTATGGATGGCTTAGCATGGTTAATGGTTCTGAAAGCAATGTTAATTAAGGTTAAAAGGACATCGGAGTGGGGAATGACTGCGTTACCTTTGAGAAACATTTAGTCGCAGCCGTTCACGAACGTAAACCACGTAATGAGCAGCGTACTACTTACAACATGAAGCAGAATAAAAATACCATCACCCTGATACTAATGATCAGCAGCATCGCCCTGCTGGTGGTGTTGCAGTTTTTGTGGATTCAGAATTCGTACGAGAAAGCATTCTTCGATTTCAGGCGTGACACCAACATGCTGTTTCGTGGCACTATACTCACTATGCGCGATTCATTGTTTGATATTCAAACCGTTTCATCAACCGATACCACACAATTTTCTTTTCAGACCCGCGATGACAAACTCATCGATTCCATCCGCGCCAAGGTTCAATCCGGTGCTAAAGCTGAAAATGTTCAGATCTTTCTTTCTTCCTCTTCACAAGATTCCATAACGCAAGATAACCTTAAACCCCTGGTGTCGCGAATCCAGACCATGCGCCTGGATGGAAGAAGCGGAGCACAACGCACTTTTGTGGTGCGGTTAAGTCCGGATAGTTTAAATAACGATAGTATTGCCAGCAACTTTAGAAGAGCGCTGAAGCGAGCGGATATTCATGCACCGTTTATCATCAAGCGGCATGTCGTGCATCACCTGCAGGATGAACTGCCCGTATTCGCACCAAAGTTTGATGCGCATGAACGTGGTCAACCACACCTGCACGATAATATTTACCGGGATACGATCACCTCCGAAATGATTCGGCTTAATCCTATAACCCGTTACACCGTGTCGATGGTTAATGTACGCGGCCTGCTGCTTCGCGAAATTTCTCTTCAGCTTTTGTTCTCGCTATTCCTCACCAGCATTACCATCGGGGCATTTCTGGTGATGTACCGAAGCATTCGATCACAACAACGGCTCATGGAATTAAAAAATGATTTCATCAGCAACGTAACCCACGAATTAAAAACCCCCGTGGCCACCGTAAGCGTTGCCCTGGAAGCACTTCGAAATTTCCAGGCCATCGACAACCCGGCTTTGACAAAAGAATACCTCGACATTGCTCAGAATGAATTGAACCGGCTAACGATGATGACCGATAAAATTCTGAAGACATCCATTTACGAAAGTCACGGAGTAAGCCTGCACAAGACAACCATTAACCTGGAAACTCTTGCTGCGGATGTAGTAGACGCTATGCGACTACTGCTGACAAAACAAAAGGCAACCGTTACCATCACAAAAGAAGGCCAGGATGTAACGTTGGCAGGCGATGAGCTTCACCTTACCAACGTTATCTCAAATTTGCTGGACAACGCCTTAAAGTACAGTGGTGAAAATGCAGTAATCAACATACACCTTCAGGAAACAGGCGACAAGCTGATTTTTTCCATCCGCGATAACGGACCGGGCATTGCACCGGAGTTTCAAAAAAAAGTGTTCGAAAAATTTTTTCGCGTTCCCACCGGCAATGTTCACAATACAAAAGGCTATGGCCTTGGGTTAAGTTATGTTCATAGCGTAGTAGAAAGTCATGGCGGAAAAATCCATGTAGAGAGTGAGCCTGGAAAAGGAAGTTTGTTTATAATCGTGTTGCCAAAATAGACAAGGGCGAACTATGTCGAAGACAAAGATACTGTACGTTGAAGACGAACCTTTTCTTGGGCGCATTGTAAAGGAAAGTCTGGAGAGCCGCGACTTCGAAGTATCGATGGTGAGCGATGGCAACGAAGCGCTTCCGGAATTTCTCAACTTCCAACCCGACATTTGTGTGCTTGATGTTATGCTTCCTTCGAAAGATGGTTTTTCCATTGCCCTTGAAATACGACAGCACACACCGGCCATGCCCATCATTTTTGTAACAGCTAAAACACAAACCGAAGATCTGTTAAAAGGATTTGAATCCGGAGGTAACGACTACATTCGCAAGCCGTTTAGCATGGAAGAGCTGATTGTGCGGGTAAAAAATATTTTACAACTGTCACACTCCGTGCAGGTAAGCGCCAAGCCCTCCGAAAATATCATACTGGGCAAGTATGAATTTGTGCCGCTGCGCTTTGAACTTCGGCTGAACGCGGTAACAAAAAAACTGTCGCACCGTGAAAGCACCTTACTGCAATTGCTTTATGAAAACAAGAATGCCACACTGTTGCGCAAAGACATCTTACTGAAATTATGGGGCGATGATTCTTTCTTCAATTCACGAAACCTCGATGTGTACATCACCAAACTGCGCGACTACCTCAAAGAAGATAAGTCGATTGAAATCATCACCATCAAAGGGATAGGCTACCAGTTTACGGTGGGCTAAGTCGTTACCTCAAGCTTGTACCCCACACCGTGAACGTTAACAATGGAAACAGTGGGGTCATCCTTCAATAATTTCCGCAGCCGCGAAATAAAAACATCCATACTTCTTCCTACAAAATAACCTTCATCTTCCCAGATCGCTTTCTGAATGATGTCACGGTTGATTACGGTGTTCGGATTGAGACAAAATAATTTAAGCAGCTTGGCCTCCTTGTTGGTTAACTCTTGAGTTCGAATGGAAGATTGAATTTGCTGATTGGTAAAATCGCATACTAATGTACCCAGTGTGTAAACAAATTGGTCATCGGCTTTGGTGTGCTGATTGTAAACCCGCTTCAGGATCGATTCTACTCGCAGTAAAAATTCTTCTACACTGAATGGCTTGGTGATGTAATCATCAGCCCCCAGCTTAAATCCCTGAATGCGATCTTCCTTCAATACCCTGGCGGTTACAAAAACAATCGGAACGTTAATACTCAGTTTGCGAATATCCTGGGCAAGAGTAAATCCATCCTTGCGTGGCAACATCACATCCAGCACACACAAGTCATGCTTACCTTTGGCGTAAGCACTCAATGCTGTTTGGCCGTCTTCAAAAGCTTCTACTTCGTAACCGGCCATTTCGAGGTTGTCCTTCATCATGAAATTCATATTCGGATCATCCTCCACCAATAGAATTTTACGATGCTTACCACTCATGCCTGACTATGTTGAAAAAATACATCGAACCGGCTTCCTTTGTTTTCTTCGCTGCTCACGGTAACACTGCCGCCATGCGCCCTTACTATCTGTTGCACATACGATAGCCCAATGCCAAACCCTTTTACATCGTGCCGATTGCCGGTGGATGCGCGATAAAATTTATCAAAAATAAATTTCTGCACCTCCCGGCTAATGCCAATTCCTTTGTCGGCAATGCTGATGAGAATTCCTTTATCCTGATTTTGTGTTGTAATGGTGATCTCAGGATTGTCAGGTGAATACTTATCGGCATTATCCAGCAGGTTGTAAAAAATATTCGCGATGTGAAACGGGTCGCCCACCACGGTAGACCGTGAGGCCGTAAGCTGTGCGATAATTTTTCCCTGCCGGCTGTGAAGTCGCGTTTCAAACTTGCGGATTACTTCGGTGACTAGTTCGTTAAGATCAACTTCCTTCTTAAGCATCGCTACTTCACCCCGCTCCATCCTGGCCAACTGAAGCACCTGCTCCATGTGAAACTTCAATCGCTGATTTTCATCGTGAATGATGTTGGCATACCGCGTTGTTTTCTCCTTATCCAACACGGCATTTCCCGAGCGAAGTACTTCACTGGCCATGGCAATATTGGCGATGGGTGTTTGAAGTTCGTGCGTCATGTTGTTGAGAAAATCAACTTTTACTTCGGCCAGTTTTTTCTGTTTTGATAAATCGATAAGCATAAAACCGAATGCAACCAGTATCAGCAAGAACGTAAAGGCTGTAAATATCCAGATGTTCATGGCCCCCAGTATGTCTGCCTTCTTTTGTGTAAAGGTTATGGAGAAATCCATCGCCACGTTTACCTGCTCACGCTCCAGGCAGGCGGCCAGCTCTGTTGTTAATACGCCTTGCTTATAAAAATTACCGAACATCAGCGAGTAATCCTGATGATCATAAACCGCCAGTTCGAAGGGTGAAAAGATTTCAGCTTTCTTGAATTCCATTTTCACTAAAGAATCCAGCACGGGGTACGCAATAGTATTGCCAACTTCGGCATAGTAGGTATTGGAGGATGTTTGCTTTATCGGAATGATTCTCACCGATCGTTCACCGTTCAGGCGCAACAGTTTGTTGGTTACACTGCGAAGCGTAAGGTTAACGGTACGATCAAACTGTTTTTCCTGAATATCATATGCGTTGGCAAACCAATACACCTGCACCACCAACAGCCCGGTTAAGGCAATCAGTACTGCGAGTATAAGTATTCTGTAAAATCGCGCTTTCATTCAGATGGTTAGTAAAGGTAGCGCTTAATCAAATCACGTTTCGAAAATTTACATTTCGTTAACATCTTTTTACAGGCACTTTACAAAAAGCATTTCGGCCCCTGCTACGTTTGAGTATTCAAACAATCAACACAACTAATATCCATGCAACTGAAAACCCACATCTTTACGATCGTCATTTTGTGCCTTACCACCCTTGGCGCTGGGGCACAATCCGATGGAAGAATATTTCTAAGTCGCGATCAGGGCGAAAGCTGGCTTCGGGCCGACACAGGATTTCCCCAGGATGAATCGGTTAACGCCATGGTACTTTCCGTTAACCATGTAGTGCTGGCAACCGAAAAACATGGCATCATGGTATCAAGCGATGGCCTGAAGAGCTGGCATCCTTCGAGCCATGGAATCGGAAATCAAAAAGTAAATGCGTTGCTGGTTTACCAAAACATTCTGCTGGCCGGCACTTCCGCCAATGGCATTTTTATTTCTTACAATCAGGGAAATTCGTGGGAGCCATCCAGCAAGGGGCTGGGTGCCGATCTGACCATCCGATGCTTCCTGGCCACCACATCTTCCATTCTGGTTGGCACAGATAATGGCATTTATAGTTCACGCGATCTCGGAAAGACCTGGACGATGACGATGCATGGTGTACAGTTGAATACCTTTACAGAAGCCAATGGAAAATTATTTGCAGCCACAAACCTGGGCGCATTACGCTCAACCGATTTTGGGAAAAGCTGGGATTGGATCTGGAAGGAACGTGCCGTGCTGAACCTCTCCGCAGAAGGTACCAAACTCATAACATTTGATGTTCCCTTTGGTAAAGTTTATGTTGGCGTGGATTATGGCACGTTCTGGATGCCCAGTTTTGATCTGCCGTATACGCAGTTGATTTTCAGAATAACACCGGCCAGCACTCCGTTACTGATCTCAACGTGGCAAAATGAATTCAAATCGCTGCGCACCACTCGTGCCTTTCGCTACGATGGCTTACCCGAGAAAAAATCGTTCTCCAAAATACTGGTTACGCCCTACGGAATTCTGGTGGCCGTTAGTGCCGATGGCTGCTAACGGCTGCTAATCTGGCGAACAGGCACTTGTTCATCTCCCTGTTTAATTCCATCTTTACAGGTAGCCATGAAACGCCTGTTCGCCATTGTTTTTCTTTTGCTGATCCTGCTGAACACCTTCGGCTACTACGCTGCGTTGCGTTTAATCGAAACAACCATTCTTCAGCAAGCCACTTCGAAAGTACAGGGCACCGAGCACATGATTAACGGTAACCTGTTGCTGCAGATTCCCATGCTGTTGCCCTATGCACAAAACGATGAAGCATACTACGACACCCATGGTAAAGTTGAAATAGAAGGCGACATCTACTTGCTTATAAAACAAAAGTACTACAATGGCACCATGCTGATTGTTGGTATGAAGGATGAGCAGGCAACAAAAATTAAACACACCATCACCGATTTCTCAAAATCATTTTCCGATCAGCATCCTGAAAACAAGACTGCCGGTAAACAATTATTGTTATCCTTTACCAATGTATACCTGCCCGGCAAATTGAACAATCCCTGCACCGCTCGCGAATACACAACAATTGTTTCTGCAACCCTGGTGGTCAATCTTTACGCGTTCACCTCGCAAAACCCAATCTTTCGTCCGCCCTGCTAAAGCCTGCTGAAATTTTCTAAGACGAAAACTCATTCCCTATTTTCAACCATACTTAACCATGTTGTGTACCTTCCGGGTAAGGTTACGCGGCACTAACAACCAGCGACCATGAAAGCTCAATACTTCATTTTTACAGTCGTTCTTATTATTGCATCCTGCTCAGCCACCAACGAATATCGCTTAGCCGTAGCCGATGCAAGTCACTTACATCAATCGATCAAAAAAGTAACCGACATAATTGTTCACGATATTTTTTCACCCCCGGTGGCCAGCCGTATTTATGCCTATGTGAGTATTGCAGCATACGAAACAGCACGCCACATGGATACTACACTAACCACACTGGCCGGAAAACTGAATGATCTGCCACCGGTACCTGCGCCAGAAAAAAATGCGGAGTACTGCTATGAACTGGCCTCGGTGCATGCCACGCTGCTGACCGCGCGAACATTTTTATTTTCGGAAGACAAGCTTGATGCCTTTTACAATGCCGAAATGGAATTCTATCGCGAGGCCGGTATACCCGATGATGTTTTTGAACGTTCCATCAACTACGGTTCAAAAGTCTCCGAACACATCATCAAGTGGTCATCTAAAGATAACTACAAACAAACGCGATCATTTCCGAAGTACTCCATCGACAGCAGCCCGTCAACGTGGAAACCCACACCGCCCGCGTACATGGATGCCGTTGAACCACATTGGAATAAAATCAGACCCTTCACCATCGACTCCGCATCACAGTTCAGATGCTCCCCACCGCCAGCCTTCTCTACCGATCCAAAAAGTGATTTTTATAAACTCGCCCACGAAGTATATGAAGTAGGTAAAAACCTTACGGAAGAACAACGCAGCATTGCGGCCTTCTGGGATTGCAATCCGTTTATGATGAATGTTAAAGGCCACGTGATGTTTGCCACCAAGAAAATTTCTCCGGGTGGCCATTGGATGAACATCACCCGTGTTGCCTGCGAAACAGCCAAACGTGATTTCGCCCATTGCACCGAAGCTTATGTGCGCGTAGCCATTGCGCTGGCCGATGGTTTCATTGCCTGCTGGGACGAAAAGTACAGGAGCCTTTTGATTCGGCCGGAGTCATACATCAATCAGTACATAGATGAAAACTGGGTGCCCATGCTACAGACACCCCCCTTCCCTGAGTACATCAGCGGTCACAGTACTATTTCAGGTGCGGCCGCATTAACACTCACCGATGTATTTGGCGATAACTTTGCATTTACCGATTCTACCGAAGTGGAGTTCGGCATGCCTTCGCGAAGTTTTACTTCGTTCAACAGGGCGGCTGATGAAGCTGCCGTGAGCCGACTCTATGGCGGCATTCACTATCGCGCGGCCAACGATACAGGTTTAATCATGGGCCGAAGGATTGGTGAATTCATCAACCGGAAAATTGGTGCCGGTACCCTGGCAAAGCCGTAGAGCATGAACAGCATGTTAGAATTCAGGTACTATGTTTTCCGCATAGCCTGTGCCATGTGTCTGATTGGTCACGGTGCCTTCGGAATTATCACCAAGCCCATCTGGTGTAATTACTTCGGTGTTTTTGGGATCGAACCCGACACTGCCTATCAACTGATGCCCCTCGTGGGCACGATGGATATCGTGTTGGGATTACTGCTGCTCTTCCTTCCGATGCGGGTTGTTGCCGCGTGGCTGGTTTTCTGGGGCGTGTTTACAGCACTGCTTCGTCCGCTATCAGGCGAACCTTTCGCGGAGTTTATAGAACGTGCCGGTAATTTTGGAGCACCGTTCGTTTTACTGTTGCTGTCAGAAAAAGGCGGAGCGTTTCAAAAACTTCAGCCGGCTCAACTAACCCTCCAACAAGAGCAAACTATTTTTCGCTGCCTGCAGGTGTTTGCCTTTCTGCTGCTGGCAGGTCATGGCTGGCTTAACCTGCAGGAGAAACAGGGATTGATTAAACAATACGAAGCTCTTGGGTTTGATAACCCGTACGCAATTGCGCGGTACGTTGGCATCACCGAAGTTGCTGCGGCCTTATCTTTTTTAATCAGGCCGCTTCGCGCCATTATTCTTGCTTTGTTTGTATGGAAGATGGCGAGTGAATTGTTCTACCCTGCTTATCCGTTTTTCGAGTGGGTTGAACGTGGCGGCAGTTATGCCGTGCTGCTGGGGTTGTGGATGTTTGCCAGCAAGAAAAAAAACGAAAGAAAGGTCTCGCTCGTGTGAAAAAAATCTGCCTATTGTCTGAAGGTTGGCGGGACTCATGGTTCAGACTCTTCCTGCAACTAAAGAGTGTAAGATGACGGTCAATATCATTCAATGTTTTGATTAAACGAGCTGTTCATTGTAATTTTATGAATTACCAAATGTCAGTTCATGAAAAAGGAGATCGGGAAGAACAGGATTTACAATGAAGATTGCCTCAACACAATGTCACAAATGCCTGACAACTTTATTGATTTAACCGTTACCTCACCTCCTTATGATGATCTAAGGACCTACAACAACAAGGTTCGCGGTGCCAAGTCAAAATTCAACGGCTATACTTTTCATTTTGAAGAAATTGCAAAGGAGCTTTTCCGTGTCACAAAAGTAGGTGGAGTAGTTGTCTGGGTTGTCGGTGATGCAACAGCCTCAGGCAATGAAACAGGTACTAGCTTTCGACAAGCACTCTTTTTCAAGGAGTGTGGTTTCAATCTGTTCGATACAATGATTTACTTGAAACCACCCAGAGGGGCTGTTGGAAATAACAATACATATTGGCAGTCATTTGAATATATGTTCGTTCTCAGTAAGGAGTATCCTAAGACCATAAATCTCATAAAGGATAGAGAGAATAAGGAGTCACGAAAAGGGGATAACGGAACGAAAAGACTTCAAAATGGAGAACTTCTTCAATTGAAAAGAGGGGGGTACGGAGAATTTGGCAGAAGAACTAACGTATGGGAATACAACATTGGAAAAGGTCACTCAGCAAGTGATGCCTTTGCTCATGAGCACCCTGCTATCTTTCCTGAAAAACTTGCAAGGGATCACATTGTATCATGGAGCAATCTCGGAGACCTAGTGTATGATCCAATGATCGGCAGTGGCACCGTAGCGAAGATGTGCATTTTAGAGGGTAGGAAATTCATAGGTAGCGAGATAAATAAATCGTATTGCAAAATTGCAGCAAAGCGAATTGCCAGTGTAGTTAATTCTACCAACCAATTATATGTCAACACCCTAGGAAGCCAATTCACTGCCATCTGAAGAACCAAAATCTAAAATTTGCACTACCTGTCACATCGAAAAGCCAATAGAAGAATTTTCGAAGAATCAGTTTGGTAAAAACAATCGGATTTTGAGACGACCGATATGTAAAGAGTGCTACTCCAAAAAGGTAAAAATTAACAAAGTTGAAATGAAGGATTACGTTCATAGACACCCTCGTCCTATGATTGGTGAAGAATTCATATGCCCAATTTGCCATCGAAAAAAGACTAGAAATTTTAAAAACGATGTAGTATTAGATCATAGTCACATCGATGGAAGTGTCAGGGGATGGGTTTGCAGTAGTTGTAATACCAGTATTGGTAAATTTTATGATGACCCTCACATACTTCAAAGAGCCATTGACTGGATAAACAACAAAGGAAATTTCTTCAAAGCCATACTATTTTTCTTTTTTCACTATCGCTCATGATCAGAGGATGGTGGTCTATGACCAATGTCCTATCTCTAAAAAATTAATGTTATTGGAGTCACTGGAATTGGTGACCTCAGTCTTATAACTATCCCTTCAAACCAGCATCTATCGAACAGCCACAATTAACCTGAACAATTACTTTTCAAGAAACGCCTTGATGATACCCACCAGCTCCGGATGCAACGGTAAGGATGGATTGTTGTAGGTAGCCATGTTTTCGTTAACAGCACCTGTACACTTTCGCAACACATGATTCATGCCGTCAATAATTTTCAGGGTTGGGTTAACAGCATAACGGCTCATTTCAGTGGCACCTTCAACGGTTATCTGTAAATCGGTAGTACCCTGGATGACCATCACCGGGCATTTCAATTTTTGAATTTCCGTACGCGGATCATACTTCATGAACGAAATGAAATAATCCTGAAGCTTTGGATTGAACAGGCTGTTCAGGTAGGGAGGCACATTCTTTACGTTGAAGCCATTCTTTAAACTATCGAGCAGCGGGTAGGCAGCATCAACAACAATCTTGGGTTGATTACTGAGTTGCCGTTTTATCGTGGTATAGGCGTCTTCCGACAAACCAGCCAGCGAAATAAACCGCTTGACTTCATTTTTCTGCACGGCAACCATCCCCACCAGCGCACCCTGACTATGACCAATAACGGTTATATCCGTGTAACGCTCTTTAAGATATGTAATCCAGGCACTTGCATCAGAAATATTCTGTTCAAAGCGAAGCGCTTCTGTATTCAGGGATTCATTAATGCTCTTGCCCGATCCTCTTTTATCATATCGCAATGTGGCAAACCCAAGGGCCGTCAACTCTTCGGCTAATTTTTTAAGGCCATCATTTGTATAGAGCTGTTTCGTGTTTCCATCTCGGTCGGTCGTGCCTGAGCCGGAAATAATAAGTATGGCGCTGCTGGTTTTCTCGTTTGGTGCAAGCAGGGTGCCATAGAGATCAACATGCTCCGCAGAAATTTTAACTTCTTCCTGCGCCATCAGCGCAAACGTAAACACCAGAAATAAAGCAGTTAGGCAAGATGCTCTCATCGTAATTTATTCGGTAAATCTTTTTACGCGTTCAATGTATACATATTTAGACAATTATCTAAATACTATATAGTTTAAAAACGCTACTTTTGAATAATGAATAGTGTTTTCAAGGCATTAAATGATCCGACCCGCAGGGAGATTCTCCGGCTGTTGCGTAAACGAGACATGACGGCCGGTGAGATTGCCGATGCGTTTAACATAACCAAGCCCAGTATTTCGCATCACCTTGATTTGCTCAAACAGGCCAACCTCATCACCGCAGATAAGCAAGGCCAATTTATTTACTACTCACTTAACACCACCGTTGTAGATGAAATTATGAATTGGCTGATGAAACTAAAGAAGTAAGTATATGAAAGTAACATTGCTGGAAATTTTTTTTGTGGTGCTGGTGGTAATTCCCCTTGCGCTGTTGTTCTATAGGTGGAGTTCCATTCCTGAAACCATACCAGTGCACTATGGACTGAGTGGACAACCTGACCGCTTTGATGATAAGCGTATCCTTATTTGGTTAATTCCTCTGGTGTTAATTCTTTCTTATACGGTATTGATGCTGGTGCCTCGCATTGACCCGAAGAACCGGGTTAATTACAGTCAACGTGGCTACCTCTCTGTGCGGCTCGCAGTGTCTATGTTCCTTAGCATTCTCTTTAGCAGTTATATAGTATCCCTAACGGGTAGCTGGAATTTCTCACGCACAGTTTCGCTGTTGATCATGGCGTTGCTCATTGTGCTGGGAAATTACATGCCTGTGCTAAAGCCCAATTATTTTATTGGCGTGCGCACACCTTGGACACTCGAAAGTACGCACGTGTGGACCACGACTCACCGCTTTTGCGGTCGGGTGTGGGTTGCCGGAGGACTGATCGGACTCATCCTGCAGTTGGTGTGGCCATCGTTATCACTTTCATTCAGCATCGGCCTGGTGGTCGTATTGGCAGTAGTATCCGTGAGTTATTCTTACTTAACCTACCGCCAACATAATTCCGGTGAGCGTAATGACTAAAACCAACAAACCTTTCTCCCATCCTTCAAATGCCTTGAAGGCCCTTGGCCTAAGTTGTTTTATTGTTTAAAAGGGAATTGATAACAGCAACAACTTTTGCACTGGCTTCTTTAGTGCTTGTCCCGCCTCGTGATACTGTGAGGCTTCTGACTAACGTTTCAAAAGTTGTTGATATTCAATTGCAATCCGAGATCGTCAGGTGTGATATCAAACTTATGAATTAGCTTTTTCATTTCCTGCACTTTTCGTTTTCTTTTTTGGTCGAGGAACTCGTACTGCGTGTCGGTCTTGTATGGTACCTTCTTGGTGATCATATTCCAGATGATTACTGGAGATTCCGGGCAACGTGACCACCTGATTTCGCGGCAACGTGACCACCGTTTTCCGCACCAAACTGACCACTAAATTGAGCTAAAAAAGTATCGAGATCGGTTGACCAAAGGTTGATTGGATTAGGCTATTTGTGCCTGACGTAAAATCAACCACACATGGCCAATAACCCGATCCATATGAGTAAACTCAGACAGGTAATTAAACTGTATTGCCAGGGACAGAGCAAGCTTCAGATTAGCTCAACCACAAGTCTTTCGCGCAATACTGTCAAAAAGTATATCCGCGTATTTACCGGACTGAAGACAACGTGGGAGCAGATTAACCAACTACCCGATAAAGAACTCGATGAGTTGTTCTGTAAAGAACCAGAACCCATTGTAGACGATCGTCTTATTCCTCTTCATGAGTTTTTAAAAATATCGGAGAAGCGATTACGGCAGCGAGGCGTCACACTACTCCGACTTTGGGAAGAATATCACTCTCAATATCCTGAAGGTTTTCAACGGACATCATTCTATCATCATTACAACATATGGAAAAAACGCGTGCATCCGAGCATGCACATGGCGCACAAAGCCGGTGATAAGGTGTTTGTCGACTTTACTGGAGAGAAGTTGCAAATGGTTGATCCTGCTAGCGGTGAAGTAAAGACAATGGAGGTGTTTGTCGCCATCCTGGGAGCCAGTCAGCTCACTTACATGGAAGCTGTAGAAAGTCAACGCGTAGAAGATTTTATCAGCTGTTGTGAAAACGCATTGCATTACTTCGGAGGTGCGCCTAATGCTATTGTTCCCGATAACCTGAAGTCAGCGGTGATCAGAAGTAATCGTTATGAACCTAAGCTCAACGAGAACTTTGAAGCCTTTGCTGATTATTATGGAATGGCTGTTCTTCCTGCCCGTGCATACAAGCCCAAAGACAAGGCTTTGGTAGAGGGAGCTGTAAAGATCACCTACATACGCATCTTCGCTTCACTGCCAGATAAGCTTCCTACTTCTCTGGACGAACTCAATACACGGATCAGAACACTGTTGGAAGTTCACAATCGTACTTCGTTTAAGGGACGTAATTACTCTCGCCAGGAACAGTTCGATGAGATGGAGTGTGCTGCATTGCAGCCACTACCAGAAAAGCGTTTTGAGCTACGCTCTTCTTCAGTAGCTACGGTGATGAAGAACGGACATGTATGCCTGAGCATCGATAAGCATTATTACAGTGTGCCTTATGGCTATATCAGTAAGAAAGTGCGAGTGCTGTACAGTAAATCCAAGGTTGATATCTTTTATAAGTATGAACGCATTGCCGAACATGAGCGCGTGCGCAGCGCTCACAACTACACCACCGATCCGGCTCACATGGCCACCCAACACCAGGTGCTCGCTGAATGGAACCCCGACTATTTTCTCTCGCAAGCTCGCAGTATCGGTAAGGAAGTCGAGTACTATATCGCCCAGGTTCTCAACAAGAAGCCACATCCTGAACAGGCTTACAAATCATGTCAGGGGATATTATCGTTCGGCAAGCGTGTTGGTAATCAGCGATTGATCAAGGCCTGTCAGCGCGCACATGCTTACGGACTCTATCACTTCCGGGCTATAGAAGATATTCTTCACAGAGGACTGGATCTGTTTGATCTGGAGGAAGACCGACAACTCCCGATGCCGGAACATGAGAACATACGGGGCAAAAATTATTATCAATAATCAATTTTAAACTTTTAATCACAACTACAATGAATGAACAGACAATGGAAAAAATGAAAACAATGAAGCTGCACGGAATGGTGCGAGCCTTCCGTACAAGCCTGGAAGCAGGCAAGGCGGACAACTGGACCGCTGATGAGTTGGTATCAATGCTCATCGATTCCGAGTGGGATGAGCGTTACAATCGAAAACTCAACCGTAATGTAAAGAATGCCCGGTTCCGCTATATGTACTAACCCCCTATAAGACTGTACAGAAATCTGAAAACAGATTTATAACAGTTAAATTAGGGAACTATGTCAAGAGTAAAAAGATCATTCTCACCAGAAGAACGGTTAAGCCTTCTTCAAGAAGC
>Ga0315910_10001211_pt1 | contig 24086 bp, 15 predicted proteins | sample EdamamesoilMG_FD_204470 | JGI IMG/M metagenome (GOLD analysis project Ga0315910, IMG submission 204470) | Garden soil microbial communities collected in Santa Monica, California, United States - Edamame soil | ecosystem: Environmental > Terrestrial > Soil > Garden | place: USA: California... | reverse complement strand
ACGGGCACGACGCGCGGCGTGGGGTGGATCGTGTCGGCCCGCGACTTCAGCGACGAGAGCCCCATCCACACGAGCGGCAGCAGCGCGAAGAGCGCGTACGTCCCCAGCACGAGCAGGCGCACGAGCCTCACGCCGGCCTCCGCCGCAGGCGCTCGAGGTAGCGCGTGAACACGGTGGCGACGGCCGTCACCAGCACGAGCACGAGGCAGGCGAAGGCGCTGCCCAGGCCCACGTGGTGCTCGCGGAACACGACCTGGTAGAGGAGCGTCGAGACCGTCTGCGTGCGCGCGTCGTTGGCGCCGGTCACGGACATGACCAGGTCGAACTGCTTCAGCGCGTCGGTCGTGCGCAGCAGCGCCGCCAGCCCGAGCAGGGGCGCGCACAGGGGCAGCGTGATGCGCCGGAACACGGTCCAGCGCCCGGCGCGGTCGACCTCGGCCGCCTCGTACAGCGTGCCCGGGATGGCGTTCAGCGCCGCCAGCGCGATCAGCAGCATGAACGGCGTCCACATCCACACGTCGATCAGCAGGATCGAGGCGAACTTGAAATCGCGGTCCGTGGTCCACTGCGGCTCGGGCAGGCCCACGGCCGCGAGCGCCTGGTTCAGGATGCCGTAGTTGCCGTCCAGGATCAGGTTCCAGCACAGGCCCATGACGGCCGGCGAGAGCATCATGGGCACGAGCAGCGCCGTCAGCAGCGCGTCGCGCCCGCGGAAGCGCCGGTGCAGCGCCAGCGCCACGGCGAAGCCCAGCGCGAGCTCGATCGACACCGCCAGGCACACGAACAGCGCCGTGCGCCGCACGGCCTGGGCGAACTCGGGCTCGGCGAAGAGGTGCGCGTAGTTCTTCGCCCCCACCGCGCTCCACTCGCGCCCGACCAGCTCGGCGTCGCTGAAGCCCAGGACGACGTTGTACGCCAGCGGGAAGACGTTGAACGCGATCAGCAGCGCCAGCGCCGGCGCGACGAACCCGTACCGCAGCCAGCCGCTCGCGCGCTCCATCCGGGAGCGCCAGGGTACACGCCCTACTCGCCGCGGTGCAGCACCAGGTCGAAGAGATCGCCGTCCTGGTCGAGGTCGAGGCCCTGCGCGTTCTCGTCGGCCAGGAGCACGAGCCGGCCGGACGAGGTCAGGCTGCCGAAGCGCGCCGCGTCCTCGCCCCCGGCCAGGTTCAGGCTCGCGCCCTGCCGGCGCGCGCGGTCGAAGAGCAGGAAAACCTGGTCGAGCGCGTCGCCGTCGGCGTTGAGGTCGAGCCCCTCGCCGGCCTCGCTCGCCAGGAGCAGGATCTCGGCCCGCGTGGCGCCCAGGGCGGCCGCCGCCGCGATGCCCGTGTTCTGGGCCGTGCGCGTGAAGGGATCGAAGTCGTGCACGACCACGTCGTCGAGGTCGCCGTCGAGATTCCAGTCGATGCCCACGCCGGCCTCGGGCCGCGCGATCAGGAGCAGCTCGTCCGAGGCCGAGATGTCGAGCGCGTCCAGGCCCAGGTTGACGAGCTCGCCCGTCACCCCGTCGAGGGTGAACACGACCAGGTCGTCGAGGTCGCCGTCGCCGTCCTGGTCGCGCCCGTCGCCGGCCTCGGGCACGAGGAAACACAGCAGGCGCCCGACGAACACGGCCTTCACGGCGGCCAGGGTGGGCGCGCGAGCGACGCCCGTGCGCGCGTCGAGCACGATCGGGAAGCGGTCGAAGGTGTCGCCGTCGTCGTTCGCGTCGCCCGTGTCCTCGGCCGCGAGGAACGCGAAGGCCTCCTGGCCCGCCGGGCGCGTGGAGGCGGTCACGTCGCGCGGGTCGAGCACGGCGAGGCCCAGGTTCTGCACCTCGCCCGTGGCCGCGTCGAAGCGCTGGGGCACGACGTCGAAGAGATCGCCGTCGCCGTCGAGGTCGATCCCCTGGGCCGCCTCGGGCACGAGCACGAGCCAGGCATCGGCGGCCGCGAGCGGCGCCGTCCCGGCCGTGGCCAGGCCCGTATTCCGGCTCGCGCCGCTGACGGGGTCGAGGATCTGCAGCACGGAGAGGTCGAGCCGGTCGCCGTCGCCGTTCCGGTCGCCCGCGGATTCGTCGTCGAACCAGGCCACGCGCCCGCCGCCGAGGAAGACGCGCGAGGGTGCGGCGAGGCCCGTGTTCACGAGCCGGTTCGCGGCCGCGTCGTAGACGTGCAGCACGCGGTCGTCGGCCACGCCGTCGCCGTCGAGGTCGGCGCCGCCCTGGTCGCGCTCGCCCACGGCGAAGGCCACGAGCCCGTCGCCCACGGCGAACTCGCTCACGAGGTCCTGCGGCACCGCGAGGCCGAGGTTGCGGGTCACGCCCGTGGTCCGGTCGTGCACGTGCAGCACGGCGTCGTCGGCATCGCCGTCGCCGTTGCGGTCGCGCCCGCCCGTGCCGCGCTCGGAGACGGCGAAGGCGCCGAGGTCGCCGTCCACGCGCAGGGGGGACACCTGCGCGACGTCCAGGGCCAGGGCCGTGTTCCGGGCCGTCCCGCTGACGAGGTCCTGGGCGTACACGACGAGATCGAGGGCGTCGCCGTCGCCGTCGAGGTCGCGCGCGTCGGTCGCGAACTCGCGCACCGCGAACAGCCACAGGTCCTCCTCACCCGCGATCTCCTCGGCCGTCGTGGCCAGGCCCAGGTTGACGAGCGTCGAGGGGGCGGTGCCGGAGAGCGAGCCCGTGTCCTCGCTGCAGGCGGCCAGCAGGGCCAGCGCGAGGGGAGCGAGCGAGCGGGAGAGCGTGCGGAGCATGGCGGGGCCGGGGCGGGGGTCGGTTTGCGACATTCTACGCCCGACGCGGGGAAAGCGGGGCCGTTCGCGGGGGCGCGGGGGGTGCGGCGCCGTCAGCGCAGGCGCACGGCGTGCAGCACGGCCCCGTCGCCGCCCGGCCCGGGGACGCGCACGATCACGCGCTCGTCCGCGAACTCGGGCCCCGGGCGGTCGAGGGCGGCGGGGAGCACGGCGAGGCCCGTGTTCGTGCTCGTGCCCGTCACGAGGTCGTGCACCTCGAGGACGAGGTCCGTCCGGTCGCCGTCGCCGTCGAGGTCGAGGCCCGCGGCGGCCTCGGGCACGGAGAGCAGGAGCGCGCGCTCGCCCAGGCGCAGGCGCTCGGCCATGCGCCCCAGGCGGTGGCGCGCGCCGGTGGCGAGCTCCATGACCACGACCTCGTAGTGCCCGGGCAGGCGCGCGTCGGCCTCCTGGAAGACGAGGTGCTCGCCGTCCAGCGCCAGGAGGTCGTTGTCGAGCGAGCGCGGGAAGAGCGCGGCGCCGGTCGAGAACACGCTGCCGCTGCGCGCGTCGAAGAGCTGCAGCACGTGGTCGTCCGCGTCGCCGTCGCCGTTCAGGTCGAGCCCGCCCTGGGCGGCCTCGCTGGCCAGGAAGGCCGCGCGCCGCTCGCAGGCGATCGGCGGCGGCGCCGCGCCGGCCCACGGGCCGACGGCCACGCCCGTGTCGACCAGCGAGCGCGTGTCGCGGTCGTAGAAGAAGGCCACCAGGTCGAGCTCGTCGCCGTCGGCGTTCAGGTCGACGCCGGCGTCGACGGTTCCCCGGCCGTTGTTGCCGTCGAGGGGACGCTCGCTCGCGTACAACCCGACCAGCCCGCCCGCCACCCAGAAGTCGACCACGTCGGGCACGCGCGCCCGGAAGCGGAAGGGGTTGTCGAGGTCGTGGATCTCGAGCACCGCGTCGCCGAGGTCACCGTCGCCGTCGAGGTCGACGCCGCCCTGCTCGCCCTCGAAGTACTCGAAGGCCAGGAGCTCGCCCTCGGCCCGTGCCGCGCTGACCGCGCGCCCGAGGCTGCGCGCCGCCCCCGTGCGCGCGTCGACCACGAGCATGGCCTGGTCCGTCCGGTCGCCGTCGCCGTTCCAGTCCACGCGCCCGTCCTCCAGGGCCGAGACGAGCACGCGTCCGTCCTGCACCAGCGGCAGCGCGCGCGTGGCCAGCTCGAGCGCGAGCGGCCGGGCGCGGCCGTGCTCGTACACGTGCACGACGTCGTGCGTCCAGCGCCCGTCGCCGTCCAGATCGGCCCCCTGGTCCGCCTCGGACACGGCGAAGGCCAGCACGCCGCCCTCCTGCGCGAGCCCCCGGCCGTCGAAGAGGCGCACGGCGAGGGCGAGGTCGGTGGTGACGCCCGTGGCGAGGTCGTGCACGAAGAGCACGGTCTCCGCGCTCACGTCGCCGTCGCCGTCGAGGTCGCGCCCCTGGGCGGCCTCGTCGACCAGGAAGGAGACGCTGCCCGCGCCGGTCGTGAACCCGTCGCGCACGGCGTAGGGCAGCAGCGCCCGCGTGCCGCGCGCGAGATCGAGCACGACCAGCACGGAGTCCTCCTTGTCCCCGTCCCCGTTCCGGTCCGCCGGCGCCTCGCGCACGGCGGCCACGAGGAAATCGCCCTCGACCGCCGAGCGCTCGGCCACGAGGCCGAGGTCGTTGGCGCCGAGCGCGAGGAAACCGCTGTCGGCGGAGCGCTGGCAGCCGGAGACCAGCGCCAACGCCAGGGCCGCGGACGAAGCCGGGACGAACTTCATCGGGACGCTCCTGCCGGGGGCTCCGGCATTATGCCCATCGGACGGGGGCCACGGCAGCCAGGACGAGCGCGCGACGGCGAAGTTACGTTCCGGATGGGGGTCCGGAACCCGGGCTAGGATCCTCCAATGCTCGCGGCCGGTCGTGCGCGAGCTCCTCATGGGGGGTCCGTTCTCGTTCCTGCGCGCGCGTTCGGCCCGCGTCCTCCGGGCAACGGGTCCGCTCGCGTTGCCGCTCGTCCTGGCCGGCGGCTGGGTGCTGCTCTTCGGCCTCTTCCGGCTGGGCTTCCTCGTCCTCTACTGGGCGCGCCTCCGGGCCGTGCCCGAGCTCGGCCGGCTCCCGAGCCTGGGCCTGCGTTTCGACCTCATCACGTGCGCGTACCTGCTCGCGCCGCTCGCGCTCGCGCTGCTCGCCGCACCGGCCGCGTGGCGCGCGCGCCTGCGGCCCGGGCTCGTGGCCTACGGCACGGCGCTCTCGGTGGCCGTCCTGTTCCTCGAGCTCGCCAGCCTGGGCTTCCTCGACGAGTACGACAGCCGGCCCAATCGCCTGTTCCTCGAGCACGCCCTCGACGGCGAGGTGCTGCGCACGATCTGGCGCCAGTATCCGCTGCTCGTGTGCGCGACCGTGCCGGCGCTCGCGCTGCTGGGCTGGGCCGTCGCGCACGGCCTGGCGCGGCTCGAGCGCGCGCGCGCGGACTGGAACGGCACGCGCCGCGCGCTCGCGCTGCCGGTGGTCGCGCTGGCGCTGTTCCTGGCCGGGCGCGGCAGCGTGCTCGGGCGCGCGACCACGCGCAGCGTGGCCAACGTCTCCACCAGCCACCTGGCGAACGAGCTCGTGCCCAACTCGAGCTACACGCTCGCGTGCGCGTTCTTCGACCTGTACCTGGAGCGCTCGCCCGCGGAGCTGTACGGCGACATGCCCTTCGACGAGGCGCTCGCGCGCGTGCGGCGCTGGTCGCGCATCGAGGATCGGCCCGGCCCCGTGCCGCTGCTGCACGAGCAGCGCTCGGCGCCCGCGCCCGGCCGGCCGATGAACCTCGTCATCGTCCTGGAGGAGAGCCTGGGCGCGCAGTTCGTCGGCGCGCTGGGCGGGCTGCCGCTCACGCCCGAGCTGGAGCGGCTCGGACACGAAGGCCTGTGGTTCGAGAACCTGTACTGCACGGGCACGCGCACCGTGCGCGGCCTGGAGGCCATGGTGTGCGGCTTCCTGCCCACGCCCAGCGCGAGCGTGCTCAAGCTCGGCCTCGCGCAGCAGGGCTTCCTCACCATCGCGGCGCTGCTGAAGAGCCAGGGCTACGCCACCGAGTACGTGTACGGGGGCGACAGCGGCTTCGACAACATGGAGAACTTCCTGCTCGCCAACGGATTCGACCGCGCGCGCGACCAGGACGACTTCGCCGCGCCGGAGTTCGTGGGCACGTGGGGCGTGTCGGACGAGGACCTGATGCGCGAGGCCGACGCGCTCTTCGCGAGCCACGGCGAGCAGCCCTTCTTCGCGCTCGTGCTGAGCACGTCCAACCACGCGCCCTTCGAGTACCCGCCCGGACGCATCCGGCCCCACGACGCCGAGCCGGCCACGCGCAACAACGCCGTGCAGTACGCCGACTACGCCATCGGGCGCCTGTTCGAGCGCGCGCGCACGGAGGAGTACTTCGCGCACACGCTGTGGATCGTCGTGGCCGACCACGACACGCGCGCGCCCTCGGACGAGCTGCTCCCGCTCGAGCACTTCCACATCCCCGGCCTGATCCTCGGCCCGAACGTGGACCCGCGCGTGTTCGTGCCCGTCGCGAGCCAGGTCGACCTGTTGCCGACGGCGCTACACCTGCTCGGCTACCACGGCGCGCATCCGCTGCCGGGCCGCGACCTCCTCGAGCTCCCGTCCGACGACCCGGGCCGCGCCGTGCTGCAGTACTACACCGTGCACGGCTTCCTGGCCGGCGACCGCCTGGTCGTGCACGCGCCCTACGACGAGCCGCTGCAGTTCACCTGGCGCGGCGGGCACCTCGCGCCCGCCCCGCTCGATCGCGAGCTCGAGCGCGACGCGCTGGCGCACGCGCTCCTGCCCTGGCGCCTGTACCTCGAGCAGAAGTACCGCTTGCCCTGAAGTCGGGCGTCAGCGCAGGCGCACGGCGTGCAGCACGTCGTCGAAGCGGTCGCCGTCGCCGTTCAGGTCCACGCCCTGGCTCACCTCGGAGGCCGGGAAGACCAGGGTGTCGCCCTCGAACACGATGTCCTTGGGGAAGTCCTCTTCCAGCATGGCGAGGCCCGTGTTCGTGGTCGTGTTCGTGACCATGTCGTGGATCTGCACGACCGTGTCGGAGAGGTCGCCGTCGTCGTTCAGGTCCACGCCCACGGCGTCCTCGGGCGTGAGCAACATCAGGCGCCCGCCCTCGAAGCGCAGCTCGACCGCCTTGCGCTCGAAGCCGATGGCGGTCAGGGAACCGAAGGCGAGGTCGAGCACGTGCACGGTCAGGTTCTGGGGCGGGCGCTCCGGGCTCGGCCCGTGCTGCGCCAGGAAGGCCACACCCGTACCGTCCTGGACCAGCTCGGAGAACACGGCCACGCCGACGTTCGTCACCGTGTTCGTGCGCGCGTCGAAGGTGTGCAGCACGCGGTCCTGCAGCACGCCGTCGCCGTCGAGGTCGAGGCCGGTCGCGGCCTCGTCCACCAGGAAGGCCGCGCGCCGGTCGTGCAGCGCCGGCTCGTCGAAGAACACGCCGAACGGCCCCTGCTCGAGCAGCGTGCCCGTCAGGCGGTCGTAGAAGGCCAGGCCGATGCCGTTCTCGTCCTCCTCGCGCACGAAGGCGAGGTCGCCGCCTACCGCCACGAACGTGCTCGCGCGCGGCGTGGCGACGGAGAGGCCGCTCTCGAGGTCGACCAGGTCGACGAGCTTGTCCTGGCGACCGATGGCGAGCACGTTTCCGTCGAGGCGCACCGACTCGGCCGCGCGTCCGAGGTTCTGCAGGCGCCCCGTGCGCGCGTCGAAGACCTGCACGACTCCGTCGAGCGTGTCCGCGTCGCCGTTCAGGTCTCCCATGCGGGACTCGTCGGCCAGGAGCACGACATGGCGCCCGGACACCGCCGGGGCGATGTCGGCGATGGCCACCTCGAGCGGCGTAAGGCGCCGGTGGTCGGCGTCGTACACGTAGGCCAGCGTGCTCTGGAGCTCGGCATCCCCGTCGATGTCGACGCCCTGGTCGCGCTCGCGCACGCCGAACGCGACCAGCGCGCCGTCCTGGGCCAGCAGCGGGTTGATGTGGTTCACGGCCAGCCTCAGCGCGACCGTGCGTCCCGTGCGCGCCTCGTACACCTCGAGCGCGTAGTCGTCCGCGTCGCCGTCGCCGTTGCGGTCGCGCCCGTCGCCGCCCTCGGGCACGAGGTACGACACGTACCCGCCGCCCACGCCCTGGGCGTCCTGCACGACCCACACGTCGGGCACGACGTGCCGACGCCCGCTGGCGAGGTCGAGCACCTCGAGCAACGCGTCCACCTCGTCGCCGTCACCGTTCAGGTCGGCGCCGTTCTCGCGCACGAGCGCGGCCAGCACGCCGTCGGCCAGGCGCGCCTGGCTCGCGTCCACGCCCAGGTTCGTGACGCCCTCCGGCAGCGGGGTTCCGCCGCTGGAGGACTCGTGGCAACCGGAGGCGAGCGCCAGCAGGACGAACGGCAACGACCGGTGCGACAACATGCTTCCCCTCCTGAAAGTGGACGGACCTCCCCAGGCTAGCACGGGCGCGCCGGGCCGGTCACACCGCGTCACAGCAGCTTGTTCTCGCGCAGGATGGCCTCCATCTCGGCCGCGAGCTTGTCCAGGGCCTCCGGCGTGGAGAGCTCGCCGTCCAGGGCCTGGCCCAGGTACTTCTGCGACTTGTTCAGGAGCTCGTTGAAGACGGGCACGTTCCAGAAGTCGCGCATGCTGTCGATCGAGTCGGCGAAGGGCGCGTTGTAGGGCGTCTCCTCGCGGAAGGCCGGGCTGGCGAGCAGGGCCGTGTTGGCCGTGAAGCCGCCCGGCTTCGTGACCCACTTCTCCTGCACGTCGCGGCGCTGGAACCAGGCGATGAAGGCCTTGGCGAGCTCCTTGCGCTCGGCCGGGATGCGCGTCGAGATCGAGAGGCCCTGTCCGCCCAGCGCCGCCACGCGCTTGCCGCCGTGGCCCGGGATGACGGCGAAGCCGACCTTGTCGCCGAACTTCTGCTGCAGCCCGGGGAAGAAGGCGAAGTAGTTCACGAGCATCGCCGTCGAGCCGTTCTGGAAGGCCTCGAGCACCTCGCCGTAGCCCAGGTTCTCCGCGCCCTTGGGGCCGAGGCGCACGAGCTCCTTCAGGAACTCGACCGCCGCCGCCGTGCCGGGCGTGTTCAGGTGCCCGACCACCGCGAGCGAGTCCTCGGCGTGCCACGCGCCGCCGAAGGCCCACAGCAGGTTCTGGAAGCCCATCGTGAGCGCGTCGTAGGCGCGCCCGGTCGGGAGCACGCAGCCGTAGCGCTTCTCCTCCGGGCGCTGGAAGAAGGTCGCCACGTCGCGGAACTCCTCCCACGTCGAGGGCACCGCGAGCTCGCGCCCGAAGCGCGCGCGGAAGGCGTCGCGCTCCTTCGGGTCCTCGAACCAGTCCTTGCGGTAAGCGACACCCACGGCGTCGGTCTCGCACGGTGCCGCGAACCAGCGCCCGCTGCCCTCCGGATACTCGCACAGGTAGCGCGCCGCGCGCGGGTGGATCGTGGCGAGGTCGACCACCGTCGGCAGCCAGTCGGTGAGCTCCTCGTAGAGGCCCTCGGTCGCGCCGCGCCCGATCCACTGCGAGTCGCCGATGACGATGTCGAACTGCGTCCGGTTGCTGCCGAACTCGGTGAAGACGCGGTCCTGGTAGGAGTCGAGCGGGATCTGGTTCACGACCACCGGCGTCCCGGTCTCGGCCGTGAAGTCGGCCGCCAGCTCCTGCAGGCCCGCGGCCGGGTCCCACTGGAACCACCAGATCGTGAGCGGACGCTCGGCGGCGGGATCGTCGCCCTTCGAGCAGGCGGCGAGGGGCAGCAGCGCGAGCAGGACGAGGAAGCGCGCGGACGACATGCGGGGACTCCGGCAGGGGGGTGGGCCGGGCGAACCGGCCGACGGGGAGCGAGAGGATAGTGCGCGCCGGGAAAAATCCGCGATCGGGTGCAACCCACCCCTGCGCGGCGATCTCCTGGGGCCGCTTCCCCGGGGCGGGTGGGGGCTAGGGACGGGAGGCGCCGGGCCGGGCCGCGCCCATCCGCTCCAGCAGCGAGCGCGCCAGCGCCTCCGCGAAGGCGGCATCGTTCACGTGCAGGTCGAGCTCGCGCACCGGCACCGCCCCGGCGTGCGCGCGGATGGCCGCGAACAGCGCCGCGCGCGCGGCGGGATCGTCGAAGGGCTGGCCGGCGCGGTCGATGGCCGACACGCCCTGACGCGGCAGCAGGATCTCGGCCGGCCCGCGCGCACCGGCCACCTTCTCGCCCAGCTCGCGCCCGAGGGCGGCATTCTCCTCGGCCGTCGTGCGCATGAGCGTCACGTTGGCGTTGTGGCGGTGGAAGCGCCGGCCCGCGAAGCGCGCGGGCACGCTCTCGAAGGCGAGGAAGTTGACCATGTCGAGCGCGCCCACCGACACGACCTGCGGCACGCCCGCGCGCGCGGCGGCGGTCAGGCGCTCGGGCCCGGCCGAGAGCACCCCGCCCACGAGCTCGTCGGCCAGCTCGGTCGTGGTCACGTCCAGCACGCCGGCCACGAGCCCCGACGCGATCAGCGCCTCCATCGTGCGCCCGCCCGCGCCGGTGGCGTGGAACACGAGCACCTCGTAGCCGGCCGCCTCGAGCACGGCCTTCGCGCGCTCGACGCAGGGGGTCGTGACGCCGAACATGGTCGCGGCCACGAGCGGCCGCTCGGAGGCCACGCTCGGGAGGTCCCCCTTGGCCATGCCGGCCATGGCCTGGGCCGCGCGCGCGAGCACGCTGCGGCTGATGCGGTTCAGCCCCGCGAGGTCGACCACGGAGTTCATCATCAGGATGTCCGCCGCGCCGACGTAGTGCCCGACCGCGCCGGCGGCGAGCGTGCTCACCATGAGCTTCGGGACGCCCAGCGGCAGCGCGCGCATGGCGGCCGTGCCGATGGTCGTGCCGGCCGAGCCGCCGAGGCCCAGGACGCCCGTGAGCGATCCTGCGGCGTGGGCGCGGCGCGCGAGCTCGGCCGCGCCGCGCGCGGCCGCGTCGACGGCGAGGCCGCGCTCGCCGCGCGCGCGCACCTCGGCGAGCGACGTGCCCGCCGCGCGGAAGACCGCCTCGCGCGCGACGTCCGGCGCCACCTGGGGCTCGCCCAGGGCGCCGCAGTCGACCAGCGTGGCCGCGACACCGGCGGCGCCGAGCTCGTCGCGCACGAAGGCGGCCTCGTGCCCCTTCGTGTCGAGCGTGGCCAGGACCAGGACGCTCACTTGGTCGCCGAATCGAGGGCCGGGAGCGGGGAGTGCGGGGAGGGCGTGTGCTCGCGCGCCAGGAGGGCCAGCAGGCGCGCGACGACCTCGGGCTGCTCGGAGGCGAGGTCGCGCGTCTCGCGCGCGCTGGCCTCGATGTCGTAGAGCTCGAGCGCGCTCGGCCCCTCGGAGAGGTCGCGGCGCACGCCCTTCCAGCGCCCGAGGCGGATGGCCTGCTGCCCGCCGTAGCCGTGGAACTCCCACAGCAGGAACTCGTGCTCCTTCGTGCGCACGCCGGCGAGTTCCGGCGCGAAGGAGAGACCGTCGAGGCCCCCGGGCACGGGCACGCCCGCCACGTCGAGCAGCGTGGGCAAGAGGTCGTAGTGCGCGCACAGGCGCGCGCTCTCGCGTCCGGGCGCGATGCGGCCCTTCCAGCGCGCGACGAAGGGCACGCGCAGGCCGCCCTCGTACACGCTGCCCTTGCGCCCGCGCAGGCCGCCGGTGCTGGCGAAGAAGCGCGGGTCGGCGCCGCCCACCTCGGTCGGGCCGTTGTCGCTCGTGAACAGGACCAGCGTGTCCTGCTCGAGCCCGAGCTCCGCCAGGAGGTCGAGCACGCGCCCGACGTCGCGGTCGAGGCGCGTGACCATGGCCGCGTAGGCGGCGCGCGGGGTGGGGTGCGGGACGTAGCCGTACTCGCCGCCGTAGGCGTGCTCCTCGAAGCGCCCGCGGTAGGGCGCCAGATCCTCCTCCTCCGGTTGCAGCGCGAGGTGCGGCAGCGTGAACGGGAGATAGAGGAAGAAGGGCTTGGCGTGCGGGCCGCGCAGGAAGCGCTCGACCTCCACGAGGAAGAGGTCGTGCGCGTACTGCGTGCCCGAGAGCCCGTCGGGCGCGTTGCCCGGGAGCTCGACGCGCGCGCCGTCGCGCCACAGGTGATCGGGATAGAAGGTCTGCGCCTGGCGCTGGCAGTAGTAGCCGAACCAGTGGTCGAAGCCCTGCAGGTTGGGCTCGCCGCTCGTCCTCGGCCCGCCGAGACCCCACTTGCCGGTCATGAACGTCTCGTAGCCGGCGCCCTGCAGGAGGCGCGGCAGCGTGATCGTGCCCTCGGGCAGCGCGAGCTGGCCCTCGCCCTCGAACTCGACGTTGTCGCGCACCCAGGCGTGCCCGCCGTGCAGCCCGGTCAGGAGCGCGCAGCGCGAGGGCGCGCACACCGGGGCGCCGGCGTAGAACTGCGTGAAGCGCAGGCCCTCGCGCGCGAGCGCGTCGATGCGCGGCGTCTCGATCTTCTTCTGGCCGTAGCAGCCGACCTCGCCCACGCCGAGGTCGTCGGCCACGATCAGGACGAGGTTGGGGCGCCGCGCTTCCGGCGCGGCCTGCTGCGCCGCAAGCGAGCCTCCGGCGAGCCACGCGCCCAGCCACACGAAGAGAGTCCAGGGCCTCATTTCGGGCCGCTACTCTAGCCCCATGCATGCCGCCGGAGACAAGCCGGTGACACGCGGGAAAGAGCGCGGGCTAGCCTGGCGTCCATGCGCGTCATGGAGAGAGCGCGCGACGCCTGATGGGGGACTCGGATGCCAGCACGCGCGGCCGCACGCCGCGCCCGGCCGGAGCCGGCGGCCGCGGCCGGGAATACGCCGTCCTCGGCGCCGGCCTGACGGCCGCGGCGGCCCTCGTCTGGGCGGCGCTCACCGTGCACGAGGGCCTGCGCACGGCGGGGGAGGTGGCGGTGGCGCGCCTCTCGGGCACGGTCGAGGCGACGGTCGTGGCCGAGTGGGAGGGCATGCTGCGCGCGGGCGAGCCGCCCGTGCCGGTCACGCCCGACGCGGACTTCCGCCTGGCCGACGGCCCGGCCCTCGCGCCGCGCGAGCTCGTCGAGCCGACGGCCGGCGGGCTCTCCGTGTTCGCGACGCTGCTCGCCGAGGCCGAGCGCCTCGAGCTGGTCGAGGACGATCCCGCGGGCGCGCTCGAGCTCGTGCGCGAGGCGCAGGCGAAGGAGCCCGCGGCGCCGCTCGCGCGCGAGGGCGAGCTGCGCGCGCTGCAGCTCGGCCTGCGCTTGCAGCGCGCCGACGTGGTCGAGGCGAGCTGGGAGGCCTTGCGGACCTGCGACCTCGGCGCGGCGCGGCGCGGCATCCCGTACCGCCTGCTCGCGGCCCTGGCCCTGCCGGCCGAGCGGCGCGCGGCGCTCGCGCCCGAGTCGCTCGTGAGCACGGCCGAGCTCGAGTCCCTGTTCCTCGAGCAGGATCGGTTGCTCTTCACGGACGACGGCGACGCGCGCTTCGAGCCGGCGCCCCTGCTGGTCGTCCTGTGCGAGCGCCTCGGCCGTGCCCTGCCGCCTCTCGAGCGCCGCCGCGCGCGCGCGCTGGCGGCGCTCGGCCCGCTCCCGGAGGTGGCCGACGACGGGCGCTGGCATCTCGTCGACCTCGGCGGGCGCACGTTCGTCGCGCGCCGCGCCGGCGCCGAGGTGCGCGGCGCCTTCACCGGCCCGGAGGCGCTCGCGCACGCCCTGGCCGGGCGCGCGAGCCTGCCCGAGGGCTTCGCCCTCGATTTCGCGGGCACGGAAGAGGGCCTCGGCGTCGCGCTGCGGCCGCGCGCGGCCCTGCCCGGCTCGGCCCTCGCCTTCACGCTGCGCCACGCGGATCCGGCGGCGCTGGGGCGCGCGGAGACCGAGCACGGGAAGCTCGTGCGCGGCGCGCTGCTCGCCCTGGCGCTCGGCTGCGCGGGCGGAGGCTGGCTCGTGGCGCGCGTCCTGGCGCGCGAGCGCAAGCTGGCCGCGCTGAAGAGCGCCTTCGTGGCCGGCGTCTCGCACGACCTGCGCACGCCGCTGGCCTCGATCCTGCTCCTGACCGAGAACCTGGAGAGCGGCGCCGGCGAGCGCGAGCGCACCCTGCGCGCGCTGCGCAAGGAGGCGGCGCGCCTGCGGCGCCGGGTGGACGACGTGCTCGACTTCTCGCGCCTGGAGCGCGGGCAGGGCACGCGCATCGAGCGCGAGGAGCTGGCGCTGGCGCCCTTCGTGGCCGAGCTCGCGGCCGAGCTCGGCGCGCGCGTCGAGCAGGCCGGGCGCGCCTTCGCCTGCGAGCCGGGCGCGCTGCCGCCGGCGGCGACGCTCGACGCCCAGGCCGTGCGGCGCGCGCTGGAGAACCTGGTGCAGAACGCGCTCGAGCACGGGCGCGGCGCGGTGACGCTCGGCTGCGCGGCCGAGGGCGAGACGCTGCGCTTCACGGTCGCCGACCAGGGCGCGGGCGTGCCCGCGGCCGAGCGCGAGCGCGTGTTCGAGCCCTTCCTGCGCCTGAACGGCGCGGCCCACGCGGGCGGCACGGGCCTCGGCCTCGCCATCGTGCGCGCCATCGCGCGCGGCCACGGCGGCGAGGCGCGCGTGCGCCCGACGCCGGGGGGCGCCTGTTTCGAGCTCGAATTGCCGCTGGACGCCGGGGGAGACGACGCCGTGGGAGACATCGAACGGTGAACCGCACACGCATCCTGGTGATCGAGGACGAGGAGACGCTGCGCATGGCGCTGGCGGACGCCCTGCGCGCGCAGGGCTTCGAGGTGCTCGAGGCGGCCGACGGCGAGCGCGGCCTCGCCCTGGCGCTGCGCGAGGGGCCCGAGCTCGTGCTGCTCGACCTCATGCTGCCCGGGCGCGACGGCCTGAGCGTGTTACGCGCCCTGCGCGAGGACCGCTCGAGCGCGGCCGTGATCATCCTCTCGGCGCGCGGCGAGGAGTGGGACCGCGTGCAGGGTTTCGAGTACGGCGCCGACGACTACGTGGTCAAGCCCTTCTCGATGCGCGAGCTCGCGCTGCGCGTGCGCGCCGCCCTGGCGCGTGCCGACGGCAACGCCCCCGGCGTCGGCGCCGTGGCCGACCCGCGCGGGCGGGCGCGCTTCGGCGCGGTCGAGATCGATTTCGCGGCCTACACGCTCGTCAACGGGGGCGCGCGCCACGGGCTCTCGCGCAAGGAGCTCGAGCTCCTGCGCTACTTCCTCGTGCACGAGGGCCAGACCCTCGATCGCCTGCGCCTGCTCTCGGACGTGTGGGGCCCGGACGAGAACCCGACTACGCGCACGATCGACAACCACGTCCTCAAGCTGCGCAAGAAGATCGAGCGCGACCCCGAGCGCCCGTGTCACCTCGTGACCGTGCACGGCGTCGGCTACCGCTTCACGCGCGCCGGAGGTGAGGCGTGACCAGCCGGAGACGAGCGCGGGATCGGCGCGTGACACGCGCGCGCGGTCCGTGGCGTCTGATAGGGCGAAAGGAGAGCCCATGAAGCTCACGACTCTTGTCCTCGCGTTGCTCGTCTCCGTTTTCCCGTTCCCGTCCGAGGCGCTCTCGTCCCGGGCGCTCTCGTCCCAGCAGAAACCCGCGGCCGCGCCCGCGAAGGTCACGGCGCAGGCGCAGGATCTCGCCGCCGAGCGGCGCGAGCTGGCCGAGATCCGCCTCGCCCTCGGCGCCGAGCGCACCTACTCCGACGCCAAGGCGCGCCTCGCCCGCCTGGCCGCGACGCTGGGCGCGCGCTCCGACGCCGAGGCGCGCGCGCTGCTCGTCGACGTGCAGGCGCTCGAGGCCGAGGTGCGCCGCGCCCTGGGCGAGGCGCCGGCGCAGGCGAGCGGCGAGGACGCGATCGACGTCAAGGTGCGCGATGCGCTGCTCACGAACGACTACGGCTTCCTGCTGCAGCTCGGCAGGCGCGCCGTGCCCGGCCTGAGCGAGGCCGTGCGCCGGGATCCGAGCCGCTTCCCGGGCGACACGAGCGTCGATCCGCTCACGCACCTCGTCGCCATCGATCCGCTGGCGACCGACCGGCTGTGCGCCGAGCTGATCGGAGAGAACGGCTTCCTCTGGAAGAAGCGCGTGATGCGCATCCTGACGCCGGCGCTGATCGAGCGGCGCGAGCTGTGGTCGGCCGACTCGCCCAAGCGCTGGCTGGGCGGGGGCTTCCTGGCCACGCTCGAGAAGTACGCCGAGGACGAGGACGTCGGCAACGCGGCGCTGTACGACCTGGCCGTGCTCTCCGCAGCGGGCGCGCGCTCGAGCGCGCTCGACGGCCTCTTGCTGCGCGCGCTGCGCAGTTCCGACCCGGTGCGGCGGCAGATGGCCTTCGACGTGATCCGCCAATACGGCCGCCGGGCGGGGCAGCCCTTCCTCGAGTCCCTGCTGGCCGTGCCCGAGGAGGAGCTGCGCGCGTTCGCGGCCGACCAGCTCTCGGTAACCCGAGAGAGCGAGGCCCTGCTCGCGCGTGCGGACGACCCCAGCGCGAGCGTGCGCCTCGCCCTCGTCGGGTGGCTGTCCAAGAGCGACAAGGGCGCCTGGGGCACGCGCGAGCGCGCGGCGCTGATCCGGCTCCTGCACGACGAGGCCGAGTTCGTACGCAGCAAGGCGCTGGAGGTCGTGCACGACCTGCCGGGGGAGAAGGTCCCCGTCACGCTGCCCGCCGAGCGCGGCTTCGGCGACCGGGCGGTCGAGTACTCGCGCACGGCCTACGTCGCTCCGCTGCCCGACGAGGCCTTCCGCGATCTCGCGCCCGACCTGGTCGTGAGGCTCGTGTCCGTGGCCGGCGCGATGCCGGCGCCGCAGTGTTACGAGCTCATCGAGCGCTCGGCGCGCGCACCCGCCGCCGTGTCCCCCTTGTTCACCGAGGCCATGGCCAAGAATCGCCCGGGCGAGTTCGCCTCGGCCTTGCAGGGTACGCCCTACTGGGAGGACCCGCGGCGCGCGCTCCAAACCCTGGGCGTGATCCAGGACTCGGGCCAGACGCGCGACCTCTCGGAGCACACCTGGTTCCTGCGCCAGCTGTGCGAGACGCGCGCGGGGATGAGCGCGCTCCTCGCCTGGCTGATCGAGCGTCCCGACGACGAGGCCATCCGCCGCCTGCCGTCGATCGTCGACCCGAAGGGGCGCCTGACGGGGCTCGAGCCCGAGCTCGTGGCGCGCTGGGTGGCGCGGCTCTACCGCGTGTCGAAGGAGAGCGCGTACGACGCCAGCCACCTGAGCGACTGGACGCCCGAGCTCTCGGCCGCGTTCCGCGCCCTGGCGCACGACGGCGCGCAGCCGGTCGGGCTGCGGGCGCTGGCGCTGGAGGCGGCCCTGCGCCGGGAGCAGGTCGACGAGGAGTTCCGCGCGCAGGCCCTGGGGCTGCTCGAGGCTCCGGCCTGGCGCGCGCCCGAGGCCCGCGGCTGGGACGACGGCTTCCTCGCCGGCCTGATCGAGGACGCGCCCGCCGATCTCGCCAACGCGATGATCCTGCGGGCGCTGCGCGACCCGGGCTTGCCCGACGAGCTGGTCGTGCGCGCGGCCGAGGAGATCAAGGGCGGCTGGCCGAGCACGGGCGAGGTCGCGACGCTCGTGATCGAGCGCAGCCTCGGGCGCAAGGCCTGGTCCCAGGCCGCGGCCTCGGCCACGGCCGCGCTCGGCGCGACGACGCTCGCCGATCCGGCCGTGCTCGAGCGCCTGGCCAGCGACCCGCTGCACTTCGGGACGGGCCTGCGCGCCATCGGGCGCCTGCGCGACCCGCGCTCGCTGCCGTTCCTGGCCGAGGTCGTGAACGCGCCCATGAGCGCCTACCACCTGCGCGGCGCGGCGCAGGCGCTGTGCGGCTACCTCGACGAGGGCGCGGTCGAGCCGCTGCTCGCCGCCGCGGCGCGCGTCGAGGACGCGGAGACGCGCGACCAGTGCCTGGCGCAGCTCGAGAAGATCCGCGAGTACCTCGACGCGAAGGAGCGCTGGGCCTCGGGCCGCGTGGCCGAGCGCACGCGCGCCGAGGTCGTGGCCGAGCTCGTGGCGCAGCTCGACGCGAAGTCGGACGACGTCAAGGTCGAGGCCATGCGCGCGCTGGCGACGTGGGAGGCGCTCGAGGCCATGCCGCGCCTGATCGAGCTCAGCGCCTCGGGCTCGAAGCCGGTGGCCGCGGCCGCGCGCGCGGCGCTCGAGCGCCTGAACGCGCGCGCGCCGGAAAAAAAGGACTGACGGCAGGGCCCGGCGGAGCGGAGTCCGGCCCCGGGCAGGGGGCCGGGCGCGCCGCTCCGCCGGTCCGCCCGCGGTTTCTGCGGGGATTCCGGCCCGTTTTCGCCGGTCGTGGTGAAATGGAGGTGGAGGGTTCCCATGTCCATCACGGCTCGTTCCCTGGCCGTTTCGGCCGCGCTCGTCCTGGCCGGGCGCTCGTACGCCCAGTCCACCCTGGTCGAGTTCTCGATCCCCGGCATCAACGACGCCGCCGAGATCGTCGGCGACACCGACGGCGACGGCCGGGCGGAGCTCGTCGTCGGCGTGAGCAGCTACGTCAACGGCGCCTTCCCGGGCGCGGGCGGCGCCTTCGTCTACTCGGGCGCCGACGGCAGCCTGCGCTTCTCGATCCTGGGCACGGACCAGGGCGATCACGTGGGCACGAGCGTGGCCGGCGTGGGCGACGCGAACGGCGACGGCCACGCGGACCTGGCGGTCGGCGCTCCGGACGACGACGTGCCCGGGCTCGGGCGCAACGCCGGGACCGTGTTCGTCCTGTCCGGCCTGGACGGCAGCGTGCTGCACGAGCTGCACGGCACGCGCGCGGGCGAGTTCTTCGGCGGGTGCGTGGCGCCGATGGGCGACCTCGACCGCGACGGGCACGACGACGTGCTCGTGGGCTCCATCAGCACGATGTCGCCGCAGCATGGGTTCCTGGGCGGCTCGGCCAGCGTGTTCTCGGGCGCCGACGGGCGCCTGCTCGTGCGCGCCTTCGGCGACCAGAACGGCTGGATGATGGGCCAGCGCGTGTGCGCGGCCGGCGACGTGAACGGCGACGGCACGCTCGACTTCGCGGCCGTGCAGCACTCGGACGTGCGCGTCTTCTCGGGCGTGAACGGCAAGCAGCTCTGGCGCCGCAGCTATCCGCAGCAGGGCGGCAGCCTGGTCATCGCGGGCGGGCTGGACGCGAACGGCGACGGCTTCGACGACTTCCTCGTTGGCGCGCACATGATCGACACGTTCCGCGGGCGCGTCGAGCTCGTGTCGGGCCGCGACAACACCGTCCTGCGCGAGCACTTCGGCCTGAATCCCGGCGACGAGCTGGGCTTCGTCCTGCGCGCCACTGGCGACGTCGACGGCGACGGCTACGGCGACTACGCGGCCAGCATCCCGCGCTTCAACCCGGGCGGCTTCCCTGGCGCGGGCGCGGTGCGCGGCTTCTCGGGGCGCACGGGCGCGGTGGTCTTCACCATCCCCGGTACCGGCCTCGACCAGCAGTGGGGCAACCGCATGGGCGCGGGCGGCGACGTCGACGGCGACGGTTTCCCGGACGTCGTGCTGTGCTCCTCGCGCGCGCCGCTCGTGCGCGCGCACTCGTTCGTGCCGCGCGGGCTGCGCTCGTACGGCACGGGCACGCCGGGCTGCGCCGGGCCGCTGCGCCTGCTCGCGACCGGCCTGCCGACGCTCGGCAACGCCGCCTTCGAGATGCACCTCGCGGGCGCCGGGGCGAGCGTATCGAGCCTGCTCATGGGCGACGCGCCCGACGTGGCCGGGACGATGCGCTTCAACGCGCTCTTCCACCTCGATCCGCAGCCGCTGGGCGGCTTCGGCATCCTGTCGCGCACGACGCTGCCCTCCCCCGACGGACAGCGCTCGATCGTGGCCAACTTCCCGATCCCGAACGACCCCGTGCTGGCCGGGCTCACGTACTACTTCCAGGGCGTGAGCTTCTTCCCGCACGGGACCTGCGCGCGCGACATCGCGACCACGCCCGGCCTCGCGCTCACGTTCCAGTGAGCTTGCGCTCGTGCAGGGCGCGCACGCTCGCCAGCGTGTCGGCGTCCTCGGCGCGCTTGTCGGGCCGGTAGCGCTTCACGCGCGCGAAGCGCAGCGCGAGGCCGCCGGGATAGCGCGCGCTCGCCTGCAGCTCGTTGAAGGCGATCTCGACCACGAGCTCGGGCCGCACGTGCACGGTGTGGGCGTCACGGCCCGTCTCGCGCGCCAGGAGCTCCGCGGTCTGCCAGGTCAGGAGCTCGTCCGTCAGGCCCTTGAAGGTCTTGCCGAGCATCACGAAGCCGCCGCGCTCCTCGTCGCGCGCGCCGAGGTGCAGGTTCGAGAGCCAGCCGCGGCGCCGCCCGCTGCCCCACTCGGCCGCCAGCACGACCAGGTCGAAGGTGTGCGCGGGCTTGAGCTTGAGCCAGGCCTTGCCGCGCCGCCCGGCCTCGTAGGGCGCGTCGAGCGCCTTGGCCAGGACGCCCTCGTGCCCGGCCGCGAGCGCGCCCTCGAGGAAGGCCCGGGCCTCGGCCGCGTCGGCCGTGACCAGGCGCGGCACGGTCAGCGCGGGCGGCAGCGCGCGCGCCAGGCGCGCCCAGCGCTCCTCGGCCGGCCGCTCGAGCAGGCTCTCGCCGTCCTCGTGCAGCACGTCGAAGAACGCGACCGAGAGCGGCAGCTCGGCGCGCAGGGCGGCCACGTCGAGCCGGCGTCCGAATCGGCGCATCGTGACCTGGAACGGATGCGGCCGGCCGCCCTCGGCGAGCGGGCGCAGGGCGATGGCCTCGCCGTCGAGCACGAGCTCGCGCGCGGGCAACGCCGCGACGGCCTCCACCAGCTCCGGGCAGGCGGGCGTGACGTCGTTCAGGAGGCGCGTGAACACGCGCACCTCGCCGCCCGCCTTGTGCACCTGCACGCGTGCGCCGTCGAGCTTGTGCTCGAAGGCCGCGCGCCCGAGCTCGGCCAGCGCGGCCGCGACGTCATCGGCCGAGTCGGCCAGCATGGGCTGCACGGGCCGGAAGAGCTCGAGCGCGACGCGCGCGAGCGCCGCCTCGCCCTCGGCCAGGGCGGCGGCACCGGTGCCGGCGAGGTCGCCCGCCAGCATGGCCGCGCGGCGCAGGAGCGCGAGCGGCACGCCCGCCGCCCTGGCGAGCGCCTCCTCCATGACGCCCGCGAGCGCGCCCTGGCGCAGCTCACCCACGATCAGGCGTCCGAGGAACTCGCGCTCGGGCTCGGGGAGGCGCGCGAACAGCGCGCGCAGCGCCGTCGCGCGCGCGCCGGCCGAGCCCGCGCCGCGCGTCTCGCGCAGCCGGGCGAGCTCGGCCTGCAGGAGCACGAGCTCGATCGCGCCGTCGCCGGCCGAGGTCTCGCGCAGGCACTCCCACACGAGCGCCGGGCCGACGCCGAGCTTCCCGCCCGGCACCTCGCCCGTCAGGTAGGCGATCCCGATCACGCGCTCGTCCGCGGCCAGGCCGAGGACGAGCGCGGCGAGGCGCGCGACCTTCTCCTTGCGCCCGGCGCTCTCGGCCACGGCGCGCGAGACGGCCACGAGCTCGGCGAGCTTCACGGCGTCCGGCGCGCGAGCTCGAGGAACTCGCCCGCGAGCTTCGGGCCCGTGCCGGCGTCCTCGTGCTTGAAGAACACGAAGGCCTCGCCCCAGGGCTGGGCGCGCGCGCGCGCGAGCCAGCTCGCCAGCGCCGCGGGCGCGTAGGCCGTGCGCCGCAGGCGGAAGTAGCCCCAGTCGGCGGTGGGCACGAGCGGCGGCTCGGGCGCCTCGTCCACGTCGGACACGACCAGCGCGGCGTTCCGCGCGCGCAGGAGCGCGTAGGTGTCCTCGCCGAACCAGCCTTCGTTGCGGAACTCGAAGGCGGCGCGCACGTCGGTGGGCACGAGCTCGAGGAAGCCCGCCAGGCGCTCGAGGTCCTTCCTGAAGTTGGGCGGGAGCTGGAACAGGATCGGGCCCAGGCGCTCGCCCATGACGCGGTAGACGTCGAGCGCGAAGGCGAGGTCGGCTGCGCAGTCCTTCAGGCGCTTCTGGTGCGTGAGGCGCTGGCTGGCCTTGATCACGAAGCGGAAGTCGCCCTGCGCCTGCGCCTTCCAGCCCTCGACCACGGCCGCCTTGGGCGTGCGGTAGAAGGTGTTGTTGATCTCGACCGTGGTCAGGCGCGAGGCGTAGTAGGTCAGGCGCTGCTTGGCGGGCAGGTCCTCGGGATAGAACGAGCCCTCCCATTCGTCGTAGCTGAAGCCGCTCGTGCCGGCGAAGAGGCGCATGCGCGCGATTGTAAGAGGGAGCCGCGGCTGGAATCGCGGCGCCGGCCCGCCGAGAATCGCGCGCCCCTTTTCGCGCCCACTGGTTCGCGTCCCCGGTTCGCGTCCACGGGACCTACCCCCCTCCGCCATGAAGCTCAAGCGCCCGCTCTTCCTCTCCTGGATCGTCTCCGTCGCCTGCAGCGCGCCGCACGTGTGCGGTCCGGCCTGCGAGTCGCAACGGCCCGAGGTGGCGCCGGCCGCGGTCGCGCCCGCGGCCGCGCTTGCACCCAGCGGGGCCCGACCGGCGCAGGCGCGGCCGGCAGAGGTGCAGGACGCGGGCGGCGCGCTCACCCCCGAGCAGGCTCTCGCCAGCTTCGACGAGGCCTGGCAGACGGTCCACGACACGCACTTCGACAAGACCTTCAACGGCGTCGACTGGGACGCGCTCAAGGCGGAGCTGCGCCCCAAGGCGGCCGAGGCGAAGACGCGCGACGACGTGCGCGCCGTGATCTCGGAGATGCTCGGGCGCCTGAACCAGTCGCACTTCGCGGTCATCCCCTCGGATGCGCTGCCGGACGCCGGCGGCGGGACGAGCCAGGACCGCAAGGGCACGCTGGGCTTCGACGTGCGCCTGCGCGACGGGAAGCTCCTGGTCGTGCGCGTCGACGCCGGCGGGCCGGCGGCGCGCGCGGGCGTCGCGCTGGGCTGGGGCGTGCGCAGCGTGGGGCGCTTCGACACCGGAGAGGTGCTCGAGCGCGCGCAGTCGGCGGGCGAGGCCGTGGGCGAGCGCACGCTCGCGATGCACACCTGGATGGCCGTGCAGGGCCGGCTCTTCGGCCCGCTCGGGGAGAAGGTGCACGCCGTGCTCGTGAACGGGAAGGACGAGCCGGTCGAGCTCGACCTCGAGCGCGGCCCGCGCGACGCGATTGCCTTCAACGCCGGGCCGACGCTGCCGCCCTTCTACCTCGAGTTCGCGAGTTCCGTCCTCGAGCGCGACGGCAAGCGCATCGGCTACGTGCGCTTCTCGAACTGGTTCCTGCCCATGATGCAGAAGCTCAACGACGCCCTGGACGGCATGCGCGGCCTGGATGGCGTCGTCATCGACCTGCGCGGCAACACGGGCGGCGCGGCGGCCATGACCATGGGGGTCGCGGGCCACTTCTTCGCCGAGAACACGCGCCTGGGCGTGATGACCACGCGCGACTCGACCCTCAACATCCTGGCCGTGCCGCGCGGCACGAACGCGGCCGGCGAGCCCCTCGGTCCGATCACGTCGCCCTTCGCGATCGTGGTGGACGAGACCACCGGCAGCGCCTCGGAGGTGTTCGCGGGCGGCCTGCAGTCGGTGAAGCGCGCGCAGGTGTTCGGCGAGACCACGGCCGGCGCCGTGCTGCCGGCCATGACCACCAAGCTCCCCAACGGCGACAGCCTGCTGCACGCCATGGGCGACTTCGAGACCGCCGACGGCACGCGCCTGGAGGGCACGGGTGTCGTGCCCGACCACGTCGTGACCCGCCGGCGGGAAGACCTCCTGGCCGGCCGCGACGCGCCGCTCGAGGCCGCGCTGGCCTGGATCGTCGCGCCGCACTAACCTGCCGGCATGACAACCCCTCGCCGCTCTCCCCTGCTCGTCGCCCTTCTCGGCCTCGTCCTCGCCGGCGCACCGGCCGTCGTCCACGCCCAGCAGGCCGCGGCCGCCACGGCCACGCTGCCCTCCGCGCGCGAGGTCGTCGACCGCTACCTCGAGGTGACCAAGCTCAAGACCGCGCTCGAGAAGACGAAGTCGCGCCACATCAAGGGCAAGTTCAGCATGGAGGCCATGGGCATGACGGGCGCGATGGAGGCCTGGGGCGCGCGCCCCGACAAGCGCCTGACCAAGATCGAGCTCGGCACCTTCGGCACGATGACGTCGGGCTTCGACGGCACGGTCGGCTGGCAGGTCAACCCGATGGTGGGCACGCGCGTGCTCAAGGACAGCGAGCTCCTGCAGGCGAAGCTCGAGGCCGCCTACGACACCGACCTCAAGCCCGCCAGCCTGTACGAGTCCATGAAGACCGTCGGGCAAGAGAAGTTCGAGGGCAAGGACTGCTTCAAGGTCGAGGTCATCGCCAAGCCCCTGCCCGGCATGGATCCGGCCACGAGCCTGAAGGGGCGCACGACGCACGAGTTCTACGAGGTCGCGAGCGGCTTCCTGCTCGGCAGCATGGGCGTG
>Ga0315910_10001210_pt1 | contig 24091 bp, 17 predicted proteins | sample EdamamesoilMG_FD_204470 | JGI IMG/M metagenome (GOLD analysis project Ga0315910, IMG submission 204470) | Garden soil microbial communities collected in Santa Monica, California, United States - Edamame soil | ecosystem: Environmental > Terrestrial > Soil > Garden | place: USA: California... | reverse complement strand
GAACGTGCCGATCGAGATGGAGCCGCTGACGTTCACGAAGCGGTTCGACGTCGCCTCGTCGATGATCCATACGTGCCTTGACAACCACATCCCGATCATCTCGGCATCGATCACCGTGCTGCACTTCAGCCCGAGCGCGTTGCCCAAGGGCGCCGCCGGAGACGCGCTCAGCTCCACGCCGGCCAGCGCGCTGGCCGGGCTGCACAAGCCCGGGTTCATCCTGCTGGCGACCGACGGCTACTTCGAGAGCGTCGACCTGAACCTCGAGCAGGACGGCACGATGTCGGAACTGGTCGAGACGGTGACGCTGAACTTCAAGATGATCAACATCAGCTACGTCAAGCCGATCGGCCCGGCGGCGGTGCCGATGCCGCCCTTCATCTACACCTCGCACGCGGCCGACTTCTAGCAGGGACAGCCAGCGCCATGGACAACGCCCAGCTCTATCTCTCCCTGGTCCGCCCGAGCATGATTCCGGTGGTCGGCGAGGCCGCAGACGATCTGTTCATCAAGCAGATCGAGGTCACGGGCTGGAAGTGGGGCTTCCACAACGCCAAGGAGCAGAAGGAGGCGCAGAAGCGTCGCGAGACGGTCGCACGCAGTGCCGACTTCCTCGGCAAGTCGGCCAAGACGCGCAGCATGGAAGAGTCGGTCAAGCGCTTCGAGGCCGAGCGCAAGCGCGTGCTGGCGCGCGATGCCTTCAACAAGGACGAGGCGCTGTCGCGCGACGATCCGAAGGCGATGGAGAAGTGGATCAAGGCCTACGACGCGCTGAACGAGAAGCTGAAGGACATCGACAAGGCGCTCGACGAGGGCATCTCCGATCTGTACAAGGACGCGGATGCCGCGGAGGACGCCGAAAAGGCGCGGCGCCGCCGCGAGGATGCCGCGGCCGCGGACCGCGACGAGCGCTACCAGGCCGAACTCGATCGCAAGAACTTCGAGATCGAGCTCGAGAACCAGAAGTTCCAGTTCTCCTTCTCCAAGCGCATCGACCTCGCGACGACGCAGATGCTGAACTCGATGAAGGCGGGCGACGTCTTCCCGCTCGCGGTGTTCACGATGCACCAGTACTCGTCGAACAACCCGATGTCGCTGGTCATCAAGATCGAGGGGTTGCGCCTGCTGAAGTACGGCTTCGTCGTCGACTCCGGCGACACGATGACCGACCTGAAGGAAGAGTGGTCCTGCGACTTCAAGATGTTCTCGTACGTCTACCAGAACCGCCGCTCGGTGGCCAAGCCGTCGGTCGGCTCGGTGTCGGACGCGAAGCAGGTCGCGGCGAAGGCAGCCACGCAGGGCACGGTGCGCACCTTCATCATGCTGCCGAAGAAGTTCTGAGCGACCGCCATGGCGATGACGAACTTCCGTGACCTGAGTTCGGCGCGCGGCGAGGCGCCCGGATTCCAGTTCGAGTTCTTCTGCGAGGTCAGCGGGGAGACATGGAAGTCGCCGTTCCGGCCGTACCGGCGCGGTCAGGTCTTCGGCACGATCTCCAAGCTCACGTACTGGTTCAACCAGTTGCACAGCGCATCGCGGGTGACCGAGCACTTCGCCAGTTCCGGCGCCGAGAAGGCCAAGCAGGCGGCGCTGATGGAAGCCCAGCAACTTGCCGCGCAGCGCTTCACCCAGTGCGAGAAGTGCGGCAAGTGGGTGATGAACACCCACCTCGACGATCGCACCGGTCGCTGCGGGCCGTGCGCCGGCAAGCGCGGCGGCAATGCCTTCGGCAGCGCCTACGCGGCCGAAGCGGCTGAGGAGTCGCAGGGCGCGGCGGTCGTCTGCCCGAACTGCCAGACGCCTTCCGAGGGCGGGCGCTTCTGCCACGAGTGCGGCTTCGACATGGCGAGTGCCTTCAAGAGCTGCCCCGGCTGCGGCACGACGCTCCCGCGCCAGGCGCGCTTCTGCACCGACTGCGGCCACGGTTTCTAGCTCAGCAGGCACCCCGATGTCCGATCCTCGTTCCGATGCCGAATCGCTGCTGCGCCAGGGCGACCCGCGCGCCGCGCTCGCCAAGCTGACCGAGGCGGTGCGTGCCAAGCCGGCCGACGCGAGCCTGCGCATCTTCCTCGCCCAGCTGTTGTGTGTGCTCGGCCAGTGGGAGCGCGCCCATACGCAGCTGAACGTCGTCGCCGACATGGACAAGCTGGCGATCCCGATGCGCGAGACCGTCGGCCACGCGATCCGCTGCGAGCTGATGCGCGCGCAGGTGTTCGCGGGCAAGCGCAGCCCGATGGTGTTCGGCCAGCCCGACGAGTGGCTGGCGTTGCTGATCGAGTCGCTGCTGCAGGCCGGCCAGGGCCACGCCGAGATGGCGCGCGACCTGGCCGCGCGCGCCTTCGACGCGGCGCCCGCCGTCAGCGGCAAGGTCGACGACCAGCCCTTCGAGTGGATCATGGACGCCGACTCGCGCCTCGGCCCGGTGCTCGAGGCCTGCGTCAACGGGCGCTACTACTGGGTGCCTTTTTCGCGCCTTTCGCGTGTCACGCTGGATGCGCCCGAAGACCTGCGCGACTGCGTCTGGACGCCGGCGCAGCTGATGTTCACGAACGGCGGCGAGACCGTCGCGCTGATCCCGACGCGTTATCCCGGGTCGCAGGACAGCGAAGACGGCGCCATCTGCCTGGCGCGCAAGACCGAATGGACCGAACTCGGCGGCGACCGCTGGGCCGGGCTCGGCCAGCGGGTGCTCGCCACCGACGCCGGCGAGCACGACCTGATGGCCGTGCGTGTGATCACCCTCGACGAGGTCGAGGCCGGCGCCGACACCTCCAACGGCGAGACGGCGTAGTGGTCGGGCTGACGTCCCAGGAACGCCTGCAGCCGTCCCTGCTCGATCGGCTCACCGATCACCAGCCCGGCGCGCAGCAGGAGGCCCTGGCCGACCGCGTGCTGAACAAGAAGCAGCTGCGCGAGGCGGTGCTGCGCGACCTGGCGTGGCTCTTCAACTCGACGATGCAGGAGCCGCCGATCATCACGCCCGACGTCGAGCGCCAGCGCATGTGGGCCGAGGCGCCCGAGGCGCGCGACTCGGTGCTCAACTTCGGCATCCCGTCGCTGTCGGGCATCACGGTGTCGTACCTCGAGTTCCCGCGCCTGGAGCAGACGATCCGCCAGGCGATCGTGCGCTTCGAGCCGCGCATCGACCCGAAGACGCTCGAGGTCAAGATCTCCAACGACCTCGCCACCGGCCTGAAGCCGACCAGCCTGCGGCTCGTCATCAAGGGCCAGATGTGGAACCAGCCGGTCCCGCTGGAGCTGCTGCTGAGCGCCGACGTCGACGTCGACACCGGCCAGACCGCGGTGCGGGACATGCGCTGAGCAGCGACCATGGACCCGCGGCTGCTGCGCTACTACAACCAGGAACTGCGCTACCTGCGCGAGATGGGCGGGCAGTTCGCGCGCGAGTTCCCCAAGATCGCCGGCCGGCTCGGCATGGAAGGCATGGAGGTCGCCGACCCGTACGTCGAGCGGCTCATCGAAGGCTGCGCCTTCCTCGCCGCGCGCGTGCAGCTCAAGCAGGACGCCGAGTTCCCGAACCTCGCGCAGCGGCTGCTCGACATGGTCAGCCCGAACCTGGGCGCGCCGGTGCCGTCGATGCTGGTGGCGCAGCTGCAGACCCGCCCCGACCCGAATCTGGTCCACGGCTTCACGCTGCCGCGCCAGAGCGTTCTGATGGGTCCCGAGACGGCACTGAGCACGACCCGCTGCGAGTTCCGCACCACCCAGGAGGTGGTGCTGTCGCCGATCGCCGTCACCGGGGTCGAGTACTTCCTCAACGCGTCGGACCTGCCGCTGTCGACGCTGCCGCTGCCGGAGCGGCCGCGCAGCGGCGTGCGCATCCGGCTCGAGGCGCCGCACGGCGTGCTGTTCAGGCAGTTCAAGTCCGACACGCTGCGCTTCTACATGGGGGGGCTGCAGGACGTCGCGCTGCGCCTGCACGAGCTCGTGGCCGGCGCCTGCGTCGGCGCGCTGGTCGGCGCGCCCGGACGTGCCGGCGACGGGACACGCACTTTCGTGGCGGCCGACAAGGTGCGCCCGGTCGGCTACGACGACGAGGACGCGATGCTGCCGGTCACGCTGCGCGGCCTGGCCGGTGCGCGCCTGATGCAGGAGTACTTCGCGTTCGCGCAGCGCTTCCTGTTCGTCGACATCGCCGGCCTGGCGCCCGGGTTCGCGCAGTGCGCCTCGGGCCAGTGCGAGATCGTGCTGCTGTTCGATCGCTACGTGCCGGCGCTCGAGGGCGCCGGCGAGCCGGGCAACTTCGCGCTCAACTGCGTGCCCGCGATCAACCTCTTCGAGCGCCGCGCCGAGCGCATCGAGATGGACGACACGACGACCGCGTTCCACGTCGTCGCCGAGCGCAACCTGCCGGGCGACTACGAGGTCTTCGACGTGCTGTCGGTGGCCGGCTTCACCAACGACAGCGACGAACTGCGCTTCATGCCGCTGTTCGGCGTGCCGCAGGCCGACCCGGCGGGCGCGACCGGCTTCTACAGCTGCCTGCGCGAGCCGCGCGTGATCACCGAACGCGGCAAGCGCGAAGGCCCGCGGTCGGCCTACGTCGGCACCGAGACCTACCTGTCGCTGGTCGACCTGCGCCACGCGCCGTACCGCCAGAAGCTGCGCCAGCTCTCGGCACGCGTGCGCTGCACCAACCGCGACCTGCCGATGTTCATGCCGGTGGGCGCGAACCACGGCGAGCTCACGCTCAACAGCAGCGCGCCGGTCGAGGCCGTGCACGTCGTCGCCGGTCCGTCGCGGCCGCAGGGCGCGGCGCGCGAGGGGGCGCTGGCCTGGCGGCTGCTGTCGCTGCTGTCGTTGAACTACCTGTCGCTGCTGGACGAGAGCCCGGAGCAGGGTGCGCTCGCGCTGCGCGAGATCCTCGGCCTGTTCGCCCACTCGGCCGAGGCCGGTCTGAAACGCCAGATCGAGGGCGTGCGCTCGGTCACCGTGCGACCGGTCGTGCGGCGCCATCCGATCCCCGGCCCGATCGCGTTCGGCCGCGGGCTCGAGGTGCGCGTCACCGTCGACGACCTTTCGTTCGAGGGCGGCAGCGCAGTGCTGCTGGGGTCGGTGCTGCACCGCTACTTCGGCCGCCACGTGTCCATGAACAGCTTCGTGCGCACGACGATCGCGACACAGGCGCGCGGCGACGTCAAGACCTGGGCGCCGAGCGCCGGGGCGAGGGCGGTTCTGTGAACCGCGTCAGCGCGCCGGAGATCGATGCCGCCGCGGCGGCCGGCGGCGCGTCGGCGGTCACCGAACAGCTGTTCGAGCAGCTCGCGAGCCGGCCCGGCCGCTTCGACCTCTTCCAGGCCCTGCGCCGCATCGAGGCCGCCCATCCGGACCGGCCCCGCCTCGGGGACGCGATGCGCCCCGGCGACGAGCCGGTCCGCTTCACCGAGGAGGCCAGCCTGACCTTCGCGCCGGCGGCGATCTCGGGCTTCGACCGCGCCGCCGTGCCGCCGCGCCTGCAGCAGCGTGTCTTCGGCTTCCTGGGCCCGAACGGCGCGCTGCCGATCCACCTGACCGAGTACGCGCGCGAGCGCCAGCTGCACCACGGCGACCGCACCTTCGCGGCGTTCCTGAACATGCTGCTGCATCGCTTCGGCCTGTTCTTCTATCGCGCCTGGGCGCGTGCGAACCCGGTCGTCAACCTCGACCGCCTCGAGGGCGCGCCGGTGCTGCGCCACGTCGGCGCACTGGTCGGCCTCGCCAACGACGCGGTGCGCGAGCGCGACGCGCTCGGCGACTTCGCGAAGCTGCACTTCGTCGGCCGGCTCGGCCGCTCGGTACGCGATGCCGACGGCCTCGAGGCCTGGGTGCGGCTGCACTTCGGCGTGCCGGTGCGGGTCGAGCAGTTCTGCGGGCACTGGATGCCGCTCGACCGCAGCGAACGCTCGCGCCTGCGCCGCGACGGCCAGCACGGCCTCGGCCGTGGGGCCGTCCTGGGGGCCACGGTCTGGGACGTGCAGCACAAGTTCCGCGTCGTGATCGGTCCGCTGCCCTGGGAGCGCTTCACCGCGATGCTGCCGGGCGGATCGCCGCTCGACCAGTTCCAGGCGATGGTGCGCCAGTACGTCGGCTTCGAATTCAGCTGGGACCTGCGCCTGATCCTTCGTCGCGAGGACGTGCCATCCTGGTCGCTCGGCACGCGCGCGGGGGTCGGGATGCTCGGTCGCACGGCCTGGCTGAACGGGGGGCGGCGCGACGCGGACGCCGACGACCTGGTGATGAACGTCGAGAGCATCCGGCGCGCACCGCTGCGGCGGTCGCCGGCCGCGCTGCCGCACTGAACGCGGCGGGTGCAGAACGTATGAACAACGTTGGAGATGAACGATGAGCGAAATCAGTCGGGTCGCGCTGTTCGGCAAACTCAACCCGGTGCTCTACAAGGCGATCGAAGGCGCGACCGTCTTCTGCAAGCTGCGCGGCAACCCCTACGTCGAGCTGGTGCACTGGCTCGTGCAGCTGCTCGAGACGCCCGACTCCGACCTGCAGGCGATCGTGCGCCACTACGGCGTCGACCAGGCTGCGCTGGCGCGTGACGTCACGACGGCGCTCGACCGCCTGCCGCGCGGATCGACGTCGATCTCGGACTTCTCCGACCACATCGAGATGGCGATCGAACGCGCCTGGGTCTACGGCACGCTGAAGTACGGCGACGCGCAGGTGCGCGGTGCCTACCTGGCGCTCGCCCTCGTCACCACGAACGTGCTGCGCAATGCGCTGGTCGCGATCTCGCGTCAGTTCGAGAAGATCAAGGGCGACGACCTCGGCGAGAAGCTCGCGACGATCTGCGCCAAGACCGGCGAGACCGGCCTCGGCGCGCAGGACGGCACCGGCATGGGCAGCGGCGACGTCGGCAGCGAGACCGGCACGATGGCGCCGGCGGCGATGGGCAAGCAGGAGGCGCTGAAGAAGTACTGCGTCGACCTGACCGAACGCGCGCGCGAAGGCAAGATGGACCCGGTCACCGGGCGCGACGAGGAGATCCGCCAGATCGTCGACATCCTGATGCGGCGGCGCCAGAACAACCCGATCCTCACCGGCGAGGCCGGCGTCGGCAAGACCGCGGTCGTCGAGGGTTTCGCCCAGCGCCTCGCGCGCGGCGACGTGCCGCCGCAGATGCAGGGTGTCTCGCTGCTCTCGCTCGACATCGGCCTGCTGCAGGCGGGCGCGTCGATGAAGGGCGAGTTCGAGCAGCGCCTGCGCCAGGTCATCGACGAGGTGCAGGCGAGCCCGAAGCCGATCATCATGTTCATCGACGAGGTGCACACGCTGGTCGGCGCGGGCGGCGCGGCCGGCACCGGCGACGCCGCCAACCTGCTGAAGCCCGCGCTCGCGCGCGGCACGCTGCGCACGATCGGCGCGACCACCTGGGCCGAGTACAAGAAGTACATCGAGAAGGACCCGGCGCTGACGCGGCGCTTCCAGGTCGTGCAGGTGCCCGAGCCGGACGAGCACAAGGCGATCCTGATGCTGCGCGGCGTCGCCAGCGTGCTCGAGAAGCACCACCGCGTGCAACTGCTCGACGAGGCGATCGAGGCGGCGGTCAAGCTCTCGCACCGCTACATCCCGGCGCGCCAGCTGCCCGACAAGGCGGTCAGCCTGCTCGACACCGCGTGCGCGCGCGTCGCGGTCAGCCAGCACGCGATCCCCGCCGAGGTCGAGGACTGCCGCCGCCGCATCGAGGCGCTCGAGATCGAGCAGGGCATCATCGAACGCGAGCAGAGCGTCGGCGTGAACGTCGGCACGCGCGGCGTCGAGGTGTTCGAGAAGCTCGCCGCCGAACGCGAGCGCCTCGCCGGGCTGGAGCAGCGCTGGCAGGACGAGAAGGCGATCGTCGACAAGGTGCTGGCGCTGCGCGCGACGCTGCGCGGCGACGACAAGCCGGTCGACCAACCCGAGGGCAGCAGCCCGCCGGATCGCGAGAAGCTGCTCGCCGAACTGCACGGCGAGCAGGAGAAACTCGCCGCGGTGCAGGGCGATGCGCCGCTGATCATGCCGTCCGTCGATGCGCAGGCCGTGGCCAGCGTCGTCGCCGACTGGACCGGCATCCCGGTCGGCCGCATGGTCAAGAACGAGCTGAAGGCGGTGCTCGAGCTCGGCGCGACGCTCGGCAAGCGCGTGATCGGCCAGCAGCACGGCCTCGAAATGATCGCGCGACGCATCCAGACCTCTCGCGCGCGCCTGGACAACCCGAACAAGCCGATCGGCGTGTTCATGCTCTGCGGCACCTCGGGCGTCGGCAAGACCGAAACCGCGCTCGCGCTCGCCGAAGCGCTCTACGGCGGCGAGCAGAACGTCATCACGATCAACATGAGCGAGTACCAGGAGGCGCACACGGTCTCGTCGCTCAAGGGCGCGCCGCCGGGCTACGTCGGCTACGGCGAAGGCGGCGTGCTGACCGAGGCGGTGCGGCGCCGGCCCTACAGCGTCGTGCTGCTCGACGAGGTCGAGAAGGCGCACCCGGACGTGCACGAACTCTTCTTCCAGGTCTTCGACAAGGGCTGGATGGAGGACGGCGAGGGTCGCCAGATCGACTTCAAGAACACGATCATCCTGCTGACGAGCAACGCCGGCTCCGAGCTGATCATGAACATGTGCAAGGACCCGGAGCTGCTGCCCGACCCGGACTCGCTCGCGACCGCGTTGACCGAGCCGCTGCAGAAGATCTTCCCGCCGGCGCTGCTCGGGCGCATCGTGACGATCCCGTACTACCCGCTCTCGGACGAGATGCTCGGCCAGATCGTGCGTCTGCAGCTGAACCGCATCAAGAAGCGCGTCGCCGAGAACCACAAGATCCCGTTCGAGTACGGCGACGACGTCGTCAAGCTGGTCGTCAAGCGATGCAACAACGCCGAGTCGGGCGGACGCATCATCGATGCGATCCTGACCAACACGGTGCTGCCCAAGGTCTCGATCGAGTACCTGAACCGCATGGCCGAGGGGGCCGACCTGAAGGTGGTACGTCTCGGGGTCGCCGACGACGACTTCACCTACGCGTTCGACTGAGGTCGGCGGACCGCGCACACAGACTGGGGAGACACGACCATGGCATTGCCGGGAATGGGGGCACACCAGGTCCTCAAGCTGAAGTCCAAGCTCGACGACGGGAAGCTGCTGGTGCTCAGCATGGAGGGGCGCGAGTACCTCGGCCGCCTGCCGGAGTACCGGATCGAGGCGGTCGGCGGCGTCGACCTGCTCGGTTCGCAGGAGGACATCGACCTGACGAAGCTGCTCGGCACCACCGCGACGCTGACGATGGAGGTTCCCGGCGACGAGAAGAACAAGCGCCACTTCCACGGCTACGTCGTTCGCATGATGCGCGGCGAGCGCAAGGGCCGGCACGAGCGCTTCACGCTCATCATGCGGCCGTGGTTCTACTTCCTGACGCGCACGAAGACGAGCCGGATCTTCCAGGACATGGCGCTGAAGGACATCGTCGAGGCGGTGTTCAAGGACTACTCCGGCTGCAAGTTCGACATGCGCCTGGCGGGCACCTACCCGACGCTCGACTACTGCGTGCAGTACGACGAGACCGACTTCGACTTCGTCAGCCGCCTGCTCGAGGAAGCCGGCATCTGCTACTTCTTCGAGCACAAGGAGGACGCCCACACGATGGTCCTGTGCGACGACATGGGCAAGCACAAGGCCAAGCCGGTCGAGAAGGGCATCACCTGGGCGCATGCGCTGACCGGCGACTCCACCGTGATGAACTGGAACAGCTCGCAGGAGCTGCGCTCGGTGCAGGCGGTCGTGTTCGACCACGACTACCTCGCCTCGGCGACCAAGATCGAGGCCACCAAGCCGGCGAAGGAGCCGCTGTCCAACAAGGTCGGCAAGATGGAGGTGTTCGAGTACCCGGCCGACGTGGTGCAGAACCAGCTCAAGCCCGAGAGCAAGTCCGCCAAGACGGGCCTGGATCACCGCGCCAAGGTGACGATGGAGCGCCTCGTCTCGATGCAGGCGCTCAGCACCGGGCGCACGAACGCGCGCGACATCGCCGTCGGCACCACCTTCGACATGGAGGAGGAAGAGGGCCTGCTCGGCGCCGCCGTCGGCGCGCTGTTCGGCGGCACCGACAAGCAGCGCAAGGGCACCTACCTCACCGTCGGTGCGAACTACAAGCTCGAGTTCGCGCAGCACGAGGCGATCCCCGACATCGCCTCGATGCAGGGCCGCAAGGAAGGGTTCGTCTGCGAGATCGTCGCGATCGGCGTCAAGGGCGCCTACTTCCGGCCCGAGCGCAGCACCGCGCGGCCGATCATCCACGGGCCGCAGCCGGCGCTGGTGGTCGGCTCCGCCGGCGAGACGTCCGACAAGAAGGAGATCGACGTCGACAAGCACGGCCGCGTCAAGGTCAAGTTCTACTGGGACCGCGAGACCGACGTGAAGAAGGCGCTGACCTGCTGGGTGCGCGTGATGCAGCCGGCCGCCGGTCCGGGCTATGGCATGTGGGTCGTGCCGCGCATCGGCCACGAGGTGCTGGTCAGCTTCATCGAGGGCAACCCGGACCGGCCGGTGATCATCGGCTCGGTCTACAACGACAAGTCGATGATCGCCTACGACCTGACGAAGCAGTCCACGGTCAGCGGCTGGCGCACCCACAGCACCGAGAAGGGCGCAGCCGACACCGCCAACGAACTGCGCTTCGACGACAAGAAGGACAAGGAATACCTCTGGATCCAGGCGCAGAACGAGTTCCGCCGCGTCGTCAAGAAGAACGTCTTCGACATGGTCCAGGAGAACGAGACGCTGAAGGTCAAGATGACCCGCAAGGAGGTCGTCGGCGAGAACTGGTACCTCGACGTCGGCAAGGACGTGATGCACAACCTCGGCAAGGACCTGCACACCAAGGTCGCCGGCGACGTGTTCCTGACCGGCGGGGCGACCTACCAGATCAAGCTCGAGAAGGACCTGACGGCCAAGGTCGGCGGCGACATCGGTATCACGACCGACGGCAAGTTCCAGCTGAAGGCGACCGGCGACCTGGTCGCCGAGGCGCAGAACGTCAAGGTCAAGGCGAGCAGCGAGCTGACGCTCGAGGCGACCAGCAAGCTGACGCTGAAGGTCGGCGGCTCGATCGTCGTGCTCGATGCGTCGGGTGTCTCGATCGTCGGCACGATGGTCAAGATCAACTCCGGCGGCAGCGGCGGCTCGGCCGGATCGGCCAGTCCGAAGGACCCGGCCGAGGCCAAGGTCCACGAGGACATCACCGCCGCCAAGGCGACCGACTACGACAAGCTGTTCGAGGATCCGATCGTCACCGCCGGCGGCAAGGTGGGCAGCACGGCCTGATGGCGCAGCAGCAACTGTCGTACGCGCAGCTCAAGGCGGCGCTGTTCGCGCGCGAAGGCGGCCGCGTGCACGCGGTGCTCGACGGGCGCGTCGTGCCGGGCCTGCCCGGGCTGCTCGAGAAGGCCGAGCTCGGCGGCTGGGACTGCCTCGAGCGCGGCGCCCTCTCCGCCGAGGCGGCCCGGCTCGCCCCCTATCTGGCCGAACTGCGCGCCGACGCGCCGTTCACCGACTGGGTGCTCTCCGACGCGCCGCAGACCTATCCGGGCTGGGGTCTCGTGATGGTCTCCGCGCGGCCGCTGCTGGCGATGCGCGAACACTGCCGCAACCTCGACGACGTCGTCACGCCCGAGGGCGATCGGCGGCCGTGGCGCTGGTACGACCCGGAGCTGCTCGCGGCGCTGCTGCCGAGCTTCATGCCGTCGCAGCTCGACGAACTTTTCGCGCTCGGCCAGCAGGTCGTGATGGTCACGCCGTCCGCGTGGACCTGGCACGCCCTCGAGAACGGCGTGCTGGCGAGTACCGAGCGCGCGTTGCTGCGCGCCGCGCGCTGAGGGTCGCGCCGATGCTGCGCCTGAATCTCGAACAAGCCGAGCTGATCGACCAGCTGCTGCTGAAGCGGCACGCCGTCGGCATCGCCCGGGTGCTGAAGGAGGCCTGGCCGGCGGTCAGCGAGCAGCTCAGGGATCGCTGGCCGGCGTTCGTCGAGGCGGCGTTGCAGCAGGGCCATCGCCACGGGCTCGACGAGCCGGTCGACCTGGCTCGTTATGCCTGCCTGTGGTGCATCTGGGGCGCGACCTTCGACGAGAAGCCGGGCTTCGACTGGGCGCGCGACATCCTCGCGGACGGGCGTCGTGGCGCGGCCCTCAAGGTGCATCAGCTGGTGTTTCGAACGCGCGAGGAACTGCAGCGCCAGCAGCCGCGGGCGCCGGGTGCGCTGCCGGTGGTCTCGGCGACGCAGTTCGACGCCGCGCTCGCGCGCGTCGACCAGCAGATGGCCACCCATGCCGCGGTGCAGGCGGTGTTCCTCGACGTGCGGCCGCCGCCGCCCGTCAAGGCCTGCGACATCGGCAGCATTGACCTGATGGTGGCGGAGGTCGAGAACCTGCAGGAGTACCGCCCGGCCGGCGGCGGCTGGCAACGCGTCCCCGTCGCCAAGCTCGCGCTCGCACCGCTGCAATGGAGCCACGTCCCCGACGAGCCGCTGCGCCTCGCCGTGCCGAGCCACGCGCTGCGGGCCGGCCCGGCGGCACGCCTGAACCTGAAGGTGCAGCCGCTCGCGGCCTGCGATCCGCGCGTGCACCCGCAGGTCGTGCACAGCGCCGCGCAGGGGCGCCTGACATGGAAGGGCCGCGACACCGCGCGCCTGAGCCTTGCGCTCTACGCGCCGGCGGCCGCGCCGCCCGACCCCAAGCTCGGCCCCGCCGGCATCGCGGCGCTGAGCGAAGCCGACACGCAGATGGTCCGGGTCGACAGCTGCGGGCTGCGCGACGCGGGTGCGCCGTTCGGCGCCGCCGCGATCGAGCTGCACGTCTACCCGGCGGTGCAGTGGCTGACGGAAGTGCGCCATGCCGGATTCGCGCCGATGCAATGGCCGGCCCCGGGCGGGGCGGCGCCGGCGGCCGCGTCGGCGCTCGCCTGCCGGCTCGAGGCCGACGGCGCCGCGCGCGACGCGACGGTCTGGCAGCGCGGCTGGGCCGGGCTGCAAGCCCAGTTCCGCCAGGGCATGGAGAAGCTCTTCAACGCCTGGGTGCGCGCGGTCGACGGCAGCAGCGCGCGGCTCGAGGTCGAGGCCGCGCCGCTGTCGGGCCAGGCCGGGTTGACCTGGGGCTGGCGGCGCACCGATGCGTCGACCGTCGTGATGCGCACCGAAGGACAGCTCGACCTGCTCGCGTGCTCGCTCGACCTGCGCCTGGCCGGCGACATCGCGATCGGCGAGGCGCGCGCGCGGCTGGCGCTGGTGGCCAAGGGACGCAGCGAACTGCGCATGGCGGTCGCCCAGCTCGGCGAGGAGGCCGCGGACGGCCAGGGCCTCGATGCCGTCAAGCGCGAGTGGCGCTACCCGTTCGCGCTCGAGGTCGACACCGTCGCAGGCGGCGAACTCGCCACGCTGCACGCCGGCACGGTGGCGCCGGCGATGCTCGGGGCGATCGCCGGCGAGTGCGGCCTGCGGCCGCGGCCGGACGGCCAGGGGCTGCAGTGGTACTTCGCCCTGCGGCTCGAGCCGGTCACCGTCGCGCTCGTCAACGCCGACCCGCTGCTCGGCGCGAGCACGCACCGGCGCACGCTGCTGCCGGCGCTGCCGCTGGTCGACTGGAGCGCCGGCTGATGGAACGGCTCATGGTGCTGCAGGTCGAGGCCGGTGGCTGCCCGGTCGAGGCGCAGTTGAACGGCATGCCGGTGGCGGCGCTCGGCCCGCAGGGCGGACGCGCGTGCCTCGCGGTGCACGAGTACACGCTGGCCGGCAGGAACCAGCTCGCACTGGTCGTGTTCCCGCCGCCTCCCGGCCCGCCGCCCGCCGCGCAGCCGCGCGTCGCGATCGGCCCCACGTGGGCGCGTGCGCGGCTCGTGCTTCTGCGCAAGGGCCAGACCGCCAACGACGCCAATGCGCGCGTGCTCGCGACGGTCGAATGGGCGGTCGAGGAGGGCAAGAGCCACGAGGCACCGCACACGCAGTCGGCCGACGTCGATCTGCCGGTCGCGTTTCCGCGCTGGCGCTGGCTCGACGCGCCACCGATCAACCTGACGCCGCCGGTGCAGCGCCAGATCCTCGAGTTCGTGCAGAACCAGGCGCTCGAGCTGTCGCGCGGCAACCCCGAGCCGATGCTCGCGGTCGCCAAGCTGCGCTTCGACGAACTCGCGCTCGCCTACCAGCACACCGCCGCCGCCGGCATGCAGCGCTTCCGCGACCACCTGCAGCGGCTGTATGCTGACAAGGCGCTGAAGATCGCGCCGCCCGCCGCGGAAGAGCTGCTGCTGCGCCCGCTGCTCGGCGGCCGCCTGATCGAGTGCCTGGCGCCGCTTGGCGGGCCGGTGCTGCGCACGCAGAATGAGGCGCCCCACCAGGCCAACCATGGCTGGCCGGTGCGGCTGGCGATGGTCGAGGGAAAGATCTATGTGCTGCGCTGACGGACCGTCGTGCGCCAGCAGGGGAAAGTAGCCGTGATCATCATCACCGTCGCCTCGTACAACGGCAGCCCGCTCCCGCAGACGCTCGCGGCCCAGTTCGACGAACTCGGCGGCAACATCGGCCGCGCCGAGAACAACCAGCTCGTCCTGCCGGACCCCGAACGCACGATCTCGCGCGTGCATGCGCAAGTGGTGTTCCGCGCCGGCCGCTATGCGATCGTCGATCGCGGCAGCAACCCCATCGTCGTCAACGGCCGGCCGCTCGGCAACGGCCAGGAGGCGCCGCTGACGGGCGGCGACGAGATCCAGATCGGCGGCTACCGCATGCGGGTCGAACTCGGCGCCGGTGGCGCAACGGGTGCGCTGGCTGCCGATCCCTTCGCGGACTTCGGCGGTCTGGCCGCGCCGGCCCCCGCCGGTGCAGGCCGCGCAGCGGCCGCGGCGCTGAACGATCCGCTCGCGGCCTTCGGCATGCCGGCGGCTGCACCGGTGGCAGACCCGTTCGGCCGCGCCGGCGGCGGCTTCGGCGCCGCGCCGGCGGCATCCGGGTCGGCCGGCGGCATCCCGGACGACTGGGATCCGTTTGCGCCCGATCCCAAGTCCGGCGGGGGCGACTTCGCTCGCTCGCTCGGCCAGCCGTCCGGCGGCGCGCGGGATCTCGGCCTCGAGATCGGCGGACGCGCCGCGGCGCCGCTGATTCCCGACCTGCCAGGGCAATCGCAGCCGGCCGCCGACTCGCTCGACAACCTCTTCGGCCTGGGCGGCGGCAGCGGCGGCGGCAGCGATCCGCTCGCGAACTCGGTGTTCGGCCAGGCCGCCGCGCAGCCGAACATGGCGGCGCATGCCGACCCGCTGAAGTCGCTCAACAGCATCACGCGCGCCAGCGGCACGGCGGCGGCGGATGCCGGATCGGAGTTGCACACGCCGTTCAACCTCGCGCCGCTCGCGCCACGACCGGCGGCCGCACCGCCCGCAGCGATGCCGACGCCCCCGGCCGCGCCGGCCGGCATCGCGCCCAAGGGCGCGGTGCTGTCGTGGAACGAACCGAGCGGCGACAGCCAGACGGTGATCCGCCCCCGCTCGGCCGGGCGACCGGGGCCGATGCCGGCTGCGGACGTGCCCCTGCCCGATCCGCTGTCGGCCTCCGGACCGGCGACCGTGCCCGACGACCTGTTCGCAGATCTGTTCGGTGCACCTGCGGCACCGCCGGCCGCGGCCGCATCGCAGCGTGCCGTGCCGCCCGAGCCGCCGGTCCGGCCCGTGGCACCGGTGCAGGCGGCGGCGCCGGCGCGGCCGGCGGCTCGTCCCGCTGTCGGTCCGGCGGACACCGCCGAGCTGATCGCCGCGCTGCGCGAGGGGCTCGCGGTGCATGCGCTGCCGATCGACTCGCTGACGCCCGAGTTCATGCGTCTGCTCGGCCAGCTGGTGCACGAGGCGACCCGCGGCACGGTCGACCTGCTGGTCGCACGCGCCGCCCTCAAGCGCGAGGTGCGCGCCGAGCTGACGATGATCGTCGCGAAGGAGAACAACCCGCTGAAGTTTTCACCCACCGTCGATGTCGCGCTCGGCCACCTGCTGAGCCCGCCGGCGCGCGGCTTCATGCCGCCGGACCGGGCGATGCGCGACGCCTACGACGACCTGCGCGCGCACCAGTTCGGTTTCCTGGCCGGCATGAAGGCGGCGCTCGAGGGCGTGCTCGGCCGCTTCGACCCGGCGGTGCTGGAGAGCAAGCTGACGCAGAAGAAGTCGATGCTCGCGACGCTCGTGCCGGCGACGCGCAAGGCGCGCATGTGGGAGGCCTTCATCGAGCTGTACGGCCAGATCTCCGCCGAGGCGTCGGACGACTTCCACGAGCTGTTCGGCAAGGAGTTCCTGCGCGCCTACGAGGCCTACATCGACCGACTCGAGAGGGAACGCTGACCGTGCAGATCGAACTCGCCATCCTGTCGCGCCGCGGCGGCCGCAACTACAACGAGGATGCCTGCGGGCACTGGCACTCCGATCACCACCTCGCCTGCGTCGTGGCCGACGGCGCCGGTGGCCACGGCGGCGGCGACCAGGCCTCCAAGCTCGCGGTCCAGAACATCCTGTCGACCTACGCGGCGGCGCCCGACGGTTCGCCCGAGTCGATCTACCGCATGATCGCGACGGCCGACCGCACCATCATCGAACACCGCGCCGACGAGGCGAAGCTGCAGAACATGCACAGCACGGTGGTCGCGCTGTTCGTCGACCTCGACCGCAACACCGCCGCGTGGGGCCATTGCGGCGACTCGCGGCTCTACGTCTTCCGCGCCGGCCGGGTGGCGCTGCGCACACGCGACCACAGCGTCGTGCAGTCGCTCGTCGACGGGGGCCTGCTGACCGAGGACAAGATGCGTTCGCACCCGCAGCGCAGCGAGCTGCTGTCGGCGCTCGGCGTCGGTGCCGACGACCTGCAGGTGAGCACCTCGATGCAGGACTGGGCGCTCGCGCCCGGTGACGTCTTCCTGCTCTGCACCGACGGCCTCTGGGAGTACGTCGAGGACGGTCCGATGGAAGCCGCACTGGCCGCCGCGCCGAACCCGCAGGCCTGGCTGCAGGACCTCGAGCAGCGGGTGCTGCAGGGCGCCGCGCACAAGCCGCGCCACGACAACTTCAGCGCGCTGGCGGCCTGGGTCGCGGCCGCCTGAGCGCGCGAGCGCAGGAGTTCACGATGCCCGAAAACGTCTGCATGGGTGCGACGCTGCAGTGCAGCTTCGGTGCCGCCCCGAGCAAGCTGGTGGTGCTGCCGGCCAACCGGGTGATGACGTCGAACAAGCCGGCCGCGAACATCATGGACCACAAGCCCATGGTCAACATCATGCCGTTCGGAATGTGCTCGAGCATGGCCAACCCGGCCGTCGCCGCGGCGACGAGTGCCGCGATGGGGGTGCTGACGCCGCAGGCCTGCACGCCGATGACCGCGGCGCCGTGGGCGCCGGGCGCACCGACCGTGATGATCGCGAATCAGCCGGCACTGGACACGCCGTCCAAGCTGGTGTGCAGCTTCGGCGGCAACATCAGCATCCAGGAGGCGGGCCAGACCACCCACCAGATCCCGTGAGGCCGCGCGCGCGGCCCAGGGGGCGCGATGATCAGTTGGCCGACTGGCGGCCGATCTCGACGCGGCGGTTCTCGGCCGCGGTCGGGTTGCTGGCGTTCTTCAGGTCCTTCGAGCCGACGCCGACGACGACAAGCATGCCCGGGTCCGCCCCCTTGGAGACGAGGTACTCCTTGACCGCCTCGGCGCGCCGCACCGACAGCGCCTGATTGGCCTCGGCGGTGCCGGATGCGTCGGCGTGGCCGATCACGCGCACCTGCCGGCCGCTGCCCGACTTGCCCTTGAGGACCTCGGCGAACACGTCGAGCTGCTTCTTCAACAGCTCGGGCAGTTCGGCCGAGCCGATCTTGAACGACGATGCCGGCAGCGAGTACTTCACCGCCGGCTTGAAGCCCATGCACTTGAAGCCGTTCGCCTCGAGTTCCTTGCAGGCGTCCTCGGGGAACAGGCCTTCCTTGACCGCGTTCGCTTCCGGGACCTGCGAGCCCACGTCGACCGAAGAGGGGGTCTGGGCGTAAGCGGTCGCCGCGCCGCCGAGCGCGCCGGTCAGGATCAGCAGGGACAGGCGCTGGCGCAGGGTCGGGGTCATGGTCACTCCTCGCACGGCGGAGGATCCGCCGCAAGACGGCACGCATGATAGCCCGTTCGCCCCCTGCGAACGGCCCCCGTGCGCAGGGGCTGCGACCCCCCGCGTGTGAAGTGGTTCCGTGGGCACGGCGCGGTGCCGAAGCGGCCCCAAACGCAGACCCGGTGAAGTACAGTGTGCGCTCGATTTCGCGGGCGCCGGCCCGGCGCCGCGCTGGCCGTGGGCCGCGACCCAACCTCCAACGTTCGGCAACGTCATGACCTGGCACAACAAGGTGGTTTGGACGGAGGGCATGTTCCTCCAGCCCCAGCATTTCCAACAGCACGACCGCTACCTCGAGTACCAGCTCCGCCAACGGCTCGCCGCGACGATCGGCTATGCGTGGGGGTACAGCGCCATCGCGATCGACGAAGCCGCCCTCGCGCTCGGCAAGCTGAGCCTGAACGCGGCGCAGGGCATCCTGCCGGACGGCAGCGCGTTTTCGGTGCCCGGCAACGACGCGGCGCCGGCGGCGCTCGACGTGCCGGCGGACGCGCGCAACGAACGTGTCGTGCTTGCCGCGGCCCTGCAGCGCCCGGGCATCGTCGAGACCGACGCCGAGCAGGCCGCCGGTTCGATGGGCCCGCGCTACCAGGTCGCCGAGGTCAGCGTCGGCGACAGCAACACCAACGTCGACCGCGACGCCTCGGTGCAGGTCGGGCGGCTGAACCTGCGCCTGATGCTCGAGCGCGACGCCGGCGAGGGTTATGCGACGCTCGGCGTCGCGCGCGTGATCGAACGCCGTGCCGACAACAAGCTCGTGCTCGATGCCCAGTACATCCCGCCGATGCTGCATGCGCCCGGCCACCCGATCCTCGACGGCTACGTGCGCGAGCTCTGCGGGCTGCTGCACCAGCGCGGCGAGGCGCTCGCGGCGCGGCTCGCGCAGCCCGGTCGCGGCGGCGTCGCCGAGATCGCCGACTTCCTGCTGCTCGAGGCGGTGAACCGCTCGCAGCCGCTCTTCATGCAGATGCAGCAGCGTTCGGTGCTGCATCCCGAAGCGCTGTATGCCGCCTGCCTGAGCCTCGCGGGCGACCTCGCGACCTTCCGCGACAAGCGCCGCCCGCCGCCGTTCCCGGAGTACCTGCACGACGATCCTGCGCGCTGCTTCCGCCCGGTGATCGAGGACCTGCGCCAGTCGCTTTCGATGGTGATGGAGCAGACCGCGATCCCGATCGAGCTGCAGGACCGCAAGTACGGCATCCGCGTCGCCATCGTCGCCGACACCGACCTGCAGCGCAACGCGAGCTTCGTGCTCGCGGTGGCCGCGCAGCTGCCCGCGGATGCGCTGCGGGCACGTTTCCCGACCCAGGTGAAGATCGGCCCGGTCGAGCGCATCCGCGACCTCGTCAACCTGCAGTTGCCCGGTGTCGCGTTGCGGCCACTGCCGGTGGCCCCGCGCCAGATCCCCTACCACGCCGGGTTCAACTACTTCGAACTCGAGACGCGCAACAACGACCTCTGGAAGCAGCTCGAAAGCTCGGGTGGCCTGGCGATGCACATCGCCGGCGAGTTCCCGGGCCTCGAGCTGGAGTTCTGGGCGATCCGCGCGTGACGACCCCGTGAGGAATCATCAGCGATGAGCGAAACCGGTCGGGACAACGATCCCTTCGCCGCGTTCGAGTCCGAGCGCACCGTCATCAAGCCCGGCGCGGGCCGTACCGCCGGCCGGCCGCCCGGTGCCGCAGCGCCCGGCGGCGCACGTCCCGAAGGCGCGCCCGCGGCGCCGATGGGCAAGGAAGCGCCGCTCGCGCTCGACGCGCTGATGACGGCCAACCTGAACCCGCTCGTCGCCGCGGCCGCGCCGCTGCTGAGCGCCGCGCCGCGCATCCGCAGCATGGTGCAGCACCCGAACCCGGCCGGCCTGAAGGACGCACTCGCCGACGGCATCCGCAAGTTCGAGGCGCAGGCGCGCGCCGAGGGCCTGCCCAACGAGCAGGTCGTCGCGGGCCGCTACATCCTGTGCACGCTGCTCGACGAATCGGCCGCGAGCACGCCCTGGGGCGGCTCGGGGGTGTGGGCGAACCAGAGCCTGCTGGTCCAGTTCCACAACGAGACCTGGGGCGGCGAGAAGGTCTTCCAGCTGATGTCCAAGCTGGCCGAGAACGTCGGTGCGAACCGCAACCTGCTCGAGCTGCTCTACGTCGTGCTGTCGTTCGGCTTCGAGGGCCGCTACCGCGTCGCCAACGACGGCAAGGCGCAGCTCGACAGCGTGCGCGTGCGCCTGGCGCAGATGCTCGACCAGCAGCGCGGCGGCGGCAACGCGGCCGAGCGAGCCCTGTCGCCGCGCTGGGAAGGCGTGCCGGCAAAGGACGCGCGCCTCGGCCAGGGCATGCCGATGTGGGTGCTGATGACGCTCACCGCGCTGCTGCTGACGGCCGTCTACGTCGGCCTGCGCTTCTCGATCAACGGCCACTCCGACGCGGTCTTCTCGACCCTGCGCGGCCTCGACGTGAAGGCCGCGCCGGTGGTCGCGCCGCCGCCGGCGCAGGTGCCGCGGCTCGCGCAGCTGCTCAGGCCCGACGTCGAGGCCGGCCTGATCTCGGTGCGCGACCTGAGCGACCGTTCGATCGTCGTCATCAAGGGCGACGGCTTCTTCGAGCCGGGCAGCGCGGTCGTGTCCGAACGCGTCAAGCCGCTGCTCGGGCGCATCCAGGCCGGGCTGCAGAGCCTGCCGGGCACGATCCTGATCACCGGCCACTCCGACAACCAGCCGATCCGCTCGCTGCGCTACCCGTCCAACTGGCACCTGTCGCAGGATCGCGCGAGCGCGGTCAAGAACCTGCTCGGCACCGTGGTCAAGCCCGAACGCATGCGCGCCGAAGGGCGCGCCGACGCCGAGCCCGTCGGCGACAACGCCACGCCGGCCGGCCGGGCCCAGAACCGTCGCGTCGAGATCACGCTGTTCGTGCAGGGAGGTGCGGCATGAACCGGATCTTCCGCGCGCTCTTCGACCCGATGGTGATCGGGCTGATCGGCATCCTCGCGCTGTGCTGGCTCGTCTGGATCGTCGGGCCGCTGATCGGCTTCGGCGAGTCGCGGCCGTTCGAGCCGCTCTGGGTGCGCATCCTGATCGTCGCGCTGCTGCTCGGCTTCTGGGTGTTGCGGCTGATCTGGAAGCTGGTGCAGCGCAAGCGCACCAACGCCGCGCTCGTCAACGGCATGGCCAAGGGGCCGAGCAGTTCGGACCGCGAGCTGAAGGTGCTCGACGAGCGTTTCACGCAGGCGCTCGACATCCTGAAGAAGGCGCCGAGCGGATCGCGCTCGGTCTTCAAGGGCGGCGCCTACCTCTACGAGCTGCCCTGGTACATCTTCGTCGGCGCGCCGGGCTCGGGCAAGACGACTGCGTTGCTGAACGCCGGGCTGACCTTCCCGCTCGCCGAGAAGATGGGCGCCGGCGGCGTGCGCGGCGTCGGCGGCACGCGCAACTGCGACTGGTGGTTCACCGACGAGGCGGTGCTGATCGACACCGCGGGCCGCTACACGACGCAGGAGTCGGACAGCCAGTCGGACGCCGCGGCGTGGGACGGCTTCCTCGCACTGCTGAAGCGCTCGCGCCCGCGCCGGCCGATCAACGGCGTGCTGCTGACGGTCAACATCCAGGACCTGCTGCAGCAGAACCCGAACGAGCGCAAGGAACACGCTGCCAAGCTGCGCGCGCGCATGCAGGAACTCGCCGAGAAGCTCGGCGTGCGGGCGCCGGTCTACGTGCTCGTCACCAAGGCCGACCTGATCGCCGGCTTCAACGAGAGCTTCGGCGACCTCGGCAAGGAAGAACGAAACCAGGTCTGGGGCTTCAGCTTCCCGTACTCGCCGCAGAGCGGCGACGATCCGCTCGCCAACTTCGGCTCCGAGTTCGCTGCGCTCGAGAAACGCCTGCGCGAGCGCGTGCTCGCGCGCATGGCCGCCGAGACCGACGTGCTCAAGCGCGCCGCGATCTTCAACTTCCCGCAGCAGTTCTCCGGCCTCAAGGGCCTGCTCGGCGGCTTCCTCGAGCAGGTGTTCAGCGCCGGCGGGCAGCTCGAGGAGAAGCCGGTGCTGCGCGGCGTCTACTTCACGAGCGGCACGCAGGAAGGCACGCCGATCGATCGCGTGATGGGCACGCTCGCGCGCACCTTCGGCGTCGAGCGCCGCGTCGCGTCGATCGCACCGGCGCGCGGCGGCAAGAGCTTCTTCCTGCACCGCCTTCTCAAGGACGTGGTTTTCCAGGAGCAGGGCCTGGTCGGCCAGAACCGTGCGATGGAGCGTCGGCGGGCCCGGCTTCGCCTGCTCGGCTACGCGACCGCGCTGCTGGTCAGCGTCGCGCTGATCGCCGGCTGGGCCTGGAGCTACGTGCGCAACCAGGGCTACATCGCCGAGATCGAGGCCAAGTTGCCCGACCTGAAGCGTGCGGTCGACAGCATTCCGCCGGCGAACTCGGGCGACGTCACGCCGCTGCCCGACGTGCTGACCGCAGTGCGCAAGGCGGCGCAGCCGCAGGCGTTCACGACTGCCGAACCGCCGAAGACGATGACGCTCGGACTGTTCCAGGGCGACAAGCTCGACGCCGGCGCCGACCAGGGCTACCGCCGCCTGCTCGAGACGACGCTGCTGCCGCGCGTCACCAAGCGGCTCGAGGAGCGGCTGCGCCAGTCGAACAAGAACAACCTCGAGGCCGCGTACGAGAGCCTGAAGCACTACCTGATGCTCTACACGCCCGAGCAGTTCGACCCCGAGTCGTTCAAGGCCTGGGTCACGGTCGACTGGGACGCGACCTTCGAGCGCAGCCTGAGCGTGCCGCAGCGCGAGGCGCTGTCCGCGCACCTCGATGCGCTGCTCGAGCGCGGCGTGCCGCAGCCGAACGTGCCGATGGACAAGAACCTGGTCGCGAGCATGCGCGACATGCTGGTCGCGTTCCCGCTCGAGTACCGCGTCTTCAGCCGCCTGAAGCGTGCCCAGGTCGGCGCCGACATCGCGCCGTTCACGGTCGCCGGCGAGGCCGGCCCGGCCGCGGCGAGCGTGCTGACGCGCCTGTCGGGCGAGCCGCTGACCAAGGGCATCCCGGGGCTGTTCACCCGCGAGGGCTACCGGCAGGCGTTCGAGAAGGCGGTCGAGCGTTCGACGCGCCAGCTCGCGAGCGAGCAGGAGTGGGTGCTCGGCGTCAAGCCGGCCGGCGGCGGCGCGCTCGACGCGATCAAGGCCAACCCGGAACTGAGCAACCGCGTGCGGCGGCTGTACTTCGAGGAGTACATCAAGGTCTGGGACAAGTACCTCGCCGACGTGCGCGTCGTGCGGCTCGCCAACCTGGAGCAGAGCGTGCAGGTCGCGCGCGCGCTGTCGGGCGTCGATTCGCCGCTGACCAAGTTCCTGCGCGGCGTCGACCGCGAGACCACGCTGGTCGCGCCGCCTGCGCCGGGCGCGACCGGAGGCAGCTCGACACCGTCGAGCATCAGCGCGGTCGCGGCGATCGAGCAGAAGCTGACCCTCGCCAAGCGCGAGGCGGCGGCGCTCGCCGGCAAGCTCAACGTGCCGACCGACAACAGCGGCGCGCCGCTCGAGTCGATGGTCGACGACCACTTCGACGGCGTGCACCGCCTCTTCAAGGGCACGCCACCGCCGATCAACGACACGCAGAAGCTGTTCGAGGAGATCTACGTCTACCTCGCGGCGGTCGAGAACGCGCAGAAGAGCAAGTCGGCGCCACCGCCGGCGGGCGGGGCCGATCGCATCCGCACCGCCGCGGGCCAGCAGCCGGAGCCGATCCGCAGCGTGCTGGAGCAGCTCTCGGGCGGCGCCGCGGCGCAGGGCCGTACCGCCGAACGTGCCGCGATGACCGGCGAGCTCAAGCCGATCGCCGACTCGTGCAACCGCACGATCACCGGCCGCTACCCGTTCACGCCGAGCGCGAAGGCCGACGTGCTGCCGGACGACTTCGCGCCGCTGGTCGGCCACGGCGGCACCCTCGACGAGGT
>Ga0315910_10001209_pt1 | contig 24092 bp, 2 predicted proteins | sample EdamamesoilMG_FD_204470 | JGI IMG/M metagenome (GOLD analysis project Ga0315910, IMG submission 204470) | Garden soil microbial communities collected in Santa Monica, California, United States - Edamame soil | ecosystem: Environmental > Terrestrial > Soil > Garden | place: USA: California... | reverse complement strand
CGACGAGCGCCCGCGGCGGGGAACGGGGTCCCCGCCCTACCACGTCGTGGTCCTTCTCCTGCCGCCGATCGAGCGCGCCCAGGCCGAGGAAGGCCTGCGCCGCGTGCGGCTCGCGGCGGACGTGCCGCAGGCCTGCGGCGTGCGCGGCCAGCTCGCAGCCGCGCGGCACGATGTGGAGACGCTCGCCTCCGCGCTCGACCTGGTGTCGATGCTCGACGGCGAGACGAAATTTGCCGCGGCGGCGATGACCCTCGTCAACGAACTCGCCGCGCGCCACCAGTGCCAGCGCGTGAGCCTGGGTTGGCGCAAGGGCCCGTACATCCGGGTGCGCGCGATCAGCCACCTCGAAAAATTCGAGAAGCGCATGGTCGTCGTGCAGCAGCTCGAGGCCGCGATGGAGGAGGCGGCCGACCAGGATTCGGAGATCGTCCTGCCCGCGCCGGCCGAGTCGCCCCTGATCGTGCGCGATCACGAGGTCTACGCGGCGGAGCAGAAGCCGGGTCACCTCGTCTCGGTGCCGCTGCGCGTCGCGGGGCGGGCCATCGGCGCGATCATGGCCGAGCGCGTCGAGCCCGCGTTCACCGCGCACGAGCTGCGGCATCTGCGGCTCGCGGCCGACCATGCGGCGCGCCGGCTGCACGCGCTCGATCTCGCGGAGGCGTGGTGGGGCCGGCGACTGGCCCGCGCGGCGCGCGCGAAGCTCACGAGCTGGCTCGGCGTGGAGCACACGCTGGCCAAGGCCGCGGCGATCGCCGGCGCGGTCTTTCTACTTTGGGCGATCGTCTGGCCGATGGATTATCGCGTCGAGGCCGCCTACCAGTTGCGCGGGGCTGACACCGCGATCCTCTCCGCGCCGTTCGATGGTTTCCTGGGCGAGTCGCGGGTCGAGAAGGGCGACACGGTCGCAGCCGGCGACGTCGTCGCGGTCCTCGACCAGACCGAGCTCGCGCTCGAGCTGAGCGCGGCCGAGGCCGATGCCGCGCGTTTCGAGGCCGAGGTGCAGCAGGCGCGTTCCGAGCGCAAGCTCGCCGAGATGCAGATCGCGCAGGCGCGCGCCGACCAGGCGAAGGCGCGGCGCGACATCCTGCGCATGCGCCTCGAACAGAGTGCGGTGAAGGCGCCGTTTGACGGCGTGATCGTCGAAGGCGACCTGCGCGAGCGCGCCGGCGCCCCGCTCAAGCAGGGCGACGCGCTCTTCCGCGTCGCGCGGCTCGATCGCATGTATGCGGAGGTGCTCGTGCCGGAGGCGGATGTGCGCGACGTCGTGGCCGGCGCGACCGGGGAACTGGCCTTTGCGAGCCAGCCGGACCGGAGGTTTCCCATCACCATCGAGCGCATCGAGCCGATGGCGCTGCCGCGCGCCGAGGGCAATGTCTTCCTCGTGCGTTGCACGCTGCCGGCCGAGGCTGAGGGCTGGTGGCGCCCCGGCATGAGTGGTGTGGCGAAACTCGACGCCGGCCACCGCAGCCCGCTGTGGATCGCGACGCACCGCACGCTGGATTATCTCCGGCTGAGGTGGTGGTAGGACGAAGAGCGGAATCCGGAGTGCCGATTTCGGAGTGACCCCAATGACTGCACACCACCACGCCGACCCGCTGACGATCCGCTCATTCAATCCGCACTCCCAAGTCCGCACTCCGCGCTACGATGTCTGACTCCACCCGCACCTTCAGCGATGTCTGGTATCGCGTGGCGAAGCAGGTCATCACGCTGCGGCCGCGCGTCGACGTGCGGCGGCAGGTGTTTCGAGGCGAGCGCTGGTATGTGCTGCACGATCCGTTCAACAACCAGTTCTTCCGCGTGCGGCCGGAGGCGTGGGCGTTTCTCGCGCGGCTGCGGCCGGATCGCACCGTCGAGGAGACCTGGCAGGAGACGCTCGATGCCGATCCCGACGGCGCGCCCGGGCAGGAGGATGTGATCCAGCTGCTCGCGCAGCTCTACCACGCCAACCTCCTGCTCTACCGCGAGGCGGCGGACAGCGAGCAGTTCTTCGCGCGCTACAAGAAGCGCGTGCAGCGCGAGCGCCTCTTCACGTGGTGGAACCTGATGTTTGCGCGCATCCCGCTCTTCGATCCGGACACGCTGCTCAACCGCCTGCGTCCGCTGCTGCGCCTGCTCCTGCGGCCGTGGGCGGCGGTGGTGTGGCTCGGCGTCGTCGGGCTCGCGGTGAAAACCTGCGTGGACCACGCGGGCGAACTCGCCGCCGCGGCCGGCCAAGTGCTCGCGCCGTCCAACCTGCTCCTGCTCTACGCCGGCGTGATCTTCCTGAAAGTGCTCCACGAGTTCGGCCACGCCGCGGTCTGCAAGCACTTCGGCGGCGAGGTGCACACCATGGGCGTGATGCTGCTCGTCTTCAGCCCGCTGCCGTATGTCGACGTGACCTCGAGCTGGGCGTTTCGGGAGCGATGGAAACGCATCGCCGTCGCGGGCGGCGGCATGGTGGCGGAGTTTTTCGTCGCCGCGCTGGCGGCGTTTGTCTGGGCGGCGGCCGGGCCGGGCGTGGTGCGCGACCTCGCGTTCAACATGATGATCGCGGCCGGCATCACCACGGTGCTCTTCAACGCCAACCCGCTGCTCCGCTATGACGGCTACTACATCCTGGCCGATGCCGTGCAGCTGCCGAATCTCTACCAGCGCGCGCAGCAGATGCTGATCTTCCTCGCGGAGAAACACCTCTTCGGCGTGCCGCGGGTGTTTCCTCCGGCGGAGACGCGCCGCGAGCGCACGTGGCTCGTCGTCTACGGCGTGCTCAGCGTGGCCTACCGGCTCGTCATCTTCGCGGGTCTCGTGTGGTTCGTGAGCGGGCAGTTCCTGCTGCTCGGGATGATCGCGGCCGTGTTCTGTGCGGTCGCGTGGGGCGTGGTGCCGCTGGTCAAGTTCGTGAAGTACCTCTCGAGCAGCCCGAAGCTCGAGCGCACCCGCCCGCGCGCGGTCGGCGCGACCCTCGGGATCGTGGCCGGGCTCGTCGTGATCTTCGGCTTGATCCCCGCGCCGCAGAAGCTGCGCGCGCCGGGCGTGCTGCGCGCGGTGGCGTTTGCCGAGGTGACCACGGCGGTCGAGGGCGAGTTCGAACGCCTCGAGACACCGAGCGGCGCGACGGTCGCGGCCGGGCAGGCGCTGGCCCGCCTGCGCAATCCCGAACTCGACCTGCAGCTCGCCTCGGCGCAGGCGCAGCGCGACGAGTTGCGCTCGCTGTGGCGTTCGGCGCTCCAGCAGGGCACGTCGGATCGCGCGGCCCTCGAGCTCGCGCTCCGGACGATCGAGACGCGCATCTCCACGATGGAGGACAAGCGCCGCAGCCTCGTCGTGACCGCGCCCCTCGCCGGCACCTGGGTGGCGCCGCGCGCGGACGATGCGCGCGGCCGCTGGATGACACGCGGTACGGCGCTCGGGCAGGTGATCGGGCCCGGGGGGTATGAGTTCACGGCCGTGGTGCCGCAGGGCGAGGCCTCGCGGCTGTTTGCGCGCGAGGGTGGTGCGGGCCGCGCCGTCGTGCGGCTGCGCGGGCAGGCGGATGCGCCGTTGCCGGTCTCCGGGATCGTCGTGATCCAGGCGGAGCAGAATCTCCTGCCGTCGCCCGCGCTGGCGGTCACGCATGGCGGGGACATCGCGCTCGCGCGCGACGCCGGGGACCAGCCGGTCGCGGCGGAGAGTTTTTATGAAGTGCGCGCGCGGATCGAGCCGCGCCCGGGCGTCGCGCTGCTCCAGGGCATCACCGGCCGGATCGCCTTCGCGCTGCCCGCCGAGCCGCTCGGCTGGCAGTGGGCGCGGGAGCTGCGCCAGGTGTTTCAGCGGAGGGCGGTCGAATGACGCGGGCGACGAGCCGAGCGATGCGGGTTGGGGATGCGGCGACGAGCCGGGGCACCGCCGGGTGCGACCGTCCATGAACGTCGCACTCCCATTCCCGCTTCCGTCCGACGACTACCGTCGCGCCGAGTTGCCGCGCATGGCGAAGCTGCCGAAGGGCGCGGATGCGCTCGCGCACCGGGCCGTCGGTTGGTGGCGCCGGCGCGGGGCGGTGTTTCGCGCCCTCGCGCAGGATGCGGCGGAGGTCGAGGCGCGTGCCGGAGAGTTCGAGGCCTTGAGCGATGAGGCACTGAGCGCGCGCCTGCGGGAATTTGCGGCGCGGTATCGACGCGGCGAGGATGCGAAATCCGCCGGACTCGGCCTCGCGGCGCTGGCGGCGGTGCGTGAGGCGGCGCACCGGCAGACCGGCCTGCGCCCGTTCGGCGTGCAGCTCATGGGCGCGCTCGCGCTCGATCGCGGGTTTCTCGCCGAGATGGCGACGGGCGAGGGCAAGACCCTCACCGCGGCGCTCGCCGCCGTGCTCGCGGGCTGGCGCGGTCGGCCCTGCCACGTCATCACCGTCAACGACTACCTCGCGCAGCGCGACGCCCGCTGGTTCGCGAAACTTTTCGCCTTTTGCGGCGTGAGCGTCGGCCACGTCACCTCGACCATGGAGTCCGATGAGCGCCGACGCGGGTATGCCGCCGACGTCACCTACACCACGAGCAAGGAGGTCGTGGCCGACTTCCTGCGCGACCGGCTGAGGCTCGGCCGCACCGCGCAGCCGGCGCGGCGGTTGATCCGGCAGTTGTGCGCCTCGCGCAGCGTCGACGGGTTGGACGGCCTGGTCATGCGCGGCCTGCACACGGCGATCATCGACGAAGCCGACAGCGTGCTCGTCGACGAGGCGGTCACGCCGCTCATCATCTGCCAGCCGCGGGGCAACGACTCGATGCGCGAGGCGATGGTGATCGCCACCGAGATCGCCGCGACGCTCGAGCGCGACGTCGACTATCGCATCAATACGCGTTTCAAGGAGGTCGATCTGCTCGATCCGGCCGGCCCGAAGATCGAGGCCGCAGCGCGGCGTCTGCCGCCGATGTGGTCCGGCCTGGCGCGCCGCAAGGAGATGGTCACGCAGGCCCTGGTGGCGCGGGAGTTGTTCCACCGCGACGTCCAGTACGTGGTCCAGGGCGGGGCGATCGTGATTGTCGACGAGGCCACCGGCCGCCTGATGCCAAACCGCACCTGGCGCGAGGGCCTGCACCAGGCCATCGAGGCGAAGGAGGGCATCGCGGTCACCGCGCCGACGGAGATCCTGGCGCGACTGAGTTTCCAGAAGTTTTTCCGCTTCTACCGTCGGCTCGGCGGGATGACCGGCACGGGCCGGGAGTCGGCGGGTGAACTGTGGCAGATCTATCGCCTCCCGGTCGTCGCGATCCCGACCAACCGGCCGTGCGTGCGCGTGCGGCTGCCGGACCTGCTTTTTGCCGATGCCGCGTCGAAATGGGAGGCGGTGGTCGAGGAAATCGCGGCGGTCCATGCGCAGGGGCGGCCGGTGCTCGCGGGCACGCGCAGCGTCGCCGCCAGCGAGGAACTCGCGCGGCGGCTTGGCCAGCGCGGCCTGCACTGCCATGTCCTCAACGCCGTGCGCCACGCCGAGGAGGCCGCGATCGTCGAACACGCCGGCGAGGCCGGGCGGATCACGATCGCCACCAACATGGCGGGGCGGGGGACCGACATCCTGCTCGGCGCCGGTGTCGCCGAGGCCGGGGGCCTGCACGTCGTCGCCTGCGAGCCGAACGAATCGGGCCGCGTCGATCGCCAGCTCTTTGGCCGCGCCGGCCGGCAGGGCAACCCCGGCAGCGCGCGGTTGTTCGCGAGTGTCGACGACGAGATCGTGCGGCGTTTCGTCCCGAAGGCGGTGCGGGGCCTCGTGTCTGGTGCGACCTCGCGGACGGCCGCGCCGCCGCAGGCGCACGCACCCGCGCAACCACTCTCTGGCGCGCGGGCCCGGGCCGCAGGTGGCGCGGTGCGTTACGCTCAGGTCGCCGCGCAGTGGCTCGCGGCGCGCCAACGCGCCGGCGTGCTCCGGCACGACACCTGGCTGGATGAGGCCCTCTCGTTTTCCGGACCTGATGCTGCGTGATCATGCCATGAGCACTACGCCATTCGGCGTATTCGCGCCGCACATCCGCTCCGCGCTCTTGCCAAAGCGCAGGCTCCTGCTTTCCGTCTCGACCTGTCTCGCGTGGGAGCCGCTTGAGCGGCTGCACCCATGAAACTTTCCCCCCAACAGCGACGTTTCCAGCTCGAGCCGCTCGAGCCGCGCATCCTTCTGGCTGCGGACGGCGCGGCCGGTGCCGCGCTCGCCGCCTCCAGCGGAGCGGGCGCCGTGCTCGAGATCGTCGAGCCGCGCGAGCTGCGCGCGAGCGACTCGGGTTACCGGATCGGGGCCGAGGAGTCGCTTACGCCGGAGCAGTCGGCGCTTTCCGCGATCACGCAGATCGAGGGCATCTTCGGCAGCGCCGAGGCTCCGTCGGTGGCTGCGCCGGAGGAGCCGAAAGCGACCGATGAACCTGCGGCCCCGTCCGCCGCGGACGTGGCGCCTGCGGAGGTCGATCCCGTATCCGCTGTCCCGACACCGCCGCTTCCGACCGATGATCCCGCGCCCTCGGCGCCGGGCCTCGATGCGGTCGTCCCGATTTCCGAACAACTTGTCGAGACCTTGCATGCCTCGCAAGGGCCTCCCGCCGTCGCCGAGATGGCTCTGACGCTGGACGAGGCGGGGGGCGCCCGGGCACTTGATGCGGGCACCGTGGCCGCGGACAGCGGAGAAAACGTGTATTATCCGGCGGATATTCCCACCGCCACCGTCAGCTGGATCGCCGATGCCGACGGATTCTGGGATGTTGCCAGCAACTGGAGCACGGGTGTGGTGCCGACTGCGTCAGACAGCGTGCTCATCGACCGACCGGGCGTGAACATCACGGTCACGGTGCGGAACAACCAGACGGTCGGTTACCTCCTCAGCAACGAGTCGCTCGCGATCATCGGCGGCACGTTCACGATCACGACCGAGGGCGAGTTGAATGGCGCGACCACGTGGTCGGCCGGCAGTCTCGCGGGTGGCGCGATCATCAATCGCGGTACGTTCACGGTCGCCGGAACCGGCGACAAGTATCTGTCCGCGACGATCAACAACCTCGGCACGATCGCCTACACCGGCATCGACCTGCGTTTCGTCGGCGGCGTGATCCATAATCAGGCGGGCGCGTTGATCGACGTGGCCGGCGACGGCGACTTCCGCTGGTGGACGGGTGGCCAGGGCCAGATCAACAACGCCGGCACCTTCCGCAAGTCCGCGGGCACCGACGCGACCACCATGAACGGCGGCGGCTCGCCCATCGTGTTCAACAACCTCGGCGGCACCATCGAGGTGCAGTCCGGCATCCTCTACCTCAACGGCGGGGGCGCGCACACCGGCGGCACGTTCACCGTTTCCGCCGGTGCGGAACTCCAGTTCGCCTCCGACCAGACGGTGACCGGCACTTACACCGGCTCGGGCGCGGGTGTCGTGGCGCTGGTCGCCGGTTCGCTGACCGGTGATGCGACCACGGTGTTCAACTTCCCGACCGGTCGGTTCGCCTGGCGCGCCGGCAACCTTGGCGGCGTGATTTCCAATATCGGTGCGATCACGGCCGAAGGGAGCGGAGACAAGTACCTGTATGCGACCCTGACCAATTCGGGCACGATCTCCTACACCGGCTTCAACTTCCGCTACATCGGCGGCGTCCTGAACAATCAGGTCGGGGCGGTCTTCGACTTCGCAACGGACGGCGACTTCCGTTGGTGGACCGGTGGTCGGGGCGTGTTCAACAACAGCGGCACCGTGCGCAAGAGCGTCGGCGATGTGGCCGACCAGTCCTCGATGAACGGCGGCGGCTCGGCCATCGCCTTCAACAACCTCGGCGGCACCATCGAGGTGCAGTCCGGCATTCTTCATCTCAATGGCCTGGGCGCGCACACCGGCGGCGTGTTCACCGTCTCGGCCGGTGCGGAGCTCCAGTTCGCCTCCGACCAGACGATGAGCGGCACCTACACCGGTTCCGGTGCAGGTGTCGTGGCGCTGGTCGCCGGTTCGCTGACAGGCGATGCGACCACGGTGCTGAACTTCCCGACCGGCCGGTTCGCATGGCGCGCCGGCAACCTCGGCGGCACATTGACCAACACCGGGGCGATCACAGCCGAGGGTAGTGGCGACAAGTATCTCTACGCGACGCTGACCAACGAAGGGACGATCTCCTACACCGGGCTCAACTTCCGCTACATCGGCGGCGTCTTGAACAATCAAGTCGGTGCGGTCTTCGACTTCGCCACGGATGGCGACTTCCGCTGGTGGTCGGGCATCCGGGGCGAATTCAACAACCGCGGCACCGTGCGCAAGAGCGTCGGCGTGGTCACCGACCAGTCCTCGATGACGGGCGGCGGCTCGCCGATCGCGTTCAACAACCTCGGCGGCACGATCGAGGTGCAGTCCGGCGTCCTCCACCTCGACGGGCTGGGCGCGCACACCGGCGGCACGTTCACCGTCTCGGCCGGCGCCGAACTCCGGTTCGCCTCTGACCAGACGATCGCGGGTACCTACACCGGTTCCGGCGCGGGTGTCGTGGCGTTGATCGCCGGGACGCTGACCGGCGATGCGACCACGATCCTGAATTTCCCGACGGCGGGCGGCCTGGTCTGGCGGGCGGGTGCGCTGGGCGGGACCATTGCCAACACGGGCGGCTTCACGTTCGAGACGGCGGGCGACAAGTACATCACCGGCACCCTCAACAATTCGGGCACGATCAGTTACCCGGGCTTCAACCTGCGCTTCATCGGCGGGGTGTTGAACAACCAGTCCGGCGCGACCTTCGACTTCGCCGGCGACGGCGACGTGCGGTGGTGGTCGGGCGGGCAGGGCGTGTTCAACAACAGCGGCACCGTGCGCAAGAGCGTCGGGGCCGCGGGAGAGCAGTCGTCCATGACCGGGGGCGGCTCGGGCGTGTTGTTCAACAACGCGGCCTCCGGCGTGATCGACGTGCAGGCCGGCCTGCTGACCCTGACCGGCGGCGGCGCCAGCGCGGGCGGCACCTTCCTTGTCGCGGCCAACGCGACGCTCGAAATCGCCTCGAGCCTGACGCTCACCGGGACCTACACCGGCTCCGGGGCCGGGCAGGTGGTGCTCAACGGCAACCTCACGGGCGATGGCTCCACGACCTTCAACTTCGCCGACGGCCAGTTCCAGTGGGCGAGCGGATCGCTCTTTGGCACCATCGCGAACACCGGCTCGATGACGTTCATCGGCAGCGGGGACAAGTATCTGCAGGGCGTGCTCAACAACTCGGGCACGATCCGTCAGACCGACACGGCGCAACTGCGCTTCATCAATGGCGTCCTGAACAATGAAGCCGCCGGCCTTTTTGATTTCGCCGGCGATGGATCCTTCCGCTGGTGGGGCGGCGCGCAGGGCCAGTTCAACAACGCCGGCATGCTGCGCAAATCCGGCGGATCAGCGATCCCCGGAGGTGGGCAGTCGAACTTCACCGGCGGTGGCAGCGCAGTGATCCTGAATAGCACCGGCACGATCGAGGCCGCGTTCGGGACGCTGAACATCAATGGTCCGATCACACAGCTCTCCGCCGGCACCCTCTCGGGTGGCACGTGGATCGCGAACAACGCCTCGCTCATCCTCAGCAGCGACGTCACCACCAACGACGCCACGATCATCCTCACCGGTCCGGCTGCGTGGAACTCGGCGATCAGCGGACTCGCCACGAACAACGGCACGCTTGCGATCCGCGATGGAGCGTCGCTCACCCGCTCCGGCAACTTCACGAACAACGGCAGCCTGGATCTCGGCTCCGGCCGCGACTCGAGCCTGGTCGGCTGGTGGCGCGGTGAGGGCGATGGAAACGACTCCGCGACCGGCGGCTTCGACGGCACCGTGCGCAACGGCACAACCTTCGGCCCCGGCCAGTTCGGGCAGGCGTTTGTCTTCGACGGGGTGGACGACGACGTCGTCATCCCCTACGCCCCGGGCTCAACCGTCCCGGGCGTGATCACGCTCAGCGCGTGGATCAATCCGACCGCCATCCCGCACGGCGGTTCGATCGTGCAGCAACGCAGCAGCGGCAACGTGGGCGGTTTCGTCCTCGAAACCACTGCGCCGTCCGCCGGTCCCGCCAACGGCTTGCAGTTCGCTATCTGGATCGGCGGCACGTTGCGTGTCCTGCAGACCCCGGCCAATACGATCACGACGAACACCTGGCAACACGTCGCCGCCGTGTACGACGGCGCGACGATGGCCATCTACGTCAACGGCACGCTCGCTGCCAGCATGGCGATGACCGGTGCGATCGACACCGCGGGCTACAACATCGTCATCGGCCGCAACGTGGTGAACGCCGCCATGGCCTTCGCCGGCGGCATCGACGAGGTCATGGTCTTCAACCGCGCGCTCACCCCCGCCGAGCTCGACACCCTCCGCACCACGAACAATCCCGCCGCCGCGGCTGCGGTCGCGCGCCCGGCGCAGTTCACCGTCACCGGCAACTTCACGCAGTCCGCCACCGGCACGCTCGGTATCAACATCGGCGACTCGTCCGCCAGCGCCGGCTTCGGCCGGCTCGCCGTCTCCGGCGTCGCGACGCTGGACGGCACGTTCGATGTCGACCTCGTCGACGGCTACGGCCCGCAGAACGGCGACAGTTACACCGTGGCGACGTTCGCCACCCGTGTCGGCACCTTCGCGGCCGAGACCGGCGTGGCGCCATTCTTCACCAGCGCGGTCGGCGCCACGACGATCGTGCTCAACGCCGTCGCCACCGCCTCCGACCTTCAGGCCTCCGGCGTGAGCGGCCCTGCCGGTGCGTCGCCCGGTGACACGATCACGGTCAACTTCACCGTGACCAACCTCAGCGGCTCCGCGGCGACCGCGCCCTGGACCGATTCGATCTACCTCTCGACCGACGCTGTGCTCGATGCCTCCGACGTCCTGTTCGGCACGGCCAGCCGCGCGGGCAATCTCGCGATCGGCGGCTCCTACTCCGGCAGCGTCACCGCCGCGATGCCGGCCCTCCCGAGCGGTGCATACTATATATTAGTAGTGACGGATTCGGGTGAAGCCGCGCCCGACACGAACCGGGCCAACAATGTCGCCGCCTCCGCGGCTACGATCGCGGTCACCGCCGCGGTCCTGCGCATCACCGCGGGCGATCCGACGGGCACGATCGGCACGACGTTCAGCTTCTTCGACGTCACCTTCAACCAGGCGATCAATGCCGGCACGTTCACCGCGGCCGACGTGGTGATTTCTGGTCCGAACGGGACCGTCGCCGCGACATCCGTGACCGCGCTCGGCGGCAACACCTACCGCGTCGGCTTCACCGCGCAGCGTGCCAATGGCGCCTACACCGTCAGCGTCGGTCCGACCATCGCCGCGCTTGACGGCAGCCTCATGGACCAGGACGCCGACGGCACGCCGGGCGAGGCCGGGCAGGATGTGTTTTCGTTCACGATTACCGTCGCGCTGCCGGACCTCGCACCTTCGCTCGTGAGTGCGCCCACGATCTCGCCCACGCCGGGCGACATGATCGACGTCGGCTGGCGCGTGAGCAACGGCGGCACCGCGGCCGCGACCAGCGGCTGGACCGAGCGCGTGATCGCCTCGACCGACGCGATCCTCGGCAACGGCGACGACGTCGTCCTCGGCACGACCACGATCAGCGACGCGCTCGCCGCCGGGGCATTTGTCGATCGCACGCTCTCCGTGCAGGTGCCGATCACGTTCCTCGGCGCCTACACGATCTTCGTGCAGGTTGACTCGGCCGGCACCGTCACCGAGTCGAGCGAGACGAACCAGTCGGCCTCGGGTTCGCTCATCGTCGTCTCGACCCAGGCGCCCGTCGATCTCGTGGTCACGGGCATCGTCCTCCCCGCCACCGGCCAGACCGGGACCGATCTCACGATCTCCTGGACGGTGACCAACACCGGCACGACCTCGACGCAACAGTCCGCGTGGAGCGATGTGATCTACTTCACGACCAATCCCGACAGCACCCTCGCCGGCGGCGGCTTCTCACAGCAGAGCTTTACCGTCGCGCACAGCGGCGCGCTCGCGGCGGGCGCGAGCTACACGGTCACGCACACGTTCACGATCAATCAGGATCTGCCCGACGGCACGTACTACGTCTTCGTCAGCACCGACCATTTCAACGAGGCGGTCGAACCGGGCGCTGAGAACAACAACGTCACGCGCAGCACCGGCGGCGTCGCCGTCGCGCTTCAGCCCGTGCCCGATCTCGTGGTCTCGAATCTCACCGCGCCCACACATTGGGTGCCCGGCCAGTCCGTGACGGTGTCGTGGACTGTGACCAATCAGGGCACGGCCGCCGCGACCCAGACGTGGAACGACATCCTCCAGGGCTCCGCCGACGCCATCTTGCAGTCGAACGATCCCCTCTTCGCCACGGCGCCGCGCCCGGTCGCCCTCGCCCCAGGCGAGAGCTACACGCAGACGGTCACCTTCAACGCCCCCGCCTGGGGCAACGGTGTCTTCCATCTCTTCGTCAATGTCGGCTCGGGTGTGTTTGAGCGCGGCGCCACGACCAACAACGTGGCGTCGACGACGTTCGCGATCGGTGCGCCCGACCTCGTGCCGGAAAACATCACACCGCCCACCGCCGCGCAGTCCGGCGAGGTGATCACCCTCAGCTGGGATGTGCGCAACTCCGGCGTGGTCGACGCCACCGGCACGTGGACCGATCGCGTCTACCTCAGCACCGACGCGACGCTCGACGGCGGCGACACCGTCCTGGGCAGCGTCGAGCGGCCCACGACGCTCGCGCCCGGCGCGACCTACACCTCCAGCCTCACGGCCACCCTCGCGCTCGGCCTCGAGGGCACCTACTACCTGTTCATCCGTACCGACTTCGCCAATACGTTCAATGAGGGCGGCGAACCGGCGAACGAGACGAACAACACCTCGGCCGGCATCGCCTTCACCGTCGCCGCCGCGACCTATGCCGACCTCACCGTCACCGCCGCCTCCGCGCAGGACCGGGTGATCGGCAACCCCGCCGACCTGATGGTGACCTGGACCGTGCGCAACGACGGCACCGGCTCCGGCACCACCACGACCTGGACCGACCGCATCGTGCTCTCGCGCGACGCCGTGTTCGGCAACGGCGACGACGTGGTCGTCGCCAACGTCGTGCACACCGGTGCGCTGCCGACCGGCTCCAGCTACACCGAGACGCGCATCCTCCAGCTCCCGGCCAATCTCGAGGGACGCTTCACGCTGTTCGTGCGCACGGATGCGACCGGTGTCGTGCCGCAGCTGCCGAACACCGCGCCCGACACGTTTGCCGCCGTGCAGCCGGTCGAGGTGCTGCGCGCGCCCTACGCTGATCTCGTGGTCGATACGGTCACCGCCCCGGCTGTCGCGACCAACGGCCAGCAGGTCACGGTCACCTTCGTCGTCACCAACGAAGGCATCGCGGCGACGGACCGCGCCGACTGGAGCGACCGCGTCTACTACACGACCGATCCGACCGGGACCACTGGGCTCACGTTGATCGGCACCTTTGCCCGCACCGGCACGCTCGGCATAGGCGAGTCCTACAACCGCACGGTCGATGTCACGCTGCCGGCCAATGCCGCGACCGGCACCGCCTACCTCGTGGTCGTCGCGGGTGCGGTGAGCGGACCGTACGAGGCGTTGTATGGCGGAAACAACTCCGCGCTCTCCGGACCGATCGCCGTCACCTTCATCCCGCCACCGACCTCCGATCTCGAGGTCATGACGGTCACTGCGCCGACCACCGCGCTCGACGGCGCCTCGATCGACGTCACCTGGGTCGTGCGCAACAACGGTCCCGACACCGCCGCCGGCTCATGGGCTGATCGTGTCTATCTCGCGCCGAACGGCTCGATGACCGGCGCGATCCTGCTCGGGGCCTTCACGATCGACGGGCCGCTCGGCGCCGGAAACACCTACACACGCACGATCGCCTTCACGCTCCCGGCCAAGATCCAGGGTGTCTACACGATCATCGTGCGCAGCGACTTCGGCGGCGCGATCGATCCGGGCAATGCCGCCAACAACCAGCTCAGTTCGTCCGCCCTCGTGGTCTCGCTGCGCGCGCGGCCCGACCTTCAGGTGACGATCGCCGACGCGCCCGACAGCGTCACCGCCGGCACCGTGATCGACGTCACCTGGACCGTGGCCAACCTCGGCACGGTCGCCACTCCGGTCGGCGGCTCGCGCTGGAACGACGCCGTCTACCTCTCGCTCAACAACACGCTCGACGGTGGCGACATCCTCCTGGGCACGCGGCAGAACGGGTCCGCGCTCGCCTCCGGCGCGAGTTACTCCTCCTCGGCGACCTTCACGCTGCCGCGTGAGATCGCGGGCAACGCCTTCATCATCGTCGTGCCCGATCGTGGCGATGCCGTCGACGAGGTGCCGTCGGTCGGCGCCGATTATTACGTGCTCGCGATCGCGATCGACGCGATCCCCGTGCCGCCCTCCGACCTCGTGGTGACGAGCGTCGCCGCGCCGATCGAGGCGTTTGACGGCACGACCATCGTCGTGCGCTACCGCGTGGAGAATCGCGGCCCCGGCGCGACCGACGCCGGCTCCTGGACCGATTCGGTCTGGCTCACGACCGACAAGGATCGCCCGAGCCCGGGCGTCGGCGACATCGCCATCGGCTACGTCAGTCACAGCGGCGTGCTCCAGCCGGGCGAGGGCTACGACGGCATCGCCACCGTGCGCCTGCCGCCGGAGATGCGCGGGCAGTTCTATATCATGGTGTGGACCGATTCGGGCGACCGCGTGTTCGAGACCGCGCTCGACATCAACGTCAACCCCGACGCGCCGAACGACATCCAGGGCTCGAACTTCAAGGCCTCGTCGCCGATCGCCGTGCTGCTCCAGCCGTCGGCCGACCTCGTCGTCACCTCGGTCATCGCGCCCGCCACCGGGACCGGCGGCCAGCAGGTCACGCTCACCTGGACCGTGCGCAACGAGGGTGCCATCGCCACGCAGGTCGACCGCTGGGTTGACTCCGTCTACCTTTCCACCTCCGACACGCTTGGCACGCCGGGCGCGACCGCGATCCGGGTGTTTGCCGCGCCGAATTTCGGCACGCTCCTGCCCGGGCAGTCCTACACGCAGACGGCGACGTTCACCCTCCCGCCTTCGGCCGAGGGCGCCTACTTCATCGTCAAGACCAACGAGAGCCCCGACATCCTCGCCAACGCCGAGGACCTGCTCATGCGCGAGGTCGAGGCGATCATCCGCCGCGCCGAGCTCGAGCTGGGCGCGCCGCTCTCCGAGGTCAACCTCTCGCAGGTCCAGCAGCTCACGCCCGGCCAGATCCGCCGCATCCTCACCGCGCCGGGCCAGGCCGCGCCGCAACTCGTCTTCGAGGGCCCGTTCACGGCGAACAACGCCCGCAGCGCCGCCTCGCTCGTCACGAACACGCCGCCCGATCTCGTCGTCAGCGACGTCGTCGTGACGGGTGTGGTCTTCTCCGGCGAACTGGTCACGGTGTCGTGGAAGGTGACCAATGCCGGTCCGGTCCCGGTCTTCGCGGGCACGAAGCAGTGGGCCGACTGGGTGCTCTTCTCCGCGAAGGACACGTGGGATCCCGCCGCCGTCTCTCCGCTCGGCAGCCTCGTGCATGTGCAGGAGACGCCGCTCATGCCGGGCCAGAGCTACACCGCGACGGCCACGTTCCGCATCCCCGAGGGCATCTCCGGCCCCCGCTACATCTACGTCGCGACCGACCCGAACATCGGCTTCCGCCCGCAGTTCTCCATCAACCTCAACGGCACCGGCCCGGGCGCGTTCCCCGACTGGCCGTCGTTCTTTGAGAAACGCGTCTGGGAGGGCGCGACCAAGGCCAACAACGTCGCGCGCGGCTCCACCACCGTCGTCTACCGCGAGGCCGACCTGCGCCTCGTCACCGCCACCGGGCCGTCCGTCGCGGTTGACTCCAGCGGCACGTTCACCGTCGACATCACGGTGGTCAACGACGGCACGCGCGACACGCGCACCGACCGCTGGTTCGACAACGTCTACCTCTCGCGCGACACCACCATCGACAGCTCCGACAAGCTGATCGGCTCGCTCCAGCACCGCGGCATCCTCGCCGCCGGCGCGAGCTACGACGCCACCATCACCGCGCGCCTGCCCGACAACATCAGCGGCGAGTTCTACCTGATCGTGATCACCAACGCCGGCTACGGGGCCGCCAACGGCGACGATCCCACGCGGTTCCCCGGCGCGATCAACACGACCCACCGGCCGATGCTCAACGAGTACGCCGGCACCGCGCGCAACGACACCACGCTGCCGCTCACGGTCAATTTCGTGCCCGGGCCGGACCTCGTCGTGTCGACCGTAACCTCGAGCGAGCGCGTGCTCGTCGGCCGGCAGTTCACCGCCACCTGGACGGTGCGCAATGTCGGGGCCGGCGCCGTCTCCGACCGCACCACGACCTGGTACGACCACGTCTACCTCTCGCGCGACCAGTTCCTCGACGTGCGCAGCGACGCCTACATCGGTGCGTTCGAGCACATCGGCGTGCTCAATGCCGACGGCTCCTACACGGTCACCGCCACGCTCGGCCTGCCGCGCGGCATCACCGGCGCCTACTACGTGTTCGTGCTCACCGATCCGGGCAGCAACGGCCCGGGCGGTCGCGGCCGGGTGGTCGAGTCGATCGAGACAAACAACTCCCGCGCGACGGTCGCCCCGATGCTCATCGAGCTGCCGCCGCCCTCCGACCTCCAGGTCGACGCCGTCATCGGACCCGGCAGCGCGACTGTGGGCGATGCGATCTCGGTCACGATCACCGTGACCAATCGCAGCGCCACCGAGTCGGCCGTCGGCCGCTGGTACGATTCGATCTACCTCTCGGCCGACGGTCTCTGGGATTACGGCGACCTGCTGCTCGGCACGATCGATCCGCCGGAGATCGGCCGCACGCTCGCGCCCGGCCAGAGCTACACCGCGACACTGACGGCGATCCTGCCGGCCGCGCTGCCCGGCTCCTACCGGCTGATCGCGCGCACCGACAACTTCAACGACATCTACGAGGGCCCGCGCGACGACAACAACCTCGGCATCGCGGCCGACGCGCTCAACGTCGTCGTACCCACGCTCACCGTCGGTGTGGCCACGACCGACGACCTGCCGCGCGGCGGCACGCTGCTCTACCGCGTCTTCGTGCCGGCCGGAGAGACCCTCGAGCTCACCCTCGACGCGGTCGGCGGTCTCAACGAGATCTACCTGCGCCACGAGGCGCTGCCCAGCGCCACGCAGCACGATGCGGGTTTCGAGGGCGCGCTCGCGACCTCGCCCATCGCGGTCGTGCCGACCACCGAGGCCGGCTACTACTACATCCTCGTCCGCTCGCAGGGCGCGGCCACGCCGGTCACGCTGACCGCGCGCTTCCTGCCCTTCGGCATCACCTCGATCACGCCCGACAACGCGGGCGCGGGCCGCTACGTCACCATGACGATCCGCGGCGCGCGCTTCGCCGCCGACGCCACGGTGAAGCTCATCCGCCCGCAGTTCGGCGAGTACGTGCCGGTCAACTACGAGGTGGTCGACGCCACGCGCATCGTCGCGGTCTTCGACCTGCGCGACGCGCCGCTCGGCCTCTACGATCTCCAGGTCGCCAACCCCGACGGCACGACCGCGATCATCCCGTACCGCTTCCTCATCGAGGAGCCGAAGGACATCGATGTCACCGTCGGTCTCGGCGGCCCCGACGAGTTGCTCCTCTCCAAGTCGGGCTTCCCGAGCGCCTTCTACGGCGTCTCGCTCGCCAGCCTGACCAACGTCGACACGCCGTATGTGTTCCTCCAGTACGGCGTGCCCCGCCTGGCCAACGGCACGATCATCCCCGGCGAGCGCCTGCTCTTCCAGACCAACCTCCAGGGCGCGCCCGGCGTCGCCGGCGTGTCGTGGGCCGGTCTCGACGGCGTGCTCAATCTCGGCGGCGTGATCACCGCCTCGGGCTTTGCCACCGACCTGCGCGCCGAGGGCTTCGGCGCGCTCACCTTCGGCATCGAGGTGTATCCGGGGCTCAAGGAGCTGCTCGCGGTCAACCCGCGTTTCCTCCAGGAGCTCACCGAGGAGCAACTCGAGTCGCTCCAGTTCGACTTCTACATCTTCGCCGCGGCCACGCCGATGACGACGGAGGAGTTCGTCGCCTTCCAGCAGGGCCGCGCGGCCGACCTGCGCGCGAAGATCCTCGCCGACTCGGGCGCACCGCAGCAGCTCGTGGTCGCGGCCGGCGACGCCGCGAGCTTCGAGTCGTTCTATCTCCAGGCGCTCGTCCAGGCCGGCGTGTTGCGCTACGAGGATCTTCCGCCCGCGGCGCGCATCGACGCGGTGTTCAACAGCGAGCTCGCCGTCATGGTCGCGGGCCTGCTCGCGCAGGACGGCGGCGCGGCGATCATCGACAATTCCTACGATGACCTCGAGGCGTTCTTCACCCAGGTGCGCGCGTGGGCGGGCCACAATCCGGATGCGTTCGGCGGCTCGGCCATCCCGGATGGAGCCGAGTACGACCTCGGCCTCGCGCACGAGACGCACTTCGAGGCGTTCCGCATCCGCGTGAAGGTGCCGACGGATTTCTTCTTCTTCCTCGCCGACTACGTGAACGGCGAAACCTCGCTGCCGCCGCTCGACCCGGCGCTGCGCGACCTGCTCAACGGCCCGGCCGGCACGGCGCCCGGGGTCACGATCCGCGGGCCGAGCGGCTTCGACGACGTGCTCAACTTCGTGCCCGGCGGCACGACGCGCCTGCCCTACCAGATCGGGTTTGCCAACCCGAACGACGGCTCGCCCGTGCGTGAGATCCGCGTGGTGCAGGAGATCGATCCCGATCTCGACATCCGCTCCTTCCAGCTCGGGCCGGTGCGTTTCGGTGACCTCCAGCTCGCGATCCCGCAGGGCCGCGCCGCGTGGTCCGCCGAGTTCGACCTCACGGCCGAGCGCGGCTACGTGCTCCAGATGTCAGGCGGCGTCGACATCGTCACCGGCATCGCGACCTGGGTGTTCCGCGCGATCGACCGCGACACCGGCCTGGTCGTCGATATCCCGAACGTCGGCCTGCTGCGTGCCGGCGAGACCGGCGAGGTGACCTACACGATTCGCGCGCATCCCGAGGCCGACACCGGTGCCGCGCTCGATGCGCGCGCCCGCGTGATCTTCGGCACCGACGCGCCGGTCGACACCAACCTCGACACCGCCACGCTCGACAACGTCGCGCCCACCACGACGCTCACCGTGCAGGCCGGCGCGGGCGGCGTCCACCTCCTCACCTGGACCGCGGTCGACGACGCCGGCGGTTCCGGCGTGCGCGAGTTCACCGCGTATGTGTCGCTCGATGGGCGCAACTACTCCGTCATCGCGCTGCGCACGACCGACACCTCCTTCACCTACGTCGCCGCCGGCGGCGTCACGCCGCAGTTCATCGTCCTCGCGTCCGACCAGGCCGGCAATCTCGAGTCCACGCCCGCGGGTGTGAACCTCTCGCGCTTCCCGCCGTCGATCAACCTGGGCTCGCTGCCGCTGGTCGTCCCGTCCGACCTCGAGCCGCTGCCGGTCGCCCCGCCGTCGCTCGATCCGGCGACCAACCCGCTCTTCCTGGGAGCGCTCGCCGGCGTGCCCGGCCTGCTGCCAGGGTTGCGCCTGCCGGGCTTTGACCGCGTGCTGGAACCGTTCACCGGCGCGTCCTTCGCGCGCGGCATCGCCGGTTCCGGCGCGGGCGTCGGCGTGGTCGGCGTCGCGGTCGGGCCCGACGGCAGCGTCTACGCCACCGGCGGTCCGGGCCGCAACCAGCTCTTCCGTATCGATGTCGGGGGTACGACGACCGCCGTGGCGCTGGCCACGCTCGACACGCCGGTCTATGCGCTCGTGTTCGACCGGGATGGCACGCTCTGGGCCACGAGCGGCGGCGGCGCCCTGCTCGAGCTCGATCCCGCGACGGGCGCCGTGCTCGGCAGCCACGGCATCGGCGTCACGCTGGGCCTCGCGGCCGATCCCGCGTCCGCGAACCTCTACGTCGCGACTGCCGACGGCGTGCAGGTCTTCGACACGACGACGCGCACCTTCACGGCGTTCTCGCGCACGCGGGTCGAGGGCCTCGCGGTCGCGCCCGACGGCACGCTCTGGGGCGTGGAGTGGCCGGGTGATGCGGGCGTGTCGCGCCGCCTCGTGACCTTCGACAACCGCGGGCGCGCCACCGTCGTGGCCGATCTCGGCGTGCAGGCGCTGGCCCTCGCCTTCGGCCGCGATGGCACGCGCCTCGAGGGCCTGCTCTTCGTCTCCACCATCACGGGCGAGTTGATCATGCTCGACACGGTCTCGCGCGACGCGGTCACGCTCGCGACCGGTGGCGCGCGCGGGGCCTTCCTCGCGGCCGGCGCGGACGGGCGGCTCTACGTCGGCGGCGGCGATGGCATCGACGTCATCTTCCCGGCCAAGGCGCCCGAGGTGATCGGGAGCGATCCGGTCGATCGCGCCGGCGTCGGCCGCGGCATCAACCGCGCGACGATCACCTTCGACGCGTCCATGTTCCGCGGCGGGCTCAGCGACATCCGCTCGGTCACCAACCCGGGCAACTACCGCATCGTCGACATGGCCACCGGTCTCGACGTGCCGATCGGCGCCGCGCTCTACGACCCGGCCACCCGCACCGTCACGCTGGTGTTCGATGTGCTCGCGCCGTCGAGCTACGAATTGCGCGTCCTCAACTCCCTCGAGGACGACCTCGGCAACGCGCTGGCCGCGACCTACACCTCCGAGTTCAGCGTCGTCGAGGACCGCACCGACGAGCTCGCGCCCGGTCTCGAATTTGCCAATACGCGACTCGACCGCAGCGCCGGCACGCTCGCCTTCGACCTGCGCCTGACCAACCCGTCCTCGACCACGTTGACCGGTCCGGTGCGCGTGCTGCTCGACGGGCTCCGCGCGGAGGGCCTGACCGTGCTCGAGGGTGCCGGCGTGGTGCTCGACGCCGGCGGACTTGCCTACATCGAGTTGCTCGGCACCGGGGCGACCCTCGCGGCCGGTGCGACGACCGGCTGGGTCACCGTCACGGTGCGCAACCCGCAGTCCGTCCTGGTCAACACCGACGTACGCGTGCAGGTCGGCATCGCGCAGGACGCGCGCCCGGTCTTCCTCTCCGCGCCCGGCACCGAGACGGCCGCGAGTGCGCCGTATGTCTATCGCGCCTCGGCCAACGATCCGCTCGGCCAGGGTCTTTCCTATGTGCTCGTGCGTGGTCCGGCCGGCGCGCTCCTCGATCCGACGACCGGCGTGCTCACGTGGGATGCGCCTGCGGGCGGCACCGGCACCGTCAGCTTCGAGGTGCGCGCGATTGATGCGAGCGGCGGTTACGCCCGCCAGACCTGGACCGTGGGTGTCACGGACCTGAACCGTCCGCCGGTGCTCGTCGCCACGCCGGACCGCCGCATCACGGCGGGGCAGCTGATCTCGATCACGTTCGCGGCCGTCGACCCGGAGGGCGATCCGCTCACCTACTGGATGGACCACCTGCCGGCGGGTGCGACGTTCGACGCGCACACGCGCACGCTGCGCTGGACGCCGGCGGGCGACCAGGCCGGCACGTTTGCCGACATCCGCATCACGGCGAGCGACGGCATCAACGACACCACGCGCAGCTTCACCATCACCGTCCTGCCGGGCGATCTCGCGCCGGAGTTTGCGCAGCCCGTCAGCCGTACGGTGGGCGAGGGCACCACGCTCACCTTCACCCTGCGCGCCACCGATCCGGAGGGCCGCGACATCGTCTACTCCTCGTCGAACCTGCCGACCGGCGCCGTGCTCGTGTCCGGCACCGGGCAGTTCCTCTGGACGCCGCGCTACGACCAGCACGGCGAGTATGCCATCGTCTTCGAGGCGAGCGACGGCACCTCCATCACCACGCGCACCGTCACCATCACCGTGCTCAACGTAAACGGCCCGGTGCGCTTCGTGCCGCTCGACACGCTCGTCGTGCGCGAGGGCCAGGCGTTCAACGTGCGCATCCTCGCGCTCGATCCGAATGTGCCGGGCGGTGGCGACAACGGCGGCGAACTCGGCGAGGCCGCGCAGGCGACGCTCACCTACGAGGTCACCGGCCTGCCGACCGGCGCCACCTATGACACCGCGACGAACCTGCTCTCCTGGACCCCGACCTTCGCCCAGGCGGGCGTGTATGAGATCACCTTCCGCGCCAGCAACGACGGCGACGGCACCGGCACGCCGAACAGCGCGACGATGCTGGTGCGCATCGAGGTCGCGGATACGAACGGCACGCCGGTCGTCACCGCCATCGGCAACCAGACCGTCGCAGTGGGCGGCACGCTCGACATCGCGGTCGGCGCGCTCGATCCCGACGCCGGTCCGCTCGTGCTCTCGTCCGACGGCCTGCCGGAGTTTGCCACCCTCATCGACAACGGCGACGGCACCGGTGTGATCCGCGTGTCGCCGGTGGCCGGCGACCGCGGCAACTACACGGTCACCGTCGGTGCGACCGACAACGGCAATCCCGCCTCAGGCGGGACGCTCGCGCTCACCGGCACCGCGCAGTTCATCCTCTCCGTCACCGCGATCAACGAGCCGCCCGTGCTCGCGACGGTCGGAGACAAGGTCGCGGTCATCGGCCAGTCCCTGATCTTCACCGTGCGCGTGAGCGATCCCGACGAGGATCCGCTCACCTGGGCTGCGGAAAACCTGCCGGCCGGCGCGACGTTCACCGGCACTTCGATCTATGGCGAGGCGCGCTTCACCTGGACGCCGACCGCCGGCGATGCGGGCACGCACTCGATCACACTGCGCGTCACCGACACCGGAAACGCAGCCGGCGGCGGAGGCGCGGGCACGGTCGCAACCGACACCGAGACGATCACGATCGTGGTGCGCGCGAGCAACCAGGCGCCCGTCCTGAACCCGGTCGGCAACCGCGGCGGCGACCAGGCCGCGACGATCAGCTTCACGCTCACCGGCGCCGACCCGGATGCCGACTCGCTCACGTTCGGTGCGATCGGCCTGCCGCGTGGCGCCGTGCTCGATGCGCGCACCGGCGTGTTTACGTGGACGCCGGACTACGCGCAGGTCGGCGAGTTTTCCGTCACCTTCAGCGTGACCGACGGCAATCTCGCCGACACCGAGACGGTGACCTTCACCGTGGCGAAGGTGAATCGCGCGCCCTACATGGCGACGCCGGCTGCGATCCTCGGCCAGGAGGGCCTGCGCCTGAGCTTCATCGTCGCGGGCGGCGATCTCGACGGCGATCCACTCGTCTACTTCATCGAGGACCTGCCGCGCGGTGCGACCTTCAATCCCGACACGCAGGTCTTCACCTGGACGCCGAACTTCGACCAGGCGGGCGTCTATGAACTCGTCTTCGGCGTGCAGGACGGTTCGGGCGCGCGCGGCACGGCCTCAGCGCTCATCCAGATCCTCAACGTCAACCGGCCGCCGGAGTTTCCGACCCCGGCCGCGCACCAGATCGTCGCGGGCACGGAGTTCACGATGTGGATACAGGCCGGCGATGGCGACGGCCAGATCCTCGACTTCTCGGCCGGGGAGCTCCCGCCCGGCGCGGTCTTCGACCCGGCCACCGGTCGGTTGACCTGGACACCGGTCGGCGCGCAGGCCGGCCGCTACGACATCCCGGTCACCGTGAGCGATGGTCTCGCGAGCGTCACGCAGCTGGTCACGCTCGTCGTCACCCAGCAGGCCGTGCCGCCGGCGGTGCGGGTCGACGCGACCCCGAGCTTCCCGGTCGCGCCTGGCGCCGCGATCGTCGTGCAGGTCTCGGCGAGCAGCATCGCCCCGATCCAGGCGCGCACGCTCACGATCAACGGCGTCGTGCAGACGCTCGACCGGTTCGGACGCGCGACCTTCCGCCCGACCGCGCCCGGCATCTACACCGTCGTGGCGACAGCGACCGATGCCGATGGCTTCACCGGCACCACCACGACCGAGATCCTCGTGCGCGATCCGGCCGACCGCGCCGCCCCCGGGGCGACGATCGATGTGCCGGCCACGGGGGCGATCGTCACCGGAGTGCTCGAGGTGACGGGGGCGATCGACGACACCAATCTCAACGACTGGACGCTCGCGCTCACGCCGATCGGCGGTGGGGAGACGGTCTTGCTCGCGCGTGGTCGCACCGCGGTCTCCGGCGCGCTCGGCACGCTCGACCCGGGCCGCCTCGAAAACGGCG
>Ga0315910_10001208_pt1 | contig 24093 bp, 21 predicted proteins | sample EdamamesoilMG_FD_204470 | JGI IMG/M metagenome (GOLD analysis project Ga0315910, IMG submission 204470) | Garden soil microbial communities collected in Santa Monica, California, United States - Edamame soil | ecosystem: Environmental > Terrestrial > Soil > Garden | place: USA: California... | reverse complement strand
TTCAAGTGACGGCGGTGAGCTATCACGACAGGGTTAATGTCCTGCAAGGTATCGGTCTTGCAAGCGCTTCCCCGTTCGAACGGTACGAATGGTTCGACCTGCTCGCCAACGAGGGCGGGCTTGAGCCGCTGATCGTGCTTGCCAGCGACGCAGCGACGTCAGCTGCGCTGCCATTGATGCGCGCCAGCGACTGCCTGGTCCCGCTGGCCAACTGGTACAATTTCACCTGGCGGCCGCTGGCGACACCGGGAGCGGATATCGCCCCGCTGCTGGAATCGATCGCCCGGAGCCTCGCCGGGCAGGTCCGCCGCATCACCCTGTATCCGGTCCCGGCCGAGGATGGCAGCGACGCCAGCCTTGAACAGGCGTTTCGCGGTGCCGGCTGGTCGGTGTTCGTCGAACAATGTGACGTCAACCACGTGCTGCAAACAAATGCGCGAACCTACGCGCAATACCTGGAATCCCGTCCCGGCCCGCTGCGCACCACGCTCGAACGCAAGGCGAAGAAGCTCGATACAGCCATCCACACGAAGTTCGATCCCTCTGCATGGGCCGATTACGAAGCGGTCTATGCCGCCAGCTGGAAACCCGCCGAGGGCAAGCCCGCCATGCTCCGCCGTTTCGCCGAGCAGGAGGGGACGGCCGGGCGTCTGCGCCTCGCCATTGCCCATTACGGCGGCGACCCCATCGCCGCGCAGTTCTGGACGATCGAGAACGGCACTGCCTATATCCACAAGCTCGCCCATATCGCGGAGGCGGACCCGCTTTCGGCCGGGACCGTGCTCACTGCTGCGCTGATGGAACATGTGATCGACACTGACAGGGTCGTACTGGTCGATTTCGGAACTGGCGATGACAGCTACAAGGGTGTGTGGATGGAGCAGGTCCGCCCGCGCTACCGGATCGATTGCCTGCTTCCCGGCGATCCGCGCAACTGGCCGGCAATCGCCAGGGCGGCGCTGCGCAAGCTTGCCTCGCGGCCATCCGCTGGCTAGAGCGCGGCGGTCAGAAGGCAAGGATTTCCGTCGATCTCATGACCGCACTTTCCGCCAAGGCAGGCGCCCGCAGCGAAACCGATATCCTCCTGCGCGAAATCCTGTGCGAAGTGTTGGGCCTTTCCGACGCGCAAGCCGACGAATTGGATACCGACAGCGGCTTGTTCGGGCACCTTCCCGAGCTAGATTCGATGGCCGTCGCCGGGCTGCTGACCGAAATCGAGGACCGGCTCGGCATCGCCATCGATGATGACGAGGTCGATGGCGAATTGCTCGAAACCTATGGCGCTCTGCTGGGTTTTTCCGAGCGCAAGCGTGCCGGTGGCTAGTCGATCGCGATGATCTCGTCGTGGGCCTCCCCGGCTGGCGAGGAGTTCGCCCTCGCCTTCGATCGGGGCCGCAAGCATCGCCTGCTGGTGCTTCCCGCATTGTTCGACGAAGCCAACAAGACTCGCCATCTTGCGGTCGAAATCATGCGGCGGCTCGATGCCAGCGGGATCGACTGCTTCCTGCCCGACCTGCCCGGCTGCAACGAGAGCCTTGCCCCGTTGGAGGCGCAGACGCCGGATTCCTGGCGAGCTGCGGCCCAGGCCGCCGCGAGCCATTTCGATGCCACCCACCTGCTTGCCATCCGCGCCGCCGCGTTCCTTGCCCCTCCCGCCCTGCCCGGCTGGCGCTACGCCCCGATCACCGGCTCAAGCGCACTCAAGGCACTGTTGAGGGCGCGAATCGTATCGGTGCGCGAAGCCGGATTGAACGAGGATTCGGCCACCCTGATCGAGCAGGGCCGTCGCGAGGGACTGGAACTGGCGGGCTACTCGCTCGGTCCGGCGATGATCGCCGCGTTGGAGGCCTCGCAGCTCCCGGATAGCGGGAGGCTGAGCGACATCGAGCATTCGACTGTCGGCGGCGGCGCACCATGGCTGCGCGCCGAACCGGACTGCGATCCCGCCCAGGCCGATGCGCTCGCCGCAATCGTCGCCGTGGGGCTGGCGCAATGAGCCGGCGGCACCTCACTTTCGCCTGCCTCGGCACACGGCTGGCCGCAACGCTGGACGAAGGATCGGAGACCACCGGCCTGCTGATCGTCAGTGGCGGCAACGAGACCCGCGCCGGAGCATTTGCGGGTCATGCCGCACTGGCAGGGGCGCTGGCCAGCGCGGGCTTCCCGGTGTTCCGCTTCGACCGCCGCGGTGTGGGCGACAGTGAAGGCGAGAATGCCGGCTTCCGGGGCAGTGCTACCGACATTGCCGCAGCCTTGGCAGCGTTTCGCGTCGAAGCTCCACAGCTCACCCGTGTGATCGCATTCGGCAATTGCGACGCAGCCAGTGCGCTGATGCTCCAATCGGGCGCCGGGATGGACGCGCTGGTTCTCGCAAATCCGTGGACGCTGGAAGACGACAGAACCCTACCGCCACCCGAGGCCCTACGCGAGCGTTACGCCGCCAAACTCCGCGGCCCCCGCGAATGGCTGAGGCTGGTCACCGGCAAGGTCTCGTTGGGCAAGCTGGCTGCAGGCTTGAAGCATGCGTTCGGGCCTGCCCCTGTCGCAAGCTCGCTGGCCCGGGAAATGGCGGCAGGGCTTGAGCGCTTCCAGGGCCCGGTGACGATCCTCCTCGCCGGGCGCGACCGTACGGCACAAGTGTTCGAAGCGGCGTGTGACAGAACCGATCCGCGCATCGAGCGATACCCCGACGCGACCCATGCCTTTGCCGAACGTCACGCACGCGAATGGCTGTCCGACCGTCTGCTCGAAGCGCTCAAATCCGCCTGATTGCAGCAATGCTGCAAAACGCCTGTCAGGAATCCGCCTTCAAGCTGTAATATTGCCCGTCCAATTGACTCCGGATTGTAACAATCGAACCGCGAGTCTTCCTTGAATAGATTTCCCATCCTGCTGGCCGCCGCCCTCGCCGCCGCTCCTGCTTCCGCCGAAGACTGGCGCGAACTGGCGGTGACCGGCGAAGCGATCGGCTTCGGCGATGCGGATTCGCTGACGCGCGACGGCGACGAGGTCTCGCTCCAGGTGATGCTCGGCCTGCGCGAGGCCATGGGCAAGGACGCCAACATCGAATTCCTGGCGAGCTCGATGCGCATTTCCTGCGCCACCGGGCACTATTTTGTCGACCGGGTGAGCGGGCTAGGCGGCATGCGCGCGGCCGTCGCCACGCTCCCCGGCTCGCGCGAATGGAAACCGGTCGTCGCCGGCACGCTTTACGCGGATTTCCGCGATTTTGCCTGCGATTCCGCAAGTGTGCGCGCGGTCGCCGATCCGTTCACCGCAACCGTGCAATTCTGGCGCCCCGACGAAGAGTTGATCGAGGCAGCGACTGTCGAACTTGCGGGCGATTTCCACGCCGGCTGAACTGGGCGCCGTCCTGACCGAAATTGTCACTTGCCCGCGCGGGCACTCCGTGATGCTCTTGCGCTAGGGGGCTGATCGCGCGACTCGCGGCCCCAACGCCGGAGGGCCGTATGATGCGCAATAAGACCTTGCTTGCCTTGACCCTGACCACCAGCCTTACGGCTCCGGCCGAGGCGGAAAGCTGGTTTGGCGTATTCACCTCCAGTGAAGTCATCGCCTATGCCGACCGCGACAGTGTCTACCGGAACGGCAGCGTCGTGGGCGTCAACATCCAGTTTTCGCACCAGGAAGGCGATCACCACAAGCGCTCGATCGAACTCGATTGTTCTAGCAACCAGTACCGGACCCTTTCCGCAGGCGATTATGGGGCGAATGGGCAATATCTCAGCTCACCGGACTACGATTCTAGCTGGCAGAGTTTCAGCGACGGGATGTCTGCCACCGTCAAGAGCTTCGCCTGCGATGGAGCCGGCGGATTGATCTATGTGAGCGATCCGTTCGGCGACGCGGACGAGTATTGGTATTATTATTACTACTACGACGAGTAGGCCCTAGCGCACGAACAGGCTGGCCAGCTCGACATGGGTCGACCAGCGGAACTGGCCGACCGGGCGCAGCTCCTTGAGCCGATAGCCGCCTTCCACCAGCATCGCCGCATCGCGCGCCCAGCTTGAGGGATTGCAGCTGATATAGGCCACGCGCGGGACCTTGCTTTCGGCTAAGGCTTTCGCCTGCTCGCGCGCGCCGGCGCGGGGCGGATCGAGCAGCACTGCATCGAAGCGGTTGAGCTCGTCGGGCTGGAGCGGGTTGCGGAACAGGTCGCGGTGAAGGGCTGAGACAGGCTTGCCCGATGTACCAGCGGCGGCCTTGCAGGCGAGATGCGCATCGCGCGCGGCCTCGACAGCCAGCACTTTCGCCGGATCGGCCAGTGCGAATGCGAAGGTGCCGAGGCCCGAGAACAGGTCGGCGATGGCGGATGCGTCGGCCAGCCAGTCATGGCCGGCTGCGGTCAACCCGGTCTCACCCCAAAAAGTCGGCTGGAGGAACGCGCCGGGCGGATAGGGAACCCGCGTTCCCTTCGTGCCAACCCAACCGATTGTGACATGCACCTGTTGCGGTTCCCACACAGTCTCCGCGCCGTAGCCCTGATCGAGCGACAGCCGCGCCAGCTCGTTCCGCCGGGCAAATTCGAGCAGTGCTTCGGTCTCTTCGAGGCCTTCAACCGTCAGCCCCTTGAGCATCAGGTCCACGCCCTCGTCGCAATGGGTCAGTTCGATATCTATGCCGTATTTTCCTCTTTGCCGTGCCAGGAGCGCGTGCAAGGGCGCGATCAGCGACCAGAGTTCCGGCACCAGCACAGGGCATTCGGCAAGATCGATTACCCGGTGCGATCCGGCCTCGCGAAAGCCGATCAAGGGCCTGCCCCCGCCATTGATCGCACGTAAGCTGGCGCGGCGGCGCGTTTCCGGTGGTGACTGAGTGGCAGGGGTCACAAGGTCCGCAGACAACCCCTGTCCTGCCATCGCGTTCACTACCCGGTCGCGTACGAAATCAGCGAGCGCCGCATCGTCGCAATGCTGGAGCTGACACCCGCCGCAAGTCCCGAAATGGCGGCACGGCGGTGCGATATGGTGCGGACCGGGTTCAATCGTTCCATCCGCCAGCACCCGGTCACCCGGTGCCGCGAACGGCACGTGCCGTCCGGATTCGGTCACGCCGTCGCCCTTGGCGGCGATGCGTATGATGGTTTCGGCGCTCACAGGAACTCGGCGAAGGCTTCGGGAATCGCATCGATCAAATCCCCCGCCGCAAAGGCCGGTCCGGCAAGTTGCGCGGCGCGCGCATGGAGCCAGACTGCCTGCACCGCTGCCGGCTGCAACGCCACTCCCGCCGCGATCCGGCTGGCGACCAGGCCCGCCAGCACGTCCCCGGTCCCGGCAATCGACAGCCAGCTCGGCGCACCGGCATTGCCGGCCAATGTGACCTGCCCGTTGTAATCGGCGATCAGCGTGTCCGGCCCCTTGCCCACGATCACGCTTCTTGTGACGATCGCCAGCTCTCGCAGCCGCTCGAAGCGATCGCCGGTTTCCGTGCCAAAGGTCTCGCACAGGCGGGCAAACTCGCCCTCATGCGGCGTCAGGACCATGTCTTCCTTGCGCCCGGAGAGCATGTCGGGTTCGATCAGGGCCAGCGCATCGCCGTCGACCACCGTCGGCAGGTCGCGCAACAGCACCTGTTCCAGCTTCATGCGCGCCAGTGCGTCCCGCCCGAGCCCTGGCCCGACCACCAGCGCGGCAAGTCGCGGATCGGCGACGAGATCGGCGACGTTGCCACACTCCACCACCAGGTCGGGCGGCACCCCTTCCGGCACATAGTCCGCGAACAATTTTACATAGCCCGCCCCGCCGCGCATCGCCGCCTGTGCGGCGAGCAGGCCCGCACCGGGCATCGCGCCCCCGATCACGGCCATCAGCCCGCGGCTGTATTTATGCGCGTCGACAGGCGGCGGATCGAGACGGGGCCGGCGCGACAAGGCCACGCTCGAAGGCGCCGGGCCGACACCGATTTCGACCAAGCGCCGCTCCCCCATCATCGCGCGCGACGGCAGCAGCCAATGGGCGAACTTCCAGGCACCGAGCGCGATGGTGAGATCGTAATCGGGCAGGCCGTCATTGAGCGGCCGGCCGGAATCGGCATCGATCCCGCTCGGCAAATCGACCGCGACCCCATGATGGTGCGCATTGGCCAATTCCCTGAGGATCGCGAGCAAATCGTCGGGCACAGGCCGCACCAGCCCGCTTCCGAACAGGCAATCGACGAACGTACCGCCGTGCCTGCCGCCGGGTTCGGTCAACACTGCCCCTCGATAGGCGGAGCGTGCATTCCGGGCGGCATCGGTCTTGGGTTCGAGCGGTGCAACCACCGCCACATCGAGCCCGCGAAGGCGCAATGTCTCGGCTATCACATAACCATCGCCGCCATTGTTGCCCGGGCCGCACAGCACCGTCACCGGACGCGGCCAGGCGAGGCGATAGACCCACTCCGCCGCGCCCTGCCCGGCCCGTTGCATCAGCGCATCGACACCTGTTCCGGCGGCGATCAGCGCTTCCTCCGCCGCGCGCATCTGCGCCACCTTCAGGATCTGGTTATTAGCCGTCATTGCCCCTGATCGTCGCCGGGAAGCGGTAGCGGTCGGAGCCGACCGAGACATCGAGCCGGTTGCCCTCATAGACTTCGGTCTGCGCCTCGACAGAGCCATCGGCGACGATCAGCCCGCGCCCGTCGCTAACGATTTCGAAGCGCCGGAAGCCGCCGTCCTTGTGGCGCACCACGAGCATCGTCGCGCCGTCGATTTCGGTCCGCTCGACCGTGCATTCGGGGAGGAACCATTGGCCGCCGGCCACTGCGCACTCGATCGTGTCGGCGCCCGGCGGGGCCTCGGCGAGGGTTTCAGCCTCACTCGCGGCCGCCTCGCCTTCATCGGCGGAGGAGCACCCGGAAAGCGCAAGCAGGGCAAGCACGAAACCCGTTCGCCGCATCCGGACCCGCCTCAGGCGCCTTTCAGCTGCGAGATATCGCGTACCGCCCCGCGCGCCGCGCTGGTGGTCATCGCGGCATAGGCTTGCAAGGCGACCGAGACCTGGCGCTTGCGCGGCTTGGCCGGCTTCCAGCCTTTGGCTTCCTGCGCCGCGCGGCGTTCGGCCAGCACGGCATCGGAGACGGCGAGGTTGATGGTGCGGTTGGGGATGTCGATCTCGATCGTATCGCCATCCTCGACCAGCCCGATCGCCCCGCCCTCGGCCGCTTCGGGCGAGACGTGGCCGATCGAGAGGCCCGAAGTGCCGCCCGAAAAGCGCCCGTCGGTGACCAGCGCGCAGGCCGCGCCCAGCCCCCGCGATTTGAGGTAGCTGGTCGGGTAGAGCATTTCCTGCATCCCCGGCCCGCCTTTGGGCCCCTCGTAGCGGATCACGATCACGTCGCCTTCCTTCACCTGCCCGGTGAGGATCGCGGCGACCGCATCGTCCTGGCTCTCGACCACCTTGGCGGGGCCGCTGAACTTGAGGATCTTCTCGTCCACCCCGGCGGTCTTCACGATGCAGCCGTCGAGCGCGATATTGCCGTAGAGCACCGCCAGCCCGCCATCCTTGCTGAAGGCGTGGTCGGCGCTACGGATCACCCCGTTCTGGCGGTCGGTGTCGAGCTCGTCCCAGCGGCGGCTCTGGCTGAAGGCGGTCTGGGTCGGCACCCCGCCCGGCGCGGCCTTGTAGAATTCCTGCACGATCGGGTTGTTGGTCAGGCGGATGTCCCAATCGGCCAGCGCATCGCCCATTGTCGGGCTGTGGACGGTCGGCAGCGAGGTGTGGAGCAGACCGGCGCGGTCGAGTTCGCCCAATATCGCCATGATCCCGCCGGCGCGGTGGACGTCTTCCATATGGACGTCGCTCTTGGCCGGGGCGACTTTCGACAGGCAAGGCACCTTGCGGCTCAGCCTGTCGATGTCCTGCATGGTGAAAGCGATCCCCGCCTCTTCCGCGGCCGCCAGCAGGTGGAGCACGGTGTTGGTCGATCCGCCCATCGCGATATCGAGGCTCATCGCGTTCTCGAACGCCTCGAAGCTGGCGATCGTGCGCGGGAGGACGCTGTCGTCGTCCTCCTCGTAATAACGGCGCGCTAGGGTCACCACCAGCCTCCCGGCGCGCTCGAACAGCTGCTGGCGGTCGGAATGGGTGGCGAGCTGCGAGCCGTTACCCGGCAGCGAAAGCCCCAGCGCCTCGGTCAGGCAGTTCATCGAATTGGCGGTGAACATGCCCGAGCATGAGCCGCAGGTCGGGCAGGCAGCCTTCTCGATATCGGCGACTTCCGCATCGCTGTATTTCTCGTCGGCGGCGGCAACCATCGCGTCGACGAGGTCGAGCGCGACTTCCTTGCCTTTGAGCACAACCTTGCCGGCCTCCATCGGCCCGCCCGAGACGAACACGCACGGCACGTTGAGCCGCATCGCCGCCATAAGCATGCCCGGCGTGATCTTGTCGCAGTTCGAGATGCATACCATCGCATCGGCGCAGTGCGCGTTGACCATGTATTCGACGCTATCGGCGATCAGGTCGCGGCTGGGGAGCGAATAGAGCATCCCGTCATGCCCCATCGCGATCCCGTCATCGACCGCGATGGTGTTGAATTCCTTGGCCACGCCGCCGGCAGCCTCGATCTGGCGCGCGACCAGCTGGCCGAGGTCCTTCAAATGCACGTGCCCGGGCACGAACTGGGTGAAGCTGTTGACCACGGCGATGATCGGCTTGCCGAAATCGCTATCCTTCATCCCCGTCGCCCGCCACAGCCCGCGCGCGCCGGCCTGGTTGCGGCCATGGGTGGTGGTGCGGGAACGGTAAGCGGGCATTTCTGGGCTCCAATGGGCTAACAGCGATTATGGGCGCGGCCCTGCGCTTACTCAAGCGCGAGTGCAACCCTGTTGCAGATCACCCGGTCCTCCTCCCCCTCGATGGGGGAGGGATACGAAGGCTTACCGGCTTTGCCGGTTAGCCGGAGTTGGGTGGGGGTGATGCCTCGTTCGAACGCGACCTCACCCCCATCCAAGCTCCGCTAGCTCCTGTCGGAGCAAGCTGCGCTATCCTTCCCCCATCGAGGGGGAAGAGAGGTCAAAGGGCAATCGCCACCCGGTTGCAGATGCGGCGCAGCCGTTCGGCCCATTCATCCTGCATTTCCGGGGTGGTTAGCCGGTCCTGCCGGATCTCAATCCCGAAGTAGGAGCGGCCTTCGGCCTCGGCATGGACATTCATCGTGTGGTTGAGCACCTTGCCCGAATAGGGCTGGTTGTCGCCGACGATCAGCCCTTCGGCTTCGAACAGCGGGAGCGCTATCCGAGCGGCGCGGTCGTCCACGTTATAGAGCACCCCGCACTCCCATGGCCGATGGACATCGGGCGCGCTCTCGAGCTGGGGCGTGAAGCTGTGCAGCGAAAGGATCAGCGCCTGCGGCGTTTCGGCAAGGATCGCCTCCAAGGCATTGTGATACGGACGATAAAACCGCGCCAGCCGGGCCTCGCGATCGACCATGAGGTTGCCGGGGATTTCCTTCCCGTCACTGGCTTCGGGCACGCTGGAGAAATCGTGCTCGGCGCGGTTGCAGTCGCAGACGAGGCGGCTGACATTGCCCTGGAAGGCGGCGAACCCTTGGTGCCGGGCTATTCGTTCGCCGACACCCGCGACGCCGATATCGACCGCGATGTGATCGTCCAGCCATGCCTGATCGATGCCGAGTTCGATGTCATCCGGAACCCGGTTCGAGGCATGGTCCGACACGACCAGTATCCCCCCGAAGCGCGGCGTTCCCACTATCTTGTAGGATTCCTCGATCAAACCCCAACTCCGTTTGCTTCGAGCGAAGTCGAGAAGTCTTGCACAACGTGTCTCGACTTCGCTCGACACAAACGGCCGGTGTAGTGAGTCATCTGATCCTGCCCTGCATCTGCCACCACCCCGGATGCGCGGCCTGAAGCGTTTGCGCGGCTTCGTCCAGCCGCTCCTGCGTCTCGAAAATCCCGAAACAGGTCGCCCCCGAACCCGACATGCGCGCGAACCACGGCTGGGTGTCCCGCAACTCCTTGAGCACCTGCCCGATCACCGGGCACAATTCGATCGCCGGCAATTCGAGATCGTTGCGCCCCTCCCACGCGGCAAAGGTGGGATCGCCCGTGCCCAAAGGTCCGCGATCAACCCCGTCCCATGCGGCGAACACATCGCGGGTCGAAAGCGCGACGCGCGGATTGACCAGCAGCACCGGCATGCCCGAGAAATCCGCTATCACCGGCTCCAACTCGGTCCCGGTGCCGCGCCCATAGGCGGTAACGCTGGCAACGCAGGCCGGCACATCCGCGCCAAGCTTCGCCGCGCGCTCGAGCCAGTCGCCAGGAAGGCCGTGAAGGCGCTCAATCAGCCGAAACACCGCCCCGGCATCGGCCGAACCCCCGCCCAGCCCTGCGGCGACCGGCAGGTTCTTTTCGAGTGTGATCCTGAGGCCATCCGGGCGCGGCAGGGCGCCCAATGCCTTCGCGACGATATTGCCGAAAGGGTCGTCGAGCACCCAAGCGAATTCACCGGTTATCTTCAGCGAATCCTCGTCTGCCGGCTCCACCGACAGCACATCGCCCCGATCGACGAATGCAAACAGCGTCTCCAGCTCGTGATACCCGTCATCCCGCCGATGCCGCACATGCAGCGCGAGGTTGATCTTGGCATAGGCGGTTTCGGTCACGGTTCCTCCCCCACAGGGGGAGGGGGACCATCCGCAGGATGGTGGAGGGGCACGGGCCGCAAATCCCGAAACCGCTCAATGCGCCCCACACAAACCTCTACAATCCGATCCACCGCAACCTCAACCTCATTCAGGATCACTACCGCCGGGACGCGCAAAGTCGCCACCTTCTGCGACCTCAGGAATTCCGACCGCCTCGCATCCTTCCGGGACGCAATCGCTCCATCGTGTGCTGCGCCGTCCACTTCAATCGCGAGCCTGACAGCGGCGCAATAGAAATCCAGGACATAGATTCCCGCAGGGTGTTGCCGTCGAAATTTCAGACCCTCAGGTCGCTTGCGCAATTCGCGCCACAGCAGACCTTCAGGCAACGACATCTCGCTCCGCAATTTGCGGGCTCTTTTCACGGTATCGCGAGGTCCGTTTATCACGCTCGTGCCCCTCCACCAGCTTCGCTGGTCCCCCTCCCCGTACCGGGGAGGAACTCTTACATATTCGGATAATTGGGACCGCCGCCGCCTTCTGGCGTGACCCATTCGATGTTCTGGGTCGGGTCCTTGATGTCGCAGGTCTTGCAGTGGACGCAGTTCTGGGCGTTGATCACCAGTTCGGGCCTGCCTTCCTCCACACCGACGAATTCGTAGACCCCGGCAGGGCAATAGCGTGCCTCGGGGCCGGCATATTCAGGCAGGTTTACCTTCACCGGGATGGCGGGATCCTTGAGCAGCAGGTGCCCGGGCTGGTCCTCGGCATGGTTGGTGTTGGAGACGAACACCGATGACAGCCGGTCGAAGCTGATCACCCCGTCGGGTCGGGGATAGGCGATCGGCCTGAAATCCCTGGCCTTTCCGGTGGATTCGGCATCGGTCTTGTGGCCCAACGTAATTGGCAGGCCGATACGCAGCGTGCGCATCCACATGTCGATCCCGGCGAGCAGCGTGCCCCAGAAACCGCCATATTTGGCCACCAGCGGCTCGACATTGCGGACCTTGTTGAGTTCGGTGGCGATCCAGCTTGCGCGAACCGCCGCGCCATAGCCGGTCAGCTCGTCGCGCTGGCGACCGCGCTGGAGGGCCTCGGCAATCGCTTCGGCGGCGAGCATCCCGCTTTTCATCGCGGTGTGGCTGCCCTTGATCCGCGGGACATTCACGAACCCCGCCGAGCAGCCGATCAGCGCCCCGCCGGGGAATTCAAGCTTGGGCACCGATTGCCAGCCGCCTTCGTTGATCGCCCGCGCTCCGTACGACACGCGCCTGCCGCCTTCGAGCACCGCGCGGATTTCGGGGTGCTGCTTCCAGCGCTGGAATTCCTCGAACGGGTGGACGTAGGGATTGGCGTAATCGAGCGCGGTGACGAAGCCGAGCGCCACTTGTCCGCCGGCCTGGTGGTAGAGGAACCCCCCGCCCCAGCACCCGCTTTCCGACAGCGGCCAGCCTTGAGTATGGATCACCCGCCCAGGATGATGCTTCTCGGCAGGAATGTCCCACAATTCCTTGATACCAAGGCCGTATGCCTGCGGCTCGCAGTCTTTCTCCAGTTCGAACTTCGCCTTGAGCCGTTTGGTCAAATGCCCTCGCGCACCCTCGGCGAACAGCGTGTACTTCGCGTGGAGTTCGATCCCCGGTTGGTAATCGGACTTGTGCGAACCATCTTTGGCCACACCCATGTCCTGCGTCGCCACGCCCATTACAGCGCCGATATCGTCGAACAGCACTTCTGCGGCAGGGAAGCCCGGGAATATCTCGACTCCCAGCCCCTCAGCCTTCTCCGCCAGCCAGCGGCAGAGATTGCCGAGCGAGCCGGTGTAGCAGCCCTTATTCGACATTAGCGGCGGCATCATCAAATGCGGCATCGAGGTCTTGCCGGTTTTCGAGAGCACCCAATGCCAGTTGTCGGTCACCGGAACCTCGGCCAGCGAGCATTGTTCGCGCCATTCGGGCAGCAATTCGTCGAGCGAGCGTGGATCGATCACCGCACCCGAAAGGATATGCGCCCCGACTTCGGAGCCTTTTTCGAGGATGCAGACGGTGGAATCGGGCGAAACCTGCTTGAGCCGGATCGCGGCGGCGAGCCCGGCGGGGCCTCCGCCGACCACGACCACGTCGTATTCCATCGATTCGCGTTCGCTCATGACTGTGTCCAACCGCTTGCCCGAGACTTGATTGCTCGGCGCTTCGCGGTCAAGCTTCGCGGCCGATCATGGACCGCGCAGCTTCCCCCTCGCTCGCCGACGAATTGGCTGCCGCAATCGGCTGGTGGCGCGAGGCGGGGGTCGATTGCGCCTTTGCCGAGGCGCCGGTCCAGTGGCTGAAGGAGCCGGTCGCGGAGGCCACTCCGGAAGCGTCCGTGGCGGTCGAACGGGTCGAGGAACGGCCTGCCCCGCCGCCCGTAGCCACAATTGGCGGAAATCCAGAGGACTGGCCCACCGATCCCGCGGGTTTCGCCGACTGGTGGCTGACCCGGCCTGACCTCGATGCGGGCGGCGTCAATTCCCGCGTCCCCCCGCGCGGCGAAGCGGGCGCGAAGCTGATGATCCTCGTCCCCCAGCCCGAGGCGGAGGACCGCGAACGCCTGCTCTCGGGTCCGCAGGGCAAATTGCTGGCGAGCTTCCTCAGCGCCGCCGGGATCGCGGATGGCGAAACTTATATCGCCTCCGCGCTTCCCCGCCACACGCCGCATCCCGATTGGCAAGGTTCGCGCTCGGCGGGCCTCGGCCGGATCGCCCTCCACCATGTCGCGATCGCCCATCCTGAGCGCTTGGTATTGTTCGGAAACGACATTCCGCCCCTGCTCGGCCACGATCCGACGCAAAACCATGCCTTTTTACTAATTCTTAACCATCAGGGCGGCACCGTCCCCGCACTCGCCGCCAGGAGCCTCGAACACATGCTGAATATCCCTTCGGCGCGATCGAGATTCTGGCGCGAATGGCTGGACTGGACCGATTGCTGACCTGACCATGCGACCCTTTGCGCGCCTTGCCCTTGCCATCGCCGCCGGGACCATGGGTCTCGGCCTTGCCGCCCCGGCATCGGCCAACAGCGCCGAATATTTCCGCACCCGCGCGATCGAGAATAACGTCCCGACTCTGCTCGCCCGCGAGGATCGCGAATATTACCGCGAATTGTTCGGCGCGATCCATGCCGGCGACTGGGACAAGGCAAAAGCGCTGTTCGAAAAGCGCAAGGACGGCCCGCTGCACCTCGTCGCGCAGGCCGAATTCTATCTCGCCCCCGGTTCGCCGCGGGTCGAGGCGCTGCAGGTCGAAGCCTGGCTTCTCGGCGGCGGTATCGGCCTGCCGCAGGCGGAACGGCTGGTTTCGCTCGGCCTCAAGCGCGGGCTCGCGGTCAATCCGTCGCTGCCCTACCGTCAGGATTTCTACCGCCAGCCATCGGTTGCCAAGCGGATGCGGCCCCAATCGATCGACGACGGATCGATGCCACAAGCGGTCCGCCAGCAAATCCTCGACCGCATCACCAACGACGATCCCGATGGCGCCCTGCAACTGCTGGGCCAAGCCGACTCCAGCCTCAGCCCCGAAGCGCGGGCCGAATGGCGCTATCGCGTGGCGTGGAGCTATTATATCGAGAACCGCGACGCCGAGGCGTTGGAGCTCTCCGCGAGTGCCTACGACGCTGCTGGGCCGTGGGTGGCCGAGGGCGAATGGGTCAGGGGCCTGGCCGCGTGGCGGCTTGGCGATTGCGCCAATTCCCTGTCCGGCTTCGAGAGATCGGCGAACACGAGCGCCAACACCGAATTGACCGCCGCCGCGCTCTACTGGGCCGGGCGCGCCGCCGTGCGCTGCGACGACCAGGGCAAGGCGCGCCAGTATTTGAGCCTGGCCGCCGCGCGCGACGAGACGCTCTACGGCATGCTCGCCGCCGAACAGCTCGGCATCGCCCTGCCCGACCGCTTTTCCGCACCCGATTTCAGCGACGAGGACTGGAACCAACTGCGCGACGAGGAAAACGTCCGCAGTGCGATCGAACTGGTCGAGATCGGCGAGGACGAACTCGCCGGCGAAATACTGTTGCACGCCGCCAGGATCGGCGATCCGGGGGATTACGATTCGCTTTCACGGCTGGCGCGCGACCTCGGCCTGCCCTCGACGCAGCTCTACATGGCCTACAACGCCCCCTCGGGAGGCAAGTCGGACCCGGCCTCACGCTATCCCGCGCCTCGCTGGATGCCGGCGACCGGCTGGCGGATCGATCCGGCGCTGGCCTACGCCCACGCCCTGCAGGAATCCAATTTCCGCACCGCCGTGGTCAGCCCGGCAAGTGCCAAGGGGCTGATGCAGATCACCCCGATCACCGTGCGCCAGCATGCGCCGCGGCTCAACATGAACGCCGCTTTTGTCGACCTCACCGATCCGCAGGTCAACCTCGCCTTCGGGCAGGAGAATCTCGAGATGCTGCGCGATGCGCCGGGAACCGAGGGCAAATTGCTCAAAATCATGGCCGCCTACAATGCCGGCCTGACCCCGATCACCCGCTGGAACAGCGAGATTCGCGACCAGGGCGATCCGCTGCTCTACATGGAATCGATACCCTATTGGGAAACCCGGTCCTATGTCGCGATCGTGCTCAGAAACTACTGGATGTACGAGCGCCAGGCCGGAAGCGAATCGCCCAGCCGCAAGGCGCTTGCCGCCGGCAAATGGCCGCGCTTCCCCGGCGAAGATTCCAGCGGCGATGGCCGCGTCTGGCTGCGGGCGGCCAACGAAAACTGAGGGGGCAGGAAGATGGCAGTCGATCCCGAGCGCGTTTTCAAGCCGATCAACATCGCGCTGTTGACCGTGTCCGACACACGCGCGCCGGTGAACGACAGTTCGGGCGACATCTTGGCCGAGCGGATCAAAGGGGCCGGCCATCACCTCGCCAGCCGCGCAATCGAGAAGGATGATGCGACGCTGATCGCCGGACGGCTCAACAACTGGATCGACGATCCCAATGTCGATGCGGTGGTGACCACAGGCGGCACCGGCCTGACCGGCCGCGACGTCACTCCCGAGGCGCTCGATCGGGTCAGGGTGGCAGGCGAAGGCCGCGACATTCCCGGCTTCGGAGAATTGTTCCGGACGATCAGCTACAACTCGATCGGCACCTCGACCGTGCAGAGCCGCGCCTGCGCCGTGGTCGTGCGCGGGACTTATATCTTCGCCCTGCCCGGCTCCAACGGCGCGGTGAAGGACGGCTGGGACGGGATCCTCGCCGAGCAGCTCGACAGCCGCAACGATCCCTGCAACTTCGTCGAGCTGATGCCCCGCCTGCGCGAGGTCTAGAGCGCTTTTCAGCCATTGCTCACCCGCGTCTCATGACGCTCATGGAGCCTGTGGGCAATTGATCCTCCAGCCAAGGAGGATGACCATGCAAGCCATCGACCGCCTGACCAGTCCCTGGCGCGCGCGCAGCGCCTGGATTCCGATCCTGATGTCAGGCGCCGCGATCGCCCTTGTTGCGGGCTATCTCGCGACCGGGCCGCACGAACCCACCATCGTTGTCGAGAACGGCGTCGCGCGGCCGGACGAAGGCGCCGCGGCCCGGCTGTGGCAGTTGCTGATGGTGCTGCAATTACCAGTGATCGGCTGGTTCGCCCTGCGCTGGCTATCGCGCGCGCCGCGCCAGGCCATCGCGGTGCTGGCATTACAGGCGGTTGCCATCGTGGTGGCTACGCTACCAGTGTTGATGCTGGAAATGTAGTCTGGACTCACACTTGCCCGATCTGTTTGTTCTCTGTATGTTCTAGCCATGCAGCAAGACAAATTAATCCACGGCCGCGGTGCACAATCGGGCTCACTTTCCAGGCGTTTCAACCTTCCCGCACGCGAGGCCGATGGGGACTGGCTCGACCATGCCGAAGCTATAGACGGCCCCGCTCCCAAGCTGCGCACCACGGTGACCGAGGAACACCCAAAAACCATCCTCACCTTCAACAAGTCGCCAGACATCGGCTTCGATCGTTCGATCAACGCCTATCGCGGGTGCGAGCATGGTTGCGCCTATTGCTTTGCCCGCCCGACCCATGCCTTCCACGACCTTTCGCCGGGGCTCGATTTCGAAACCAAATTGTTCGCCAAGCCGGCGGCGGCGGAACTGCTGCGGCAGGTTTTGGCAAAACCCGGCTACCGCCCCAAACCCATCGCGATGGGCACCAACACCGATCCCTACCAGCCGATCGAGGGACGCTACCGGATCACGCGCCAGATCCTCGAAATCTGTCTCGAAACCCGCCATCCGACGATCATCACCACCAAATCGGCGCGAGTGTTGCGCGATCTCGACCTGCTGGGCGAGATGGCGCGGCACCGGCTGGTCGCGGTGGCGGTTTCGGTGACTTCGCTCGATGCCAAACTCTCCTCCACGCTCGAGCCGCGCGCCACAACGCCGCTGAAGCGGCTCGACGCGCTGGCGCGGCTGGTCGAGGCCGGGGTGCCGGCGCATATCTCTGTCGCGCCGATCATTCCGGCGATCACAGACCACGACATGGAAGGAATCCTCGAACGGGCTGCGCAGGCCGGCGTGCGCAGCGCCAGCTGGCTGCTGGTACGCCTGCCGCACGAGGTCGCGCCGATCTTCCGCGAATGGCTCGAAACCCATTTCCCGGACCGCGCCGGCAAGGTGATGGCGATCATCCGCTCGGCCCGCGACGGGCGCGACAACGATCCCCGCTTCTTCTCCCGGTTCCGCCCCGAAGGCGCGTGGGCAGACCTGATCCGCGACCGCTTCCGCATTGCCCGCATGCGCCTTGGCATCGTCAACGAGCGGATCGAACTCGATTGCACGCGCTTTCGGCCCCCATCGGCGGATGGCCAGCTGCAACTTGCCGGGATCTGACACAGAGGCTCGCAAAACGCGTCGCTAAGGGTTATGCAGCAGCGCAACTGACGTCAGAGAAAGTCGAACGTAATGAACAAGCTGTCCCTTTTCGCCGCCGCCCTGCTCGCAGTATCGGCGACTCCCGCCATGGCCCAGCAGCAGGGCATCCAACTGATCGTCAATTTCGACGGTCCGCAAGTGACCCAGACGCTCACCGAAATGGGCGCGACGGCCGAACGGCGGACGAACGATGCCGGGACGCCGTACTACGCCATCACGTTTCGCAACGGGGCCAAGGCTTTGGCCTATCCTTCCGTCTGCAATGGCGCGCAGCCCAATACCGGCTGCACCGGCCTCAGGCTGTGGGCGAATTTCACCAAGCCGGCCAACCTGACCGTCGCCGACGTCGCCAAGAAGGTCAACGATTACAATATCGGCCACGCCGCGACGATGACGAGCTATAGCGAAAATGGCGACGCCCAGCTCAACATGTACCTGATCGCGGACAACGGCATCGCCATCGCCAACATGAAGACCAAGCTGCAGGTGTTCGAGGCGTCGGCGGCAACCTTCAGCCAGGCGATCTACAACCAGTAAAGGCGGCCTAACCGGGCAGCCGGTAATCCCGGAAGCGCTCGCGCAGGTCCTTCTTGCTGACCTTCCCGGTGCCGCCATGCGGCAGATCGCCGACGAACTCGACAGCGTCGGGCAGCCACCATTTGGCGACCTTGTCCGAAAGGAATTCGCGGATCTCGTCCGCCGCGACGTCGGACCCGGTCGCGCGCACCACCACCAGGATCGGACGTTCGTCCCATTTGGGATGCGGTACCCCGATCGCAACCGCCTCGGCCACGCCGGGATGGGCGACGGCGGCGTTCTCGAGTTCGACCGAGCTGATCCACTCGCCCCCCGACTTGATCACGTCCTTGGTCCGGTCTGTGAGCTTGAGCACACCGTCGGGATGGATGATCCCGACATCCCCGGTATCGAACCATTGGTCGGCACCGGCCGCGTTTGCCTCACCCTTGAAATAGCGTTTCACCACCCACGGTCCACGGACTTGCAATGCGCCCGCGGTCTTGCCGTCGCGCGGCAGTTCGAGCGACGGATCGTCAAGGCTGACACAGCGGATCTCGACCCCGAACGGAACCCGTCCCTGCAGCGCCTTGAGATTGACCTGCTCGTCGAAGTTCAGATCGTTCCAGTCGACGCTTTCGGCGCCCGTTGTCCCGATCGGCGAAGTTTCGGTCATTCCCCAGGCATGCACCACCCTTACCCCGCCCTTCATCAGCCGCTCGATCATCACCCGCGGCATCGCCGAACCGCCGACGATGCAGGCCTCAAGATGCGGAAATTCCCCGCCGGTAGCGTCGAGGTGGTTGAACATGGCGAGCCAGACGGTCGGCACCCCGCCCATATGGGTGACCTTCTCGCGCTGCATCAACTCGCAGATCGCGACTGGATCGTTGAGCGCCGAATAGACCATCTTCGCGCCCACTGCGGCGCAACTCCACGGCAGGCCCCAGGCGGCGGCGTGGAACAACGGAACTACCGGCAGGAACACCGTCTTGGGCTCGATCCCCATCAGCGCGGGCTGGATTGCCGTCAGCGCGTGGAGGATGCTCGAACGGTGGGTGTAGAGCACACCCTTGGGATTGCCGGTGGTGCCACTGGTGTAACATAGATGGCAATTCTCGCGCTCGTCGCCTTGCTCCCATTCCCCGGCGCCGTCTTCGGCATCGAGCAACGCGGCAAACTCGCCGTTGTCGAAGCAGATATAGTGTTCGATCGTGGTCCAGCGCGGCTTCATCCGCTCGACCAGTGGGGCGAACATCGCATCGTAAAACAGCACCCGGTCCTCGGCATGGTTGGCGATGTATTCGAGCTGGTCGTCGAACAGCCGCGGGTTGATCGTGTGCAGCACCGTGCCCGCCCCGGTGATGCCGAAGAAGCTGGAAAGGTGGTGCAGGTGGTTCATCGCCAGCGTCGCGATGCGATCCCCCGGGTGCATCCCCATCCGCCGTAAGGCCTGCGCCAGCCGCATCGCATCGTGGCGCACGCCTGCCCAATTGCTGCGTGTCTCGCTGCCATCGGCCCAGCGGCTGACGATCTCGCGCGTACCGTGCTCGCGCGCGGCATGGTCGATCAGCGCGCTGAGCCGAAGCTCGAAATCCTGCATTTCGCCGAGCATGTACGTCTCCCGAACTGTCGATCAGGCTGCTGCTCAGTCCCGCCTGATCCGGATGAAAGAATATGCATAGGCCAGGATCACCACCACACAAATCGCTGTCGCGCGCCACTCGTCGGGCGCGAAGAAAAAGGCGGCGTAAGCGAGGAGGCAGCGCCCTATCGCGTGCTGCAGCCCCACCGGATCGTCGGCAGACCAGCCATAGGGAATCCACACCAGCGCCATCAGGATCGCGGCGCCGAGCACGATCAGCAGAGGGTCGTTGAACCCGGCAATGATCACCAGCGGCCACAGCAAGGCGATGGTGGCGATGCCCTGCATGAAATTGGACAGGACCGGATTGTCCTTGTTACCCGCCATCGGCTTGTTTCCGCGCAGCACGTCGATCAGCAACGCCAGCGGAAAGATCGCACCGCTGCCGAAGGCGACCACGATCGCGAAGGTCTCAATCGGCAGCAGGCGAGAAAGGATCGCGGCGACCGTCCACAGCAGGGTGCCGGAAATGGGCATCGACGATGTCGAGCTTGCGCGGAAGTCGTCGCGCAGTTCGCGTAGCGCTGAATCAGGCCCAAGAATCATAGAGTTCCCCTTCATTTCCCGAGACATTGCCTGCCGCATGCCGCCAACGGCGTCCAGCGAAACCGGTTGTTTTGGGGATCGGAACGAAAGGTCAGGCCACCAGCCGATCTCCCCTCACAAGGCGTTGTTCTAACGCGGCAGCTTGGCAAGAGACGGCACGCTTGCCAAGTTGCGTTCGAAGGAGAGCGGACATGGAGTGGAGTCCGGTAATGAGCGGGCTCGTGGGCGGCCTGATCGCGACGGTCCTCAGCGTGATTGCGTTGCGTCAGCAGAAGCGCGGCCGGAAGGAAGATGGCTGGACGGTCTTGCGGCCCTCTCCCTATATCCATCTTGCCTTGTTCCTGTCGGCCGGCATCGCGGGCTTCATCGCTTTTCTCTTCTTGTACGGCAGCAGCAGGCCGAACCTCGATCCCGAAGGTCAGGAACTCGCCGCGCTGGCCCTGTTCGTTGCGTTCGCGGGCGGTGCCCTGTGGTGCTGGTGGTGGTATTATGCGCAAAAAATCCGCTGGCGCGGTGCAACCATCGAAACCATCCGTTTCGGGCGGTCCGAGACATTCAGCCGACACGACATCGTGAGTGTCGAAGAACGCGAAACCATCGGCGAATGTATGATAAAGTTCAGCGATGGACGAAAATTGCGCTTCTCGCTCTACGCGCACGGCGCGAAACAACTGATCGCAGCCGCTCGTAGGAGCGAGCGGCTGTAACCCTAGGCCACCAAGCGCAATTTCGCTCCCGCCGGCTTGGCGCGCAGCGAGACGCGCGAGATGCCCGGGATTTCCTGGACCTGCTCGGCCAGCTCGCCATCGAGCGCGAAATTGCCGCCCAGCCGGACCAGCGGATCGCGCCCCACGCCGGTGTGCAGCCGGGCCAGCACTTCGCCCCTGCCGTCCGCATGCGGAACCAGCAGCTGGCGCAGCGCCGCAAGCGCCTCGACCTCGCCGATCTCCAGCGTCAGCAGCATGCTTGCGGCGCTGGTCACTTCGGCAAGCGGGCGGGCGCCGCGCACGGTGACGCGTGGCGGCTCGTCGGGATTGGGGGAATCGAGTTCGACCGTGAGCAGAACGCAGGTTCCGTCCTTCGCCCAGCGCTGGAACGGCTCGACCAGCCCCTCCTCGAAGCAGGCGGCGCTGAACTGGCCCGATGAATCCGAAAAATCGGCGCGGATGAAATCGCCCCCGCGGCGCGTCTTGCCGCGGCTGACACCCTCGACCATCGCCGCCATCATCACGGTGGTCCGCCCGCCGCCGGCCACGCCGGCATCCATCAGCGCCGAATAGGACATCGCACCGTTGGCATTGGCGATCAGGCGGTATTGCTCGACCGGGTGGCCCGCGAAATGGAAGCCGAAGTTCTCGCGTTCCTTCGCCATGCGCTCGGGCTTCGTCCATTCCGAGGCATCGGCAAGCCGCAGCGAGGGCTCGGCGTGGCCCTCGCCGCCGAACAGCGCCGACTGGCCGCTGTCGCGCTCGCGCTGGGCGGCGTCGGTCACCGCCAGCAACATGTCGGCATTGGCCAGCACTTTCGCCCGGTTGGGCTCGAACCCGTCGAACGCGCCCGCGGCCGCCAGCCCTTCGAGCTGCCGCCGGTTCATCGATCCCGGAGGCGACCGGCGGAACAAATCCTCGAGGTCAGCGAACGGCCCGTGCACCTCACGCTCGCCGACGATTGCCTCCATCGCCTTTTCGCCGACATTGCGGATCCCGGCGAGCGCATAGCGCACCGCATGGCCCTCGTCGGTCTGCTCGACCGAGAATTCGGCCTCGGACGCGTTGAGATCGGGTGGCAGCAACGTGATCTCGTTGCGGCGCATGTCGTCCACGAACACCGCGAGCTTTTCCGACTGGTGCATGTCGAAGCACATCGAGGCGGCATAAAATTCCTCGGGGTAATGGGTCTTGAGCCAGCCGGTCTGGTAGGCGAGCAGCGCGTAGGCAGCGGCATGGCTCTTGTTGAAACCGTAGCCGGCGAACTTGTCGATCAAGTCAAATAACTCGTTCGCTTTCCTTGCGTCTATCCCCGAGACCGCCGCACAGCCCTCGACGAAGCGCTGGCGCTGGGCATCCATTTCGGACTGGATCTTCTTGCCCATCGCGCGGCGCAGCAGGTCGGCATCGCCCAGCGAATAGCCGGCCAGCACCTGCGCGGCCTGCATCACCTGTTCCTGGTAGACAAAGATGCCGTAAGTCTCTGCAAGGATGCCCTCGAGCTTCGGGTGCGGGTAGGCAAGCTCTTCCAGCCCGTTCTTGCGCCTGCCGAACAGCGGGATGTTGTCCATCGGGCCCGGGCGGTAGAGCGAGACCAGCGCGATGATGTCGCCGAAGGCGGTCGGCTTCACTGCCGCCAGCGTGCGCCGCATGCCTTCGGATTCGAGCTGGAAAACACCAACTGTGTCGCCACGCTGGAGCAGTTCGTAGACCTTGGGATCGTCCCACGGAAGCGTATCGAGTTCGATCGCGATCCCGCGCTTTTCAAGCAGATCGACCGCTTTCCTCAGAACGCTTAGAGTTTTGAGGCCGAGAAAGTCGAACTTGACCAGCCCCGCATCCCCCTCGACATGCTTCATGTCGAACTGGGTCACCGGCATGTCGGAACGCGGATCGCGGTAGAGCGGGACGAGCTCGGCCAGCGGCCGGTCGCCGATCACCACGCCGGCGGCATGGGTCGAGCTGTTGCGCGGCAGGCCTTCGAGCTGCATCGCCAGGTCGACCAGCCGCTTCACGTCCTCGTCATTGTCGTATTCGCGCTTGAAATCGGCGATGCCGTTCAACGTGCGCGGCAGGGTCCATGGTTCGGTGGGATGGTTGGGCACCATCTTACACAGCCGGTCGACATGGCCATAGCTCATCTGCAGGATGCGGCCGCAATCGCGCAGCACCGCGCGGGCCTTCAATTTGCCGAAAGTGATGATCTGGGCGACGTGGTCGTGGCCGTATTTCGCCTGGACGTATCGGATCACCTCGCCGCGCCTGGTTTCGCAGAAATCGATATCGAAATCGGGCATCGAGACGCGCTCGGGATTGAGGAAGCGCTCGAACAGCAAGCCGAGCTTCAACGGATCGAGATCGGTGATGGTCAGCGCCCAGGCGACCACCGAGCCCGCGCCTGATCCGCGCCCGGGACCAACCGGGATTCCGTGTTCCTTGGCCCATTTGATGAAATCGGCGACGATCAGGAAATAGCCGGCAAACCCCATCCCGGCGATGACCTCAACTTCGAAAGCGAGGCGGTCCGCATAGGCCTTGCGCTCTTCCTCCGAGAGATATTCATAGGTCGAAAGACGTTGTTCGAGACCCTTGCACGCATCATCGGCCAGCATCTGCGCCTCTTGCTCCTTGTCGCCGCCAAGGCTGGGCAGGATCGGCGCGCGCTTGGGTGGGGCCGCTGCGCAGCGCTGGGCGATGACGAGTGTGTTTGCGGTCGCCTCGGGCAGGTCGGCGAACAGCTCGGCCATCATCGGCGCGGACTTGACCCAGGCCTCGGGTGATGAACGCGGCCGCTCGGCGGCGTCGAGATGGGTCGAGTGGGCAATGCACAACATCGCATCATGCGCCGCGAAGAAACCGGGATCGCCGTAATTGGCGGGATTGGTCGCTACAAGGGGCAGGTCCCTTGCATAGGCCAATTCGACCAGTGCTTCTTCGGCAGCGTCTTCCACCGCATTCCCGCGCCGGGCGAGTTCGACATAAAGCCGCCCCGGGAACAGCGCAGCGAGCTTGTCCGCATAAGCCTCTCCCGCTTGGCGCCTGCCATCAGCGAAGAAACGGGTGACCGCCCCTTCCGCAGCGCCGGTGAGCGCGATCAGGCCATCGGTTCTGCCTTCAAGGTCTTCCAGCCGAACGTGCGGCTCAAGCTCCGGGGGCCGATCGAGATGCG
>Ga0315910_10001207_pt1 | contig 24105 bp, 22 predicted proteins | sample EdamamesoilMG_FD_204470 | JGI IMG/M metagenome (GOLD analysis project Ga0315910, IMG submission 204470) | Garden soil microbial communities collected in Santa Monica, California, United States - Edamame soil | ecosystem: Environmental > Terrestrial > Soil > Garden | place: USA: California... | reverse complement strand
AGCATGTGTGGTGTAATTCGCCGTGCCCCGATCCGCGCTGCGTGTCGGCGTAGAATCGTTCTCGCAGATTGATCTGACATTCTGGCGCCTCTCCGATTCACAAATAACGGCGCTTCTATAGTTGCGCCCTGTTTGATCCGTTCAGTGAGGTGTATTAACAGCGCTTCACGAAAAGCGTCGCAGACAATCGGTATTTCTCGCTCTCGACTGCCTTTACCGCAGACAGAAATCACAGATCGCTCCATATCCAACTGGCTGATATTAGATGCCACGACTTCACTTACTCTCATTCCTGTTGAGAACAACGTCTCAATAAGCGCCGTTTCCTGAATGGTGCGACTAGCGATGTTTGGATTCTCGGATGCCTGCTTACGAGGCGAACGCAGAAGCGACGTAACCGTGGTGCGCCCTACCGTACGCGGCAAACTGACTCCAACTTTGACCTCACTGCGCACGCTAGCAATTGGATTGCTGGTCAAAATGCCATTACGTAACATGCTGCTAAACATTGATTTCACCGCAGCGAGCCGTCGCCGCACAGTGCGGGGCTTTACTACGTTCATGGTCCCAAGCCATTTTTGAACGGTTGCCTGGTTGACATGGTCAAGCAGTGCAGCGCCACATTGCTTCACTATGAATGACCTCAGATGACCCATGTCGTGCCGATAGGCTTTAATCGTGTGAGTACTGAGTTTGCGGTGATCGGTACAATGACCAATGAACCAATCGGTGGCTGAATCAATTGAATGCATAAGGGCGGGCAGTGTGCACGTTTCTGCGCTGTGCAATCCATTTCGGGAATTCACTTCCTAAGCGTCGGATGTTCACCCGGTCACAAATCAAGGATTTACCTGACTCGGCAAACTTAGAAGTCTAGCCTGTGATTATTGGGAACGCATACTCTGCCTGCACTCTCCTTCCCTCTTAGACTTCAACATCGATCTTGCCTGCTTGGTTCGCAAGCACTTCGCGGAAGACTTTAGCTATTCAGCACGAAGGAGTGTCTCTACGCATTTCTTAGAGTGGTGTCATGCATCTGTCTGCGATTCATCAAGTTGGACGGGTGCGGTGGAGTGGCATCCTTATTACGATCATTACTAAAGGAAAGCATCGCGACGAGACGCCCTCTAAACCAGCGGATTCCTCTGCCCTATGTGTAGACGTGCACATGGGGCAGCATTAGCCACACACCAATAACATATCACAAAAATTTTGAAAGATTGCGATCCTTTAAGCCGTATTAATGTTGTGAGCCCACGTCTGCATTTCGAAAAAAAGTAAACCAGGAGGAGGTTATGGCTAACCGCAAATCCAATAAAAACACGGTACGGTTTGGTTTCATCGAGAAACCTCATGTAGTCGTGCAATTTCGCCCTGAGTATCGCATTCCGTACGAAGATGGCGCCGAAAAGGCAATTGAGTCGCTAAACATCGGCGCCTGGCGCCGACTTGCGACTGCATTTCCGGGCATCACGTTAAAGCGCCTCTTGCGCAGCACAAAAGCTCCGCAACTTGAACGGCTGATCGAACGGGCCAAGAAGAACGATCCAGAATATCAGCCGGGCCACTTTTTCGGCTATTTCTTTGTCGAAACCAACCAACCAACAAATCTTCGCGATCTGGTCAAAGCGCTCCGTGCTTGGGAATCAGTCAAAGTTGCGTACGTTGATATTCCCGCGCCCGATCCGGTCGTCAACGCTGCGGATGACCCTCGCTCCCCAAACCAGGGCTATCTTGATCCCGCACCTGACGGGATTGACGCAGAGTACGCTTGGGGATTCCCGGGCGGCGACGGTGCAGGTCAACGTCTGATTGACCTTGAACGTGGCTGGACTTTGAATCACGAGGACATCGATGCGCATGGCGCAACGTTGCTTCATGGCGCCCAGCGTGACCTCTCGCGTGCCCACGGTACCGCCGTGCTCGGCGAGGTTTGCGCGGTTGACAACACGGTTGGGTGCGTTGGGATTGTGCCTAACATTGGCGACGTTGATGTCGTCTCATTTCATGAAAGCACACGGGTTGATGCCATCATTGCAGCCCTCGGCAGCATGGTCTTTGGCGATGTGTTGCTGCTCGAAGCGCAAGTGACCGTTGATGGCGTGCTTCTCTTGGGCCCCATTGAAGCCTTCGACGCCGAGTTCGATGCGATTCGACTCGCGACCGCGCTCGGCATCATCGTGGTTGAGGCTGGCGGCAATGGCACCGACAACGGTTCGGCGCCGCCGCTAGCCATGGATACTTTTACCGATCCAGCCGGCCGCCAGATTTTTAACCCGGGCAGTGCTGATTTCCGCGACTCCGGAGCCATTATTGTCACAGCTGCAACCTCTGCCGCCCCTCACACCCGTTTGGTTTGGGCGCCGCACGGTCAACGCATTGATTGTTACGCGTGGGGTGAGAACATCAATACGCTCAACTCGAATTCGACCGGGTCCACGAACCTCTATCAGACAACTTTTGGCGGCACCTCGGGCGCCTCACCGATCATTACCGGTGCTGTATTGGCGATTCAAGGAATGGCACAGGCCGCTCTCGGCTTCCGATTCAGTCCCCGTCAGATGCGGGCGATTATTCGGAATCCGGCCAATGGTACAGCCGCCGCAGCGACTGAAACTACCACGATCCGTCAAATGCCGAACCTTCGCGCCGTTATTGACGGAAATATCCTGGGCCTCACCCCCGACCTCTATCTCCGTGATTTCGTTGGCGACACCGGCGAACCGCATTCAGGCCCCGTCTCGGCCAGCCCTGACGTGATCCTGCGGCCTGATGCGGTTGCAAACCCACAGGCGGCCTTCGGCGCCGGAAGCGGCACCGAAAATGACGCCACGCTCGGCTACACGGCCCAAACTGGCCAGGATAACCATATCTACGTACGGGTGTTGAACCAGGGCGGTGCGCCAGCAGCAAATGCTATAGCAACAGTTTATTGGTCGCCGGTATCCACACTGGTTACGCCGAATTTGTGGACCTTGGTCGGGTCAGCCACACTTCCAAGCATACCGACTGGCGACGTTCTGACTGTTTCCCCCGAAATTACCTGGCCATCCGCGAGCATTCCCGGCCCGGGACACTACTGCCTTGTCGGACTCATCGATCACCCCGCTGATCCCGCTCCTACGCCCGGTAATCTCCTCAATTGGACGAATTTCACAAACTTCATCCGCAACAACAACAATGTCACGTGGCGCAATTTCAACGTCGAGGATAACGATCCGGCTCCGGACCCCAGCGTCCCTCGCGGTTTCCAAGCGCTGCCGTTTCTGGCGCCCGGCGCCTGGGATATTGCCCGCCCCATGCAACTGGAACTGATCGCCAGATTGCCAGTAGAAGCGAAGTTGTTATGGGAGATGCCGGCCAGCTTCTTTGAAGGACTGCCGGGACACTTCCCGAAGGTTCAGATCGACAAGCGAAAGCAGCTTGTTCGCCTGCCAATCAGACCTACAGGTAAGTTCCGTCTGCCGAGAACTGTCTTTCCAGCTAGATCAAGAATGCGGATGCGATTGATTGTTCATATTCCACCGAAGCTTCGCGAGCATCACTATGAAGTTGCAGTGCGACAACTGTGGGAAAATCAAGAAGTTGGTCGGGTCACCTGGCATTTGGCGCCCGACATTCGGAAGCGGCAGAAGGCGCGGCGATAGGTTTGGTGGCTAATACCTTCGCGCTTGAGTCCACGCGAGGCAATACATCAACACACGATCAAATCCCGTAAAATCAGCGGATTTGTCGAGGAGCAATGAGCAACGCACTACATTGGCCGCGGTGACGGTAATTGGATCGGGTCGACCATGAACCAAGTGCGCTTCATCCAACATGGAGAAAATGACCCCGTCTTGAGCGCCGGATGGCAACTGCAACAACTGACTGGCAACGTTCCCAAACGCCTTTACTTTGGCGCCCTCACTCTGAGGAACAGCCGGCGTTGCATCGCTACTGACTGGCTTCATCATTACCCACCCTTGATAATCTCAGGAGGTTGGAAAGTAAATTGGTTTGACCGTTTGCTGCCGAGAATATGATTCATTTTCCATTTCTGCTCTCTCACTTCTCGTAATGACAAGTGCAATGCAGACTTTCAGCGTCTCCCACGAGTTTGTTCTCCAGCCGACAGAACAACTAAGTCCACGGAATGGGAGGAAGCCTTCCCACGATCCCACTTGGCCGAATACCATGGAAAAGGAGAACTCGGGCTTGCACCGGCTATTCGGATTGCTGGTGATCGAGTCGGGGTGATCCTTGTGGGGAAAAACATTGTCTTGCTGCCACTCTTCTCCAAGATGACTAGTGTTGGACGTTTTGGATTTGATGCTTTTTGGGAAACATCGTGGACAACGAATTCGGAACATTCTCACTTTCTTTCGACCAAAATTCGCGGAAGCATTCAAGCACTATTCCGCTGAAGATTTCCGCCACGACCTATTCGCGGGCCTGACAGTTGGTATTGTCGCTTTGCCGCTTGCTATGGCGCTGGCCATCGCCTCCGGTTTGAAACCAGAGGTCGGCCTATTCACGGCGATCATTGGCGGTTTCTTAATTTCCGCCTTGGGCGGCTCGCGTGCTCAGATTGGCGGACCAGCCGGTGCATTCGTGCCGCTCTTAGCCCCCATTGTCCTTGCTCACGGTCCGGCCGTGCTCGCCGTTGTGCGCTCATGGCCGGGGTGGTCCTCGTCGGCTTGGGCCTAGCTAAGCTGGGTAGCCTGATCAAGTTCATCCCATACCCCGTGGTCACCGGCTTCACCAGTGGAATCGCCATCATTATCTTGAGCACCCAGATCCGGGACTTTCTGGGGCTCGAAGTCAGGCTTCCGGCGGATTTTTGTCGGCAGGCGAGCACTCCAGCGATGGGCTTGAGAACGAGAGCCTGGCAACATGGCTAAGCCATCCACCCGTGATCACGATTATCACGATGTGGAGGTGGCGAACAAATGGAGAACGCATTCCAACCATGAGCCGCAGGGCGTGAGATTCAAAACCAAAAAAAGCAGCCGTAATAGAATTTCCCTGCCGACAAAAATCCACCGTATGCCACCCGCAAACCACAGAGAAAGAAAGCAGCAAAGAGATCGAGGCGGTATAGCCGCAGCGCGTAGCGATTGTCATCAGGCGGACAATGGAGATATTCGACGAATGGTCGGATGTCTTGCGGCCACGTTTACGGCCGAAAGGCGAAGTGCCTTTCGTGGTCACCCATTTCCACGGTAATCCCCCAGCGTTCAATCGCCACCACTTTGACACCCTCGATTCGTTCGCCGAGTTTTACCGTTTGGCCGTTGATGGCGGCCGTCGAGCGCGGGCCATTGCAAATCATCCCGGTTAGGATCAGTTTTGGGAATTTCGGCGGCGCGGCCGGCTTTGCGGCAGGTTCGGGAGCAGGGGCCGCTTCGGCAACTTTTGGTTCGAGCGTTGGTTTGGGTGCGACAACCAATGGTGTGCTCCGATACTGATTCACGAAAGATGTTGTGACGGCAGCCACGAACAGGATATATCCCCAATAGCGCAGTTTTTTGAAGAAGCCGAGCGGGTGTTCGTCGGCGATCTCTGACAAGGTCAGCGTCTTCTGCTGGGATGCATTGTCAGACTGATTACGCCCGAGCACAAGGAACGCAAGCCCGAGCAGGGCGACAGCCAGCGCAACAAGATGTGAATGTGCGTGCAATACCTGCACCAAAACCACAAGTTGCAGAAACCCGACGGTCAATGCGATCGTCAGAGCGAGGGAGAATCCAATCAGAATTTTTCGTTGATGGGTCATTTGGGGTTACCTCCAAGAACCAAACATGCCTGGCAACCACCCTTAGAACCCGGCACAACGCTAATTATTAACCCGATCATATGCTTGCCGCCCTTCACGAGTGTCCTGGCTTAGGCGGGGACGGATTGCGCTTCGATTTCTTTGGCAACGCGGTCGAAACAATTCGGGCAACAACCGTGGCTAAATTTGGCGTCGGTGCGTCTGGCAATGAACTGCTCGACCTGCTGCCAGTAGTTCTGGTCATCGCGGACTTTCTTGCAGTACATGCAAATCGGGACCAATCCCGCGAGTTGTTTCACCTGGGATTGTAGTTTGATGATGCGTTCAGCCACTCCCAGTCGGGCCACCAATTGCTCCTCGTCGAACGGCTTTGTGATGAAATCATCCGCGCCCGCCCGCATCCCCACCAGATAGCCGTATTTCCCTCCCACGGAAGTGAGCAGAATGATGTAGGTGTACTTCGGACGGTTGGCGGCGCGGATGCGCCGGCATAATTCCAATCCATCCACCTCTGGCATCACCATGTCGGAGATCAGGATTGGAATGTCCGCGCCGTTAATTTCTTCCAGGGCTTCGGCGCCATTCCTGACTGCGGTTACCTGGTGGCCCAGCTTGTTCAGCGTCGCGCCGAGGACGAGTCGTGAGGTGACATCATCTTCTGCAATCAAGATTTTCATACGGTCAATCCTTTGATGTTCAGTTTTCCAATTTCAGTTATGACTTGCTCAAATTCCGTCTCCAGTCGGCCCAGCAATTCCTTCACACCCGCCACCGATCCGGCGTTTCCTGACAGCTCCAATTGCAGGGCGGTTTCCGCCATCAACCTCGCGCCGATATTGGCAGAGGCGCCCTTGAGCGCGTGTGCAGCTTTACACAGATCCTCGGTGGTGCCGGCTGCCGCCGCCTGCCGCAGAGCCGCGAGGTAGTCCGCGCTGCTCTCAACGAACGAGAAGTAAATCTCCATGAGCATGGACGGATCGGTGGCTTGTGCCAGATTCCGTAAACATTCAGTCACCACGGGGTCCAGAGCTGGCCCGGTTTCTGACGGGACGATCTTAATTTCCGGTGTAGTTTGGGTGGATGGATTATCGCCCGGCACCCAGCGCCCGAGTGCCGTTTCGAGATCTTCCAGCCTGACCGGCTTGCTGATGTAATCGTCCATGCCCGCACGTAAACACTGTTCCCGGTCACCTTGGATGGCCTTGGCGGTCATGGCGATGACAGGAATATGGCGGTCACCCGCGTGGCGGCGCCGGATTTCCGCCGTGGCCGCGTAACCATCCATCTCCGGCATTTCGCAATCCATGTACACCGCGTCGTAAGGCAGCAGATCCAACATCTCTAGGGCCTCCTTGCCATTGGCCGCAACATCTACCCGGCAACCCAGGTTTTCCAACATCAGCCGAGCAACCTTCTGATTCGTGGTGTTGTCGTCAGTTACCAGTATCCGGGCGTGTGCCTTCCAACTCCTTTTACTGGGAACAACGGATTCATTCCGCACTATGCGTGTCAGAATTTGCGTGGATGATTCGCCGATCCGCGACGCCCAAGCGGCAGCCATCACGTCCCAAAGTCGTGATTGGCGCACCGGTTTGACCAGGCAGGCAAAGATTCCTGCGTCCTGCAGGCGCTGGCGGTCCTCCGAATGATCCACGGACGTCAACATGATCAAAACCGTTTCCTTCAACATCGCGTCTGCCTTGATCGCGCGGGCGAGCATCTCCCCATCCATGCCGGCCATTCGATAATCCAGCACCACGATTTGATAAGGGTCGCCGGCGGCGTGAGCTTCGCGCAACACGTGCAACGATTCTTCACCGGAGGCAAATCCTCCGTTGCGCATCCGCCAACTGGTGATTTGCTCGTGCAACACGCGCCGGTTCACCTCATTGTCATCCACGATCAAAACCCGCACGCCGGCCAGATCAGCACGGGGCGGTGGCACAGGAACATTGTCGGGCACACAGAGCGGCAGGGTGAACCAGAACGTTGAGCCCAATCCAGGACGGCTAGTGACACCGACTCTTCCGCCCATTAATTCTGCGAGCTGCTTGCAGATGGCCAGACCCAAGCCCGTGCCTCCAAACTGACGTGTGGTGGAGGCGTCCGCCTGCGTGAATTTTTCAAAAATGCATTGGAGTTTGTCGGCCGCAATGCCCACACCGGTATCTTCGACCGACAGTCTCAATTGCTGGCCGCCATCCGCGTGGGCCTCGCATTGCACGTTGATGAGGACGTGCCCATGTAATGTGAACTTGATGGCGTTGCCGACGAGATTCATGAGCACCTGCCGGACGCGGCCCGGGTCACCAACAATGTGACGCGGAAGGTGGGGTTCGTACCGGACAATAAGTTCGAGACTCTTTTGGGCCACTCGGGCGGCGAAGACTTCAGCGACGTCTTCGATCGCGGCTTGCAAATTGAAAGCAATCGGTTCGATGGTCAGTTTGCCTGCCTCGATCTTCGAGAAATCGAGAATGTCATTGATGATGGCCAGCAACGAGTCGGCGCTGGACCGGGCGATTTGCGCGAACTCGCGCTGGCGGGCGTTCAATTCGGAGTCATGCAGCAAGCCCAACATGCCGATGACACCGTTCATAGGTGTGCGGATTTCGTGACTCATGCTCGCAAGGAAATCTCCTTTGGCCTTGTTGGCTTCCACCGCTGTCGTGGCGAGTTCGTTGGCGCGTTGAGTGGCTGCAGCAAGTTCGGCGTTGGCGGATCGCAGGTCACGGGTGCGTTCCTCGACGCGCCGCTCGAGGTTGCGGTTGGCTGACCGCAGTGCCCAACCTGTATATGCGGTGGCCGCCAGCAAGACAAATCCCAGCAGATAGAGGAGGCTGCGGTATTGCTGCGCCTGCTGCAGGGCGTTCGCCACTTGAGTTTCGTATGCCTGGAAAAGTTTCTCGATACTTGACGCCGTTGGCAGCGCCAATAGTTGTCGCGTCAACGCATCCAATTCACCGTTGCCTGTGACGATGTTCTGCGCATGCTGCACGACACTCAGAACAAACATCGACTCTGCATGCTGCGGATGATTGGTTGCCCATTGCTTGAGCTGTCGCAGGCGTACCGGGGCGTCGGCGGGCAGTTCGTCCGGGCTGGCCAAACGCATCAAAGCCAGCCGTGTGACATCGGCCGCCAGGTCCAGCAATTCGCGATTCGTGCTTTCCCCCTGCAGACGCGCTGCCAGTTCATCCAGTGCCCCGGGCAGGTAACGACGTGAGTTTGCCAGCATGGCGTTCTTCGACTTGAACCGGTCGAAGATCCTTCCCCGCTCCTCCGAGAGGCTGGTGTATTGGGCCCGCGCTTCTTCAATGGCCTTACGATCCCCGGGACGAATGAAAGTCGGCGTCTGGTTCAAGTTCTTCACCAACTGCGCCAGTTCCGCTTCTTGGCTTTGAAAGTCATCGTAATTGTCCAACAGTGCGAAACGTGCTTCCAAGACTCCCTCCTTGAAAGCGGTATCCAGGTGCTTGAGCCGCCACAAAGCCGTTTGAAAGCGTTCGTGCTCGTCGTTGCTGAATTTCCTGACCTTGTTGGACAGGAAAGCCAGCACGCCTATGAGCGCGAGTACGACTGCGATGGCGGCGAGCTTCTTCATTGAAGTGGTTTGCCGTTGTACTCGCCAGTGAGTGACCGGAGAAACTTGACGATCTGTTCGAGGTCTTTTGGCGGGAGTTCGCGACCAAGTTGATATTTCGCCATTACATTTACGGCGTCCTCCAGTGTTTTTGCAGAACCATCATGAAAGTATGGCCCGGTCAGTGCGATGTTACGCAGGCTCGCGACCTTGAACTTGTATTTATCGTCTTCCTCCCCAGTCACATTGAAACGACCCAGGTCCGATTTGGTGATATTGCCACGTTCACCGAAATAATCTCCCATGACGCCGAATGGCTGAAACATGTTTCCACCTACGTTTACGCCCTGATGACAACTGATACAGCCATAGCCTTTGAATTTTTTATAGCCTTCTTTTTCGTCATCTGTAATCGCTTTGTCGTCGCCGCGCAGATACTGGTCAAAACGTGAATTAGGTGTGATGAGTGACCGTTCGAATTCAGCGATAGCGTCTTTCACATTCTTTCGCTGAACGCAGTCGGGATACAGCGCTTTGAACTCGGTGACGTAGTCCGACGAGCGCTGGAGCTTCGCCACGATTTCTTCCCAGTTCGTACCCATCTCCACGATGGATTGAGTGGGACCTTCTACCTGTTCTTCCAAGGTTTCTGCGCGGCCGTCCCAGAATTGTTTGAAATTCTGCGCACAGTTAAAAACCGTAGGCGCGTTGATGGGGCCTTCGGCACCATTGATACCCACCGAACGAACCCGCCCGTCCGTGCCATTTTTTTCCAAGTCATGGCAACTGGCGCACGAGATGGTGTTGTCCTTCGAGAGCATCGGTTCGTGAAACAGCTTGTTGCCCAGGGCGACTTTACCCGTATCAAGCTTCACCATCAGGGGAATGGGACGGATTGGTTCACGTGTCCTTGGCACCAGCACTATATTGGTGGTGGCAGAATCAGCCATGGAGTTAACAGTGATCAGGACCACGAACGTGAAGCCTGCCAACCAAGTGGCGACTGATGATAGATGATGCCTCTGGATCAGGGTAATCCGAATCAGCGCAGTCTTTGGAAAACTCCCTTGAGAGAGCGTCGCTGCTGCCGTTGTGACCCAGCTGCCAAGTTTGTTGATGACCATTGACCTCATACTTTGTTACGCAGACTAGAACGGAGCAGAGTTTGTCGCTATCGGCGCAGCCCCAATTCATTTGTGGGATGATTGCTTGCTCGCTTTCGGGGTTTGTCCTACACGAAATGAAGGGAATGGACTTCCCATGGGAGCATTATCTTGTTGGCGGCTGGATTGGTTTAGACTTGTTGTGCCGGGTCTGACGAACGGGCAGGGGTGATTTACTCCGGGAGGAACAAACTTCCTATTGCCTTGAGGAATCGTTTGCAGGTAAAAGGCTGCGACAGTTCAGCAGCGGACGTCAGCCATAAGCTGATGTGCGAGCCGCAGAACCCTCGAGCGACCAAAAGCATGGCCCAGGCAAGAATCCTGATCGTCGAAGATGAGGAAGCGTTTTCAAAGACGCTGGAGCGTCACCTCAGACGCTTGAACTACACCGTGCTGGGGGTGGCAAAGTCCGGTGAGGATGCCCAGCGCCTGGCAGAGTCCGGACGGCCCGATCTCGTGCTCTCGGATGTTTCAATTCTTGGCGGACCGGATGGGTTTCAACTGGCTGAACGCCTGTGGCGACCCTTGGACATACCAGTGATTTTCCTGACCGGGCACACCGATCCGGAAACGGCAGAACGGGTGCAACAAACCAAGGCGTTTGGTTATCTGACAAAGCCTTTTCGCGGCGCCGAACTTAAAGCGGCCATTGAACTGGCCTTGACCCGACGTGACACTGAGAAGCGTCACCAGGAGGTTGAAAAATCCTTGCTTGCCGCCATTCGTTCCGCTGGGGATGCCGTGGCGCTCGCCGACCTCGACGGAAAGATTCAATTCCTGAATCCTGCCGCTGAGTCACTTCTGGGTGCGGTTTCCCCGAGTGCGGCGCGTCCGGCATTGACCGAAATCATCCGGCTTGACGAACAGAATTGTTGTTTCAAGGACCTGCCGGGCCTTGCCGGTCATGCGACTTACGAAACCCGCGTTTTGACCGCCGATGGACGTAAAGTACCGGTGGAGTTGACTGTGTCCGCGATTCAAGATGAATGCGCGGGCCGGACAGGTACTGTGGTGATCTTACGGGACATCACCGAGCGCAAGCGCTTCGAAGCTCAGCTCTGGAAGTCGCGGTCCGAATACCGCGCACTGGCCGCGCACTCGGAATCGGTACGCGAGGCAGAGCGAACACGTATCGCGCGGGAGATTCACGATGAGCTGGGCCAGATGTTGACGGGGCTGAAATACGATGTTGCCTGGTTGGAAAAGAAGGCCGGTGAGAAGCCGGAAATCACACAGCGGCTACGCGAAATGGCTGAACAGTTGCAACTGACGATGGACACGGTGCGCCGGATCGCGGCTGAACTTCGGCCGGGCGTGCTTGATGAGCTTGGGCTCATTGCGGCGGTCGAGTGGCAGGTACGCGACTTTGAACAGCGCACCGGGTTGGCGGCGCGCTTTGAAGCAGCCACCAGTGAACGCACCTTGGCGCGCGAGGCGGCGACGGCCATGTTCCGAGTTTTGCAGGAGGGTCTGACCAACGTGGCACGCCACGCTCACGCCACGACGGTGAAGGTGAGTCTACGCGACCAAGGCAAAGAACTCGTGTTGGAGATTCAGGACGATGGCCGTGGTATTGCGGACGGAGAGTTGAAGAGGGCAGACAGTTTTGGTTTGATGGGTATGCGCGAACGCATCGAAGCGTTGCGCGGGCACTGCGAAATTTTGGGCGCACCGGGTGGTGGCACGACCATCCGCGCGCGCGTACCGCTTGACGCGGCGCTGGCCCTGGAAGGAGAACCCGCATGAATGTATTGATTGCCGACGATCACGCTATTGTCCGGCGTGGGTTGAAACAAATTCTGGCCGAAACCAGCGATATTGTCGTGGCCGGCGAAGCCGCCGATGGCCGCGAAGTGTTGTCGAAGTTGTCGGGCGCAGACTGGGACGTGTTGGTGCTGGATATCAACATGCCGGGGCGCAGCGGGCTGGACATATTGCGCGATATCAAACTGCTACGGCCCCGCCTGCCGGTGCTGATCCTGAGCGTGCACTCCGAGGAACAGATGGCGACGCGGATGCTCAAAGCTGGCGCCGCCGGCTATCTCAACAAGGAAAGTGCGCCGGAGGAATTGGTGGTGGCCATCCGCAAGGTGCAGGCAGGCGGGAAATACGTAAGTGCCGCCCAGTCAGAACGGATGATTTCAGATATGACCACCGGCACGGGAAGACTTCCGCATGAGTTGTTGTCCGACCGTGAGTACGAGATCCTGTGTCTGATCGCATCCGGAAAAACTCCGAGCCAGATTGCAAAACAACTCTCGCTCAGCGTGAAAACGGTGAGCACGTATCGCGCGCGGCTACTGGAGAAGATGAACCTTCAGACCAGTGCCCAGCTCACTCATTACGCCATCAAGAATGGTTTGGTGACCTGAATTCCTACTTTCCCTTCGTAGACACGCTGGCGTTGGCAATGGAAACCGACGCGGCGCTTGTCCCGATCACGTAAGACGGGGACGTCTGGATGGTCAACGTCGCGGTTTCTGTTTTCTCGTTCTGCGAATCGGCTATCGGCGTGAGAAGAATCGTCGCCGAGCTTTCGCCGGCGGGAATAACCAATTGAGTGGGAATTGCAACGAAGTCAACCCCGTTCCTGGCCGTGCCACTGACGTTTAGGTGTACGACTACAGGCGAACTCATGTAGCCCGAGCGCGTGATGGTGTACATCCCCGTGTTTGGCCCAGATTCCGAGGCGCTCGCGTCTGTAGCAACGAGGTGGAGAATGGGCCGGAGCGAGTTCAGTACCGTGACCGTTTGCGAGCACGTCGCGGCGTTACCGCAGGGATCGGTGCAACTCCAGACGCGGGTGGCAACGTAGCCATTGCCATCGGTGGCATTGGTGATCGTCGTAGTGACTTGGATCATTGTTTGGCCGCTGAGATCGCTGGCGAAAGGCGCCGCAAAAGTCCACGGAGTTCCGTTTGTCACCTGAAAACTCGCTGCACAGGTCAAGGTCGGCGGCTTTGTATCCACGAGGTTGACCACATTGGTGCAGAAGGTTTGATTACCACAATCATGCGTCGCCTTCCAGACGCGCGTCGCCGTAAATGTTTTACCACAATTCGCATTCGTCCAAGTCGCGACTGCGGTCACTGGCTGCTCGCCGCAGCCATTTCGTGTCGCCGGAGTGATGAAGTTCCACGCCGTGCCCAGTTCTACAATGATGTCGGTCGGTTTTAGGAATGAGAACGGCGCGGAAGTCACCGCCACACTGCCGAACACGCCCTGGCTCGGATTGAAATAACTGCCACTGGCAGATTCCTCCAGCTTCACAGCGCGGACCATGTAGGTGTAGTCACCAATGGCCAGTTCGCCATCAGTGAATTGAGTCGCTGTGACGAGCCCAGGCGTGATGCGGGAAAATTCACGGCTCGCTCCCGCCGCTCGATATACGAAGTAACCGAGCACTGATTCAGCGGAAGCTGCCCAAGTCAGTGTTACCTCCCCGTAGCCAGGAGCCACTTGCAAATCGACTGGCGGCGCGACCGGATGCAGGCGCAAGGTTGGATCACCCATGAGCGCGATGTGAATCTGCTGCCCGCCGGCCGTAAACTGTTTGTAGGGGCCGCTGGAACCGTTGCTTTGACTCAAGCGTGTGGCATGGCCGATGGTTTCGCCGAGTGCCATCGAATGCGCGAACCAATGCGGCCGTCCCGCCCACGCCGAGGTGAGCGTGTAGGTGGGGGTCGCAAGCGCCGCGCGCATGACGTTGTTGGTGGTGTCCCAATCGCCAAAATAACTGCCGAACAAGAATGTGAAAACCACCTGAGGATCAGTCCGCGCGAAATCCGCCGTCGTGCCGATGCCACCGATGCTGTCGTACGTCCCACCGCCGCAGCCATAAGCCCATAAGTAACTATCGTTGGTGAGGGTGGAAAACCAGGCGCTGGAACTCTCGATCTGGTCCGCCCCGAAGAACGGAGCGAAATTGCGCCAGCCGCTAGCCGCAAAGGACGAGTTGTTCACTGTCCCGAAGTAATCGCAGATCAGTCCACGTGGTTTCGCGGTGATGATTTTGTGCCGAAAATTGTGGTCCTTGTTGAGATATTGCCGGAGCAATTCCGTTTCGTTGAGGCTGAACGCCGGTAAATTGGCGAAGTCCACGCGCCCGACTTCAAGTTCCATCTGGCTGGGAATATAGGATGGATCAAACTTGCCATCACCAGGTTGATTGAAATTACGAGAGTCGTTTGCTGCAGTGGTATTCACCGACACATCGCTCCAAACGCCGTCCATGTCTCCATAATAGCTATCCGCCGGCCACGCCCCACGATGCTGTGGATTGTGGCCGTCGGGAACAATGTCGCCCGAGTAAGGCACCGGCACGTGACCGAAAAGCAGGACCGAGCGCACGCCGTCCGGCTCTGCTGCATGGTCGGATTGAATCAAGGCTTTGACCGCTGGCGGGCTGTCGGAGCGGCTGACATCGTGGCGTTTGACCCGCCAGCCATCACCAACGAGGTCCTGTTCGAGCCTGGCGAGTTCCGCGGTCAGTGCTGTCGAAACAGCGCTGTCCACAATCAGCACAAGTGTACCCCTGAATTCAACCAGCGGGCACTCGATGCCGCCCAGCAGATAACCGTAGCCGGAATAGCCCTCGGCAGTCTTTTCCACCTGATATTCGTAGCTCGTGTGCAGCGTGATATTGGGATCCGTGAAATTCGTCACGCTCCCCGGCAAGGTGGCCAAGGGCGTCCATGCGAGATCTTCGGGCGATTTACGGTAAACGACGTAATTGCTTGGTGTCCCTGCCGTATCTTGTGGCCAGTTCAACCTGATTTGAACCGGCGCCACCTGGGTTTCTGCATTGAGCAATACCGCGAAGTCGCGGACGTTGTTGACCGCGCTGACGTTGCACTGTCCCCACATCAACGCCAGCGCGGCAACAACTACGGCCTCCGCGCACTCCTTGGTGTGCCTCAGCCCGCGTAGACGTTCCCCGTTCGATCGCTTTTGCTCTGGCCAACCCCTCCTTGTGAAGCTGACCACTTGATTGCCGTCACTCATGTGCCCACCTACAGCGTGTGCCACGCCGCATGGGCAATTCCGCGCGCTGAAAACCCTGTGAGAAACGCGGGGTTCGGTGCGTCAGATTTCGTCTGACGCACCTGCTGTGAACCTTCAAGAGCTAACGATTGTCCTGCGGCGGCCTCGAGACCGTAAGAGAACTCCGTACCAGCGAACTCCTCCGGGAAATGGCGAGGCAATAATTTTGGGTTTCAGCATAATCAAGAAACGAACGAGTGAATACTGTCGGGCGGGCATTCCTGTGTAGGCATCCTCAACGGGACGCTGGCTGACTCGTGTGGAATCCCCCAACGTCCTGATTGCTGTGAGGGCTTCCTGGAAAGATAAGGCTGAAATGGAATGCCAGCGCGAAGCCAATTCGAGCGGCAAAAGGATAGCCCCTTTGCTATCTATTTCGGGCATTCACCTTTTGAACATAAGATGTTCACCCAGTAGTAAATCAAGGATTTGCCTGCCCCGGCAAAGTTAGGTGTCTAGTCCGCGGTGAGCGAGTTGGGTATTCTCTCAGCATTCGCTTAACAATTCGGGTTTCAACATCAGCCGCGATTACCTCGTTGGCGCGTTCCACTACGCATCTGCCGGCGGTGAAGGTCGCGTTACGAAGAATGGTCAACCGACACGGGACATTCTCCGTGACAGGAGTGGCGGCTGGTGCTGGCATCATGAATGACGAACCTGACATCGTGATCGGGGAACGCGAAGGTTGGGGCGACCCGAAGCCCTTTGGCATATCCGCAAACGACCAGCGCCACCATCTCTATATCATCGGTAAAACCGGTTCTGGAAAGACGACCTTGTTGCGCAATCTCATCATCCAGCATATCGCTTTGGGACATGGGGTTGGCGTCATTGACCCGCACGGCGATCTGGCCGAGGAGTTGTTACACCACATCCCACCGAAGCGGGCGGATCATCTGGTGTATTTCAATCCGGGCGACTTGGAGTTTCCCATCGGACTGAACGTATTAGCGAACGTAGCGCCTGATGACCGCCACTTGGTTGCTTCGGGTATTGTCAGCGCTTTCAAGGGTATTTGGCGGGACTCATGGGGACCACGACTGGAATATATCCTCTACAACGCCATTTCTGCCCTTCTTGATTGCCGGAATGCGACGCTGCTTGGTGTCAACCGGATGCTTACCGATCCTCTTTTCCTCGCCAAAGTGGTCCGCCAGATCAAAGACCCGTTTGTTCGGGCATTCTGGGCTGAGGAATACCAAGGATACGACGAACGGTTCAAACGTGAAGCCATCGCGCCAATTCAAAACAAGATTGGTCAGTTCCTACTAAATCCGGTCGTGTGCAACATCCTGGGCCAGGTCAGAACCAAAGTGAGGATTCCCTTCATCATGGACAACCAGCGGCTGTTCATCGCCAATCTGGCCAAAGGAAGTTTGGGACATGAGAAAGCGAATCTGCTGGGTTCGCTCATCGTCACGCAGTTCCAACTCGGCGCCATGGCGCGGTCAAGCCGGCCGGAAGCTGAACGACAGGATTTTTATCTGTTCATAGACGAGTTCCAGAATTTCTCGACCGACGCGTTCGCTTCGATTCTGGCAGAGGCGCGCAAGTACCGTTTGTCCCTGACACTGGCCCACCAATACATCGACCAGTTGTCGTTGCCCATTCGGCAGGCCGTCTTCGGGAACGTCGGCACCTTAATCGCCTTTCGGGTTGGGTTTGCTGATGCGGAGGTTATGGAGAAGGAATTTGGCAAGGCATTCACCGCCAGTGCGCTTGCTGACCTTAACCGCTACGAAGTCGCGGTAAAGCTCCTGCAAGACGGAGAGAACCAGGATCCATTCCGAGCGAAGATGCTTGAGCCATTGGAGAACCGGGTTGGGCGCAAGGACAAGCTCATCGCCCATTCTCGCGATCGGTTTGCCGTAAAGCGGGCGGTCATCGAAGGGAAACTCCATCGCTGGATGAAGGCCTTAGAGACCGCTGCATACTTACAGTGACGCTCTGATACCCTTCCCACTGGCCTGAGATTGGCCTGCTGGCTGCTGGAAATGAGTTTGTTTTGCCGTGCCATGCTGAGTGTGCAAACACGAATTCTATTCATTGAAAATGCGCTGCCTCGTTCGCCGCGGAGCGTTGGATTTGTCCGAAGCTTGTCTCAGGTGATCGTCAACCAACCGTCAGCACATGGAAGTCATGGCGCGCTAAAATCTCGTTCGTGGCGATAATGAACGCGCGCTTAAAGATTCTTCACCTTGAGGACAACCCGTTGGATGCTGAACTGGTTGAAGCCAAGCTCACCGCAGATGAACTCGCTTGCGACATCACCCGAGTCGCCACCCAGAAAGATTTTTCGGAGGCGCTGAATGCGCAATCCTTTGACCTCATCCTTTCAGATTACGCACTGCCCGGTTTCGATGGGCTTTCCGCGTTGAAGCTGGCAAGAGCGCAGCGGCCGGATACTCCGTATGTTTTTGTCTCCGGCACCATGGGAGAAGAAGCCGCAGTGGAGTCGCTAAAATCCGGTGCCGCCGATTACGTATTGAAAGACCGGTTGGCACGGTTGGCCGCTGCGATCCGTCGCGTCGTGCGGGAATCCGTCGCGCGCACTCGCCATGCCCTGGCGCTGGAGCGGATCCAGGAGCAAGCTGCGCTGTTGGATGAAGCGCAGGATGCCATTTTCGTGTGTGATGCCGAGGGATGCATCCAGTACTGGAACAAGAGCGCGCAACGGATCTACGGGTGGAATCCAAATGAAGCGGTCGGCCAGCCGATAAGTCAATTGTTTGACGATGCTTCTGAACGCCTCTCCACCGTCCTCCGCAAGACATTGCAAGCAGGCCGATGGACGGGTGAGTTACGCCAGTCGACCCGTTCAGGGAGTGAGGTCATCATGCAAAGCCGCTGGACACTGCTGCGCGACAGTTTGGGCCAGCCCAAGTCCGCGATGGCCATCAATACCGACGTGACCGAACGAAAAGCTCTGGAAGCTCAATTCCTCCGGGCGCAGCGGATGCAGACAGTCGGGGTGCTCATGGGCGGGCTGGCGCATGATCTCGGTAACATGCTCGTACCGGTTCTTGTTGGCGTGGAGTTGTTGCGTAGTGGGGCGACCAAAACGGATCGGGACACCCTATTAGATACGATGGAGGCCAGCACGAGACGAAGTAACGAGATGATCAAACAGATCCTGTCCTTTTCGCGCGGGGTCGGCGGCGAAACAGTCTTGTTGGAAATCGAACCGCTGATTGCGGAGATGCGTCAGTTGGTCATCGAAACGTTCCCACGGGCCATTGAATTGGAAACCCGGGTCGCTGTGCCGGTCAACCCGGTAAATGGCAATTCGACCCAGCTCCACCAGGTACTGCTGAACCTGTGTATCAACGCACGGGATGCCATGCCGTCTGGCGGCATACTTCGCATCGAAGCGGGTAACATCGAACTAAGACAGAAGGCGACCGACTGGTATCCAGAACCGGTCACGGGTCCATATGTAGTGTTGACCGTCACTGACACCGGCTATGGGATGTCACCAGAGGTGCTCAGCAACATCTTCGAGCCTTTCTTCACCACCAAGAAAGTCGGTCGCGGCACTGGGCTCGGCCTTTCCACCGTGCAGGCGATCGTCAAAAATCATGATGGTTTCGCCGAAGTGACGAGTGAACCGGCCAAGGGTACCTGTTTCAAAGTGTATCTACCTGCGGCGGAGCGCGACGCCTGACTTGCCGGCCCCGGCAAATCTTGCCGTCTTTGAGGGTTTGGTTACCCCTGTAAAATCGAAGGCAGAATTGCACCTCCAACCGATGCCTCTATGCCAAGAAGCATCGCAGGGTCGCAATCTTCGTTCAACCGTTCAACCAAAGGATACCGTATGAGCAGATCGCGAAAAGAAAGTCCACCGCCGGTGCACAAGATCCGTCACGGAGCCGTGAGTGGGAGCATCTGGCAGCAGGAAACCAAGAAAGGCCCGATGTTCAATGTCACGTTCCAGCGGGCCTACCGAAAGGACGACAACTGGGCGAACTCCAGCAGCTTCGGCCGGAAGGACCTCCTGGTCGTCGGTCTCATCGCTGCCAAGGCGTTCGAATGGATCGCCAGTCAACCTGTGAAGACAACGTCGTCCACCAAACCGGAAGCGGATGATGTTCCGTACTGATAAACGAACCATTGGTGAGACTTGGCCACACCCTCTCGGCTTCGAGAGGGTTTTTGATTGGAGCCAAAGCGCGCTACCGCGGACGCCAGCTTGATGGTAAACAGCCTTCTTGCAAATCGTGATCGTTTACCCAGCCGATGATTCGAACCAGTCACCAAAACCAGAACACGCATTTCAAAATCGCACAAGTTCACCATCCGTCCGAAGTACGTTAAGCTTTTGTCCATGGCAAAGGAGTTTATCACCCACGAACCTTCAGACCGGGACGCTTGGGATTGCACATGCGGCAACACCCCGGTTGCCCACGGTTTCTACACCTGTAATGAAAATGGTAATGAGGTCGAACCGACTCGAATAGATTGGACGACCAACTGGTATGTCTGCGACCGGTGCGGACGGATAATCGATCAGGACACGCTCGAAGTGGTTGGTGGACGCAAGCAACCCGCTACACCACTCGCTGACTAGCAAGCAGATTCTGACGTGTATGTTTAGATCCGCGGCTTTGTCGTCCAATGTCACATTATCGCGCTTGCGTTCTAGAGCGCGAGGGTATTGACTCGGTTCGTCAAGCAAATCACCCCGTTTCGAACCTATGAATGCACACTTAGTATTCACGGTTGTAACCATCCTGTCGCTCACCGCCATCCAATCCGCACATGCGTGGAATGAGTCCGGTCACCTCCAGATCGCGGCCATCGCGTATGGAGAGCTATCAAGCACCGAACGTGCATTTATCGATACGATCCTGGAAAAACATGAAAAATATCCGACATGGAAAACCGAACACGATACCTACCGGGCGAACACCTCAGATAACCGCGAGGTGTCTCTCGGGTTCTATGTCTTTACCCGTGCTGCCGTCTGGCCCGATGAAATCCGGGACTATGACAAGCCGGAAACGCACGCTTATTGGCACTTCATCACGTATCCGCTCAAATCCCCGGGCTATTCGTTCCGCACTGAACTCATGCCCGCCACCAATGTCGTGGTTGGGATCGAAGCATCGGTTGATTTCATTGAAGACGAGCACAACAGTGGTCAGACGAGAGCGGAGTATCTTTCGTTTCTCATCCACCTAGTAGGAGACATCCACCAGCCTCACCACTGCGGTTCGTTGTTCAACAGTCGCTTCACGCAGAAGGATGGCGACAAGGGTGGCAATCGTTTCTACGTGAAGGAAACGGCTAACGGATCAAAGAAAAAGTTGCACAGTCTGTGGGATGGATTGTTGGGAAGTGGCGACGACCCCGACAACGTGAAAGACTCGGCAACCGCACTCACCTCAGACCATCCGCGTTCCTCCTTTACGACACAACTGTCTGTCACCGATGCCCGCGAGTGGAGCAAGGTCAGTCGGAAAAACGCGATTGACCAGTCGTATAAGAAGTTTTCCTCGGTGACGCCAACAAGCAGCAATCCAGTTCTGCTGCCGCAAGGGTATAAGGCGGAGGCCAAGGTCGTCGCGCGTGAATACGCCACGTTGGCTGGCTATCGGCTGGCAGATATGATCAAGGAATTGGCGGCTAGCAATCCGTAGCATCCCGTTCAAAATTCGGCCCATGCACAGTTTCACCCACCGGGATAAACTGCTTTTGGAGGCTGCCCAGGGTTGGCTTGAATTGGGTGATCTTGTTTCTGCAAACGATGAGCTTGACGAGATCGCACCCCAACTGCGCGCTCATCCTGACGTGCTCTCGGTGCGCCTCAGCATCTACTGTAAGGCAGAGAAATGGGATTACGCCGCCGAAATAGCGAGCGCGCTTTGCCGGATGCTGCCTGACTCCGCATTTGGCCCGCTGCATCTCGCATTCGCTCTGCGCAACTTGGAACGTATCCAAGAGGCGCGAGCCGCACTTTTGCCGGTCGCTGACAAGTTTCCGAGTGAATGGCGCATCGCCTACCAACTGGCCTGCTATTCCTGCAAGCTCGGGCAGTTGGAGGATGCGTTTCGTTGGATTGGAGCTGCAATCGATGTTGCGGGCAAGCTCGACATCCGTATGAAGGCGCTTTACGAACCAGACCTTGAACCGCTCTGGTTGAATATCTCGGAAATCTAGTCCGGTCACATATTGCAAGTGACGGTCGCAGCCGCAAGACAGTCATCCACATATGCAACAAAATCAGGTTCGAGAAACGATTTGGATTTCTGCCAGACGGCATTGGGTATCGGTAAGGCAAGGAACCAGCGGATATCTTTGTCCAAGGCTTGCTGTGTGATGAACATGCCTTTGCGCATGGCGCGATATGCAGCGCCCAAGTGGTGAAGCAGAAAGGTCATAAACAACGCCTCATCGTTGGTGATCGGCTTGGTTTGCAAATCTAGGTTCGCTTCGAGCACTCGCGCTAATTCGGGGCGATGATACAAAGCTGTCCAGATCTCCCGATGGGCTGCGGTTATCTTCAGCAGGTTATCGATCTGCCGGGAACTGTGTTCCCGGCGGAAAGCCATCGCGGTGAATAACAAACTGGCGATGATGCCGACGTCTTCAAGGATGCGATGGGCTTCGATCCAATGGAAAATCTCCATCCCGCCATGATACCATGGCAAGCGGTTCCCTGTCAGGTGGGGTCGGGAATATCCGACTTGGCGAGGACGAGCGTCCGCCGTGGCAACAGCACGATGCGTTCATCCGGGCCGCAACTGGCAGTCGGCGGCAGCATCGCCTTCGCGCGCTCGGTGATATCCACGCCGATCACGGCAAAGTCGCCGGTTTCAGTCTCCCACATATCCGGGCACCCAGCGAGTGCGCTAGTTTGCGCACCGTTGGCATGCGGGTCGGGACCGAGACGGCGGATGAAAGTCATGGCTCGATACGTAACAGTTGTGTCGTAAAGTGTCAATCGGATTCACCCATAGGGTTTGCGGGTGAATTCTCAAAAGTCGTATGCGGAATTGAGCGAACGCATTGTGAGATTGTTGCGCGATGAACGCAAACGGCAGGGATTATCCAAATATTCGGTGGAGCAGCGGAGCGGTATCTCCCAGCAGATGGTTGGCTATGTTGAGCGGGGCTTACGCAGACCATCATTAGAAACTGCGCTACGTATCGCTGATGGCTTGGGTGTTGATTTGGCGGAGATAATCACTAGGGCTCGTAAACTTTCCGCGAAGCGCAAGTCCTGACCCCTTCTAGGTCTGTTCGTGCTTCGGTATCGTGGCGGGATGGAGTCTTCCCGTCTTCCCCGGTTCAAGCGCGTTTCTGCTGTTTCACCGATACAACTGACCGAACGCGACCGTGAGATATTGCGACAGGTCCATCAGCATCGGTTTCTCCGCTCATCGCACCTCGGTGACCTTCTCGGAAGCAGTTCACAACAGTTACTGCGTCGACTGCAATTGCTCTATCACCACGGCTATCTGGAACGCCCGCGGGCTCAACTCAACTACTATCTCCACGGGGGCTCACGTTCGATCGTATACGGGCTGGGAAGCAAAGGGGCGAGCGCTATCGGGCAACCACGAGTTGAAGATCTTAGCGAACGGCCCTGGGGTGAACAAAATCGGGCGGCGGGTAGGATATTCCTCGCGCACTCCCTCCTGGTCTCCGACGTCATGGTGGCGATTGAAATCGCCTGTCGAGGGAATGGTAACATCCGGTTCATCCCCGAGCATGAACTCGCACCTGTCGGCAAGCGAGATGCATTCAGATGGAGTGTGCGTATACCGGGCATCTCAAGGCTCAGCGTCGTTCCCGACCGCGTGTTCGCGCTGGAGTATGTGGATAGACACGGCCAGAACCAGCGCCAGGTATTCTTTCTGGAAGCCGACCGGGGTACCATGCCGGTCGTCCGAAAAAGGCTTACTCAAACCTCATTCTATCGCAAGCTCCTCGCCTACGAAGCAACTTGGTCACAGTCCATCCATCGCCGGCTGTTTGGTTTTCACCGCTTTCGGGTGCTAACGGTCACGACCAACGCCAAGCGCATCGAGTCGATGGTGATCGCCTGCGCGAAGTTGAAACGCGGCCACGGTTTGTTCCTGTTTGGCGACCAAAGCATCTTGCAAAAACCTAAGGACATCCTTTCCGTTGTCTGGCAATCCGGCAAGACCGGCGGAACCGGTGGTCTGCTTGATTAAGAGCCCGCCAACTACTCGGTGCCAGGTCCAGAATCAACCAGAAACACTTTGACCCCAAGCTCGACGGCGGTCGGTGAGAAATCATCAGGAACTTGAACGGCATAGTAAAAGCCCGGCTTGGCTCGCACGCCCAACTGGCTTAGCACCGGTTCTTCCAAATCAAGCAGGCCGGTATCGATGGCCGTCGTCTGGAGACAGGTGCCGTCCGCAAGTTCGACCTAGACTTTGGCGCCGGAAGGTACCGGTTTCGAATCGGATTGAACGGGATAGCCTGGCAAGAGAAAGGTACGCCCACCCAGATCTTCGCACGCGTAGGCTTTGTAGAGCAGTTCCATACCAGTCCAAGGTCAGCGGATTGCAATAACGAGCACAGGATAT
>Ga0315910_10001206_pt1 | contig 24105 bp, 25 predicted proteins | sample EdamamesoilMG_FD_204470 | JGI IMG/M metagenome (GOLD analysis project Ga0315910, IMG submission 204470) | Garden soil microbial communities collected in Santa Monica, California, United States - Edamame soil | ecosystem: Environmental > Terrestrial > Soil > Garden | place: USA: California... | reverse complement strand
GTTATCCGTGTGTGCATCTCGTGTGTGTACCCTTATGCTTTCGTAGCCTCCTTGTTTCTGATCTTCGTCAGATACCAGATGTTTGGCTTCACACCAATTTCTTCCAGTACCTGGTAGGCACGTGGGTTATTGGTTTTCTTATCAACACCGTAATTGAATACTTTCTTCATCTTACCGTGCTCATCTTTCACTTCTTTGTAATGATCGATGTTTAGGAGTTTCGAAATCTTGCTGTTCGGATCGTTAACATCACCGAATACAATGGCACCGGTTGAGCAAGATGCCTGGCAAGCGGTTGTCACTTCGCCATCCTGTACTGGTCTTCTCTCCTTCTTCGCGTTGAGTTTACCCGATTGGATACGCTGAACGCAGAATGAACATTTCTCCATCACACCGCGTGAACGAACCGTAACATCCGGGTTCAATACCATCTTGCCAAGGTCGGTGTTCATTGCAGGGTTGGCTACTTCAAACTGGCTGTTGTCATGATACTTGAACCAGTTGAAACGTCTTACTTTATACGGACAGTTGTTGGCACAATAGCGTGTACCGATACAACGGTTATAGGTCATTTGATTCAATCCTTCCGAGCTGTGGGTGGTTGCAGCCACCGGACACACTGTTTCGCAAGGCGCGTTGTTACAGTGCTGACACATCATCGGCTGAAATACTACTTCAGGATTTTCTGCGGCAACCTCAACACCTTTCCAATCATCAGCCGGAGCATCGCTGCTGTAGTAGCGGTCGATACGTAACCAATGCATTTCTCTGCGGTTGATTACTTCTTCGCGACCTACAAGCGACACGTTGTTTTCTACGTTACACGCCACCACACAAGCACCACATCCGATACAGCTATTCAAGTCGATAGCCATTCCCCAATGATGATCCTTGTATTCGTGGCCTTTCCACATCGAAAGACTTCCCGGATCTACTTTATGATCAGGGCTTGTCCAGGTAGCAACCTGAGGATTGAAATCCTCGGTTAATACTTCCGGATTCTTTCTGATTTCTTCCAGGGTGTATTCTTTGATCACCGTTTGACGACCCATGTAGGTGTTATGGGTTTGTGTCTGGGCGATTTGATAATCTTCGCTGGTAATTTCAAACTTCACGTTGCTGGCACTGTACGAAAGCGCTCCGTTAACAACAGCCAACAGTGGATAAACGTTAGCTCCGCCAACACTCTCGGCTACTTTACCGGCTTTGGTGCGACCGTATCCCAACGGAATACCAATTGTACCCGGTGCCTGGCCAGGTTGGATCAACACAGGCAGGGTTACACTCTTACCGTTAACTGAAATCGTTGCTTTTTTAGTAAAGCTTTCGAAGAAATTAATGGCAGCAGCATCCTTAGGAGCTACTGTTACATAATGATCCCACACTGCTTTTGTAATAGGATCAGGAAGTTCTTGCAACAGCGGGTTGTTGGACTGCGAACCATTACCAATGTTTCCGCTTTCGTAAATCACCAACTCAACACCACCACCCTTTACACTGGCTACTGCGGCTGCAGCGGCAGCAACATCGCCTGCAAAAGTTACGGTAGCAGCATCAACTGGTAATTCAAAAACTCCATCGTATAAGCACTTATCCCAGAAGCTTTGGAAGTCGAGTGTCTGGCCTTTGTAGAACCAGTTCTTCCAATTGCTCTTTACTACTTCAAAATAATCAACGTTACTTTCGCCTGCCCAAATCAGGAAGCTCTCCTGCGCTGCTCGCGATTTGAAGATTGGTGTAATGGTGGGCTGGCCTAAGCTGAAATGATTTTTCTTTGGCTCTGCATCGTTCCAAGCTTCAAGGTAATGATGATCGGGTGCCAGGTAGTTTACCAATGCACCGGTCTCTTCTTCCTTATAGCTGGTAGCAACCGACAAGGAAATGTTCTTTACTGCAGCAGCAAGTTTATCGCCTGCCGGGTGATCATAAACCGGATTACAGTTATAGAAAATCACAGCATCAAGTTTACCACCGGCTGCATCGGCAACGAAAGTATTCATAGCTGCATCATCGCCCTGACGATAATTTACAGGAACGCTGGTGTTGATGGTAGTACCATAACTTCCCAGCATATCGTTAATGCCATTCACCAAAACCTGCACGGCTTTGTCATTCGATCCGGCTACAACAATCGCTTTTCCGCGACTGGCCCAAAGATCTTCGGCAGCATTCTTAATATAAGGTTTATCAACACCACCACTTACCGTTGCACGGCCTGCTTTACCTGCGATTGCATTGTACAATTGAACGATTACCGTGCCTTCTTCCGAAGGTTTAATTTGTGAACGATAATCCGCGTTAGCACCGGTGATGGAAAGTACAGACTCGAACTGATAGTGACGAGACATGTCTTTCTTCGTCTCTGTAATTTCACGGGTTTGCGCGTATTGCTTGGTATACTCTACGGGCGAAATCCAGCTTCCCAGAAAATCTGCTGCAACACTAACAATAACATTGGCCTGACTGAAATCATATGAAGGAATAAAAGCCGATCCGAATGACTCTTCGTTGGCTTTCAGCATTCCATAGTTGGAAGACTGATCGTATTGAACGTGCTGCGTAGTGGGGTACTTCGCCTTGAACTTTTCAATGGTAGCCTTCGTGCTTGGACTTAATACTGTGTTACTAACAATTCTGATCTGTCCGCCTTTACCAGAAATCTCGTTCAATTTGGCAATCACCTGCTTGTCGAGATCTTCCCAGGTTATATTCTCTCTGTCTTTTCCAGCTTTCGGTCTGCGTAAGCGTGAGTTATCGTACAATGAAAGAACCGATGCTTCTACTTGCGCACTGGTTCCACCTTTTGATACCGATGAAAGCGCGTTACCGTCAATCTTGATGGGCCTGCCTTCGCGGGTTTTCACCACGATGCTGCAATAGTCGCCACCATTCAGGTAGGTCGATGCATAGTAGTTTGGAATGCTAGGGTCAATATCGACCGGTTTGTTTACATAAGGAATTGCCTTGCGAACAGGTGCTTCACACGCTGCCAGCGCTACGGCTGAAACACCAAAGCCCATCATCTTCAGGAAATCTCTGCGCGAGTGTCCTAAATCTTCTTCCGGGCCAGGTTGAGCAAATTCCTGATGCGCATGCTTTACAAACTCCGGGTTGTTAGCCAGTTGCTCGATACCTTTCCAGTAAACCTTTTTAGATTCTTCCATTTTATGCGTGAACCGTTAATTCGTTATTCGTTAAGCTAAAATCGTATTCTATTAATAGTGGCACTTGCTACATTCAAGACCACCGATATCCTCCACCTTCATGGGTGCCTTTTTGGATTGGTTGTGAATTTCAACCAGGTTGTCGTAGTAGGCGTTGCCTTTTGAATTTACATCCGTCTTGCGGTGGCAATCAATACACCAGCCCATGGTTAATAATGAGTGCTGACGAACCACTTCCATGGTTTCAATCGGTCCGTGACAAGTCTGACATTCCTGTCCGCCAACATTCACGTGCTGCGCGTGGTTGAAGTACGCCAGATCCGGCAGGTTGTGAATTCGAACCCACTCAATTGGCTTATTGGTTTCGTACGCTTTGATAATCTTAGCAATCTCACCTTCGCCTGTCACTGTTCCTGACTTAATCTGGTTGTGGCAGTTCATACAGATATTAACAGAAGGGATCGTAGCGCTCTTGCCTTTCATTACGCCTACGTGGCAATACTTACAATCGATCTCCAGGTCGCCAGCGTGAATCTTGTGCGAGAAAGCAATCGGCTGCTTGGGTGCATAACCTTGCTGTACACCAACAGAGAACAATCCGTTAATAACCGATTTGAAACCCAATCCTGCTACCAGGAATACTATAATAAAGATAAAAGCCGGGCTCTTGGTCATTGAGCCGATAGTAATCGGAGAATGAACCACTTCTTTGTCATCTTCCGACAGCTCTTTCTGATCGAGGAAACGCTTAAGCGCTGAAACGAGGAATCCTAAGATAATAAGGAGTAGTACCAGGATGATCACCATCCCGATAAGGATAACATTTAAGTATTCAGAAGAAGCACTTGTGGTTGAAGTACCACCCGTTGTACCGGGTGTAGGGGTCGGAGCGACTTCTACCTTTTCAGCCTCAGCTTTAACATAAGCCAGGATGTTCATGATGTCTTCATCTTTAAAGGATGAAAACGCAGTCATCTGGGTTTTGCCGTAATCATTATAAACCTGATTGGCATACGCATCGCCACTGGCAATTACTGCAGAGGAGTTCTTTATGAACGCCTTGATCCAGTCGATCGAAGGGGCGCGGTCATAAACACCGGCCAGCGCTGGGCCAACTAATTTTGTTTTTACGCGATGGCAAGCTTTACAATTCGCATTAAACAAATTCTCACCCGCGCTTATAGCAGTCGGTTCTGTGGAGATCTCCTGAGCAGTAGTGGTGAGATTGAATAATACGAAAACGAAAACTAGGGTGAGAAACTTGCGAGCGGAAGAAGTAAAGTATTTCATCATGTTAGGTCGGTGTCCGTTTTCAAAACAAGCGCCACAAATCTACTATCGGAAGTCATCTTTTCAAATTTATTTGAGTTGTCGCGTAATAAATAATGCGGAAATTAAACTCCATTCTAAACATTTCGGGCCAATCTTCATTGGGCGATCTCAAGTTACTATCAACAATTTAGAATCATTATAAATTGAAGTTACGAACAACATGCTTGACTTCATCGGTCATGAAAATTTACCGGTTATCAGGTTTCGATTTGAATGTACCGCGCTTGACAAACCTGAACCCATGAACATTGCTCAATCGTGCGATACTTAATACCTTTCCTGAAACCGGGTATTACTACTTTAATTATGAATCGCCTGCTCCTCCTTATACTCGTGCTGTCCATAGCCACTGATTCGATCGCCCAGTCGCCTCATCCATTATTCGACTCGGTAAGCATTGGTATTATCGGCAGTGCCGAAGATGTTACGGTTCAAACAGAATATGGTATAGTACTGATGGGCGGGAGTACTGATGTTGATGAAGCTTTTCAGTGGATGATTGAACGGGCAAAGGGTGGCGACTTTGTGATTATCCGGGCTTCCGGATCTACCGGTTACAACGAGTATATTAAAGCACTGGGCGATTTGAATTCAGTGGAAACGTTGCTGATCGATTCGCGGGAAAAAGCACTCGACAAAAAAGTTGGCCAGCGCATTCGCGAAGCTGAGGCGCTATTCATTGCCGGAGGCGACCAGGCCAACTACATTAACCGCTGGACCAACTCGGAAGTATCCTCAGCCATTGATTACTTATTAAAGGAGAAGAAAGTACCTATCGGAGGAACGAGTGCGGGCTGTGCCGTGCTCAGCGAATTTGTTTTTGATGCGCGACAAGGAACCGTTACAACTGAAGAGGCTTTGAAGAATCCGTATGATCCATTGGTAAGCCTCTCGAAAAGTTTTATCGATATCCCCTACCTTAAAAACACCATTGCCGATCAGCACTACGCCAAACGCGAGCGACAAGGCCGCCACGTTGCCTTTCTCGCGCGCATGATTACCGACTACAACATCAAGAACCCCAAAGGAATTGGGGTTGACGAAAAAACTGCGCTGTGCATCGATACGTATGGCAACTCAAAAGTTTTTGGACAGGGCTCCGTCTATTTTGTTTGGGCGAATCAAAAACCAGAAGTCTGCCAACGGGGAAAACCCTTAACCTGGAATCTCAATCAAGCCGCAGTAAACGTTTTTTCTTTTCCCGGATCATCCGAGGGCACCAACGCCTTCAGCCTGAAAATCTGGCCCGAACGACTCGCACCGATGCAACCCGGAAATTGGTATGTTGATCAGGGTGTACTTAAAGACACTGACCTGTAACCGATATTCGAAACCACCACTAACGTGTACGCAATAACGCCCGCCCCTCAATTCCCAGTCCAAACAAAGCAAAATCATACTTCACCGGATCAAGCGGATCAAGTTTGCGAAGTTGTGTGGTGAGCTCCAGAGCCGTTTGCCAATCCGTTTGTTTTCGCTTGATGAGTTTTAGTTTTCGGGCCACGCGATCAACATGTACATCGCAGGGGCAAACCAACTGTGACGGTTTGATATTTTTCCATATTCCGAAATCAACGCCTTTCGTATCCTGCCGAACCATCCAGCGCAAATACATCACTAACCGTTTGCAAGTCGACTTTCGCGCAGGCGATGAAATGTGTTTCTTCGTGCGCTGTGGTGCGCTCTCCAGACTAAAGAAAAGTTTTTGAAAATGAATCAGGCCGTTCTCTACTGTTTCATCACCGGGCAAAACTGTAAACGCTGCTTCAAGCGTTTCGTGTTGCTTATAAAACCATTTCAGAAACTCTATGAAATAAAGTGTGTCGGTAGCATTAAAGGTACGATGCTTGAACTGCATGAACCGCTTCAAATCATTGTCGGAATGATGAAGGATAAACTGATACGGATCGTTATCCATCATCTGCATCAACTCCTTGCTCTTCCGGATAATCGTAACACGCTGCCCCCAGGCCAGCGTAGCTGCAAACAATCCGGCAATCTCAATGTCTTGTTTCTTCGTAAAGGTGTGAGGAATAGCGATCGGATCATCCGCTATAAATCCAGGCTGATTATAGTACGCTGCTTTTTCATCGAGAAAATCTTTCAGATCAAGTATGGTTGATTTGCGTTTGGCCAAGGAAGTATGTTTCCTCAAGATTAAGGTATTTCCCGTTGAATTACGATCCGTGATTTTTGATTTTTATAACAAATCAAAAATCACCAATCGCTAATCTAAATCCCAAATCATCTTACCTTTAGAAAGTCCCAAATCTTATGAAGCGACTTGTTCGAATTCTTTCCCTCATACTGGTTAGTATCATCATCACAGCACTAACCTTTGCTTTAATCACCGCCCCACCCATCATGACGGGCATGGCAGCAAAGACCATGTGTTCGTGCGTCTTCGTAATGAACCGTACTCCGGAAAGTGTAACGGCTAAAGAAATGCAGGTATTTCCCGGTCTCGCATCGGTGCCGTTTGAAATCAACACAACCGATTCAACGGTGACTACTTCACTCTTGTGGGAAAGCAGCAGGGCGATTTACCGAAAAGGATTAGGCTGCACTTTGTTGGCTGAGAAATCAGAGGCGGAAGTGCGCGCTCAAAAAATTATTACGGCTACTCGCCCATCTGTAGATCAGGATACTATTGCCTGGCCGCAGGGCAATCTGCTTTCTGAAACAAAACTTCCCAACGTAAATTATGCTGCCATTCAACAGGCTGTGGACGCAGCCTTCGCAGACAAAGATCCGGAGAATCCAATCTTCACCCATGGTATAGTAGTGGTTTATGATGGACAACTCATTGCTGAAAAATATGCGGAAGGCTTAACCCACAACTCCCGCATGACAGGCTGGTCGATGACCAAAAGCATTACCAATGCTTTAGTTGCAATTACTGTTAAGGAAGGTAAGCTCACCATTGAAGAACCCGCTCCGGTAGTTGCGTGGCAGAACGATGATCGAAAAAAAATTACCGTTAACAACTTATTGCAAGCCAGCAGCGGACTGGAATGGTCGGAGTCGTACTTTGCTCCGTGGTCAACCTTTCACAAAATGTTTATCCGCAGTGACGATAAAGCTGCGTTTGCCGCCAGTCAGAAATTAGCGCATGAGCCCGGCACGTTCTTTCAATACTCCAGCGGCACCACCAACATACTTTCGCGCATAGTACGTGAGCGTGTTGGTGATGATGAATACTACCGGCTGCCGTATGAAAAACTTTTTTATAAAATCGGCATGCATACTGCGATTATCGAGCCCGATGCTTCCGGAACATTTGTAGGTTCTTCGTATGCTTTTGCTTCCGCCCGCGACTGGGCTCGCTTCGGATTGCTCTACTATAATAAGGGTGTGTGGAACGGAGAACAAATTTTTCCCGAAGGTTGGGTGAAGTATGCAACTACCCCGGCCCCTGCTGCGCCCCTTCAACAATACGGAGCACAAATCTGGCTAAATCAAGGCAACCCTAACGACTCTACGCAAGTAGAGTATCCTGGATTACCACGCGAGAGTATCATCTTCGAAGGCTTTGAACGAAACATTGTGGTGATCATCCCTTCAAAGAAATTAATAGTGGTGCGACTTGGGGTTACACACAATAATAATTTTAGTGTTGGGAGTTTGGTGAGCGGGGTGGTTGATGCTATCAATTAATTATGGTGGGCATGGTTATGTTCTCACGGAATTCACGAAAATCACAGAAACAAACCAATTAACTTTCCGTGATTTCTGTGTATTCTGTGAGATGAATTTATGACACGAACTAGCCAATGCTAAAGTCCTCGTTCCGCTTCAAACAATTCACCATCCATCACGACAAGTCAACCATGAAGGTGGGTACGGACGGTGTGTTGCTTGGCGCCTGGGTTAATGTTCTTGATAAATTTCAGTTTCTCGATGTGGGTACGGGCTCAGGTGTTATCGCCCTGATGCTGGCGCAACGAACTTCAGCCAACGCGCACATCGATGCCGTTGAAATTGAAAAACAAGCTGCCGATCAGGCCGCTGAAAATGTTACGCAATCGCCCTGGCGCGAAAAAGTTGAGGTACTTCACACACCGTTTCAAAATTTTACACCCGGCAAAACGTACGACTGCATCGTAAGTAACCCGCCTTACTTTAACAACAGTCAGAAACCACCCGATGACAAACGAATTCAAACGCGGCACACTACCACGCTTCGTTTCGATGAATTAGTTCAACATGCCAAACGGCTTCTTGCGCCATCCGGAAAACTGAATGTGATCTTGCCGTTCACTGAAGGTCTTGAATTCATTCAACTTGCAGCAAGTCATCAAATGTTCTGCTCCCGAAAATGGAGCTTCCGTACGCGCGAAGGAAAACCGATCGAACGCTGGCTGCTGGAGTTCACACGTTTTCCACAGGCTGTGATCGATCAAGGAGAAATTCTTTTATATAGCTCCGGTGAGCAATGGTCGGATACCTATACGGAAATAACCCGAGATTTCTACCTTAAACTGTAGTGAAATATCCTCAAAACTAATCACGCTAATACCTGATAAATCCGGTATAGCCTAAATTTTTCTTACTGAAAATCAAGGCATTACAACCTAAAAAATCTTTGTTTAAACAAATAAATGGCTTCAGGCGTTATACTTGCATACTAGACTAAAATCTCTAAAAAAAACACACATGAAAAAACTATTCCTATTGGCAGCAGCTGTTGCCGTTGCCGGAAGTGCAGTGGCACAGACCTGGACGATTGATAAAGTCCACACAAAAATTGGCTTTAGCGTTTCGCACATGGTAGTGGCTGAAACCGAAGGCGTATTTAAAGACTACGATGGAAAAGTAGTAAGCAAGACTGCTGACTTCAATGGCGCTGAAGTTGAATTCACCGCAAAAGTATCGTCTATTGATACCGACAACGAAAAACGTGATGGTCACTTACAGTCAGACGACTTCTTCAATGCTGAGAAGTATCCGGAGATTAAATTCAAAGGCAACCTGGTAAAAGAAGGCAACAAGTATTTGTTGAAAGGAAATTTCACCATGCGCGATGTTACCAAACCCGTTGTGTTTGATGTAACCTACGGGGGTAGTACAAAAGCTTTCGGGGGCGAGAAAGCCGGTTTCAAAATCAATGGAAAAGTGAACCGCTTTGACTACGGACTGAAGTGGGACAAAACCATCGAAGCCGGTGGACTGGTAGTAGGCCAGGATGTAGAAATCATCTGCAAGATTGAGTTAAACAAACAAGCATAACAGATTGAGGGGTTGAGTAACGTGAGACTTCGGATTTCCGGGTCTCACGTTCATTTTATAACTTCAGCATCCGATGAAAATAGAGGACGAGATTCAACAATCAACATTCCGGAACGCTTACCAAAAGGCGGTTATCAATCTCCTCTTTACTTCCGGCTGGATGACCAACAAGCAACAGGAATTTTTTAAACCCTACGGCATCACCGGCCAGCAGTTCAACATTCTGCGCATCTTAAAAGGTCAGCATCCTAAAAGTATTTCGGCCACCGCCATCAAGGCACGCATGCTCGATAAGAACTCGGACGTATCGCGTCTGCTGGATCGGCTCGTAGCTAAACAATGGATAGAAAAGAAAGCGTGCCCTTCGGATAAGCGGGCAGCCGACATCATCATTACCGATGCCGGTCTCGAACTTCTCGCTACGCTCAGCAAAAAACAAAAGGAAGTGGATGGCATTCTCCAACTTACCGAAGCGGAAGCCATACAACTCAGCAACCTCCTTGATAAAGCCCGCGGCTGATTAAATCTTACTCAGCTCGACACGAACAAAATCCATCAGCTCTTTTATATACGCGCGACTGAAATCAAACTTGATTCCGGCAGCCTTATAGATTTCCGGAATGGAGCGCATGTAGCCAAGCTTCAACGCGTTCTGATAACCTTGTAAACCTTTCGCAGGATCGTTTCTGAAATTTCGCCACACCGCAATGGCGCCTAACTGCGCCATGCCATACTCTATATAATAGAAGGGAACTTCATACAGGTGAAGTTGCTTTTGCCACAAGTAATCCTTCGCTTCCTGTAGACCGCTCCAATCCGTTTCGGTATCGGCAAACGCATCGAAGATTCTATTCCAGTTTTGTTTGCGTTCTTCCAGTGAGTGACCGGGATTTTCGTATAGCCAATGCTGATACTTATCGATGTTAGCAACCCAAGGAAGTGTTTCCATAATATCCTCCAGGTGTTCGCGCTTGGCGCGTTTCAGTTCTGCATCATCGGTAAAGAAAATATTCCAGTGATCCATCGAAATCAATTCCATCGACATGGAAGCAAGTTCAGCCACTTCGGAAGGTGTTGATTTGAAATCGTTGAGCGGAAGATCGCGCGTGAGAAAGTTATGAATTGCATGACCACCTTCGTGCATGATGGTAACCATGTCGCGCAAGGTAGAAGTAGCATTCATAAAAATAAACGGCACACCAATTTCAGCCAGCGGATAGTTGTAGCCTCCCGGTGCTTTACCTTTTCTGGATTCCAAATCAAGATGCCCCATTGCTTTCATAATTTCTAAACACTGGCCCAGAAACGGATCGAGTCTTTTAAACACTTCGATTGTTTTTTCCGTCAACTCACTTCCGCTGGAAAATGGTTTTAAAGCATCACGTCCTTCCGGATCAACCGCTTTATCCCACGGACGAAGTGAATCGACCTTCAGCGAAGATCTGCGTTCGCTCGCCAACACATTCAGCGTAGGCACCACTTCGTTTTGAATGGCTTCGTGAAAATTGAAACAATCCTGTGGGGTGTAATCGAAACGCCCCAGCGACTTAAACATGTAGTCGCGAAAGTTTTTGAACCCCGCGTTGGAAGCTACACGATGACGCAGGTTGATGAGCGTTGAAAACAATTCATCCAACTGATCTTTATCCTGAAGCCTGCGGGCCGAAAGTTTGTGGTATACCTCCTCGCGCTTCTGGCGATCAGTCGACATGAGCACTACTGAGGCCTGGGGCAAGGTAATCTCCTTCCCTTCCCACGTAATCGTCATGGCTCCTGATAGCTGCGCATACTTCTGAGTTTCGGTGTTGATCTCGGTGTACAGCGGCACGTTCTCCTCCCTGAAAATTTCAATATCCTTCTTGAGGCTGCGCACCATAATATCGTAACCTTCTTCGTTCGCCATCACATCGAGAAAAGAAGACGCGGCTGCTTTCTTGTTCAATTGATCCGCTACCGGGGCAATCTCCGGTTGAATGTTCACAATAAAATCCTGGTAGGCTTTGCTGTACTCCTGATTCTCGGTGTAGCACGTCATGCGAATGTAACGCCAGGCCATGTCTTCAGAAATAACGGATTCCAGTTCGCTGCGGTCGTGAAACCAGTTTTTAAGATCATTAACAGAATCTATTTTCCGCTCGAGAAGATTATCAAAAAAAGGTTTGAGTGTTTCCCAACTGGCGACTGTAAAATTTTCAGGCAAGAACTTTCGTGCTGGTCGTTGAGGTACTTCGATGACGTTCATATTCAATAGCTTGCTTTATCTGCCGGTGAAATTAATCAAAAACAGGCAGGAAGCAGGTAACCCCAATCTTAAATACACATGTTTTTATCCAGCGAGTAAATCTCTTCATCCAGAATTTCAACCGTGCCATCATAACGAATGTTCAACAGAAATCGATTGACTTGAACGGGAGAACATGCACTGACCAGTTTGGTCATTAACACTTGATAACCCGTGGCTGTTTGCTTTACAGCTCCAATCTCCTTTTGCGTGGTACTAAAAACATATCCTTCGGAAATGGCAAGGAGTATAGCATCTGCCTGGCTGTCTATTTCACCAAGAAACAATCGTACCGCTGCTGGGGTCGAAGCGATAGAAGTACTACCCCCCTTTTGACTTCTGATGAAATAGTAACAATACGAGGGTGGGCAACCCGCTCCAAATCCTGTAGTACTACTCATTGCTTCAAAATCAGAAATACATTGGTCTGAATCTTCAACATCTGTGCAGAGCGTACCTGAACTGAACACGGCTTCCGTGTTCACATAATTAAGTTCCCAATATTCCGGATCGTTTGCTGCCATTACCGCTTCATAAGGATATTCATCTTGAATGGCCTCAAATGAATTCAGATCAACTTGAATTCTTCTTTTGTCATCATCGTCACATGATACTATAACAACGGATAGCAGAATAAGTAGTGTTAGTCGCATGGCTGATCGTGTTTATGGATTTTAACAAGTCCTTATTCAAGAGACATAGTAAACCCTGCAATGGTTGGAATGGTACTCAAAAAAAAATACACTCTACATCACCCCTTTCTCCTGCAATGTTATCTGCAGGTTATCATGTGTTTTCCAGAACCGGGCATGGATTTCTTTCATTACCTTCTTAAACTCCGGGTTTTCTTTGAGGGGATCTAGTATAGGTTCCTTATCCAAAAACAAAATAAGCCAAAACTGATAGTTATCTTCTTTCGCGAACAGCTTCATATTCTCGATGCACTTCTTGTAATCGCCTTCATAACAATTGTACACCGCCAGCGAAAGACTGCGATAAATTGATTTGTCGTTGTCGACATAGTCCTTAAAGCTCTTCGCCAGTTCTGCCGCTTTCTGTTTTTCTCCTTTCATGGCGCAAACAACAGCCATTCTCAGGTTCTCATTTTTAAATACGTCCAGGTTTCGCGTTTCGCGCAACTGCATAAATTGTTTGTCGTACCGATAGGCGCTTTCGAAATCACGCATGTAGTAACTTACCTTGGCAATATCCTGAAGGATATCAAAGCGCGTAGAATCTTTTTTAAATTCGATGACGAGCAGTTCGCGGGTCTTTGCGAGATCTCCATTTTTTGCGTACAGAATAAACGCTCTGACGTAGCGGGAGAATGGATTCTGAGGATTAAACTCCAGCGACTTGTCGATATACATGAGCGCCTCGTCAACAAAGCCATTCTGAATTAATGCGTTGCCCATGCGCAGGTATTGATAACTCATGGTGACAGAATCCTGCGGTGCATTATCCAGCCGCACGCCCTTCAATGAATACTCCAGGTACTTGGCCGTGTTAGGCATATAGTTGCAATAGAAATCGGCCAGCATACCAATGGCCGAACTTGAATTGGGATTATACTCCAACGCTTTTTCCAGGTAGGGTGCCGCAGACGAATATTGTTTCCGGTTCATGTAATCCAATGCTTTGGCGATAAGTGTTTCGGCCATTTTGGAATCGTACAGTACGGCTTTGTCGGCATACGCTGTTAGCTGTTCCACATGTTTCTTTTCGCGCTTAAAAAGATCGAGGTAATAAAACGCAGACACGGCCCGTGCATACGCAAGTGCAAAATCCGGATCGAGCGCTGTCGCCTGATCAAAAAATGAAACTGCTTGCGTAAGGTTTTCATTACCTCCCCGCGACAACAGGTCCTGACCTTTTAAAAACAAATCGTACGCCTCCAGATTATCGGTTGGTATTTTTTCAATTCTGCTTTGCTCATCCGGTGTAATGATGGCCTGAATTTCCTGCGCGATACTCTTGGCCACCTCCTGCTGCAGTTCAAAAATATCCTTCGACTCCTTTCGGTATTGATTGCCCCATAAATGCCTGTCGGTGGAGGCTTCAATCAACTGAATGTTCAACAGGATTTTATTACCCATCTTCTGGCCGCTGCCTTCTACGATGTAGTTAACGTTCAGTTCTTTTGCAATTTCGGGAATGGACTTTTCTGTATTTCGATACTTCGCTGCTGAAGTGCGGCTGATTACTTTCAGTTCCTTAATCTGCTGTAAGTTATTGAGGGTAGACTCCATCAATCCGTTGATCAGGTAAACGTTGGTGGAATCATTACTATCATTGATAAAAGGCAGAACGGCAATTGATTTTTCTATTGCCGGCTGACTGCTCCAGGTACGGGAAGCATAAACAAAATAGCCAGCCACCAATACAACCACGGTTACGATTGCCCAAACAAGAAAATTTCGTTTTCGACTACGAACATCAACGGGAAGGTTTCCGGTAGGCGTTGGTGTAAGTTGGAATTCATCTCTCTTTCCCACTTCGCCAGGCGGATACCCATAGTACTCGCGGAAACATTTTATAAAGTAAGACACACTGCTAAACCCAACCTGGTGCGAAACCTCCGAAACATTTAATGCCGATGTGCGCAAAAGTTCCATGGCACGCTGCAGGCGCACCTGGCTTATCAATTGACTGACCGAAAGATTCGTGCTTTTCTTCACCTTGCGCAGCAAGTTCGAGCGGCTCATGTTCATTTTGTCGGCCAGCTCGGCAACGCCAAACTGCTCGTTAGATAAATTATCCCCGATAACGGCTGTGATCTGGCTTACAAAATCTTTTTCGGCAGAAGTTAAATCGGACATACTTTAATGATGAGGGCCCTCGGTTTATGCCCCAAATTAGCACTCTGACGCATGCCTTGCGTCATAATTTATATTGATTCGTCATATTTTATACTGGTTTCCCCAAACTTGATGGTTTTAGCCTCAAAGGTATTTAACTGCGCCCGTGCGATCACCCGTTCTTTACGGAATCAAAAAACAAAACCAAAACATAATGAAAACGCAAAAAAACAATCCCCTTAAAGTAGTAACCTTACTTGCGGCTATCGCGATTGCCGTTGTTGCAACGACTGTGGCCGGTTGCCAGGACAAAAAAGAAACTGCCTCAAGTTCCACCACCAAAACTACGGTTAAGGCTCCCCAGATCGACATCCATACAGCAGTACTCACTGAAAACCTGGATGCCCTCAACCAGCACATCGCTGCTGGCAGCAACCTGAATGAGAAAGATCCCTTCGGTGGTTCAAGCCCGTTGATTACGGCTGCCGTGTTTGGAAAACCTGCGATGGCCAAGGTTCTGATGGATGCGGGTGCCGACATCAACTTTCAAAACAACGATGGCTCAACGGCCTTGCATACTTCCGCATTTTTCTGCTATCCGGAAATTGTGAATATGCTGCTGGATAAAGGTGCCGACAAAACCATCAAGAATAAATTTGGCGCTACACCGTACGAATCTGTTGCCGCTCCTTTTGCTGATGTGAAAAGTGCGTATGAAATGATGGGCAAGATGCTTAGCCCCATGGGCTTGAATCTCGACTTTGAATACATTGAAAAGACGCGTCCTGAAATTGCCGCGATGTTAAAGTAAACATTCGATACACCGCTCATAACCATCACGAACATGACCTCAACAAACCGAAGATATGATATCGACTGGCTGCGTGTGATTGCTATTGCACTGCTCCTGGTCTACCACGCTGCCATCGGCTTTCAGTCGTGGGGTATCATGCTCACTTTCGTAACCACCGAAAAACCCTGGGTACCATTATGGACACCCATGCTGATACTGAATATCTGGCGGATACCTTTACTGTTCTTTGTTTCGGGCATGGGCGTGTACTTTTCGCTGCAGAACAGAAACTGGAAACAATTGATGATGGAACGGGCAAGCCGGATACTCATCCCGTATGTCTTTGGTATGTTCGCGATTGTTCCTATTTCCATCTACATCTGGCAACGGTACAATAAATTTGACGCCAGCTACGCGTATGACGCGGGCCATTTGTGGTTTCTCGGAAACATCTTCGTGTATGTGCTGATACTCGCTCCGTTCTTTTTCTTTCTTCATAAAAACGAAAACGGAAAAATCGTGGCAGCACTAAAACGTCTGTTGAGCACACCGGTTGGATTGCTACCTGTCATGGCTGTGTTTGTTGTTGAGGCGGTGCTCGTAAATCCTAATCCTTTCACCCTGTATGCTAAAACCTGGCATGGATTCTTTTTAGGATTAGCCGCATTCTTCTTCGGATTCTGTTTTGTATTGAGTGGTGAAACGTTTTGGAAAATGATGTTGAAATGGCGCTGGTTATTCCTGACCGCAGCCATCGCACTCTGCGCGCTTCGTTTTTGGCAAAACCAATTGAATACTCCCCACTACCTGCTGGCGATCGAATCGTGCTGTTGGATCTTTTCTATATTCGCTTTTGGTTACAAGTACCTCAATCATCCCAGCAAAGCCCTGAGTTACCTGAGTGAAGCCGTCTTCCCGGTGTACATTCTTCACATGATCTTCCTTGCCTTGTCATCTGCCTTTGTATTTTCGTTTGATCTGGCCTCACCCCTTCAGTTCATTTTAATCATGCTGCTGACAGGCCTGGGATGTTTTGCAGGGTATGAAATCATAAAAAGAGTAAACGTTATCAGACCCTTATTCGGATTGAAAATGAAACACCATACGAGTCGCACAAAAACAGTTCTTGTTTCCTAATTTACAAAGCACTTCATACGCATTATGGTTAAGCTTGAAAACATAACAAGACGATTCGACACCAAAACGGTAGTCGATAATCTTTCGATGGAAGTACGACAAGGTGAATTGTTTGGTTTACTGGGACCGAACGGTGCCGGAAAAACTACCACGATCAACATGATTATCGGAGCGCTGCTGCCCAACAGCGGATCAATAAAAATACAAGGCGGTGGAAATCCCAACGATCAATCCATCAAACGGCTGATCGGTATTGTACCCCAAACCATCGCGTTGTACGAATCGCTCAGTGGTGAACGCAATCTTGATTTCTTCGGGCGACTGTATGGACTGGATGGAAAAGAACTGGCCGATCGTATTCAGAACAGTCTGGAACTTGTTAACCTGGTAGATCGAAAGAACGATCGCGTAAGCAAATACTCAGGCGGCATGAAAAGACGATTGAACATTGCGGCTGCGTTACTTCATCGGCCGGCACTTCTGATACTGGATGAACCCACAGTAGGCATCGATCCTCAATCTCGCCATGCCATCTTTGAAAGTCTGATAGTATTGAAGCAGCAAGGTTGTACCATCATGCTCACCTCCCATCACCTGGAGGAAGCACAAAAACTCTGCGACCGTGTGGCCATTCTCGATGAAGGAAAACTTGTTGTTCAGGATACGGTGGACAAAATCATTGCCGACTACGGAGGAAAAAGTTTGCTTACCATCGAAACCCGTAACGGCAAAACAAAAATTGAAACCGATCAACCCGTAAAAGAAATCATTCGGATCAACGAAGAAGACACCATCCTCTCGCTGCACCTGGAAAGCCCCAGTCTTGAAAAAGCATTCTTAACCATTACCGGAAAACATTTACGCGACTAACACGATCCCACATCTCAATCTACTATCTCACATCTACCATCTCACTACTCCCATGAAAGAAATCATTACCATCGTGCGCAAAGACATTCAACTGCTTTCGCTCGATAAAGCCAGTGTAATCTTAACCTTTATACTGCCCGTAGTACTTATTGGCCTCATCGGTAACGTAATGAGCGCTACTTTTCCCAACGTTGGCATCAGCAGTTACGACTATGCTTTTTCCAAGTTTATGTTCTGGGGATTGTTTGGTGGTGCAGCATCGGCCGTAGCTTCACTGGCTGTCGAAAAAAATTCAGGCACCATCATCCGTCTGCAACTGGCACCGCTCAGCAAATTTCAGGTACTGTTCGCAAAAAGCCTGGCGTGTATCTTCATGCTCCTGGTAAGTTCCATCATCTCGTACCTGTTTGCCAAATTGTTGTTTGATATCAAAACCGGTTCATACTTCGCGCTGATGCTGGTGTTGATTTCGAACGCCACCTTCCTCGCAGGCCTGATGACCTTTCTGGCCAACTTTGTAAAAACCGAACGCGCAGCCGGAGGACTTAGCTGGGGCATACTACAAGTACTTGCCTGTTTTAGCGGCATCATGTTTCCGGTATCGATAATGCCCGCGTGGATGACACCGATTACCAATTTCAATCCGGTTACGTGGAGTGTTAAGGCAATGGAAATTGCTCTGTGGAAAGAATCAACCCCAGCGGAGTTGCTTTTACCGATCGGTATTCCGGTTTTAGCAGGAGCGCTGCTGTTTGGTGTGAGTGTTTATTTGTTTCGTTGGAGTGAGGAGAAGTGAACGTTTGGCTTATGGCGGCTTCGAAGTAAAGAGCGAAAACCTAGCTGGCAGAGATTAACACATCATAAGCTATATGATTGTGCCATGTTTTTTTCTTGGACGTCACTGTCCGGATGGATGAACCAGTCAACCCAACTGTCAGATTAAGTCGAAACTACTACAACTTATGCTGTGGTCTTTTTCTTGGAAGTCTTTCTTTTGGCGGCTTTCTTCCTTCTTGAAAGTTTTTTTGCTCGCTTGGCCTTTTGTTCTCGGATGAACTTACTTAGAAGTTCTTCTTCTTTTTTTGTTAGGGGTCTGCTCTTTATCACAAAGTCAACTCCTTCTGGTTCTTTGATTAGTCCCATAGTTCTATTCTTTAAAGTATTTGTCAACAAGAATTTGTGCAGGATCAGTTGAAATAACCATTAGATGTCCTCCAAAATGGTAGGCACCTAACGATCTGATGTAATGGTCAACTAATTTGGTTTTTGAGAAAAATGAAACAAAACCTTCAAGACCATTTTCGAATGATGTTTTGCAGGCAAATGCAACTAAGTTACCTGGAACTCCCTCGTAGATTTTATTTCTTCCAATATTGAACGGAGCACTTTCAACCAAATGCATGAATACATTGTCATCGCGAAGAGATAAACTAATTAGTCCTTGAATTACTGTCGGGTTATTTACGATCGTCAGCTTATAAACTTCTCGATCAATCTCTCTTAACTCCTGTGTCCAGTTAAACAGCCACCCTCTTTTCTTTGCCACCACTTTTAAATCGGCCTTGGTTAATCTGGTAATGTCTGTTTCAAAACTATCACCGGTAAATGTATTAATGATTGAATTCGTCAACGAGTCTATCTCAAAATCCAGGTGGTTCTTTCGTTGCTTTTTCACTCCACAATTTAATAATTTCCTGTTACTTTTTTAGATAGAATTTTATCAAGCGCACTTCACCAGACATTTTTTATCTGACCCTACTGTTACAAAAAATACAATTCTGTTCATCTCACCTTGAAGCCCAATCACATTCCACCCAAAAACCTTATCTGAATGAACCTGCCAACACGGTAGTCATGAAATTTCCGGAAGTACTACTACCCGGCCTCCTGGTGCCACTGGCTTATGGGCTTCATTTTCTTTCGTTGAAGCAGTATAAGATAAAAGGATTACGAATAAGTTGCGCTTCATTGTAAAAACGGTTATTTAAGAAATTGGAGGTTACTTGGTACGAAGTCAGTCTCTTTGTCAAAATATAGACTGTCATCATAAGTGACTTTAAAATACTTGACTACTTGTTCGTCACAATCATTTCTCCTCATTTCGAATTCGATATCAATAGTATCAACGTCTCCATAATCGAAACAAAAATAGAATCGCTTTGCTATTTTTCTGTTTAAAACTCCCTCATCTTTAACTCTATCAATAAACACTAAATCTACCCACCCATCCCAAGCCTCCCAATCCCCATTTCCTTCAGGGAAAACCACACTCCAATTTTCAGTACATACCTTTAGTGTATCATAATTATACTTAACCTGACCAATTTTCAGAACGTTCTCCATTGAAAGTCTATCCACAATTGTGAACCCAAGGCGATTGTAATATGCGAAATCATACTCGTCACCTGAGGAGCAAAAAAAATCACATGAAGCCATGATCAAGCAGGAACCCGTCAAAGCAATCGCTAGCGTTATCTTGAGTTTCTTAATATGCTCTCTTGCTATCATTCCCAAATTTCGCTACGCTTAAAAAATCACGTTCAATATCCTCAATTTGTACTGCGTTCACGCGAAGTCAGCTTTCGATTACTTTAAGAATTCAACATTGGGCACAAATTCAGTCTTACCATCAAAATAAACAGCGTTATTATAGTCAACTCTGAAATATCTCATGACCTGCTGATCGCATTCACCTCTTCGCATTTCAAATTGTATATCAATGGTATCCACATCTTGGTAATTAAAATAAAAGAAGAATCGTCTTGATATGCGTTGGTTAAAAACATTCCTATCGCTCTCTCTGTTTATGAATGTTAGGTATACTCTACCATCCCATGCATCCCACTCTTTATTATGTTCTGGATAAGCAACTTCCCAACTTTCGGAGTAAACCACTAATGTGTCATAGTTGTATGTATGTTGACCAATCTTCAGTATGTCTTCCTTAGTAAGCCTATCTACAATGTTAAATCCAAAACGATTAGCACCCACGAAATCATACTCGTCACCTCCTGAACAAAACAGGTCGCAAGAGGCCATGAACAAGCAGCAACCCATCAAAGCAATCGACAGTGTTATATTAAGTTTCTTAATGTAATCTCTTGCTATCATTCTCAAATTTCGCTCTGCTTAAAAATCAAGTTCAATATCCTCAACAGAAAATTTGCAGTTAGGGCTTTGTCGCATGAATTCTGATTTCTGTTTTGCCTTCTCTTCTCTCAGAGTTTTATAGAGTTTGAATTTGCTAACTTGCAACAGATTTGTGAGTTGAAGTTGCGAGGATTAATGAATCAACTCGCGCTTGCGCATGCAAAAAACTATTTACACCAAAGCATCGTAGTATTACCAAGATTGAATGTAGGTACGCAAGATTAATGTAAGAGCGGGTTAATGTAATGAAATTGTTAAATGACGGTGACAAGAATGGTACTTGGCATCGCCTAGGAAAGTGGGCAGGCGTGGGCGTGAATCTTCTTTAAAGTTGCTGCGAGCAGGAATTAGAAAGAGTAAACTTTTTTTCTTGGACGGCACTACCACTACACCAACAACATACCCCGAAACCCGCGAACACCGTAGTAAGAATCGGCTCCGTTGTATCCAATAAACGTACGACCATAACGAAAATCACCATGGATCGCTCCACCAAGTTTACGAATGGATGCGGGAGTCTTCAGCCAACTGGAGGTCTTGGAATCAAACGCACCCAATGTTTGAAGTTCGATGTATTGTTCCTCCGTTAAAATTTCGATGCCCATTTCTTCGGCCATGTTGATGGCGCTGTTCTCAGGCTTGTGCTCTTTGCGCTTCTCGAGCGCCTCATGATCGTAACAGATACTTCTTCTCCCCTTCGGACTTTCGGGTGAGCAATCGTAAAAAATGTATGCCTCCGATTTTTTATCTACGCCCACTACATCGGGCTCGCCACCGGTTTCTTCCATTTTATAAAGTGACCAATGCTTATCGGTATTCGCCTTCAACCGCGCTAATACATCCGTCCACTTTATGCTTTTATGCCGGCTCATATTTTTCTCAAAGCGGCTCTGCAGAACCAACAACAATTCATCGCGTTGCGCTGCCGGAATTTTTGATTTGGTGTTGGCCATAGTATTAGTGTTATGATTGTTTAATCTTCAAGCCCTTTGCCCGCCAGAATTTTCGGAATATACTTTTCAACGCGAGCCTGCCGTGTTGTAGCTTGTTTGGCTGACGAAAAGTAAAGTAAGTATCCGCGTTGGCGGCCTGGCGTTAGGTTCTCAAAGGCTTTCTTTAATGATCGGTTTTTATCCAGCCGGTTTTTGAATTCCTCCGGCATCTTAAATTCTGTGGTCGTTTTCATCGGCACCTTCACTCCTGCTTCTTCAGCTTTGATGGCCTCATACACATAAGCCTTCAGCGTTTTCTCCAACTTCATAATTTGTGCTACACCGGTAAACCGCACCTGGCGTGCAGCCTGCACATTCTCCGTCTGTTGAATCAGTATTTTCTTTTTATCCTTCAGCAACGCGCCCTTGTGAAACAGCAACGCGCAGTAGTCTTTAAAGTCGTGGATCAGTACAATGTTATGTTTCTCGAAGGTATAACAGGGGCATCCCCATTTCAATTCTTCCACCAGATCGCAAGCAAGAATTATCGATCGTAGCGCGTTGACTTCTTGTTGCCACTTTCGCGCTTTCGTAAAATACCAATCAACTTTCGGATTCATATCAAGGTTGATTATTGGGAAACTACCTTTCGCTCAGCCGGTCTAAAATACCATGATAGTACAGTAAGTACAAGCAGTAAAGCTGGCCCAACACTTTGCATCGGCTCATGTCCGCTCACTACGTGCGAAACGATAGCACCACTCATGGCAAAGAAAAATCCGGCATACGCCCATTCTTTTACTACCGGAAATTTGGGTACCAGTACGGCTACCACGCCCAGTATTTTCCAAACACCGATCAGGATCATTAAATAGTCGGGATAGCCCAGGCTGGTGAAGTTGTCTGCTTCTTCTTTCATTTTCATAATCTGTACTACTCCGGTGGAAACCATACCCAGCGAAAGCCAAAGGGTGGCCACCCAATAAATAATTTTGTCGCGCTTCTTCATACATGTATTAGTTAAGGTTACGTACTACTTCCTGCAATCGGTTATGTGCCATGTTGATGCCCATGGCAAACGGCAATTTTAAGAGTTGATCGCGCAAGGCAATCGATCGGAACACAATGTGCATGGTAAGCTTGCTGGTATCGTCCGTTAGCGATTCAAATTCCAGAAACTCAAGCTGCACACCAAAGGGTGTGTTCTCCATTTCAAAGGTTCGCGTTATTTTCTTATCGACAACAAATTCGTGAATGGTGCCGCTGAATCCATGCTCATTTCCTTTCGGATCGGTAGTAACAAACCGGTAGCTGCCAAACCTTTTATTCTCAAGCTGCACCACGTTGGTTCCCATCCACTGCGCTATAACTTCAGCTTCAATGTAAGCGGTGAACAGTAACGACAAAGGCAAATCAAATTCGCGGGTGATGACCAGTTCCTGCTTGCCATCTTCTGCATGGACTTTCGTTTTACGTTCCATTGTTATGATTTTTTGGATTTGTACTTATTCATCACGCTTTCCAGTTTGTTAAACCGGTTGTCCCACAACTTGCGGAAGGGTTCTATAAAGTCGGCTACTTCTTTCATACCGTTTGCATTGATGTGATAGTAAATCTCACGGCCGTTTTGTTCAGGCTCCAGCAATTCACACTCGGTAAGAATCTGCAAATGTTTTGAAATGGTAGGCCGGGCTGTATCAAAGTTAGCCGCGATGGAACCGGCCGTCATGGATTGGGCGGCTACCAGCAACAGGATACCTCTCCGGGTCGGGTCTGCCAGGGCCTGAAAAACATCTCGTCTTAAATTCATTACGTAGCTATTTGACTACAAATATAGATGTAGTTATTTGACTACATAATTTTAAGGGATAATTTTTCTGGAAATCTTTTACCGCAGCAATTCAACCAGCTTTTGTGTGATCGCCCTGCGTGAATACTGCGAGGAGTTTACCGATGACAAAGGTTTCGGCTCGGTTGATTGCCATTGAATAAAGGCGTCCAGCATAAATTTCTTAATGGCCTGTGGATCACTTTCAGCAATCATACTTCCTGCCTTTGATTCATTCAGCAACGAGGCCGCATCGCCATGTGCTGGACCAACACCCAGAATGGGCAATCCGGTGGCGAGGTACTCAAACAACTTACCCGGCATGTACCCTTCAGCATCTTTATAGCCGGTAAGAATAATCAGCAGCAACGATGACGAACCGTACTTCTCCATCAACGCTTTGTGTGGCACCGGTGCAGTAAAAGTAGTAACCGATGCGAGTGCTGTAATGGATGACACAAACTGTTTTACTTCCGGATGCACTTCGCCCACAAAATCAAGATTTATGAATGATGCAAAGGATGAATTTTCCTGCATGAGTTCCGTCAACGCCAGCAGGAATGGTCGCGGATCGCACTTCTCGTTTACAAT
>Ga0315910_10001205_pt1 | contig 24132 bp, 27 predicted proteins | sample EdamamesoilMG_FD_204470 | JGI IMG/M metagenome (GOLD analysis project Ga0315910, IMG submission 204470) | Garden soil microbial communities collected in Santa Monica, California, United States - Edamame soil | ecosystem: Environmental > Terrestrial > Soil > Garden | place: USA: California... | reverse complement strand
CGCGCGGGCCGGTGCGACACCAGCAGGAAAACGGCGCCCGCGGGCGGTTCCTCGAGGTTCTTGAGCAGGGAATTCGCCGTCGCGGTGTTCATGTCTTCGGCCGGATGGATGATCGCCACACGGAAACCGCCGCGGTGCGACCCGACGTGCACGAAGCTGCCCAGCGCGCGCGCCTGCTCGATCTTGATCTGGTTGGACGGTTTGGCATCCTTCGCCTTGGGCTCCTCGCCCTCCTCCGCCTCGGCCTGCTTGCGCGCCATGGTTTCGGGTTCGACGAAACGGATGTCCGGGTGGTTCCCGGCGAGAAACCAGCGGCAGCCCTCGCAACGGCCGCAGGGCTGGCTGCCCGGCTGCCCGTCTTCGCATACGAGGAGCCGGGCGAACTGCTCGGCCAGGGCCAGTTTTCCGATCCCGGGAACCCCGTGCAGCAGCAGGGCGTGGGGCAGCCGTTCGCGCAGGCCGGCCAATCGTTTCCAGGTATCGATATGCAGATGAGAAATCATTTTTATCAAATAGTTATAAGGATCTTCTTTATCTCTACCTTAACTTCCTCTGCACTCCTGGATCCATCGACCAAGTGGACCCTTCCGGGCTCCGACCTGGCCAAGGCCTGATACCCCGCCCGGACCCGCTCGAAGAAGGCACGCTCCTCGGACTCGAATCGGTCCAGGTCCCGGCCGGCGTTGCTCAGGCGGCTGCGGCTCACTTCGTAGGGGCAGTCGAACACCAGGGTCTGGTCGGGCATCAGGCCGGGATGGGTGGCCTCGGCGAGCTGGCGGATGCGTTCCACCGGAACCCCCTTCCCCGCCCCCTGGTAAGCCAGGGTCGCGTCCGTGAAGCGGTCGCAGACCACCCAGGCGCCGCGCGCGAGCGCGGGCGCGATCACTTTCTGCACGTGGTCGGCGCGCGCCGCGAACATCAGCAGGGTTTCCGCGAGCGGTTCCATCGCCTCGGCCAGCACCAGCGCGCGCAGCTTTTCCGCGAGCAGCGTGCCGCCGGGCTCGCGCGTGACGAGCACTTCGCGCCCGCCGGCGCGCAGCCGCTCGGCGATCCAGGGCACATGCGTCGATTTGCCGGCGCCGTCGACGCCCTCGAGCGTGATGAATGTCCCTCGCGATTCAGCGGCGGCCATTCAACTGGTATTTTCGCACGGCGCGATTGTGCTCCTCGAGCGTGCGCGAGAACTCGCTGCTGCCGTTGCCGCGCGCGACGTAGTAGAGCGCCGGCGTCTTCGCCGGCCGCAGCGCGGCGCGCAGCGAGCCCAGCCCCGGCGCGGCGATCGGCGTCGGCGGCAGTCCGGCGCGCGTGTACGTGTTGTACGGCCCGTCGGTGGTCAGGTGCACTTTCTTCAGGTTGCCGTCGAAGGATTCCCCCAGTCCGTAGATCACGGACGGATCGACCTGCAGCAGCATGCCGATCTTCAGCCGGTTGACGAGCGCGCCGGCGATCATTTCGCGTTCCTCGGCGCGGCCGGTTTCCTTCTCCACGACCGAGGCCATGATGAGCGCTTCGTACGGCGTCTTGTACGGTATCGAGGGGTCGCGCGCCTGCCATTCCTGCGCGAGGTGGCGCTGCATCGCCTGGTAGGCGCGCTTGAGGATGCGCAGGTCGCTCGCGCCCTTGGAAAACACGTAGGTGTCCGGAAAGAACAGGCCTTCCGGGTGCGTTTCGCCCGCGCCGATTTTCTGCAGCAGCTCCGCATCGCTCAGTCCCGCGGTGTCGTGGCGCACGAAATTGCCCGCATCCAGCGCGGCGCGCAGCTGGCGGAACGTCCAGCCCTCGATGAAGCGGATTTCCGACTGGGTGACGTCGCCGCGCGTCAGCTTGTCGAGCAGCTCGAGCGGCGTCGGCGCCGCCGCCAGCTCGTAGCTGCCGGCCTTGATCTCCTGGTCCCGGCCCAGGGCGCGCGCGAGCAGCTCGAACTGCAGGCGGCCGACCGCGACGCCGGCGTCCTCGATGCGCTGCGCGGCGCCCCGGAAGCGCATGCCCGGCGTAATTTCGAACTCGACCGGCAGCGCGCCAAGCCGCACCGGCGTCGCCACATACCAGCCGGCATAGCCGCCGGCGGCGAGCAAGGCAACGACCACGAGCGTGAAGAGGGCTTTGAGCAACGGAACGGAATAAAATTCGCTCCATTCTACTGTGGCCACGAAGCGCATCGCGAAGCTCGAACACTACGGCCTGCTGCAGGCCGCGGGCGCCGACGCGCGCGCATTCCTGCACGCGCAGCTGACCAACGACCTGGAGAATCTCGTGCCCGGGCGCGCGCGCTACGCCGGGTGGTGTTCGGCGAAGGGGCGCCTGCTGGCGACCTTCCTGGTGATTCCGCATGACGACGGCTTCCTGCTGCAGCTGTCGCGCGACCTTGTGCCCACGGTGCTCAAGCGCCTGTCGATGTTCATCCTGCGCTCCAAGGTGAAAATTACCGATGCCAGCGACGCATGGGCGCAATACGGCGTGTGGGAGCAAGACGGCGCGGAGCCGCTCGCAGTCAGCGCGGCCGACGGCTCGGTATTGGTCGAGATCGACGCGGAGCGGCGCCTCGTGCTCGCGCCGGAAGGCCGCCACGCGCCCGATGCGCCGGAGCACGACTGGATGCTCGCCGAAGTCCGCGCCGGCCGCCCGCTGATCGCGCTGCCGACGCAGGACCAGTTCGTTCCGCAGATGGTGAACCTGGAGCTCGCCGGCGGCGTGGATTTCCGCAAGGGCTGCTATCCGGGTCAGGAAGTGGTCGCGCGCGCGCAGTACCGCGGCGCGGTCAAGCGGCGCATGTACCGCCTGCGCGGCGCGGCGCTGGCGCCGGGACAGGCGCTGTACAGCGACGACGCCCCCGGCCAGCCCGGCGGCATGGTGGTGAACGCGGCAGGCGACGAGGCGCTGGCGGTGCTTCAGGTCGCCGCGGTGGAGTCGAAATTCGCGATCCGTCCCCAGCCGCAGGCCGCGCCGCTCGAAGTCCTGTCCCTGCCCTATTCCCGGTGACGAATTACTACATTTACTACCGCGTGGATCCCGCGCGCCTGGAAACTTTTCGGCCTGAAGTTGAAATCCTCTTCAAAAAAATAGCCAGCGCGACCGGCGTCCGCGGCCGGTGGATGCACCGCCGCGACGATCCCTCGACGTACATGGAAGTTTACGAAGGCGTGAAGGACGAGCCCGCGTTCGAGGCCGTGCTCGCGCGCGAATCCTCGCACCTCGGACTGGAGCGCAAGATCGAACGCTTCCGCATTGTGCCGACATGTGTCTGATCCTGGTCGGCTGGAAGACGCATCCGGACTATGCGCTCGTGGTCGCTGCCAACCGGGACGAGTTTCACGCGCGCCCCGCTTCGAGCGCTGCTTTCTGGCCGGACCAGCCGCAGGTCCTCGCCGGCCGCGACTTGCAGGCGCGGGGAACCTGGCTCGGCATCGCACGCAACGGCCGCTTTGCCTCGGTGACCAATTACCGCGGCGGCCACGATCCGGGCGCCGCGGAATCAAGGGGCGCGCTGGTTTCGAGGTTTCTATTGAATGGCCTGTCCCCCGGGAAATACGTTACCGAAATGAATCCTGGCAGCTATAGCGGATTCAACCTGCTCGTTTCGGATCAAAAAGAACTCTGGTGGCTGTCCAATCGGGATGGTGACTCGAGGCGCCTGGCGCCCGGCTACTACGCGCTTGGCAACCTGCTGCTCGATACGCCCGAGGTGATGGAGGTCAAGGCGCGCTTCCAGGCCGCGCCGGTGGCGGTCGAGCCGCTGTTTTCGCTGCTGGCGAGCGCGAAGATCGTGGCGCCGGCGTACGGCACGCGCTGCTCGAGCGTGGTGCTGGCCGGCACGTCGGGACGCATGCAATTCGCCGAACGCGCCTTCAACGCCGCCGGTACCGACGGCAGCACGCTGCGCTACGAATTCAATCGCGCAACCTAACCCGCAAGCGGGTTCCTGCTACAGCTTGCGCACCATCTTCTGGTGCAGGATGCCGGCCTCCGAGTAGACCTTGCCCTCGGCGACAAAGCCGAGCTCGCGGTAGAACTCCGCCGCCTGCAACTGCGCCGAAAGGACCACCTGCTTGTGGCCGCGCTTGCGCGCTTCGACCATCAGCGCCGCCATGATCTCCGCGCCGACGCCGCGCCGGCGCCATTCCTTGACGACCGCCATGCGGCCGATGTGCCCGTCGGGCAGCAGCCGCCCGGTGCCGATCGCCTTGTTGTCCACGTCGTAGGCGACCGCGTGCATGCAGTGCGCATCCTGGTCGTCCAGCTCGATGCCGGAGGGCACGTTCTGCTCGCCCACGAAGATCGCAAAGCGCAGCGGACCGGCGACTGGCTGCGCCTGCTCCCAGCTCATGAGCTCAACCCGGGCCATGATCCGAAAGTATAATCCGCGCCAATGAAAAGTTTGTGGAACGACGCCGAGGCCGCGACGTTCGGCGGCCCGCTCGGCGCGCGCGTCTATACGTCGCGCCTGCTCGGCCGCGACCGGTCGCTGGTGCTGCACGGCGGCGGCAATACCTCGGTCAAGATCGAGGAAAGCAATCTTTTCGGCGAGCGCGAGGAGGTCCTCTACGTCAAGGGCAGCGGCTGGGACCTGGAGACCATCGAACCGGCGGGCTTCGCGCCCGTCAAGCTCGACTACGTGCGCAGGCTCGCTTCGCTGACTTCGCTGTCGGATCCCCAGATGGTCAACGAACTGGCGACACACACGCTGCGCGCCGGCGCGCCGGCCCCGTCGGTGGAGACCATCCTGCACGCGCTGCTGCCGCACAAGTACGTGGACCACACGCATGCCGACGCCGTGCTGTCGGTGTCGAACTCTCCGGACGGCGACCGGCGGGTGCGCGACATCTACGGCGACAAGGTGGTGGTGATTCCCTACATCATGCCGGGCTTCGACCTGGCCGCCTACTGCGCGCGCGAGTATCCGAAGCAGAAAACGAAAAACACCGCCGGCATGGTGCTGCTGTCGCACGGCGTGTTCTCGTTCGCCGCAGACGCGCGCGAGTCCTACGAATTGATGATCGAGCTGGTCTCGATGGCCGAGAAATACCTTGCGGCACAAAAGGCGTGGAGCGTCGGCGTGCCTCCGCAGGCCGCGACGGCCTTCAAGCGCGAACAAGCGGCCAAACTGCGCAGCGAAGTGTCCAGAGCCGCGGGATTTCCGATGCTCTGCCGCTGCAACGACGCGCCCCACTTTCTCGGTTTCGCCCGCCATCCCGAGGTGTCGCGCATTTCGCAGGGCGGCCCGGCGACGCCCGACCACGTGATCCGCACCAAACCCGCGCCGATGCTTGGAAGGAATGTGGCGGAATTTGTTTCGTCCTACACAGGTTATTTTGAAAAAAATTCCAAAGCATCGAAGGAACCCAAGACCATGCTCGACCCGGCGCCGCGCATGGCGCTCGATCCGGAATTCGGGCTGGCGGTCTTCGGCCGCTCGGCGAAGGATGTCGGCATCGTCGAGGACCTCTACGAGCACACGGTCGAGGTGATTCTGCGCGCCGAGGCGCTGGGCGGCTGGCAGGCGTTGGCCGACCGGCATATCTTCGACGTCGAGTACTGGGACCTGGAGCAGGCCAAGCTGAAGACGGCAGGCAAGCCCCCTCCCTTCGCGGGCGAGATCGCCATCGTCACCGGCGCGGCCTCGGGCATCGGCAGGGCCTGCGCCGAGGCGCTGCTCAGGCGCGGCGCGGCGGTGGTCGGCCTGGACCGGAATCAGGCGATCGCGGGAATGTGGAAGAGAGCCGATTTTCTGGGGTTGACTTGTGATCTTTCAGATTTTTCCCAGATTGAAAAAGCAATAGACAAAACGGCCAAACATTTTGGCGGTGTAGACATGCTGATCCTGAATGCCGGCATCTTCCCTGCCTCCCAGGCCGTGCAGGACATCGGCTCCGACCTGTGGGCGCAGGCGATGACGGTGAACGTGCAGGCGAACCTGAGGGTGATGCAGGCCTGCCATGCCCTGCTCAAGCTCGCGCCGCGCGGCGGGCGCATCGTGGTGATCGGCTCGAAGAACGTGCCCGCGCCCGGCCCCGGAGCCGGCGCCTACTCCGCCTCCAAGGCGGCGATGAACCAGTTGGCGCGGGTGACCGCGCTCGAATGGGGCAAGGATGGCATCCGCATCAACAGCATCCATCCCAACGCGGTCTACGACACGGCGCTCTGGACCGGCGAACTGCTTGCGTCGCGCGCCAAGGCCTACGGCCTGACGGTCGAGCAATATAAGAAGAACAATCTCCTCAAGACCGAGGTGTCGTCGAAGGACGTGGCTGAACTCGCGGCCGAAATGTGCGGCCCGCTGTTCGCGAAAACCACGGCCGCGCAGGTGCCCGTCGACGGCGGCAACGAGCGCGTCGTCTAGTGGACAACGGGATCACGCCGGCGTGATAGAGCCCATTCGCTGGAAGGGAGACCGGCTCGAACTCCTGGACCAGCGCCTGCTGCCCGACCAGAGCGTCTATGTCAGCTGCAAGACTGCCGCCGACGTCGCGGCAGCGATTCGCGACATGGTGGTGCGCGGCGCGCCGGCGATCGGCTGCGCGGCAGCCTTTGGAGTGGTTTTGGGTGGAAAGGACTCGTTTGAAGTGCTCGCAAAAAGTCGCCCGACCGCAGTCAATCTGTTTTGGGCACTTGAAAGAATGAAAAGCGCAAAGGACGCAGAAGCCGAAGCCATTGCCATCCTTCAGGAGGACCTCGCCGCCAACCGTGCGATGGGCGGGCATGGGGCCGCGCTGTTCGAGCAAGGCGCGCGGGTCATGACCTACTGCAACGCGGGCGCGCTGGCGACGAGCGGGCACGGCACGGCCCTCGGGGTGATCAGGACGGCTTTCGAGCAGAAAAAAGGAATCTCCGTGGTTGCCTGCGAGACGCGGCCGTATCTGCAGGGCGCCCGCCTGACCGCGTGGGAGTGCGTGCAGGAAGGGATCCCCTGCACGCTGGTCACCGACAACATGGCCGGTCACCTGATGGCGACGGGCCAGGTGGACGCGGTCATCGTCGGCGCCGACCGCATTGCCGCCAACGGCGATACCGCGAACAAGATCGGCACCTACATGGTTGCAGTGCTGGCGCGCCGCCACGGCCTGCCCTTCTACGTCGCCGCGCCCGTTTCCACCTTCGATGCGGCGATCCCGGACGGTTCGGCGATCGTGATCGAGGAGCGTCCCGCACAGGAAGTCACCGGTTACCGCGGCCTGCGCTGGGCCCCCGAAGGCGTGCGGGTGAGAAATCCCGCGTTCGACGTCACGCCGGCGGAGTTGATCACGGCGATCGTCTGTGAAAAAGGCGTCGTGCGCGAGCCTGACCGCGCGAAGCTCCGGCCGCTGATGGCCTGACGCCGAAACCGGCTAGAGCGCTTCGCTCTTTCCCAGCACGCCGACGGATCGCAGCCCGTCTTCGACCCAGGGCTGGGCTACTTCGCCGCGGCCGATGGCCTTCATGCGCTGGTCTTCGGCATCCACCTTGGCCTGCGCTGCGCCGACGACCGCCGCAGCCGTTTCGCGCGGCACCACGACGACGCCATCGGCGTCGCCCACGATGAGGTCGCCGGGATTGACCGAGGTGCCGGCGAGGGACACCGGCCAATTGATGCGTCCGGGTGCGTTCTTCCACGGACCGTTCGGATTGGCGCCGGCGGCGAAAATCGGGAAATCCCCGCGCGCGCATTCCTCGGTGTCGCGCACCGCGCCGTCGATGACGAAGCCGGCGATGCCCGCCTTGCGCGCGTGCGCGGCCATGAGTGCGCCGGTCAGGGCGCAGCTCAGGTCGCCCTTGCCGTCGACCACGATCACGTCGCCAGGCTGCGCGAGCGCGAGCGCGGCGTGGATCATCAGGTTGTCGCCCGGACGGACCTCCACCGTGAAGGCCGGCCCGGCGACTTTCATCGCCTTCGACAGCGGCTGGATGCGGCCGCCAAGCGCGCCGCGCCGCCCGCCGACGTCGGCAAGGATCGAGGCCTGGAAAGCGCGTGCGGCCTTGACCAGGCTGGCCGGAACGCGCTCGATGTTGCGGCGGATGGCGCTGTTGTCGCTCATGGCTTGATATCCACTGGGGTATAGGGCGGGACAAGATCGAACAACTCTACGATGTCAGCGTTTCGCATCCGGATGCAGCCGATCGAGCCCGGCTTGCCCATCTCGGCGCGGTCGGGCGACCCGTGAATGTAGATGTAACGCCGCATGGTGTCCACGTCGCCGAGCCGGTTCCTGCCGACTTCGCAGCCGGACAGCCAGAGGATGCGTGTGAGGATCCAGTCGCGTCCGACATAGCGGACATCCAGTTCCGGTGTCCAGATCTCACCGGTCGGACGGCGCCGCATGAATACTGTGTTGATCGGCTGGCCAGCGCCGATTTTCGCGCGCACGATGTGCCGGCCGCGCGGAGTGCAAAAACTGCCGTTTTTCTCCCCAAGGCCGTTCTTCGATGTCGAGACGAGATAGGTCTTGTTTCCGAATGTGAGCTTCTGGCTGGCGATGTCGATCGCGATGTTCATCGGCGCGACGCAAAGAACCCGGTGAGGATCGCGCCGCACTCTGCGGCGAGCATACCGCCTTCCACCACCGTCTGCGATTTGAGGACCTTCTTCTTGGGATCGGTGGCGCCGTACACCGCCCTCGCGATCCGCGCATGGAACATCGCGCCCAGACACATCTCGCAGGGCTCGAGCGTGACGTACAGCGTCGCACCCGTCAGGCGGTAGTTCTTCAGCGCGATCGAAGCCGCGCGCATGGCCTGGATTTCGGCGTGCGCCGTCGGATCATTGGCGGAGATCGGCCGGTTCCAGCCCTCCCCCACGATGCGGTCCTCCTGCACCACCACCGCGCCCACCGGAACTTCGCCTTCCGCTTCGGCGCGCCGGGCGAGTTCCAGCGCTCGACGCATGAATTTTTCGTCATCCATTCGAATGTCAGGTCTGGCTGAATTTCAGGGAGTATGAGGCATGGCCGTCCTGGCCGAGCAGCTGCGCCAGCGCCGGCAGCGTCGCATGCAGCGCCGCCTCGAGTTTCCAGGGCGGATTGAAGACGAAGACGCCGCTGCCGTACAGGCCCAGTCCGTCCTCCGGCGGCGTGCAGACCCTGAGCGAGGCGTGCAGCCAGTCGCCGCCGGCGAGATTTTCCAGTTCGGCGGCCATGCGATGCGACTCTTTGCGTTGCACGAGCGGGTACCAGACCGCATAGATGCCGGTGGCGAATCGCTTGAGTGCGTCGCGCAGGGTATCGAGGACCTTGCTGTAATCCTCCTTGTCCTCGTAGGAAGGATCGATGAGCACCAGGCCGCGGCGCGATGGCGGCGGCAGCAGCGCGCGCAAGCCGCTGAATCCGTCGGCGGCCCGCACCGTCACGCGCCGGTCCGAGTCCGCGAAGAAGGCCTGCAGCACCGCCGATTCGGTCGAGTGCAGTTCGAACAGGTGCAGCCGGTCCTGCGGGCGCGTCATTTGCAGCGCGACCTGCGGCGAGCCGGGATAGAAATGCAGCCTGCCGTCGCGATTGATCGCGCGCACCTGCGCGAGGTAGGCAGTCGCCGCCGCGGGCAGCTTGTCCGCCTTCCAGAGGCGCCCGATCCCGTTCTCGAATTCGTGCTTCTTCTGCGCGAAATCGCTGCCGAGGGAGTAGCTGCCGGCTCCGGCATGCGTATCGACGAAGGAAAACGCCTTCTCCTTCGCCGCCATGTGCGCCAGCAGCTGCACCAGGACAACATGCTTCAGGACGTCGGCGTGGTTGCCCGCGTGAAAACCGTGGCGATAGCTGAACAAACGCGTGCTCCCTTCCCGTTCGCGACCGCGGCATCATAGCTCCTGGAATGGGACTGCCCTAGAATCTCCCCGTGGCGGACTGGGACACCATCAATGCCGGCCCGTTGGCCATCCTCGACTGGAATGTCGGCGGCCATCATGAGAATTACCTCAAGCTGTACTGCGCGACGCTGCTGCGCCAGGGACGGCGCCTGGTGGTCCTCGGTCGTGACCCGGAAGCGATACGCCTGTCTCTTGCCGCCGAGGGCGCCGACGCGGCGATCGCAGCGGGAAGGCTCGTCATCGAAAAGGTTCCGCCGCCGGTATTCCTCGAGAAAAAGAAGCGCTGGAAGCGCAAGTGGGGCGCATGGCTTTACTGCCGTCGAGTGTCGGCGTTGCTTGCGCGGACCGAACGCGCCATGGGTGCGCGCTGCGGGCAGGTTTTCTTCGCGTGCATCTACGAGCACCAGGTGCAGTTGAGCGCCGCCCTGGCGCGCATCCTTCAGCGCCCTTGGACCGGCCTGTATATCCAGGCGATTGCGTTCCACCAGCCGGGCCGCAAACTGCCGCGCCTGCAGAAGGAATTTCCGATCCAGCGGCTGTTTGCCGACTCGCGCATGACCGGATTGCTGATGCTCGACGAAAGCGCCGCTGGCAAGGTCGCGCAGGCGACCGGGCGGCCGGTCGTCCTTGCACCGGATGTCGCAGAGGGGCCCTGGGGCGAAGAACATCCGCTGGCAGCGCGCTGTCGCCAGCGGGCGGGTACCGCTCCCCTCGTCGGCTTGCTGGGCCATCTCCTGCCGAGCAAGGGCATTACCACGCTGGCTGAGATCGCCTTGCGGGACGACGCGCGGGACCTCGCGTATTTGTTCGCGGGCGAGATCTACTGGACCATGTTCAAGCCCGAGCAGAAGGCATTGCTGGAACGTGCCATGCGCGAAGCGCGCACAGCCCAATTCCTGCTCGGTCGCGTGCCGGACAGCGCGGCTTACAACAGCCTGGTCGGGGCTTGCGACGTCCTGTTTGCCGCGTATCACGACTTTCCGCATAGCAGCAACATGCTCACGCTGGCAGCTTGCCTCGAGAAGCCGCTCGTCGTGAGCGACGGCCATCTGATGGCGCAGCGCGTGCGCGAGTACCGCCTGGGCGAGGTGGTGCCGGAAGCCGACGCGCCGGCGGCATTGGCCGCCCTGCGAGACATCGCGCGCGATCCCGCAGCCTGGCGTTCGGCAAGGCAGCCGCGTTGGCGCGAGTACCGGGAGCGTCACTCGGTGGCGGCCCTGGACGGCGCGCTGCGGGAACTGCTCGCGCTTAAGCCCATTCCGGGCTGAGCTGGTTTTCAGCTAGTCCAGAACGAGCGAAGCCACAGCGTGACTTTGCGCAGGCGAGTGCCTGGAGCCCTGCGAATGGCGCGCCGGTAGTACTTCCTTAACCTGGCGTGCTGCCGGTTGCGCGGAGATTGGCTGAATTCCGACCAGAGCCGTTCAAGCAGCGACTCTGGGCGCAATCCGAAGCGGGCCGAGAGAACGGAAAATAGCCGGCGCCTGTTCGCATTGTAGAAGCGCTTGATCGAGTCGCGATCAGCAGTGGCAAAGGCATTGGCGCCGTGAATGCGATAGCGCACCGTTGGAACGGGATTGTAGTAGGCGATGGCGCCGGCGAAGGAAGCGCCATAGATGAGGCAGTCATCGGCGCGGGTCCGCCAGTCGGCATCGAGGCGGGCGTCAATATCAAGGGCATCGCGCGCTAGGTCGCGGCGCAGGCCAAGCACGGAAGTAATGCTTCCTACGCGTTTTCTGGTGACGGCGACGAGACCCGCAACGGGACCGATGGCGCCCGCCGGCCATTTGCTGTGGAACAAGGGCGGGCCGGAGGTTTCGCGGTGGTCGGCGTAATAGAGCGAGATGTCCGCATTCGCACCGATGACCCGCGCTGCTTCTGCGAGATGCTCGGGCGTCCAGGTGTCGTCAGCGTCGAGAAAAAAGCACCAATCGCCGGTAGCGAGTTCAATTCCCTTGCGCAGCGCGCTGAGCTGGCCGCCGTTGGGCTGCCGGTGCAGACGCACGTTGCCGAACAGTCCCTTGGCGGCCTCGATGCGATCGCAGGAATCGTCGGTGGAGCCGTCGTCCACAACGATGATTTCATGCGGGGGATGCGTCTGCGCATGGGCGCTGGCGATGGCTTCGCCCACGAAATGCCCATAGTTGTAATTGTTGATGATTGCGCTGCACTTCATCGGGGGCGACGCGTTAGCAGTGGCAGGCTACTCCCACTCGATGGTGGCCGGCGGCTTCGAAGAGATGTCGTAGGTAACCCGATTGAGGCCGCGCACCTCGTTGATGATGCGGCTGGAGACCTTTGCCAGCAGCGCGTGCGGCAAAGGCGCCCAGCCCGCGGTCATGAAATCCGAGGTCTCCACCGCGCGCAGCGCGACGACGTTCTCATAGGTGCGCCCGTCGCCCATGACGCCGACCGATTTCACCGGCAGGAACACGGCAAAAGCCTGGGCGGTTTTTTCGTACCAGCCCGAGTTGCGCAGTTCTTCGATGAAGATCGCGTCGGCCCGCTGCAGCAGTTGCACGTAATCCTTCTTCACCTCGCCCAGGATGCGCACGCCGAGCCCAGGGCCGGGAAAGGGGTGGCGGAACACCATCTCGCGCGGCAGTCCGAGCGCCAGGCCCAGCTCGCGCACCTCGTCCTTGAACAGCTCGCGCAGCGGTTCCAGCAGCTTGAGCTTGAGCGACTTCGGCAGGCCGCCGACGTTGTGGTGCGACTTGATGGTGACGGCCTTTTTGGTCGTTGCGCCCGCCGACTCGATGACGTCGGGGTAAATGGTGCCCTGCGCAAGCCACTTGGCGCCCTTGAGCTTCTTCGCTTCCTTCTGGAAAACATCGACGAACAATTTGCCGATGATTTTGCGTTTCTTCTCCGGGTCGGCAACCCCCTTGAGCGCGGCAAGGAACTTCGCGCTGGCGTCCACGTGGATCACCTTCAGCTTCATGTGCCGGGCGAAGGTCTCCATGACCTGCTGCGCCTCGTTCAGCCGCAACAGGCCGTGGTCGACGAAGACGCAGGTGAGCTGCTTGCCGATCGCCTTGTGGATCAGTGCCGCGGCCACGGACGAATCGACGCCGCCCGAGAGACCGAGAATGACTTCCTCGTTCGCGACCTGTTTCTTTATCCTGCCGACAGCCTCAAACACGTAGTCCGGCATGTTCCAGTCGCCGCGACAGCCGCTGATGTCGCGCACGAAGCGGTGCAGCAGTTTCGTGCCCTGCAGCGTATGGGTGACCTCGGGATGGAACTGCACGGCATAGTACTTGCGCTCCTCGTCCGCCATGCCGGCGATCGGGCAGGCATCGGTGGAGGCCATGAGCTTGAAGCCCTTGGGCATTGCGACGACTTTGTCGCCGTGGCTCATCCACACCTTGAGGATGCCCTCGCCGTTCGGTCCGGCCGAATCCTGCAGTCCGTCCAGCAGCCTGGTGTGCCCGCGCGCGCGCACTTCCGCATAACCGAATTCGCGCAGCTTGCCGGCCTCGACCTTGCCGCCCAGCTGCTGGGCCATGGTCTGCATGCCATAACAGATTCCCAAGACCGGCACGCCGAGCTCGAATGCAGCCTGGGGCGCCTTCAGCGTCGAATCTTCGTAGGCCGAGGCGTGGCTGCCGGACAGGATGATCGCCTTCGGCGCGAATTCCCTGACGAACGCGTCACCGACATCGCAGGGATGAATCTCGCAGTAGACCTTGGCTTCGCGCACCCGGCGTGCGATCAACTGCGTGTACTGCGCGCCGAAATCGAGGATGAGAATTCTGTCGTGCACTACCCTACTCGACGCGGTAATTCGGGGCCTCCTTGACGATCTGCACGTCGTGCACATGCGACTCGCGCATCCCGGCGGACGTGATTTCGACGAAGCGCGTCTTGGTGCGCATTTCGTCGATGGTGCCGCAGCCCGTGTAGCCCATGCTCGCGCGCACGCCGCCGAGCAGCTGTTCGATCATCGTCAGCGCGCTGCCCTTGAACGGCACCCGGCCTTCGACGCCTTCCGGCACCAGTTTGTCGACGTTCATCTCGGAATCCTGGAAATAGCGGTCGGCGGAGCCTTTCTGCATCGCGCCCAGCGAACCCATGCCGCGGTACGACTTGTAGGAGCGGCCCTGGTAGAGCTCGATCTCGCCAGGCGCCTCCTCGGTGCCTGCAAACAGCGAGCCGAGCATGACCACGTTCGCGCCCGCGCCCAGCGCCTTGGCGATGTCGCCCGAGTAGCGAATACCGCCGTCGGCGATCAGCGGCACGCCCGATTTCGCCATGGCTTCCGCGACGTTCATGATGGCCGATATCTGCGGCACGCCGACCCCGGCGACCACGCGGGTGGTGCAGATGGAGCCCGGGCCGATGCCGACCTTGACGGCGTCCGCGCCGTGATCGACGAGCGCGCGCGCGCCCTCGCCCGTACCGACGTTGCCGCCGATGACCTGCATGTTCGGGTACTTCCTCTTGATCCATTTCACGCGGTCGAGGACGCCTTTGGCATGGCCGTGAGCAGTGTCCACGACAAGCACGTCCGCGCCCGCATCGATCAGCCTCTCGACCCGCTCATCCGTGCCTTCGCCGACGCCGACTGCTGCGCCCACGCGCAGCTTGCCCTGCGCATCCTTGCAGGCGTTGGGGTGCTCGGTTTCCTTGATGATGTCCTTGACGGTGACCAGGCCTTTCAGGTGCCACTGCTTGTCCACCACCAGCACGCGTTCGAGTCGGTGCTTGTGCAGCAGCGCCAAGGCATCGGCCCGGCTCGCGCGCTCGCTCACGGTGACCAGCTTTTTCTGCGGCGTCATGATGTTGCGCACCGGCTGGTCGAGCTTCTTTTCGAAGCGCAGGTCCCGGTTGGTGACGATGCCGACGACCTTGCCCGCCGACACCACCGGAAAGCCCGAAATACGGTGTTTTTTCTGCAGCGCGATGACCTGCCGCACGCGCATCTCGGGCGCGATGGTCATCGGGTCGCGCAGCACGCCCGATTCGAAGCGCTTGACCTTGGCGACCTCGGCGGCGTGCTCCTTCGGGGAGAAATTCTTGTGGATGATGCCGATGCCGCCTTCCTGCGCGATCGCGATCGCCAGCCGCGCCTCGGTGACGGTGTCCATGGCGGCGGACACCAGAGGCATGTTCAGTTCAAGCTTGCGGGTGAGGCGGGTTTTCAGGGAAACGTCGCGCGGCAGGACGCGCGAGTGGGCGGGAAGGAGGAGGACATCGTCGAAGGTCAGCGCCTTCTGGATTACCCGCATGATTCAGCTTGCTCCAAATCCGCATTATACGCGAGTAAGCGTTTGACTCAAAGTGGGAAAGCCGCTAGCGTTTCTCCCCTTGTCCTCCGGATCGCGCTTCGTGCGTTAAGAGGTGCAGACATGCGAAAAACTCTGCTTATTCTGGCCTTCGCCCTGGCGGCAGGCAGCGCGCAAGCGCAAATCAAATGCTGGAACGAGGCCGGCAAGCGCGTCTGCGGCGACGCACCCCCGCCCGGCGCGAAGGTCACGACGCTGAAGAGCCCCTCTGCCTCGGAGGCGCCGCCCGCGGCGGCGAAGGATGGCGCAAAGGACGCGAAGGCCGCCAAAAAGGGCCCGCTCACGCCGGCCGAGCAGGAACAGGATTACCGCAAGCGCCAGGAAGAAGCGCAGAAGGCGAGCGCAAAGGCATCGGAAGAAGCGCGCAATGCCGAGGCAAAACGCGCCAACTGCGCGCAGGCGCGCCAGGCGCTCGTCGAACTGGAGAGCGGCCAGCGCATCTCGCGCATCAATCCGGCGAACGGAGAGCGCTACTTCCTGGAGGAATCCCAGGTTGCCCAGGAAGCAGGCAGGGCGCGCGAGGCCATCCGGACCGCCTGCAATTAACGCTTGCGCCGGCGGCCGCTGGCGGCCGCGCGCAGGCGCCTGCTTTCTCTCGGGTCCAGCGCAAGCGGCCTGAGGATCTCTACGCGGTCCCCGTCGCGCAGCGCGCGGGCGGCCTCGACCACTTTCCCGCCGATGCCGATACGCTCGCCCGCCTTTGCGAGCCCACTCATGGCCACGGCCTGCCCTGCGGTCGCACCTTCCGGAAGTTGCAGAGGAACCACGACCTGTCGGTCTGCCAGCGCTTCGACGACCTCTACCCGCACTCTAGCCATGGTCAATTGACGCCGCGCGGCGCGCGAAAGCCGTCACCGTGTCGTCCGCCAGGCGGCTGAACACGGGATTCAGCAAGGCGGCCACGACCCGGCTGGAAAATTCATATTCGAGGGTGAACTCCACCTTGGCCGCGTCCGCCGACAGCGGCGTGAAGCGCCAACGCGCGCGAAAGCGCCTGAAGGGGCCCTCCAGCAGACGCATGTCGATGGACTGTCCCGGCAGGTTGGCATTTTCGGTCGTGAACGACTGGCGCAGGCCTTTCGCCGCCAGCGTCAGCGTGGCGACGGTGCGCCCGGGCGTGCGTTCGCGCAGCTGCGCCGCCGCGCACCAGGGCAGGAACGACGGATAGGCCTCGATGTCTTCGACCAGCGCATAGAAGGCGTCCGCGCTGCATTCGACGATGGCCGAGCGGGCGATGCGCTTCATGGGAGAATCCGGGCGCCATGTCCATCGTCGAGAACCGCAAGGCGTTCCACGACTACTTCGTCGAGGAACGCTACGAAGCCGGGCTGGTGCTCGCGGGTTGGGAGGTGAAGGCGATCCGCGCAGGGCGCGCGCAGATCGGCGACGCCTACGTGATCGTCGACAAGGGCGCCTTGTGGCTGATCGGCGCGCACATCAGCCCCCTGCTCTCGGCCTCGACCCACGTCACGGCGGATCCGACGCGCACCCGCAAGCTGCTGCTCAACGCGGAGGAGATCCGGCGCCTGATCGGCAAGGTGGAGCAGCGCGGCTACACGCTGATCCCGCTCGACCTGCATTTCTCCAGGGGCCGCATCAAACTGCAGATCGCGCTTGCCAAGGGCAAGCTCAAGCACGATAAGCGGGCGTCGGAGCGCGAGAAGGAGTGGCAGCGGGAGAAGACCCGCCTGCTGCGGGTTCGCTGAGCGCAGGCGCGACGCCTGCCTGACCGGCGGCATCGCCGGCCAGCATGCGCCAGGTGGAAACAACCGTGTCCGGGTTGAGGGACAGGCTCTCGATGCCCTGCTCCATCAGCCAGCGCGCGAAGTCCGGGTGGTCCGAGGGCCCCTGGCCGCAGATGCCGACGTATTTGCCCTGCTTGCGGCAGGCGCGGATCGCCATCGACAGCAATGCCTTGACCGCGCCGTCGCGTTCGTCGAAGGCGGCGGCCACCAGACCTGAATCGCGGTCCAGGCCGAGCGTGAGCTGCGTGAGGTCGTTCGAGCCGATCGAGAAGCCGTCGAAATATTCGAGGAACTCCTCGGCAAGGATGGCATTCGAGGGCAGCTCGCACATCATGACAATCCGAAGACCGTTCTGTCCTCGCTGCAGATCATTTTTTTTCAAAAGATCCAAAACCCCTGCGGCCTCGCGTACGGTGCGCACGAATGGCACCATGAGTTCCACGTTTGTCAGCCCGAGTTCGTTTCGCACCTTGCGCAGGGCGGCGCATTCCATCTCGAAGCAGGCGCGGAAATCGGGCGCGACGTAGCGCGACGCGCCGCGGAAGCCGAGCATGGGGTTTTCTTCCTCGGGCTCGTAGCGGTCGCCGCCGAGCAGCTTGCGGTATTCGTTCGACTTGAAGTCCGACAGGCGAACGATGACGGGCCTGGGCCAGAAGGCCGCGGCGATGGTCGCCACGCCCTCGACCAACTTTTCGCGGAAGAAGGCGCGCGGGTCCGCATACCCGCGCGCGGCCCGCTCGACGCCGGCCTTCAGCTCGGGCGGCAGATTCGGCCAGTCGAGGCAGGCCTTCGGATGCACGCCGATCTCGTTATTGATGATGAATTCAAGCCGTGCGAGCCCCACGCCGGCATTCGGCAGCTGCGCGAATCCGAAGGCGAGCGCGGGATTGCCGATGTTCATGGCGATCTTCACCGCGATCTCCGGCAGCTCGCCGTGCTCGCTGGTGGTGACTTCGAAGGGCAGGCTCCCCTCGTAAACGTTGCCGGTGTCGCCTTCGGCGCAGGACACCGTGACGGCGCTTGCGGCCGCAAGCGCCGTGGTCGCGTCGCCGCAGCCGACCACCGCCGGGATGCCGAGTTCGCGCGCGATGATGGCGGCATGGCAGGTGCGCCCGCCGCGGTTGGTGACGATCGCAGAGGCGAGCTTCATCACCGGTTCCCAGTTGGGGTCGGTCATGTCGGTCACCAGCACGTCGCCCTTTTTCACGTTCGCCATCTTCGAGGCGTCGCGCACGATGTTGACCGGGCCGGCGCCGATTTTGTGTCCGATCGCGCGCCCGCTTGCCAGCAGCGTCCCCTTGGCGCCCAGGCGATAGCGCTCCTCCGCACCGGGCTTGTTGCGCGAGCGCACCGTCTCCGGCCGCGCCTGCAGCACGTGCAGGCTGCCGTCCAGGCCGTCCCTGCCCCACTCGATGTCCATCGGGCGCCCGTAGTGCTTCTCTATGGCGCAGGCGACGCGCGCCAGCTCGAGCACGTCGGCGTCGGACAGCGAGAAGCGGTAGCGCTCTGCGGGTGCGACGTCCTCCGTGCGCACCGACTTGCCGGCCGACCTGTCGCCGGCGAACACCATCCTCTGCAGCTTGGTGCCCAGGCGCCGGCGCAGGATCGCCGGCTTGCCGGCCTCCAGCATCGGCTTGTGGACGTAGAACTCGTCGGGATTGACCGCGCCCTGCACCACCAGTTCGCCCAGGCCCCAGGACGCCGTGATGAACACCACGTCGCGAAAGCCCGATTCGGTATCCAGCGTGAACATCACGCCGCTCGTGCCCCGGTCGCTGCGCACCATGCGCTGCACGGCCGCCGAAATTGCGACTGCACCGTGCTGGAAGCCGCGGTGCGCCCGGTAGGAGATGGCGCGGTCGTTGTACAGGGACGCATAGACATGGCGGATGGCGGCCATCACCTGGTCTTCGCCGCGGATGTTCAGGAAGGTTTCCTGCTGGCCTGCGAAGGACGCGTCGGGCAGATCTTCGGCGGTTGCCGAGGAACGCACCGCAAATGATATTTCGCTCGAGGTTTCAGATATAAGACTTTGATAAAATGATCTTATTTCCTTATCAACTTGGGGAGGAAACGCCGCCTGCTCGATCCAGCTCCGGATCTCGGCCCCGCATCGGGCAAGGGCCTCCACATCGGTTGGATCCAGGCTTTGGATGCGCTTGGCGATGCGCTCGCCCAGCCCGCCAGCGAGGAAGGCCTCAAACGCGGCTGCGGTGGTGGCGAAGCCGCCGGGCACCCGCACTCCGGCGGCCGAGAGGGCGCCGATCATCTCGCCCAGCGAGGCGTTCTTGCCGCCGACCTGCGGCAGGTCGGCCATGCGAAGATCCTTGAGCCACGCGACGTACATTTCCCTGTTATTTTAGCCGCCATGCCGCAGCGCCGCACCGTGTTCTTCGTCTCCGACGGCACCGGCATCACCGCGCAGATGCTCGGCCACAGCCTGCTCACGCAGTTCGAGGGCGTCGAGTTCAACCAGGTCACCCTGCCGTTCATCGACAACGCCGACAAGGCCCAGGAATGCCTCGAACGCATCGAGCGCGAGTCGCTGCGCGGTGACGGGCAGCCCATCGTGTTCTCGACGCTGGTGAACAGCGACGTGCGCGAGGTCGTGCGCCGCGCGAACGCGTTGTTCGTGGATTTCTTCGAAACCTTCATCGGCCCGCTCGAAGGCGGGCTGGGCCTCAAGTCGAGCCATACCATCGGCCGCTCGCACAGCGCGATGGACAAGCAGGAATACAAGCAGCGCATCGAGGCGATCAATTTCACCATGGCGCACGACGACGGCTCCTCGCACCGCGAGCTGGCCGACGCGGACGTGATCCTGATCGGGGTGTCGCGCAGCGGCAAGACGCCCACCAGCCTGTACCTGGCGCTGCAGTTCGGCGTCAAGGCGGCGAACTATCCGCTCATCCCGGAGGACTTCGCGCGCGGCGAGCTGCCCGAGGCGCTGCGCGCCTGCCTGCCCAAGCTGTACGGCCTGACCATCGCGCCCGAGCGCCTGCAGGAAATCCGCCGCGAGCGCCGGCCGGGCAGCCAGTACGCCGATGCGGAGAACTGCCGCTACGAAATCGCCCAGGCCGAGGCGATGATGACCCGCGCGGGCGTCCGCTGGATCAATTCAACGGCAAAATCCATCGAGGAAATCGCCACCACGATCCTGCGCGAGCTCAAGCTGGAGCGCCACGTCTACTGAGTTCGTAAAGGCAGATCGCGGCGGCCGCGGCGACATTGAGCGACTCCGCGCCGCCGGGCATCGGAATCGTGACCCGCAGCCGGGTGTGCGCGGCCAGTGCGGCGCTGATGCCCTGCCCCTCGGCGCCGAACACCCAGCCGATCCGGCCCGAGAGGCCCGCATCTTTCAGCGGCGTGCCGCCGCGTGCCACGGTGCTGGCGACCGTGCCGCCGAACTTACCGACCGCCGCGACCAGGTCCGCGCCCTCCAGGATGTCCATTGCGAAATGTGCTCCCATCCCGGCGCGCAGCACCTTCGGCGACCAGGCGTCCGCACAGCCCTTGCCGAGCACCGCATGGCGCACGCCGAACGCGGCGGCGCTGCGCAGGATGGCGCCGACGTTTCCGGCGTCCTGAATACCCTCCAGGAACACACAGCTTTTGGATTCCTTCAAGTCGAAACCCGAAACGGGAAGCGCAATTTCAGCAGCGATTCCGGCGGGGGTTTCAGTGTCGCCGATCGCCCGGAACGCCGCATCGGCGAGTATCACAGGAGACTTGCCGATTCGTTTTTCCAGTGAACTGAATCCAGGCGCTCCGCTCTTGCTCAGGATCAGTGCCTCGACCTTCCCTCCCGCGTCCAGGAATGCCGAGACCAGGTGCTCACCCTCGATCAACACCCGCTTCTCGTTGCGCCTCGCGCGCGCCTCACGCGCCAGCGCCCGCCAGCGGCGCACGCGCGGGTTGTCACGGGAGGTGATGACGCTCATCCGGCCAGCAGGATACGCCGCACCGGCGCGAAGCTGCGGCGATGGATCGCGCTTGCGCCGTGCTGCTGCAGGAGCGCGAGGTGCTCGGCCGTCGGATAGCCCTTGTGGCGGTTGAAGCCATACTGGGGATAGCGTTCGTGCATGCGGAGCATCTCTGCGTCGCGCGCGGTCTTCGCGAGGATGGAGGCGGCGGAAATGGCCGGGTGCAGGCGGTCTCCCTGCACGAATGCGCGCGCGCGGCACGGCAACTTCGGGCAGCGGTTGCCGTCGATCCAGGCTTCGCTGGGCAGCACGCTCAGGTCTTCGACCGCGCGCTGCATGGCGAGCATGGTCGCCTGCAGGATGTTCATGCGGTCGATTTCCTCCACGGTCGCGTGCGCGACAGCCCAGGCAATGGAGTGCTTTTGAATTTTCATGGCAAGAATGTCGCGTTTTCTCTCGCTCAATAGCTTCGAATCCTTCAAACCCAGGATCGGCATGCCCGGATCCAGGATGACCGCCGCGGCATAAACGGGTCCTGCCAGCGGGCCGCGCCCCGCCTCGTCGACGCCGCATACGCGAGCGGCTTGTCCGCTCGCGTCGTGTCGGTTAATGGCCGGCATCGATGACGCCGAGCACGGCCTCGGCGGCTTTCCGGGCCGTGTCCTGGCGCAGCAGGACGTGGATCTCGTGGAACTTCGCGACCTGCCGGCGCTGCGCGTCGGCGTCGTGCAGCAGATCGAGCAGCGCGTTGGCGAGGGCGCCGGGGGTTGCCTTGTCCTGCAGGAACTCCGGCACCAGCCGTTCGCCGGCGAGGATGTTCGGCAGGCCGACGTACGGCAGGTAGCCCATCTGCCGCATCATCATCCATGACAGCGGCGATTGCCGGTAGGTGATCACCATCGGCGTTTTGATCAGCGCCGCCTCCAAGGTCGCGGTGCCGCTCGCGACCAGAGCGACGTCGGCGGCGGTGAGCGCCTCGTGCGGATGCCCGAACAGCAGCGACAGCGGCAGCCCGGCGGCCTCGTTGCGGCGCAGCGCCTGCTGGAACAGCTCCCGGGTCGCGCGTGAGGCGGTCGGCACGACGAAGTAAGCGTCCGGAAGATCCTGCAGCAGGCGGCGCGCGGTCTTCACGAAGAGGTCTGCCATGTAGTGAAGTTCGGAGCGCCGGCTCCCAGGCAGCAGCGCCACCACCTTCTTGCCGGCGGGCACGCGCAGTTCGGCGCGGGCGCCGGGCTTGTCGGCCTCCATCGGGATCACATCCGCCAGCGGATGGCCGACGTAGGTTACGCGCAGGCCGGTTTTTTCGTACAGCGCCGGCTCAAACGGAAACAGCGCCATCAGGTGGCTGACCGAGCGCACGATGCGCTTGATGCGCCAGCCGCGCCAGGCCCAGATCGCCGGACTGACATATTGAATCGCCGGAATGCCGGCAATCTTGAGCTTGCGCGCAAGCTCGAGGTTGAAGTCGGAGGCATCGACGCCGATGAAGGCGGCCGGCCGCTCCGCGAGGAAGCGCTCCGCGACCTGGCGGCGGATGCCGACGATTTCACGGTAATGCCTGAGCACCTCGGCGTAGCCGCGCACGCCGAGCTTGTCCATGGGGGCATGCGACTCGAAGCCCTGCGCGATCATCCTGGGCCCGCCGATACCCGAGAAGCGCAGGCCCGGCCTCCTCGCCTGGAGCGCGCTCATCAGGTGGGCGGCCAGCAAGTCTCCCGACGCTTCTCCCGCCACCATGCCGACGTGGACAGGGGTTTCGGCCGGCACTAGCGCACGAAGCCGCGTTTCGAAGAGTTCAGGAAGTCGAGAAACGCGCGCACCTCGGCGCAGGCCCCCGCCTGCGGTTCCAGCGCGCGTTTCACCTCTTCGGGGGCGGCGCTGCCGCGGTAGACGGACTTGTAGGCCTGCTTGAGCGCATCGATCGTGCCGCCGGCCACGCCGCGCCGCCGGAGTCCCACGGTATTGATGCCGAAGGCCTGGGCCCGGTTTCCCGCCGCGCGCACGTAGGGCGGCAGGTCGCGGTCGAGGATCGTGCCCATGCCGGTGAAACTGTGCTCCCCGATGCGCACGAACTGGTGCACCAACGTGCTCGCGCCCAGCACCGCCCAGTCCCCGACCCGCACGTGGCCGGCAATCCCGCTGTAATTGGCGAAGATCGTGTGGCTGCCGACCTGGCAGTCGTGCGCGAAATGCACGTAGGCCATGATCCAGTTGCCGTTGCCGACGCGCGTCACACGCGCATCCTGTGTCGTGCCGCGGTTGATCGTGACGAACTCCCGGATCGTGTTGCCGTCGCCGATCTCGACCGCGGTGTCTTCGCCGGCGTACTTCATGTCCTGCGGCGCCGCACCGATGGAGGCAAACTGCCAGATGCGGTTTTTGCGGCCGATGCGGGTGCGCCCTTCGATGACCACGTGCGGGCCGATCGTTGTTCCCTCGCCAATTTCCACCCCGGGGCCGATCACCGAATAGGCGCCGACGCTGACGCCGGGCGCCAGGCGCGCGCCCGGTTCGACGATGGCGGCGGGATGGATCACCGGCCCGCGGCGGCGAGGCGCCCCGTCGCGCACATGATGTCGGCTTCGCTGACCAGCGTATCGCCAACCCTGACGGCGCAGCCGAATTTCCACACGCCTCGCTTCGATCCCTGCAGCGTGATCTCGATCCGCAGCTGATCGCCGGGCTCGACCGGTTTCCGGAAGCGCGCATTGTCGATGCCGGCGTAGAAGTAGGTCGTCATTTCGTCGGGTTTGCTGCCGAGCGTGCGGAACGCAAGGATGGCGGCAGCCTGCGCCATGGCTTCCAGGATCATGACGCCCGGCATCACCGGCCGGTTCGGAAAGTGGCCGGGAAAATAAGGTTCGTTCGCCGAGACGTTCTTCAGGGCGAGGATGCGCTTGCCGGGCTCGCATTCCAGCACGCGGTCGATCATCAGTACCGGATAGCGCTGCGGCAGGTACGTGAGCACCTCGTGGATATCCATCTCAGCCATCTGCCTTCTCCTTGCGTTGCCGCGGTTTCTCGAGCGCCCGTACCCGCTTCACGAGCTTCGCGAGGCGCCGCAAGGCCGCAGCGTTGCGCGCCCAGGACTCGTGCTCCGCGGCGGGAAACAGTCCGGTGTAGACGCCGGGCCTGCGGATCGAGCGTGAGATCACGGTGCCGGCGGATACCTGGGTTTCGTCGCAGATCGAAAGATGCCCAAGGATGCGGGCGCCGGCGCCGATCATGCAGTGGCTGCCCACCGTGGTGCTGCCGGCGATCCCCGAGCAGCCGGCCATCGCCGTGTGCGCGCCGATCCTGCAGTTGTGGCCGATCTGGATCTGGTTGTCGAGCTTGACGCCGTCGCCGATCACGGTGTCGTCCATCGCGCCACGGTCGATCGTGGTGTTGGCGCCGATTTCGACATCGTC